>Ga0213872_10000096_pt1 | contig 80925 bp, 62 predicted proteins | sample VelepicomBERX_R2_FD_160071 | JGI IMG/M metagenome (GOLD analysis project Ga0213872, IMG submission 160071) | Rhizosphere microbial communities from Vellozia epidendroides in rupestrian grasslands, the National Park of Serra do Cipo, Brazil - RX_R2 | ecosystem: Host-associated > Plants > Roots >... | reverse complement strand
GACGCAGCGCAGCCGGTAAATGCGCTCTTCCATGGGGGCCAGCTTCATCAGGCTGTCGAGGTCGAGCACGCCGGGCTTGGCGCATTCGCCTTCGATGCTCACGGTCCAGGGGCGTGTCTTGAGCGTGTGGGCGTTCTCGGCCGGTTCGGCCTTGTCGGTGCCGAACTCGTAGAAGTTGTTGTAGCTGGTGGCGTCAGCGTAGGAGGTCAGCTTGTCCATCACCATGGCGCCGGGCGTGGCGCTGCGCGCGCCCGGGAGTTTGGCAAGCATGCCGGGGCCGGGCGTCTGCGCCAGCGCTTCGCGTCCGGCCCAGCCTGCCAGTGCCGCGCCAGCCGCGCCGCCGGCCATCAGCCGGAGCCAGTCGCGGCGGGATTCATAGACGGCGCGCGGGGTGATTTCGCTGCCGGGGATCGCAGGGATATTGGCGGAGCGCTTCAAATGCGGTGCGGACATGTCGGGCCTTCCATTCATGGACTCAAGGGTGTTGACCTTGAGTCGCGGCTGAGGAGGCAAACCTTACGCTGTCTGAATGAAAAATGTGCGGTCGCGCACCGAAGCCTTACAAGGTGCCGTAGGAATGCAGGCCGGAGAGGAACATGTTCACGCCCAGGAACGCAAAGGTCGTGACCACCAGGCCGACCAGGGCCCACCAGGCCGAGGCCATGCCGCGCAGGCCCTTCATCAGGCGCATGTGCAGCCAGGCGGCGTAGTTCAGCCAGACGATCAGCGCCCAGGTTTCCTTGGGGTCCCAGCTCCAGTAGCCGCCCCAGGCCTCGGCGGCCCAGAAGGCGCCCAGGATGGTGGCGATGGTGAAGAAGGCAAAGCCCAGGGCGATGGCCTTGTACATCAGGTCGTCGAGCGTCTCGAGCGCGGGCAGGCGCGCGGTCAGGGGCTTGCGCAGCGCGATGCACAGGCCGAAGAACGCCAGCACGCTTGTCATCTTGCCGGCCCAGCTGTTCAGGCTGGCGACCGTCTCGGGCGTGAGCTCGGCGCCAAAACGCACCGCCAGGATGCTGGCGATCAGCAGGGCAGGCATGCCGACCAGGCCGATCAGCAGCGCGCGCTGCGAGGCCGTCTTGAGCAGGTAGGCCAGCGCGACCATGGCCGACAGCGAGAAGGTGCCGTAGCCGACGAAGTTGGCCGGCACGTGGATCTTCATCCACCAGCTTTGCAGGGCCGGCACCAGCGGCTGGATCTCCTGGGCCTCGCGCGCCAGGGTGTACCAGAGCAGGAAGCTGACCGCGCCGCTGACAGCCAGCATCACGTAGGCGCCTAAAGCGCGGGTCTTGAAGCGGGCTTCGTAATAGAGGTAGAACAGCGTCGTCATCCACGCGAACAGGACGAACACTTCGTAGAGGTTGCTGACCGGGATGTGCCCGATGTTGGGGCCGATCTGGTGGCTCTCGAACCAGCGCACCATGGTGCCCAGCAGGGCCATGAACACGCCGGCATAGGCCAGCCGGCTGCCGATGAATTCGGCCGTGCTGTCGCCGCTCTTCTTGAAGAAGCCCATCCAGTAGAACAGCATGCTCATGTAGAACAGCAGGGCCATCCACATGATGGCGCTCTGGCTGGACAGCATGTACTTCAGCAGGAACACCTTGTCGGCCGCGCCCAGGTCGGCCCCGTAGCTGCCGGGATGGTCGGTGTAGAGCTTGATGGCCAGCAGCGTGGCCGCGCCAACGCCCAGCACCAGCAGGCGCACCGGACCCCAGAACCAGCCCAGTGCGATCAGGGCCGGCACCGCAAAGCTCAGGATGCCTTTTTCATAGACGTCCATCGACGCGCCATAGCGCGAGAAGGCAAACGCGGCGCCGGCGACGACCAGCGCGGCAAACAGCCAATCCAGCGGGCTGCGCTGCTGCAGCGGATGGCTGCGGCCGATGATCAGGCTCGAAGTGGCGGTGCTGGACGTGGCGGTGTTCATACGGAATCCTTCAATACGGCGCGCTGCAGCTGCTCAAACTCGTGCACGGTGTCGGGCGACTCGCGGGTGCTGGACAAGGCCATGCGCACACGCGTGTGCTCCGGATGGGCCGGGTCGCTCTCCAGCCAGATCCAGGTGCGGCGCTCCTTGATGTAGAGCATCGCAAAGACGCCGATGATAAGCAGACAAGCCCCTGCATAGACCAGGGTCTGTCCCGGCGCACGGGCCACCTGGAACACGCTGGCCTGAACCTGCTGGTAATCGTCGAGTTGCAGCAGCACGGGCGCCGGGTAGAACATCGAATCCGACAGCGCCAGCACCGATTGGGTCATGAAACTCTGCGTGGCCTGGTCCGTCTCGGGGGCGGGCAGGCCGGCCTGCGCGCGGCTGATCTTGTAGAGCTCGTAGAGGCTGCCGTTGAGGATGCGCAAGATGACGTCCGAGACCCGCGTGCGCTCGGCCTCGGGCACCTCCTGGTCGACGAATTGCGACAGCGCCATCAGGCCGCCCCATTTGCCGGGCTGCGGGTGGTCGTCGGCCTTGAGGCCTTCTGCGCCGGCGTACAGCGCCAAGGTGCGGCGCGCGGTGGCGAACAGCTGTGGCTGCATCTTGGGCTGGTTCACGGGCGTCGCTGCCTCGGCGTAACGGCGTGCCGCCAGTTCGCGCCGGGCCGGGTCGGCCAGCGCCTGGCGCAGGCGCAGCCAGCCCTTCATGCTGTCGTTTTCGTCGGCCGGCACGCGCAGGTAGCGGAAGGGCTCGTCCAGCGACTCGCGCACGCCGATCAGGAACACGCGCCGCCCGTCCAGGTCGACCGGCTGCATGTAGTTGTTGAATTCGCGCCGCTGGCCGCTGGCGTCGACCAGCTTGTAGCTGAACGAGGGGCCGACGTTGCGCAGCGTCTTCTCGCCCTTGGTCTTGGCGCCGCTGCCCAGGTGCTCCTGCAGCGAGCCGACCAGGTCGACCTTGCGGACGTCGGCGCCGCTCTCGCTGCCTGCGGCCATGTTCTCGACATTGATGACGCGCAGGCCGGTGAACTCGACGGCCTGCGGCGCGCCGCCGGGGCCGGTGGCGGCGAGCTGCCCGGTGCCACCCACCGTGCCTTCCACGGGAAAGCCGGCGCCGCCGCCCGTCAAGGGCAGGGCCGTGAGTTTCAGGTGCGAGCCGCCGTCGTCGAAGCTGCTCTGGTAGATGGCCACGCCGCGGTACTTGAAGGGCTTGTTGACCTCGACGGTGGCCGGCTGTGCCAGGCCGGTGTCGCGGTCGTATACGACGATGTCGGAGGCGAACAGGCGCGGCATGCCGGTGGGGTAGTACTCGACCTTGAACTTCTTCAGCTCGACGTCGAAGGGCAGGTCCTGCAGCACCACGCCATCGGTCATGGACAGGATGGCCGTGCCCGTGCGCCCGCCCTCGGGCACCATCAGGTTGCCGCGGAAGCTCGGGTTGGCGGGCGGGAGCCGGTGTTCGGGCGCCACGTCGGCAATCATGCCGCCGCCCTGGTAGATGGTCTTGCCCTGGATCAGCATCAGCGCGCGCACCAGCAGGTCGCCGTCGAACAGGCCGCCCAGGCAGATCAGCACGATGGCCGTGTGCGCCGCCAGGTAGCCGAGTTTGTTGGCCGCGCCCTTTCGCGCGGCGATCATGATGCCGTTGTTGCGCACCTGCGCGCGCGCCGTCCAGCCCGATTGCGACAGGGTCTGCGACAGCGATTGCAGGGCCGCCTCCGGCGTCAGACGCAGATGACCCAGCGCCTTGTGCTTGTGGGCCTGCAGGGACTGCTCGCGCACGCCTTCCTTGAAGCTCTTCAGGTCGACGAGGATCTTGGGCAGATTGCGGGCGATGCAAAGGGTCGTGGACGTGACCAGGAAGGCCAGGATGAGCAGGAACCACCAGGCGCTGTAGACCGTGAAGATGTCGACCTTGCCAAGCACCTCGGCCCAGAAGGGGCCGAACTGGTTCATGTAGTTGTTCAGCGGCTCGCGCTGCTTGACCACCGTGCCGATGATGGAGGCGATGCAGATCAGCGTCAGCAGCGCGATCGAAAAACGCATCGATGCCAGCAGCTCCTGCAGTTCGCGCCACCATGGGCTGCGGGGCGGGGACTGGGGCGCCAGTTCGGGTGACAGGCTCAGATCAGACATGGTGGAATTGTCGGGCGAATGCGCAGTGCGCTTTGGCACACATGAAAAAAGCCGGTGACGAGCACCGGCCTTTCATGCGAATTTGAAGTCAGGCGCGGCTCAGCGCAAGCCGGCGATGTAGTCCGACACAGCCTTGATTTCGTGGTCGTTCATCTTCGCGGCGACGGCCACCATCTGCGCGCTGTTGCTGCGGGCGCCCGAGCGGAAGTTGTTCAGCTGGGCCTCGACGTAGTCGCCATGCTGTCCGCCCAGACGCGGGTACTGGGCCGGGATGCCGGCGCCCGTGGGGCTGTGGCAGCCGGCGCAGGCCGGGATCTGGCGGTCGGCAATACCGCCGCGGTAGATTTTTTCGCCCAGGGTCACCAGGGTCTTGTCTTTCGAGAAGCCGTTGACCGGCTTCTTGGACGCGTAGAAGGCGGCGACGTTCTTGGCGTCTTCTTCCGACAGCGTGGCGGCCATGCCGTTCATGATGGCGTTGGAGCGCTTACCGGCCTTGAACTCGGTCAACTGCTTGACCAGGTAGTCGGGGTGCTGGCCTTGCAGGATCGGGTTGGTGGGGCTGCCGCGTGTGCCGTCTGCCGTGTGGCAGGCCGAGCAGACCTGGGCCGAGATGGCCTGACCCTTGGCGAGATCGGGCTTCACTTGTGCCTGAGGTTCAGCAGCCAGGGCGGCTGAAGCAAGCATCAGACCTGAGAACAGGAAAGCTACATTCTTCATGGGCTATAGGTTTGGGCAAGTGCGGGTTTGGGCAAGTGCGGGTTTGGGCAAGTGCGGGTTTGGGTAAGTGCGGGTTTGGGTAAGCGCAGGTTGAAACAAGCGCAAGCCGCAGATTTTACAATGGCATTTCACCAAGACCGGACACTTCATGACCATCAACACCGAACGCCAGGCTGCGCTAGATCAAACGGGCGCCGAAACGCATCAGGACGAGCCTGCAGCACCCTCGGACAAGACCGTGTTGGCATGGACGCACACGGCCCGGTTCCTGACCACGGCCAGCCAGTTGCAGCATCTGCCGGCCACCGAGCTGCCCGAAATCGCCTTTGTCGGGCGCTCCAATGCCGGCAAGTCGACCGCCATCAACACCCTGGCGCAGCAGAAGCGCCTGGCCTTTGCTTCCAAGACGCCTGGGCGCACGCAGCACATCAACCTGTTCGAGCTGGGCCCCAAGGATGCCGCCGACGCGCTGTTTGCCGACCTGCCCGGGTATGGCTATGCCGCCGTGGCCCGTTCGGCCAAGCTGCGCTGGCAGAAGGTGATGGCCGACTACCTGGAAGTGCGCCGCAGCCTCTCGGGCGTGGTGCTGATGGTCGATTCGCGCCTGGGCCTGACCGACCTGGACAAGCAACTGCTCGAATTCGTGGCCGCGCGCGTGGGCACGGGCGAGATCAAGCTGCTGGTGCTGCTGACCAAGGCCGACAAGCTCAACCGCAAGGAGGCGCAGGCTGCGTTGCAGGCCTGCCAGGAGGTGTTGTCCGATCTGGCCACCGACGACTCGGATGTCTCGGTGACGCTGTTCTCGGCGCTCAAGAAGCAGGGTGTGGCCGACGTGGCGCAGATCCTGCACGCCTGGGCTCACGGCGCCGGACCTGTTCCGGTCATGGGGGAAAATCCGCCCCCGCCCGAGTCGCCTACGTGACAGGTTGGCGCCGAAGCCGGACGCCATACTCAAGGTTTTGCCCGCGTTTGGCGAGGTGGAGACCGGCATGATCGAGTGCTTTGAGTTGGCATTGCCCGATGGCATTCGCTTGTCAGTGCGCGCGTGCGGACCGGCCCAGGCGCCGCGCGTGGTGTTCCTGCACGGTTTTCCTGAAGGTGCCTTCATCTGGGACGAGACGATGCTGGCCTTGTCGGGGCGGTTCCGGTGCTTGGCGCCGAATCTGCGCGGCTATGCGCCGTCGAGCGCGCCTCAGGCGGTCGATGCCTACCGCGCCAGGCAACTGACGGCCGATATCGCGGTCATGATTGTGCAGACCGGCCCAGGACCTGTGGCCGCGCTGGTGGGGCACGATTGGGGTGGCGCCGTCAGCTGGAACCTGGCCGTGCAGCGACCCGAGCTGATGCGCCAACTGGTGGTGATCAATTCGCCGCATCCAGGCACCTTTCTGCGGGAGTTGCAGCTCAATCCCGCACAGCAGCAAGCCAGCGCCTACATGAACTATTTTTGCCGGCCCGATGCCGAGGCGCAGCTGGCTGCCCAGGAGCACGCCCGGCTGCTCGCGCTCTTCAGGAATGCGCAGGGGCAGATGCCGGACTGGCTCGATGAAGGCTTGCAGCAGCGCTACCTGGCGCTGTGGCAGCACGGCTTGACCGGCCTCCTGAATTACTACCGCGCCTCGCCGATGCGTCCGCCGACCTCCAGCGACGCCGCCGTGCTGGGCCTGAGCTTTGCGCCGGAACTTGTGACGGTGAAGCTGCCGACCCTGGTGATCTGGGGCGAGGAGGACCGGGCCTTGCTGCCCAGCCTTCTGAACGGGCTGGGGCAATTCGTGCCGTTGCTGGACGTGCGGCGCGTGCCCGGCGCTTCGCACTGGATCGTCCATGAGCGGCCGGACCTGGTGCTGCAGTACCTCGGCGAGGTGCTGCGCTGATTCAGCTGCTGCCCAGATTCTGCATCAGGGTGCTGACGGCGCGCTGCACCAGCGTTTCCTCTTCGAGTTCGGTGATCAGGCCATTGGCCAGCAGCTGCTCCAATGCGCCGCGGGTGAGCGAATGACGCTCGTCGGCGTCCTGTCCCACGAACAGGAAGAATTGGCGGCTCTCGCTGATCCAGGCGACCTGGGCCGTCAGCCACTGGCTCTGCACGAACAGGTGATACCAGGTGCCGATCTGCAGGCGGTCCATCCAGTTGTCGATGGCAATCTGCGCATCGGGCGACTTGGTTTCCGAGTAGAGCCGTGCCGGCACGGTGCGCAGGACGCCACGGTCCACCTGGCTGTGGGCCCAGCGCGATGACTGCAATTGCGATTCGCGCTCGCTGAGCAGGCGTTGCAGCAGCTCTTCGGGCGTGAGGTCTTCGTCCTTGGCGCGCGGGCTGGGCTGCGGGTAGGCGGGCGCGGGCTGGCCACGCAGGATCCGGCCATGCTGGTGCATCAGGTCATTCAGCACCGGCTGACGATCAGCCGCCGGCATGGCAATCGAATCCATGCCCTGCTCTATGCGCTGGATCAAGCCGGGCAAGGTGCTGCGCAAGTCCTGCCGCGAACGATCGCTCTCGCGGGGCAGCAGGCTTTCAAGCAGCTCGTCGACCAGGTTGATGGCGCCTTCGGCTTCGGCCGAGTCACGGCCCTTCAGCACCATGGCCTGCACGATCACGTCGGCCCAGGCGCTGAGCAGGAATTTGCGCAGGATCGGACTCATGGACGTCTCGGCCAGCTGTGCACTCAACTGGTCTTGCAGGAGCTTGCGCCAGCTGTTGCGTTGCTGCTCGCGCTCAAGCGCAGCCAGGGCAATCGCGCTGCGCTCGCTGCGCTGGATCGCATGCTGCTTGATGAAGGCTTCCACCTCGGCCAGCACCTGCTGGAATTGCAGGCTGCCCAGCACGGGGGCATCCGTCAGGCGGCGGACAGGCTCATCCATGAAGGCGATGAACTGCTGCAGCTGTTCGTTCTGCTCGCTCTCGAAGCCCCGGCTGTATGCGGAGATCCGGTTCAGCAGGCGCCAGACCGGGTGGTCTTGTCGCTTCAACAGGCTGCTGTCGGTCTTGGACAGCCGAACGATGGCGACCTGCAGGCGCGACAACATGGGCTTCACCGAAGCAGGCAGGCGCTCGTCTTGCAGGATCTGGTCGTACAGCCGCGCAAGCAATTCGCGTCCGCTGGTGCTGCTGAACAGTTGCATGCCTGAATTCGGCATGGGCACGTCGGCCAGGCGCGACATGACGCTGGGGCCGAAGTGCTCGTCGTCGGCATCCTCCTGGTAGGAGGATGAGCGGTAGCTCGAATCGACCGTCTCGACCTTGCGATTCATTTCATCGAGCACATCCATGGCGTGGGGAGGCAAGACGCCAAAGGTGCTGGCGCCGCCGCCTGCGCGGCCTCGAGGGTCAGATGCCCGTATGGTGTTGCCGAAGGTGGTGACCAGCGGCGTCAGGTCCGCCTCGCGCAGGTGCTGGCACAGGGCCTCGTAGACTTCGTGCAGGCATGCACCCAGGATCGGCGTCGCCACCTTGGTCAGCGCGTAACGGCCTTCGGCATTGGATTCGACATCCTTCATGGCGATCAGCATGGCCTGCGCGAAGATGGCTGGGCGCAGCGGGTTGTCGTTTTTCATCGGGCGCGCAATGCCGCGCAAGGCCGCGAAAAAGTTGCCCAGCTGGTACAGCTCGGCCTTGCTTTGATCCTCGATCGCCGTGACGACGTGCGCGATGGCCACGTCTTGCAAGGCCTGGTTTTCGTCCACGAGGCTGAGGGAGTTGAGCGTGAGCTTGCCTTGGCGCTGCAAGGGATCCAGGCCTTGGTGCGCGGCTTGCAGCATCGGCTCCAGCGCGTTTTGAAAATCCTTGGCGAAGCGGCCCCGGACGCGCTGCCATGCCACCAGCAGCCCAGCATATTGCGGCTGCTCCTTGAGCTCGTCGAGAGTCCGGTTGGAGACCGTCAGGCACAGGGTCGGAACGCGCGCAATCACCTCGTCGACCAGCGACTGCAGCTTGGGTGCCTGGTTGGATGGGTATGACATGGCTGGGCGGCAATTGGATATCACATTATGAATGTTTCATTTCGGATTGCCTTGGGCAAAAACAAGGGGGCCACATGACGTGGCCCCCTTGAATAAGGTGTCTGGGACGGTCCGTTGTCGCCGCTGGACCGTCAGTCGCACATTACATGCCCATATCGCCCATTCCACCCATGCCGCCCATGCCACCAGGCATGCCGCCGCCGGCAGCTTCTTCCTTCGGCGATTCGGCGACCATGCACTCGGTCGTCAGCATCAGCGAAGAGACCGAAGCGGCGTTTTGCAGCGCGGTGCGGGTCACCTTGGTCGGGTCCAGGATGCCCATTTCGATCATGTCGCCGTAGGTGTCGTTGGCGGCATTGAAGCCGTAGTTGCCCGAACCGCCCAGCACGGCGTTGACCACCACGCTCGGCTCGCCGCCGGCGTTGTAGACGATCTCGCGCAGCGGGGCTTCGATGGCCTTGAGCACCAGCTTGATGCCGGCGTCTTGATCAGCGTTGTCACCCTTGATGGTGCCAGCAGCCTGGCGGGCACGCAGCAGGGCCACGCCGCCGCCGGCGACGATGCCTTCTTCCACGGCAGCGCGGGTGGCGTGCAGGGCGTCTTCAACGCGGGCCTTCTTTTCCTTCATTTCGACTTCGGTGGCTGCGCCGACCTTGATCACGGCCACGCCGCCGGCCAGCTTGGCCACGCGCTCTTGCAGCTTCTCGCGGTCGTAGTCGGAGGTGGCTTCCTCGATCTGGATGCGCACTTGCTTGACGCGTGCCTCGATGTCGGCTGCGGCGCCCGAGCCGTCGATGATGGTGGTGTTTTCCTTGCCCACTTCGACGCGCTTGGCCTGGCCCAGGTCGGCCAGGGTGACCTTTTCCAGCGTCAGGCCGACTTCTTCAGCGATGACCTTGCCGCCCGTCAGGATGGCGATGTCTTCCAGCATGGCCTTGCGGCGGTCGCCGAAGCCGGGCGCCTTGACGGCGACGACCTTCAGGATGCCGCGGATGGTGTTGACCACCAGGGTGGCCAGCGCTTCGCCTTCGACGTCTTCAGCGATGATCAGCAGCGGACGGCCGGCCTTGGCGACGGCTTCCAGCGTGGGCAGCAGGTCGCGGATGTTGCTGATCTTCTTGTCGAACAGCAGCACGAAGGGGTTGTCGAGGATCGCGGCTTGCTTCTCGGGGTTGTTGATGAAGTAGGGCGACAGGTAGCCGCGGTCGAACTGCATGCCTTCGACGACGTCCAGCTCGTTGCTCAGGCTCTTGCCGTCTTCGACGGTGATCACGCCTTCCTTGCCGACCTTGTCCATCGCGTCAGCGATGATCTGGCCGATCGAGTCGTCGCTGTTGGCCGAAATGGTGCCGACCTGGGCGATTTCCTTGGAGGTCGTGGTGGCCTTGGAGGCCTTCTTCAGCTGCTCGACCAGGGCGGTGACTGCCTTGTCGATGCCGCGCTTCAGGTCCATCGGGTTCATGCCGGCGGCCACGTACTTCATGCCTTCGCGCACGATGGCCTGAGCCAGCACGGTGGCGGTGGTGGTGCCGTCACCGGCGTTGTCGGAGGTCTTGGAAGCGACTTCCTTGACCATCTGCGCGCCCATGTTCTGGAGCTTGTCCTTCAGCTCGATTTCCTTGGCCACGGACACGCCGTCCTTGGTCACGGTGGGGGCGCCGAACGAGCGTTCCAGCACCACGTTGCGGCCCTTGGGACCCAGGGTCACCTTGACCGCATTGGCCAGGATGTTCACGCCTTCGACCATGCGGGCACGGGCTTCGCCGCCGAAAATTACGTCTTTTGCTGCCATGTTGATTCTCCGAATTCGATTGGGATTGACTACGCCCCAGAAGCGCTCTATCGGCGCGAAAGGAAAGCGTAGCGAGCGGTGAGAGGGCTAGGCGGACGGAGCGCAGGAACCGGAACGTACTTCGTGTACGTGAGGATTCCGAGCACCGCCCAACGACGCCATCTCGCCGCGCAGTAGCTTTACTTCGCGACGACGGCGAAGAGGTCTTCTTCGCGCATGACGAGCAGCTCTTCGCCGTCGACCTTGACCGACTGGCCGCTGTACTTGCCGAACAGCACGCGGTCGCCCACGGCGACGTTCAGGGCGATGAATTCACCCTTGTCGTTGCGCTTGCCCGGGCCCACGGCCAGCACTTCGCCCTGGTCGGGCTTCTCGGCGGCGTTGTCGGGGATGACGATGCCCGAGGCCGTCTTGGTTTCTTGTTCCAGGCGCTTAACGATCACGCGATCGTGCAGAGGACGCAGTTTCATCACAACTCCTTGAGTAACTCAGGTCTAGGTTTGCGAAACGCCAGATCCATCTTCAGGGGGCTGGCGTTCCGAATCTCATTGTTAGCACTCAAAGGCTTCGAGTGCTAGCAGATGATTATAGGGGCGACGGATGGGCTTTCAAGAGGGGGCATTTGCCGATCTGTTGTCGCGCTTCGAGATCAGTCGCATCTGTTTCACTTGTTCGTCGCCAAGGCGTTTCAAGGCCAGCGCTTGGCCAGCAAGCTATGGAGTATCGTCAAGACGGAAGCCCTGCAAGCGGGCAATCTTGGGGAGTTCACGGTCAACGCCAGATTTAGACCCAATCCTGCGCCGAGTAAGGGGCGCAGCGGCGCCTATATCTCACTCTCACGCCGTGCGACACCTTGCAAGCGCGTTGCTCAAGGCCTCGTTGCATCAGGCTGCTTGCGGAAGAAATTCCTCGAGAAGCACGACAAGGGCCAGGACACCCAAGGTGTCGCCCCCGTCAAGCGCAGGCGCCGTTGCTTTGACCCCGCACCTGGCTACCCCTCACCCCGCCACCAACGGCAAGCGCATCACGAATTCCGAGCCCCGGCCCAGCCTGGATTCGACATCGATACGCCCTTGATGCAGCTGCACCACCATCTTGACCAGGTACAGGCCGATGCCGGTGCCGGGAATGTCGCTGACATTGTGGCCGCGGTGGTAGCGTTCGAACAAGCCGGGCAGGTCTTCCGCGGGGATGCCCAGGCCATGGTCCTCGACGTGAATGTGCAGCGCATGATCGACCACGCGCGCGCTGACGCGGACCTCGCTGCCTTGCGGCGAATACTTCAAGGCATTCGACAGCAGGTTGCTGAGCGCCTGGAACAGCAGGTGCAGGTCGCCGTGCAGGGTGGCCGTGATGTGACGGAAGTCTTCGTAGATGTTGGCGCCTGGCGCGATTTCGCGGTGCAGGTGGCAGACATCGTGGAGCAGCTTGGCCGGATCGATGTCGCGCGGATGGAAATGCAGGCTGGGGTTGCCTTCGAATAGCCGGGACGAGGTCAGCAGGGTTTCCATCACGCGCGTCATGCGCAGCACGGCGCTGCGCATCTTGAGGGCTCGTTCCTCGATGCCGCCGGGTTGCAGGGCGTCCTTGAGCTTGATCAGGCGCTGGGCGTGGCCGTCGATGATGGTCAGAGGCGTTCTGAATTCGTGCGACACCATCGACACGAAATTGCGCTGCAAGGTGCTCAGGCGCTGCTCTTGCTCGAGCTTTTCCTCCAGCATGGTGGCTTGCTGGATCAGGCCCAGCTGGCTTTGCGCCAGCTCGATGGCGTTGTTGCGGAACACCGCCACCGCGCGCGCCATCTCGCCGATTTCGTCGCTGCGGCTCTTGCCGCTGATGACGATGTCGGTGTGATGGGCCGATAGCTCGCGCATGTTCTGCGCCAGATCGCTCAAGGGCCCCGTGACCGAATGGTTGATGTAGAGCACCATTGCGACGACGCACAGCACGGCCAGCACGATGGCGCCCGCCACCACCAGGCGGGCCTGCCGGTAGGTGCGGTTGGCATGGTCGTTGGCTTCGCCGGCCGCGGCCACGGTCAATGAGGTCAGCTTGCCCAGGGTGTCGCTGGCGGCCTCGTATGCGTCGCGCGATTCGAGCAGAAACAGCTTCTGCGCCTGTACCGAGCGGCGTGCGCCGGATTCCTGGAAGACGCGCCTGACCGAGTCCAGGTACAGCTGCCATTGCGTCTTGAATCGTGCGTACATCAGGACTTCGAAATGGTCCTTGTGCAGGCCCTCGTAATTGCGCATCGCCAGCTTGATCGAGGCGTCCAGGGTCTGGATCTCGTCATGGGTCGGCCTCGGCATGCCGGCGTCGGCGGCCAGCAGGTGGCTGGCTTCGGCTGCGCGATAGTCCGAGGTGAAATTGTTCAGGTCGCCCAGGATGCGAATGCCCTGCATCCAATGCTCGCGGATGGCGCGCGAGTCCGAATTGACGTCGTACAGCGTGGTCATGCTGGACAGTCCCACCGCGCCCAGCAGCAGCAGGCAGAACACGAACACGGCCGAGAGCTGGACGCGCAGCGACTTCAGATTCCATGGGGCGCGATCATCAGCGCGTGGCGAAGGATGAGACTGGGGCATGGGCGGACGCGATTTCATGCTGCGCAAGCGACGCGCAATTCGCTCATGATAGATTCCCGGCTCGCGCGTTATTTGAATCCGTCCTCCCGCCCGCAGTCCGGCATTCCATGAAGTCCATTCTTTGCATCGAAGACGAAGTCGAGACGGCCCAGTTGCTGGTCGAGGACCTGAGCGAGCGCGGCTATGAGGTCAGGGTTGCGCACGACGGACAGGCGGGCCTGGCGATGATCCTGGAGCGCTCGCCCGACCTGGTGCTGTGCGACATCAACATGCCGGTGATGGCGGGCTACGATTTGCTGGATCGCCTCAGGGCCATGTCGCCGCGTTTCCAGGACATGCCCTTCCTGTTCCTGACGGCGCTGCTGGACCGCGAGTCGGAATTGAAGGGCCGCAAGCTGGGTGCCGACGACTACGTCACCAAACCCATCGACTTCGAGGTGCTGGCGACCATCATCGAGGCGCGCCTGTCGCGGGTGGCGCGCATGAGCGTCTGGGCGCAGGAGATCGAGCTCAGCGAGCGCGAGATCGAGACGCTGACCTGGTCGGCGCGCGGCAAGACCTCGGACGAGATCGCCAGCATCCTGGGCTTGAGCAAGCGCACCGTCGATTTTCACATCGACAACGCGCGCAACAAGCTGGGCGTGACCACACGCACGCAGGCGGTGATGAAAGCCGTCGCGGGGCGCTTGATCTCGCCCTGAGCGAGGCGTGTCGCGAGGCCTCAAGGCCTGGCGTGCCTGGCGCTCCGATCTGGCGCTGCCGGTGGTACTGCAGGCGCGGGACGCGACGCGGCGTTGATGCGCGGCACCGGTGCCGGACGCAGCAACACATTGTTGGGCACCAGCGGAAAGTGCTGCTCCGGCGCCCGCGTCACGCTGGGCGTCGCGGGGGCGGGCCGCGCCTGGCCCTGGATGACCGCCGCGGTCTTGCGCGTGTCGGTGGACTGGTTCTGATCAGCCCAGGCCGTGTGCAAGGCGCCGGAGGCGGCCAACAGGAGCAGGGTGGAGACTCGGTTCAGCATGGTGCGGACCTCAATGCGTCATGCGCGAGGCGCTGGCAGGCGGTGCCTTGGCATTGGCCTTCAGCAGCGTCTGTAGGGCGGGCACGACCACCAGCATCAGGATCGAGCCCAGGGCCAGTCCACCCACCACCACCGTGGCCAGCGGACGCTGCACCTGGCTGCCCACGCCGGTCGAGACGGCCGCTGGCAGCAGGCCGATGCAGGCCGACAGCGAGGTCATCAAGAGCGGCCGCATCCGTTGCTCGGACGCCTGCTGCATGGCCTGCACATTGTCCAGGCCCTTGACGCGCAGGTGGTTGTAGTAGGTGATCACGAGGATGCAGTTCATCACCGACACACCCAGCAGCGAGATGAAGCCGATCGCAGCCGAAATGCTGAACGGCAGGTCGGCCGCGTACAGCGCCAGGATGCCGCCCGCCACCGCGAAGGGGATGCCGGCCAGCGCCAGCAGGCTGTCCAGCAGGTTGTTGAACAGGCTGTAGAGCAGCACCAGGATCAGCACCAGCGCCAGCGGCACGATGACGGCCAGGCGCGCCTGGGCCTGTTGCAGGTCCTCGAACTCGCCGGCCCAGAGGATGCGGTAGCCGGTCGGCAGCTTGATGTTCCTGGCGATGCGCGCCTGCGCCTCGGCCACTGTGCTGCCCAGGTCACGGCCGCGCACGCTGAACTTGATCGGAATCAGCCGCTCCGAACGCTCGCGGTAGATGTAGGCAGCACCGGTGTCCAGGCTGATGTCGGCCAGCTCGCGCAGCGGAATGTAGGCGTTGGCGCCGCTGGCGGTGGCGTACCCGACCTTGATGTCGCTGATGGACTCCAGCGAACTGCGGAACTCCGGTGCGGCGCGCACGGTCATGTTGAACTGGCGGTCGCCTTCCAGCACCGTCGAGGCGACGGCCCCGCCCATGGTGGCCTGGATCACGGTGTTGACGTCGCCTGTGTTGAGTCCGTAGCGCGCGGCCTTGTCGCGGTTGACCTTGATGTTCAGGTTGGGCTGGCCGAGCACGCGGAAAATCCCCAGGTCGGCGACGCCGTGCACCTGGCTCATCTCGTTCTGCACGTCGACGGCGAGCTTCTCCAGCGTTTCCAGGTTGGGCCCGATGATCTTGACCGAGTTCGCGCCCTTCACGCCGGAGATGGCTTCCTCGACGTTGTCCTGGATGTATTGCGAGAAGTTGAAGCCCACGCCGGGCAGCGCATCACGGAATTCCTGCTGCAGCTGTTCGGTCAGCTTCTCCTTGGTCAGGCCCTTGGGCCATTCGTCGAAGGGCTTGAGCGGCACGAACAGCTCGACGTTGGAGAAGGCCGAGGCATCGCTGCCGTTGTCGGGGCGGCCGTGCTGCGACACCACAGTGAGTACTTCTGGGTGCTTGAGCAGGATCTCGCGCATCTTGCGCGTGCCTTCGGTGCCGGCATCGAGCGACATGGTCATCGGGAAGGCGGCGCGAATCCAGTAGTTGCCCTCTTCGAGCGCAGGCAGGAATTCCGAGCCCAGGCGGGTCGCGACCAGGCCGCACACAACCAGGAAGGCCAGACCTGCGCCGACCACCTGCTTCTGATGCGCGAGCGACCAGGTGATGACCGGCGTGTAGACCTTGCGCAGGCCGCGCACCACCACGGTCTCGACTTCCTCGATGTGATCAGGCATCAGCAGCGAAGCCAGCACCGGCGTGATGGTGAAGGTGGCCAGCAGCGCGCCGCCCAGCGCATAGGCGTAGGTGCGTGCCATCGGACCGAAGATCTGGCCTTCCACGCCCTGCATGGTGAACAGCGGCACGAAGGCGGCCACGGTGATGATCGACGAGAACAGCACCGAGCGGTCGACCTGCATGGCGCTGATGTAGATCATGCGCAGCCGGTTGGTCCAGGTGTTGGGACGGTCGGCATCGGCCCGTGTCGGGTCGGAGCCCAGCTGACCGTCGGAAAGGTCTTCCAGCAGTTCAGCACGTTCGCCTTTGCTCAGCTGGAAGTTGCGGAAGATGTTCTCGACCAGGATCACCGCCGAGTCGACGATGATGCCGAAGTCCACTGCGCCAATCGACAGCAGGTTGGCGTCCTCGCCGCGCAGCACCAGGATGATGATGCTGAACATCAGCGCGAATGGGATGTTCACGCCCACGATGATGGCCGAGCGCAGGTCGCCGAGGAACATCCACTGGATGAAGAACACCAGCAGGCAGCCGAAGATCAGGTTGTGATAGACCGTGTGCGTGGTCACGCCGACCAGCGAGCTGCGGTCGTAGTACGAGACGATCTTGACGCCCGGCGGCAGCGTGCCATCGCTGTTGAGCTTGTCGATCTCGGCCTTGATCTTGGGGATCATGTTGTTGGTGTGCTCGGTGCGCGCCATCACCACGATGGAGGCGACGACGTCATCGTCATGGTCGCGTCCGGCAATGCCCAGGCGCGGCACGTTGCCGACCTGCACCTTGGCCACGTCCTTGACCTGCACGGGCACGCCGTTCACCTGCGCGAGCACCACCTTCTCGATGTCGTCGACACGGCGGCCCTTGGTGAGATCGTCGGCACCGCCGCTGTCCACCAGGCCCACACCGCGGATGTTGACCGACTGCTCGCCGATGCTGACCTCGCGGCCGCCCACGTTGACGTTGGCGTTGCCCAGCGCGCTGACCAGTTGCTGCACGGTCAGGCCGTAGCCCTGCAGCTTGTTGAGATCGGCCTGAACCTCGAACTCCTTGGTCGTGCCGCCCCAGCTGTTGACCTGCACGATGCCGGGGATCGTCGAGAGGCGGCGCAGCACCACCCAGTCCTGCACGGTGCGCAGATTGCTCAGTCCGAAGTTCTTGGGGGCCACCAATTGGTAACGGTAGATCTCACCGGTCAGGCTGGACTGCTGGATCTGCGGAATCTGGTTGCCCGGCAGCGCGACGTTCTGCTGCAGCATCAGTGCGGCCTGTGTGTAGGCGAAGTGGAAATCGACGCCGTACTTGAAGGTCACGCGCACGAAGCTCAGGCCGTAGAACGAGGTCGAGCGGATGTTGTCGATGCCCGGCGTGGAGTACAGGCCCATTTCCATCGGAATGGTGTAGTACTTTTCCATTTCCTCGGCCGACAGGCCCGGTGCCTGGGCCGTGATTTCAAGAATCACGGGCGCCGGGTTGGGATAGGCCTCGATATTCAGTTTCGAGATGGCAAAGAAACCACCTCCAACAAACAAGAACAGGGCGAGCAGGATGATGGTTCGGCGCGTAAGCCCGAACGCCAATAGGCTCTTCAGCATGGAAGTTCTCTTTCCGTGTCTGGATTCGGAATATTTGGGATTCAAGAATCTGCGTTGCCGTTGGCGATATTGCTGAGCAGTATCGCGCCCTTGGTCACCACGGTTTCGCCAGCCTTCAGGCCTTCCAGCACCTGATGGAATCCATCCTGGGTCACGCCCAGCTTGACGGTCCGCTTGAGAAAGCGCTTCTTGTCGGTGGTGACCCACACGCTCATGCTGCCGTCGCCTTCGCGCACCACACTGTCCAGCGGCACGGTCAGCGAGATCATCGGCTCCTTGGTGCGGATGTCATAGGTGGCCAGCATGCCCGAGCGCAGTTCGTGCTTCGGGTCGCGCAACTCGGAGCGCACCAACAGGGTGTGCGTGGCCGGGTCGACCGATTCGCCGAGGACCGAGATCCTGCCCTCGAAGACGCGGTCCGGGAAGGCGTTGACCTTGACCTTCACGCTCTGGCCGACGTGGAACAGGGGACTGTCGGTTTCGGCCACATTGGCGAGCAGCCAGACGCTGGACACGTCGCTGACGGTATAGGGCGCAGGGGCGCTGCCGGGTTGCACGAGCAGCCCGGGCTGGGCATTGCGTGTCGTGATCCGACCGTTGATGGGGCTGGGCACCACCAGGCTGGGATCGATCTTGCGATGGGCCACGATGCCGTTGATCTCCGCCTCGGTCTTGCCGTACACGCGTACGGCTTCCTTGGCCGCCTTGAGCGCCGCGTCGGCCGTCTGCTGGTCGGAAATGGCCTGATCCAGGTCTTTCTGCGCAATGCCCTGGACTTCGAGCAAGGGCTTGGCGCGTGCCAACGCAGCCGTGGTCAGCTCGTAGACGCCTGCCGCAGCGATCAGCGCAGATTCAGCTTGCACGAGGTCCGGACTGTCGATCGTGTAGAGCGCCTGGCCCTTGGTGACGGTCTGACCGACTTCGACGAAGGTCTTGAGGATCTTGCCTTGGTAGTTGGAGAACACCGGAACTTCCAGGTTCTCGTTGAAGTCGATGCTGCCCACTGCCGTGCGCCGGTTGATGAACGAACGAGTTCCGGCCGTTCCCAGTTCGATGGCCTTGACCTGGGCCTCGTTGAGGTCCACTTTGTCGTCCTTGCCCGGCGTCGAAGTCACGGTCAGACCTGACTCCGAACTCGAGGCCTGTGTCGCTGCGGGCTGGCTGGAATTGTGGCTGCCCCAATAGGCGCCAATGGCAATGCCGGCTGCAACTGCTGCACCCGCACCAACGATCATGGGAAGTTTTCCGTTTTTCATCTCAATACACTCGTAGCCAAGCTGGTGCGGAGTTTGTGCTGTGCAGCATGAATCGGTCTACTGTGACAAGTGACAGATGACGCTGCGGTGCAGCATTTTTAGAATCGGTCCACCGATCTCTAGGATGGTCGGCAGGAGCGAGGACTTGAAACCAGTAAGCAAAGCAGGCGGAGCGAGCCGTCTCCCCCATATCCAGCGCGGCGCGGCCCTGGCGCTGACTTGCATCGCGTCGGCCGTGCTGGCGGCCTGCGCGGTCGGACCTGACTTCAAGCAGACGGCGGCACCGAAAGTCGACAGTTACACGATGCAGTCCTTGCCCGATACCACGGCGAGCGCGCCGGGTGTGGCCGGCGATGCCCAGCATTTCGTGATGGGACGCGACATCCCCTTCGCCTGGTGGGAACAGTTCAACTCGGCCAAGCTCAACGCATTGGTGGAGCGTTCGCTGAAGGCCAATCCGACGATTCCCGCCGCGCAGGCCGCCCTGAAACAGGCTCAGGAATATGTGGCCGCCCAGGGCGGGTATTTCTATCCCAATATCGGCCTAGGCCTGAACGCGCAGCGCCAGAAGGCGCCGGTCTCCAGCGGCTCGCCGGGTATTTACAACCTCTACACCTCGCAGCTCAACCTGAGCTACACGCCGGACGTGCTGGGCAGCAACCGGCGCCAGGTCGAGTCGCTCAAGGCTCAAGCCGAGCAGCTGCGCTTCCAGATGGCCGCGACCTATATCTCGCTGGCCAACAATGTGGTGGCGGCTGTGATCCAGGAAGCCTCGCTGCAGGACCAGATCGATGCGGTTCAAGCGCTCTTGCTGCAGAACGAAAAGGCTGTCCGCATCCTGCACGACCAGGCGCGGCTCGGCTATGCGATGGCCATTGACGTGGCGGCCCAGGAGCTGACCCTGGCGCAAGCGCAGGCCAGCCTGCCGCCCCTGCAAAAGCAGCTGGAGCAGACGCACGACCTGATTCGCGCACTGGTGGGGGGCCTGCCCAACGAGGCGCTGGACGACAATTTCCATCTGGCCGACTTGACGCTGCCCCAGGACCTGCCGGTGACCTTGCCCTCCAGGCTGGTGGCGCAGCGGCCCGACGTGCGCGCGGCCGAGGAACAGGTCCACGCGGCCAGCGCCCGCGTCGGCGTGGCGCTCGCGGCCCGGCTGCCGCAATTCAACATTTCGGGCGCGATCGGCGGCCAGGCCAATCAATTCGGGCAGATGTTCAGCTCAGGCGGTGCCCTGTGGACGATTGCCGCTGGTCTGACGCAACCCATTTTTGACGGCGGCACCCTGATGCACAACCAGCGCGCCGCCGAACAGGGGCTGCTGCAGGCGCAGGCGCAGTACCAAAGCGCGGTCATCACGGCGTTCCAGAACGTCGCCGACACCTTGCATGCCGTGCAGTCCGACGCCAACGCGCTGGTCGCGAACCAGAAAGCCGAGAAGGCCGCCAAGGTGGTGATGGACCTCACCCTGAAGAAGCAGCAGCTTGGCTATGTCGATACCCTGACGCTGCTGACGGCGCAGGAGGCGTATCAGCAGGCGGAATTGGCCCTGATCCAGGCGCAGACCAACCGCTATGGCGACACGGCGGCGCTGTTCCAGGCGGTCGGCGGTGGCTGGTGGAATCTGCCTGAGCTGAATTGAGGCTTGAGGCGAGGGCGGCGACGGGACAATTGGAGTTGCTTGCCGCGTAGCAGGGTCATGCCGCATGGGTATGTCAGCGTTGTAAGGTATCGTTACATGTTCCTGCTCAGTCTCTACCTCGTCAAATGCACAGAATTCGCCGTAGCGCAGTGCTTGGGATTTTGCTTGCGCTTTGCACAGTAGTCGTGCCCATTGCCAGAGCGGGAGCGGCGGAAAGCGGTGCGGCCGCGGTTAGCGGCACCCGGCCATCCGCCGCTTTACCGGCCTTGACGGCCTACACGGAAGAATGGCCGCCCTACAACTACCTGGCCCACGGACAAGTCACCGGCATTTCGACTGAGGTGTTGAAGGCGGTGTGCGTCGAGGCCGGCGTGGTCTGCGGCTTCGAACTGGTGCCTTGGGTGCGTGCGTACAAATCTGCACAGCACACCGCGAATACCCTGGTCTACACCACGGCACGCCGGGCCGATCGGGAGCATGACTTCATCTGGATCGGCCCTGTATTGCCGCGCAGCACCTGGGTGTTCTTGCGCGACGATCTGGCCGCGGCGGACCGCCGCAATCGCGACTTGAGCGGTCTGCGCTTTGCGGTGGTGCGCGGCGAAGCGGCCGAAGCGGATCTGCTGGCCGCCGGCGTGGCTGAGAAAAACCTTGCCGTAGAGGCGTCCAATGATTCGGCGCTGCGCATGGTCTTGCACGGGTATGCCGATGCCGTCGTGGATACCGAATTGGGCATGCGCTGGAATTTGAAGCAAATGCATGTTGCGCCCGAGCGTCTGGTGCCGCTGTTCAAGCTCAGCGAAGAGGGCGCCTATTACTTTGCGCTCAACAAGCAGTCCGATCCCCGGCTCGCGGAACAACTCCAGGCGGCGCTGGAGCGCCTGCGCAAGGCGGGTTTGATCGACAAATTGAGCCGGGAGTTTCAGGCTGCACGTCCGTGAAATCCGCGGCGATTAATATCTGCACCAATTTTCTTGAAAGCAGTCCATGGACATCAGTGCACTGGTCTTGGCCGCCGCCTTGGCGGCGCCCTCCTTGAGTCCCGTTGACAAAATTGTCATCGGCGGCGTGGCGCGCTGGGACTATGTGTACATGGACAGCGCGTCCAAGCGCCTTTACGTCTCGCATGCGACCCAGACCGAAGTGGTCGACACGCAAACCCTGAAAGTGGTGGGCACGGTGGCGGGCACCAACGGCGTGCACGGCATCGCGATTGCAGCGGACTTGGGGCTTGGCTTTACCAGCAATGGACGCGACAACACCGTATTGGCGTTTGATCTGGCCACGCTCAAGCCGGCGGCTGTGGTCAAGGTCGGCGACAACCCCGATGCCATTGTCTATGTGCCGGCCTTGCAGCGCGTGGTGAGTTTCAACGGCCGCTCCAAGGACCTGAGCGTGATCGACGCACGCAGCATGCAGGTGCTGGCCACCGTGCCTGTGGGCGGCAAGCCCGAGTTCGCGCAACTCGGCGAACAGAACCGGATCTATTTCAATATCGAGGACACGCACGAACTGGCCGTGTTCGACGCGAATCAGCTGTCGCTGACGCAGCGCGGCAGCCTGGTCCAATGCGAGGAGCCCACCGGACTGGCGCTGGGCGCGCAACAGCGCGTCTATTCGGTTTGCGCCAACCACACCATGGTGGTCAGCTCACCCGATGGCAAGCACCAGCAGCGGGTCGCCATTGGCGCCGGCCCCGACGGCGTGGCCTGGATGGATGGCTATGCCTACAGCGCCAATGGAGGTGACGGCACGATCAGCGTCGTCGGCGAAGACCCGCAGGGGCAATTCAAGACCTTGGCCACCGTGCCCAGCACCTATGGCGCCCGCACCATCGCTGCGGACCCCGCCATGCACAGGCTGTACCTGCCCACTGCGACGTTCACGGCGCCCGACGGCAAGGGACAGCGCAGCGGCGTGGCCGACAGCTTTCAAATCCTGGTGATGCAAAGCAAGTGAGAGTTCTCAATCGTGTGAACGGGCTGCGCCTGCGCGCGGCCTTGGCACTGGCATGCGTGGAGACGCTTGCCTTTGCAGGGCCGCCGTTCGTGACCGACGACCCTGAACCCGCCGCGTTCCGTACCTGGGAGGTCAATTACGCCGCCAATGGCACCCTGGCCGGAATTTCCACGCAAGCCTATGTGCCGGGCGTGGACATCAATTACGGCGCCAGCCCGGGCGTGCAGTTGCATGCGCAAGTGCAGATGGCCTATGCCAGCGACAGCACTGGCCATCGCATCGGGCCGGGCGACATCGAACTGGGTGTCAAGTACCGGTTGACGCCAGAGACCCAGGAAGACGAAGGCTGGATGGTCAGCGTCTACCCCTTGCTGGAGCTGCCGACCGGAGATGCCCATCGGGCGCTGGGTGCCGGGCACGCGAGTGCGCTTTTGCCTTTGTGGGTCCAACGGACGCTGGGCGCGTGGACGATGTACGGCGGCGGCGGCTATTGGGTCAACCAGGGCGCCGGTCGCCGCAATGCCTGGGCGGCGGGCTGGGTGGTGTTGTACCAATGGAATGCCGGCTGGCAGCTGGGCGGCGAGGTCTTTGGCAAGACGTCGGAGCAAGCCGGTGCGCCGGGAAGCAGCGGCTTCAATCTGGGCGGCACCTGCAAATTGAGTGAAGACAAGAGCCTGCTGTTTTCCGCCGGCCGGGGCTTGAGCCATGTGCAGGACAGCAACCGCGCCAGCGCCTATCTGGGCTTGCAAGTCATTTATTGACAGGCTTTACCCCAGCCACGCCATGCCCGCGAGCACGCATGCGAGCATGACCAGCGCCGGCGGCGTGCGCGTCCGACTGAGCAAGGCCAGCGCGCCCAGGGCCAGGCAGAAATCGCGGCTGTTGCCGACGCTTGTGGTCCAGATCGGCGTGTAGAGCGCCGCCAGCAGGATGCCGACCACGGCCGCGTTGACGCCGGCCAGTGCCGAGCGCAGCGCGCGGCTGCAGCGCAGGCCTTCCCAGAAGGGCCAGGCCGCCCAGAGCAGCAACATGCCCGGCGCATAAATGACCAGCAAGGACAGCAGTGCGCCGACCGGCCCGGCCCAGGGTCCCGGCAGCAAGGCCCCCAGGTAGGCCGCGAAGCTGAACAAGGGCCCTGGCATGGCCTGGGCAAGACCGTAGCCCGCCAGAAAGTCGTTGGCGCTCACCACGCCGTTGGGCACCACCGCCGTCTGCAGCAAGGGCAACACCACGTGGCCGCCGCCAAAGACCATGGCCCCGGCGCGGAACATGCCGCCCAAGGCTTGCCATGCCGGCGATGCCTCGATGCGAGCCAAGGCCGGCAAGCCCAGCGCCAGCACCACGAACAGTGCCAGGGCCAGCAGCGCCGCGCGTCGCGTCGGCCCTCCTTGATGCTGCAGGGGAGAGGCCGGATCCGCGGGTATGAATTTCAGTCCGAGCGCGGCACAGGCCAGCAGGGCGGCCAGTTGTGCAAAGGGCTGCGTGCTGGCGAATGGCCACAGCAGGCACAGGCAGGTGCTCAATACCGCCAGGCCAGCACGCAGGGCGTCCGGGCACAGGGTTTTGGCCATGCTCCAGCAGGCCTGCGCCACCACGGCCAGGGCCAGCAGCTTCAAGCCGTGCAGGGCCCCCGTCACGGCCGGGTGGCTGAAATGGGCCAGGCCCATGGCCAGCAGGGTCATCAGGAACGCCGAGGGCAGGGTGAACCCCAGCCAGGCGGCCACGGCACCGGGCCATCCGGCACGCATCTGCCCGATGCCCGCGCCCACTTGGCTGCTCGTGGGGCCGGGTAGAAACTGGCACAGCGAGACCAGGTCGGAAAAGCGCGCGTCGTCCAGCCACTGGCGCTTGCCCACGAACTCTGCCCTGAAATAGGCCAGATGCGCCACCGGACCGCCGAAGGCCGTCAGGCCCAGCTTCAAGAACGCCAGGAACACAGCCAGGCTGGACTTTTTATTTGATATTTGCATAAGCAAATTAATAAATAGTTGTTTTACAACTTAAGCATGCCACGCAGACTCCCACACTGGGACGATTTTCAAACTCCTCGGTATATCCATGAATTTTCAGCAGCTCAGATCGGTTCGTGAAACTTTGCGCCGCAATTTCAATCTCACGGACGTGGCGCTCGCCTTGCACACCTCGCAGCCCGGCGTCAGCCGGCAGATTCGCGAGTTGGAGGATGAGCTGGGCGTCGAGATCTTCGTGCGCGCCGGCAAGCGTCTGACCGGGCTGACGGAGCCGGGCCGTCAGGTCTTGCCCATTGTCGAACAATTGCTGCGCGGCGCCGACAGCCTGCGCCAGGCCGGCGCCGATTTCGCCAGCAAGGGCAGCGGCAATTTGCGCATTGCGGCCACGCACAGCCAGGCGCGCTATGCCTTGCCGCCGGTGGTGCGGGACTTCCGCCTGCAGCATCCCGACGTGACCTTGCACATGCACCAGGGCTCGCCGCAGCAGATTGCGCGCATGCTGCTCGACGGCGAAGCCGATGTGGGCATCGCCACTGAAGCGCTGACGCAATACAGCGAGCTGGTGGCCCTGCCTTGCTATCGCTGGACGCATACCGTGCTGACGCCGCCCGGCCATCCGCTCGCGCGGGAAGCGGCGCAGGGTCAGGTTTTGAGCCTGGAGCGGCTGGCGCAGTTTCCCATCATCACCTACGAAACCGGCTACACCGGCCGCTCTCACATCGACCAGGCCTTTGCGAAGGCGGGGCTGGATGTCGATCTGGTGCTGGTGGCCATGGACGCCGACGTCATCAAGACCTATGTCGAGCTTGGCCTGGGCGTGGGCATCGTGGCGGCCATCGCCTACGACGAGGAGCGCGACAAGCACCTGGCCTCCATCGACGCGAGACATCTGTTCGCCGACAACATGACCCGTCTCGCCGTGCGCCGCGACGTGTATTTGCGAGACTACATCTACGACTTCATCGCCACCTTCGCCGCACCGTTGACGCGCGCGGTGGTCGAGCAGTCGCGGGAGCTTGTCAGCGCCTGATCCGAAGCCTGCTCGCGCATGCGCTGGGCGGATCCGTGCCGCCGGGAGGCTGCCGGATTTCGGTCAGAATAGGCCCATGAGACGAAAGTTCCTGATGGGCGCGGGCTTGCTGCTGTTGGCGGCAGTGGCTGCGGCGGTGTGGGTTCATAACAATCTAGACGAGCGCATCAAGGCGGCTATTGAGCAATATGGTAGCCAGGCCTTCGGCGCGCCGGCGACGCTGGATCTCCGCACCGTGGCCAGCGACGCGATCGTGGTCCGGAACATCGAGCTGGAAGCGCCCGACGTGGTGGATGAGAAGGGCGGCGGCGGCACGAACTTCGATGTCATCCAAGCCCATGTCCAGCAGTTTGCAGGCTCGGCGCTCAAGCAGCTGTTCAAGTGAGGCCCCACATGACGTCGGAACGCGAGATGAACCCATGAGTTCGAGCGGCAAGAGCCTTTCATCCGTACCGGCGCTCAGGCAGCAGTACGGCGCCCTGCCTTATCGGCTGGATGCCGAGCAGGGCTTGCAGATCATGCTTATCACGTCGCGCACGACGCGGCGCTGGATCATTCCCAAAGGCTGGCCCATCAAGGGCATGAAGCCTTCCGAGACCGCCGCGCGCGAGGCCTATGAGGAAGCGGGACTGGAAGGCGAGGTGAGCCGCAAGGCTGTTGGCGTCTATGTTTACAACAAGCGGCTGGAACTGGAAGACCGCACCGTGCCTTGCGAGATGCGGGTGTTCGCCCTCCAGGTCCTCCGCCAGAGAAAGAACTGGCCCGAGAGGCTGCAGCGCGATTGCCAATGGCTGTCGCCCGCCCAGGCGCTTGCTTTGGCGGCAGATGAAGGTTTGCGCGAGCTGATCGCCAGGTTTGCGGACCGTTTTGAAGCCGGTCCGGGATAAAGCGCGTCAGGCCGAGACACCGTTCAGCAGGCCCAGCACGTTGCTGCTGTTGGACTCGTACATGTTTTGCATCCGGATGGCGATTTGCTGCAGCAGTGCGTTGTGCTGCATGGTGGCCATGCGGGTACCAAAGCCGCCATCCATGTCCTGCGAAGCGCTCTGGGCCAAGGCCGCGTAGTTGCTGCTCTGGTCCGCCGACGTGGCCAGCAGCGCCGTCTGCGTGGCGCCGATCTGCGCTTGTTGCGAGCTGACCGACGACAGGGCCTGGTCGATGGCGTTCAAGGCGGCAGTTTGCCCCCCGCTGCCCGAGATATTCAGATTGGAAACGCCCAGCCCGCCCGCCGTGGCATTGCCCAGGCTCACGGTTTGCGACTGCCCGGCATCGGGTCCCGTCTGGATCGAGGTGCTGTAATTGCCGGTGAGCAGCGATTGGCCGTTGAATTGCGCCCCGCCTGCCAGTTGGTTGATGGTCTGGCCCAGACCGTTGATCTGGTTTTGAATGTCTTGCAGATCGGCGGCGTTGTAGATGCCGTCGCCGGCCTGGACCGTTAGGGCCCGCATCTGCTGCAGGGCGTCTGAAATCTGCCCGAGTGCGCCGCCCGCGGTGCTGGTGAGCGACAAGCCATTGCCGATGTTGCTGATGGCCGCGGTGGTGGAGGACGCCTGCGCATCCAGGGTGACCAGTTGCGAGGTCTCGGCCGGGTTGTTGATCAGGCCACTGGCGCCTATGGACGCTGTCCAAGGCACGTTTGACGCTGGGATGCTGCTGCCGACGTTCATGGCCTGTCCATGGGGTTCCGACTACACATATTTTAGGCAATTGGCCCACCCCTGTGGGAGGGGCCAACGTCCTTGCCAGCGCTGGAACTTCAGCAATAAATCACGGCAGCAGCTTCAGGCGCGAGCCTCAGGAGCACGACTTGCCGTGGTCCGCGTGGTTGCCGGCGGCCTTGGCTGCGGCTTCGGTCATGTACTCGCCTTCCTTGGTCTTGCCATAGTACTTGGTGCCCGGGCAGTGGTAGACCTTGCTGCTGCTGTTGACCCAGACCTGGCCCGCGCCGCCGCCGGGCGCCTGGGCGGTGGCGGCCGCGGCCTTGGCGGTTGCCGTAGCGGCTGGTGCTGCCGTGGCCGGTGCGGCATTGGCAGCAGGCTTGCCGCCAGCGTCCGCAGCCGCGCCATACCATTCCTTCACGCCCTTGTGGCCGTTGCAGGACCCTTTCTTGGTGGCGTTGGTGGTGTAGGTGCCGTCTTTGCACAAGCCTGTGGAGCCGGCGGGCGCGGAAGCCGCTTGTTGGGCCAGGCAGGCGGACGACAGCATCAGGCTGGCAGCGAATGACACGGAAAGGCGCACAACATTCATGGTTGATTCCTGGTGAGGTTGAACAAGGGTGGGGCAAGAAACAGGTTGCAAGTGTTCAGGATTGCGGGCGGCCGGTCAACCTGGGGACCTCGGGTGCGCGGTGAACATCATCATTGATCAAGTTTGATGACGGATCTCTTTCGCAGCCCGCCGTGCCGCGTCTGGCATGCATTCAGATGCGCTCCCAGATGCTCAGCTCCGACAGCGTGTGCTGGAACTTGCGCCGCGTCTCGCGGATCACGAAGGGCACCGCCTGCGGTCCCTGCACCAGGCGGAAGTGTGCGCCCAGTAAGGCCTTGAGACCGTCCAGCGTGCTGAAGTTTTCACCGTCCTTCTTGAATCCGCCAATCCAGTCTTCGCGGCGCGTGTGTTCGGTCAGCCAGGTATAGGGCGAACTGATGACCAGCAGCCCGCCGCGATGGATGCGCTCGTGGATGCTGCCCAGGAATTTGGCCGGGTTGTAGAGACGGTCGATCAGATTGGCCGCCAGCACCAGGTCGTACCCCGTGAACACCGGCTTGAGGTTGCAGGCGTCGGCTTGATAGAACTCGGTCTTGCCCGCCACGTCGCGCAGGCCCAGGCGCGCCATCGATGCTTCCTTGTACGAGACCAGTTCGCCTTCGTCGACCAGCGTGTAGCGTAGCGTTCCCTGCTCACGCAGCTGCGTGGCGACGCCGACGAAGCGGGCCGAGAAGTCCAGCCCCGTCACGTGGTCGAAGTGGCGCGCCAGCTCGAAGCTGGCGCGGCCCGTGGCGCAACCCAGGTCCAGCGCCTTGCGAGCCGGTTTGTGCCCCATGGCCTGCACCGCCAGTTGAGCCAGGCTGCGCGGGAAGTTGGCCACGCCGAAGTACTCGTCGCCGTAATGGAATTCGATGTATTCGGAGACCAGGCGGTCTGTTTCATAGTGCGAGGCGGGCGGCTGCGCCGGCGCGTCCGAGGCCACATAGCGAAAGCCTGCGTGCTGGAAAAAATGGCGCCGGAAGGCGTAGCGCGACAGCGGCGAGGCTTCGTTGCCGCACGAGATCCAGGAGCCGCCCTTGATCAGGTTGTGCCTTTCGTCAAAGGTGGGGGTGGTGAAGTCGTCGTAGACGGGATGGACCTCGAATCCCTCGAAGGGATAGATGGGCGTCTCCAGCCACTGCCATACGTTGCCGATCACGTCGAACAGCGGGCCGTGTGCGAACTGGTCGACCGGCGCGCTGGAGGCGCCGTGCGCGAGCGCCAGGTTGGCGTTTGGCATGTCGGCGCTCGGCAGGTCGGGTACGCCGGCGAAATGCCGCAGCGCATGCCATTCGTCCTCCGTGGGCAGGCGCACCGGCTGCCCGGTTTCGCGGGCCTTCCAATTGCAAAACGCCTTGGCCTCGTGATAGTTGGTCTCGACCGGCCAATTCCAGGGCATCGGAACTTCTTCCAGCATCAGGCGCAAGCGCCAGGAGCTGCCGTCCTTGATCCAGAAGGTCGGATGTTCGGCGCGGCTGAATTGCCTCCACGCGGCACCTTCGGCCTGCCAAAGGCTGTCGTCGCGGTAGCCGCCGGCTTCGACGAAGGCCAGGAATTCCTGGTTGGACACCAGGTGGCGGCTGCATTGAAAGGCCTGCACGGCTGCTTCATGGCGGCCGAATTCGTTGTCCCAGCCGTACAGCAGGGGATCGAGGCGATCACGCCCCAGGTGCAGGGTGGTGGCCGGGATCTCGACCATGTCGTTGCGCGGCGCGGAACCGCTGACTCGGCCAGGCGCCCAGGCCGGGTGCGGGCGCACTTTGTCGAGGCGATGCTGGCGTATCAGCACGCTGGAGGTTTCGAGGTGGATGCGTTCGTGCTCGATCCCCATCAGGAGCACCCACCACGGATGCTCCCAGGCGATGGGCAGCGTCAGCGGCAGCTTCTGCATCACGTCGTCGACGGCCTGGCGCACCAGCGTGCGGTAGTGGCGCACGGCCTCCACCGCGGGCCATGCGTAGCGCGCCTCGTTCAAGTCGTCCCAGCTCATTTCGTCGACGCCGACGGCGAACATCGATTCGAATTCGGGGTTGATGCGCCGGGTGAGCAAGCCGGACAGCACCAGCTTGTTGACAAAGAACGTGGCCGTGTGGCCCAAGTAGAAAATCAGCGGGTGGCGCAGCGCAATGGGCTTTTCGTAATACGCCGCGTCGCCCTGCAGCACTTCGAACAACTGTTCGTAGCGGTCGAACGAAGCATGGAATGCCTGGCGGATCTGCTGGCGCGTGGCTTCGGCGTCCAGGCTGGGCAACAGGTAGGGAAAGGGCAGCACGTCTTGGGGCATGAGGGCTCCGGAGCAGATGCCGCATTGGGTCAATGCGGGCGGCCAGTGTCGCCGCTGATTGTGACCTCAGTCGCAAGACAGACAAATGACTGGGGCATTCGAGTTTGAGCGACCGAAATCCTCCTGGGCAAGAAAAAGCCCCGGCTTGGACCGGGGCATGTCGGGTGCGGCGTCGCGACCCAGGGCCTTACTCGGGTTGGGTGCCGGTGTAGTACTTCAACACGTAGGCTGCCATTGCGTTGGTGTTGTTGCCCTGCGGGATGCCTGACACATCCACGCGAGCGCCTATCGCGAGGTTGGTGGTCAGGGCGTTCATGCCGCCGGATGTCGTGATGTCGATCGGAGAGACCGTCACGACGCCGTTGCTGCGATCGACCTGATAGACCAGGGTGGCGGAACCCGCGTTGGCATTCACGTTCACGTTGACGGGCGTGCTGCCGCCTTTGACGCTCAATCCAAAGGTCGAGATGCCGGCGTTGGCCGAAGCCACCAGGCCGGAGGCCACCGTGCCCTTGGGCAGGGTCAAGGGCATGAGCACCACGGAGGGGGCCAGCCAACCCGTCGTCGAGGCGCCGGTGGAGCCCCAGACGGCGTGCGTGATGCCGTAAACGGGAGCCGCGCCCGCCGTGCCGCCGAAGTTGACGCTTTGACCCACCAGCTGGGCAAAGCTCGATTCGGTCGGATCCAGCGTGTATTGCGTCGGGTAGGCGAAATTCCAATACTTGAATCCGGTCACCGGATTGCCGCTGGCATCCACGCCATTGCCGGTGCCCGAGCTGATGAAGTTCAAGACCAGGTCCGTGTAGTCGTCCGCGGCCGTTGCAAAGGCCTTGGTGATGTCGAACGAACTGCCCTGCACGACGTTGGAGATCGTGCCTTCATAGGGCGCCGACTCGATGTCCACCGTCTGCGCCTGCAAGGGGCTGGCCAGCGGGTCCACCACCTGTAGGTGCACCTTGAAGCCGCGGGCCAGGTACTTGGACGCCAGGAAGCCGGTACCGGTGCCGATGGGGGTGCTGTCCGCCAGGCCGCTGGTGGGGGTGCGGAAGAAGAACTGCGTGTTGCTCGTGACCTGTACTTTCACGGGTTTGCCGGAGGCGTTGTCCACCGTGATCGTGTTGGTGTTCGGGTTCACATGCAGCACGTGCCCTTCAGGACTGATGAACACGGTGTTGAAGGTGCTCGACGCATAGATGCGGGTGGCCACGAGGCTGCCGTCCTGCTGGTAGCGCGCGGCGACCCGGACAAATTCGCCCGCAGCCAGGATGCTGCTGACCGAGGAGAAGTCCTTGATGGTGCTGGGAGCCACTGGTTTGGCGGCATCGAGGTTGTAGAACAGCGTGCCATTGGCAGCGTCCACCTTGATGGCCAGAGCCTGCGTGCTGATCTGGGCGGTCTCGGGAGAGACCAGCGGAAGCGTCGGCGTGGCGCGGTCGATGTTCAGTGTCAGGTTGTCGGTCGAAACCGACGTCACGCTGCCATACATGTGGCGCAGGACTTGGTTCGTCACGCTGCCAATGGGCTTGTGGTGGACCGGCCCGTTGAAGTTGACGGCCCAGATCGTGCTGGCACCGATGCTGCCGCTGCCCGCGACGGTGTGGCCGATGATGAAGGCTGGGTTGGCCAGATCGAATTCGATATTGATCGGCGCCACCGTGCCCGTGCTCGGATTGGCGCTGGCGGCGGGAATGACGAGCGGGCTGGCGAAGTTGACCGGAATGGTGACCGTCTGGCTGCCGCTCGATCCGCTGGCGCCCTGGATTTGAATTTGGCCTGACGGAACGATGGTGCCGGCCGCGACGGGGAAGCCGGACTCCGGGTTACCCGATACCGTCAGCCCCACGTCACCTGGGTTGGCGCTGATGACCAGTTGAACGCCGGTGTAGGTGATCGGGCTGGCGGTGCTGTTGGTCAGCGTCGTGCCGTTGATCATCTCGGCCAGATTGTCCAGTTGCGTCAGGTTGACGTTGTAGGGTGAGCTGGGCAGCGTGATGGGCGTGAGGTTGTTGTTGGCGTCGACCAAGTTGATCGCCAGCACGTTCACGCTGATGTTGGACCAATCCTCAGAAGCGGCGTCGCTGAGCATGGTTTGAACATTGACGCTGGACGGCGTGGCCGTGGCGGCCGAGCCGCTGGATCCACTGGAGCCGCCGCCACCGCCGCAGGCGCTCAGCAGGGCCAACATCATGGCGCTGAGTGCCACGGCATGAAATTTCTTATTCATGAACATCCTTTGAAACAACAAGGGGCGAATCTTCGATTGAATCTGCAATTCTGCCGGTCCATCGTGGATTCGAATGGCAGCTGCAGGACACAACGCGAGTATTCATCACGCGTTGACAATGTTGAATCAAAAGATGTTTCCGATTGCAAGAATTCTGCGCACACGCATCATGAAGCCGTAGGTCGCGGGCAAAAGTTCACACGTCGAGTGTCGTCGTTTCGCAATCCGTAAAAGTGAAATCGTGCATTTGTGACGCTCATGGCGCCTTGGGCTTGAGGTCAATGTTGCACTTGAAATGAAAAAGGGGCGGCCTTTGCCACCCCTTTTCATGACGCACACCGATGGTTGCGGGTTGACGCTCGCGTAATGCCTGTATGCCGATGCTGATGTCAGGCTGCGCTGGCGCTCGTCGAAACGGCAGTGGATTCGGTTTGCGCGGGTTTGGCGGCAGCGCGCTTTTTGGCGGCTGTTTTCTTGCCGGGAAATGCCTTGGGGACAGCCGTGACCGCAGGCTTTGCGGATTTTGCGGCACCAGCAGGCTTGGCGAACGGATTGGCAGCCTTGCGGCCGGCACGCTTCTTGGCGACGGGTTTGGCGGCAGGTTTTGCCGAAGGTTTTGTAGCCGGTTTTTCAGCTTTCGGGGCTGCTGCCTTGACTGCGGGCTTGGCGGCCTTGGCTTTGACGGAAGGTTTGGATGCCTTCGCCGCCGGCTGGGGCTGGGTTTGGGTCTTGGCGCCGCCCACCGCGAAGTCTGCGAGCTGCTTGCCAGCTTCCAGCGCATCGCGCAGCCATTGCGGGCGCTTGCCCAGGCCGCCCCAGGTGTTGCCCTTGCCGTCGGCAAACTTGGCCGCCTTTGCGGCGCCCGACTTGGCAATGCGCTTAGCCGAATTGGCCGCTTTTGTTCCTTTGTCCGCCTTGGCCGGACGACCCAGCTTGACGCGGACTTTGCCGAACAGGTCGTTGGGCTGCAGACCGTAGGTCTGAATGGTCTCTTTCAGTTTCGCCACGACAGTCGCCAATTCGTTTTTCAAGGCCGCTTCGGCCTGAGCCTCCAGCGCTGCAATCTGTTTTTTGATTTGGCTGTAGGTCTGTGACATGTAAGTTCCTTTCAGTAAGAAGTTCGCTAATTGTAGAGTTATTTAGGCCAATAATGCTACGCATTCAAATTCAAATCGTCGTGATGGCGCACGAACTAATGCATGTCAAAATGATCTGAAAACTCCGGAGAGATTGCAATGCCAGGCTTGCTTCCCGATGTCGACCCCGACGGACTGCTCGAATATTCGGTCGTTTATACCGACCGGGCCCTCAACCACATGTCGAAAAAATTCGGCGACGTGATGCGCGACATATCGCGCACCTTGAAAGAGGTTTATGGCGCCAAGGCGGCCGTGGTGGTACCGGGTAGCGGTACCTTCGGCATGGAGGCGGTGGCGCGCCAGTTCGCGCAAGACAAGCATTGCCTGGTGCTGCGCAATGGCTGGTTCAGTTACCGCTGGACGCAGATATTCGAGATGGGTCGAATTCCCTCGACCCAGACTGTGCTCAAGGCACGCCAGGCGGGCGAGGGTGCGCAGGCGCCGTGGGTGCCCGCGCCGCTGGACGAAGTCTGCGCTGAAATCGAACGCAGCCGCCCTGATCTGGTTTTTGCGCCGCATGTCGAGACCGCCAGCGGCATGATCCTGCCGGACGACTACCTGCGCCGGGTGGCCGAGGCCGTGCATGCCGTCGGCGGACTGTTCGTGCTCGACTGCATCGCGTCGGGGACGGTCTGGGTCGACATGGAGAAATGCGGCGTGGACGTGTTGGTCAGCGCGCCGCAAAAAGGCTGGAGCGCCGAGCCTGGCTGCGCATTGGTGATGTTGGGCGAGCGGGCGCTGGCGCGTCTCGAGCAGACGAGCAGCAGCAGTTTCGCTTGTGATCTGAAGAAATGGCTGCAGATCATGAACGCTTTCGAGGGCGGCGCGCACGCTTATCACGCCACCATGCCGACCGGCGTGCTGACGCGCTTGCGCGAGGTCATGAACGAGATGCGCGACCATGGCTTTGCCAAATTGCAGGATGAGCAATGGGCGCTGGGCCGCGCCGTGCGCGCCATGCTGGAGGCGCGCGGCATCCAGAGCGTGGCCGCAACGGGCTTTCAGGCGCCGGGCGTGGTGGTCAGCTATACGACCGATCCTGGCGTGCAGAGCGGCGCCAAGTTCCTGGGCCTGGGCCTGCAGACGGCCGCGGGCGTGCCATTGCAATGCGATGAACCGGCCGATTTCCGCAGTTTCAGAATCGGATTGTTCGGCCTGGACAAAATGCGCGATCCCGAGCGCACGGTTGCGCATCTGGCCCAGGCCTTTGACAAAATGGGCTGAATGCCTGGGTATTTCTGATTGAACTTGATGATTGAGACGACAGACGCCGCCGTGCGTGCAGCCGGTCGCCACGCGCTTCGCGGCGATTTGCTGGATTTTCCGTCCCAGCCGGTTTGGGGCGAACTGGACAGCGATGCCGTGCGGTTCCTGCCCGACCATTGGCTGTTGATCGAGCAGGGCCGCATCGTCGGCACGCAGGCCGAGGCGCCTGACGACTCGTGGATGCGCCATGACCATCGCGGCTGTCTGATCCTGCCGGGATTCATCGACACGCATGTGCATGCACCGCAACTCGATGTGATCGCCAGTTTCGGCACCGAGCTGCTGGACTGGCTCAACACCTACACCTTCCCGGCCGAGCAGCGCTATGCCGACCCCCTGATTGCCAGGCAAGGTGCAGAGCGTTTCATGGATGCCCTGCTTGCGCATGGCACGACGGCTGCGGTGGTGTTTCCCACCGTGCACAAGGTCGCCGCGCAGGCGCTGTTCGAGGCGGCCCAGGCGCGCGGCATGCGCCTGATCGCGGGCAAGGTGTTGATGGACAGGCATGCGCCCGAGGGCCTGCGCGACGACGTGGCGCAGGCCGAGCGCGACTGCGTCGATCTGATCGACCGTTTTCATGGCCGCGGCCGGCTGGCCTATGCGGTGACGGTGCGGTTTGCGCCGACCAGTACGCCTGCGCAATTGGCGATGGCGGGTGCGCTGTGCCGTGCCGACGCCTCGCTCTACATGCAGACCCATGTGGCCGAGAACAGGGCCGAGGTGGCGTGGGTGGCGCAGCTGTTTCCGGATGCGCGCAGCTATCTGGATGTCTACGACCGGGAAGGCCTGCTGCACCCGAAGGCCGTGCTGGCGCACGGCATCTGGCTCGACGACGCCGATCGCCAGGCGCTGGCCGGCCGGGGCGCGCAACTGGCGTTTTGCCCCTCGTCCAATCTGTTCCTGGGCAGCGGCCTGTTTGACTGGGGCGCGGCGCGGCGTGCGGGCGTCCAGGTCAGCGCGGCCAGCGACGTGGGGGGTGGCACGTCCCTGTCCATGCAGAAGACCCTGGCCGATGCGTACAAGGTGCAAAGCCTGCAGGGGCAGCGGCTGGACGCCTGGTCGGCCTTGTACACGGCCACGCATGGCGCGGCCAAGGCCCTGGGCCTGGATGGCGAGATCGGGCATTTCGGCCGCGGCGCCGTGGCCGACGTGTGCGTGTGGCACTGGGCCGTCGGCGGGGTGGCCCAGGCGCGCATGGAGCGGGTCCGCAATTTGCACGAAAAGGTCTTTGCCTGGCTGACGCTGTCGGACGAGCGCAATCTGGTCAGCGCCTGGGTGGCGGGGCGGGAACGCTTCAGGCCTTGAGGGCCGGGCCGAGGCGCGGCTTGTTTGACCTACTGCAATGAACCTGCTCGAAAAGGCCTTCGCTGCGAGATATTTTCGATCTGAGCCTATCCTTTTCGTCAGGTCGGCCGGCAAATGAGCCCGTGTGTCCATTAAGCTTGGAAGATTCGCCTGCAAAACAGGTTTTCGGGTTTGTGAGATTGCTATGAAACGTTTGAATGACTTCCGGCTGCGCATGGGGCGCGAGGAAATGGTGCCCATCATGATTGGCGGCATGGGCGTCGACATTTCCTCTGCCGACCTGGCGCTGGAAGCGGCCCGCCTCGGGGGCGTGGGGCATATTTCGGATGCCATGATCAAGACGGTGGCCGATCGCCGCTACAAGACCAAGTTCGTCAAGGCCAAGCAGGCGCTCTACAAGTACAACGTCGAATCCGAAGACAAGTCGCCGGTCAAGTTCAATCCGGCGTATCTGGCCGAAGCCACCAAGCTGCATGTGGAGGCCACCATGTCGCGCAAGACCGGCAGCGGCAAGGTCTTCATCAATTGCATGGAAAAGCTGACGATGAACGCGCCCAAGGAGACGCTCAAGGTGCGTCTGTCGGCTGCGCTCGATGCCGGCATCGACGGCATCACCCTGGCCGCGGGCCTGCACCTGGGGTCTTTGGCGCTGATCGAGGATCATCCCCGTTTTCGCGATGCCAAGATCGGCATCATCGTGTCCTCGCTGCGCGCCTTGCAGCTGTTCCTGAAGAAGAATGCGCGCCTGGACCGCCTGCCCGATTACGTGGTGGTCGAAGGCCCGCTGGCCGGCGGGCATCTGGGCTTCGGCATGGACTGGGCCCAGTACGACCTGGCCACCATCGTGGCCGAGATCATTCAGTACCTGAAGGCCGAGCAGCTCGACATCCCGGTGATTCCGGCCGGCGGCATCTTCACCGGCAGCGATGCAGTGCGCTTCCTGGAAATGGGTGCGTCGGGCGTGCAGGTGGCGACGCGCTTCACGGTCACGCGCGAATGCGGCCTGCCCGACGACGTCAAGCAGGAGTACTTCAAGGCCAATGCCGACGACATCGAGGTCAACGAGATTTCGCCGACCGGCTATCCCATGCGCATGATCAAGGCCAGCCCCGGCATCGGCGACGGCATCCGTCCCAATTGCGAGGCCTACGGCTATTTGCTCGATGCCAACGGCAAGTGCTCCTACATCACGGCCTACAACCGCGAATTGGCCCTGCATCCCGGCGAGCGCCGCATCTCGGTGCGCGACAAGACCTGCCTGTGCACGCAATTCCGCAACTTCGCGATCTGGACCTGCGGCCAGACCGCATCACGCCTGAAGGACACGACCTTGCGCCATGCCGACGGCAGCTTCCAGCTGCTGAGCGCGCAGCATGTGTTCGAGGACTATCAATTCAGCACCGACGACAAGATCCGCCTGCCTGAGACGGAGGCGGCGCCTGCGGTTTGAGGGTTCATTGAAGAATGAAAAAAGGGCCTGAATTGCTTCAGGCCCTTTTTGTTGCCGGAACGGCTTGAACGCTCAGGCCTGCACGGCGGCCAGGGCGGCGTTGAAGGTGCTGCTCGGGCGCATGACGGCGTCGAGCTTGGCGGCGTCGGGCATGTAGTAGCCGCCGATGTCGGCGGGCTTGCCCTGCACGGCGGCCAGCTCGTCCACAATGGTCTTCTCCTTCTCGCTCAGCGACTGAGCCAGCGGCGCGAAGCGGGCCGCCAAGGCGGCGTCCTCGGTCTGCGCGGCCAGTTCATGGGCCCAATAGAGCGCCAGGTAGAACTGGCTGCCGCGGTTGTCGAGCTGGCCGGTCTTGGGCGAGGGGTTCTTGTTGTTCTGCAGCAGCTTGCCGGTTGCCGCGTCAAGGGCCTTGGCGAGGATGGCCGCCTGCTTGTTGCCGAACTTCAGGCCGAGGTCTTCCAGGCTCACCGCCAGGGCCAGGAACTCGCCCAGCGAATCCCAGCGCAGGTGGTTCTCCTCCACCAACTGCTGCACGTGCTTCGGTGCCGAGCCGCCGGCGCCGGTCTCATACATGCCGCCGCCGGCCATCAGCGGCACGATGGACAGCATCTTGGCCGAGGTGCCCAGTTCCATGATGGGGAACAGGTCGGTCAGGTAGTCGCGCAGGATGTTGCCGGTGGCGCTGATGGTGTCCAGGCCGCGGATCACGCGCTCCAGCGTGTAGCGCATCGCGCGCACCTGGCTCATGATCTGGATGTCCAGGCCGCTGGTGTCGTGCTCGTGCAGGTACATCTTGACCTTGGTGATCAACTGCGCTTCGTGCGGACGGTAGGCGTCGAGCCAGAACACGACCGGCATGCCGGAGTTGCGGGCGCGGTTGACGGCCAGCTTGACCCAGTCGCGGATGGCGGCGTCCTTGACCTGGCACATGCGCCAGATGTCGCCCTGCTCGACGTTCTGGCTCATCAGCACCTCGCCGGTGGCCAGGTCGGTGATGTTGGCGACGCCATCTTCGGGGATTTCGAAGGTCTTGTCGTGCGAGCCGTATTCCTCGGCCTGCTGGGCCATCAGGCCGACGTTGGGCACGGTGCCCATGGTCTTGGGGTCGAAGGCGCCATGCCACTTGCAGAAGTTGATCATCTCCTGGTAGATGCGGGCAAAGGTCGACTCGGGCATCACGGCCTTGACGTCCTTCAGGCGGCCGTCGGCGCCCCACATCTTGCCGCCGTTGCGGATCATCGCGGGCATGGAGGCGTCGACGATGATGTCGTTGGGCGAGTGGAAGTTGGTGATGCCCTTGGCGGAATCCACCATGGCCAGTTCGGGGCGGTGCTCGTGGCAGGCGTGCAGGTCGCGCTTGATCTCGTCCTGCGTGCTTTGCGGCAGGGTGGCGATCTTGTTGTAGAGGTCGACCATGCCGTTGTTGACGTTGATGCCCAGTTCATCGAACAGCTTGCCGTGCTTCTCGAAGGCGTCGCGGTAGAAGATCTTGACGCAGTGGCCGAACACGATGGGGTGCGAGACCTTCATCATCGTCGCCTTGACGTGCAGCGAGAACATCACGCCGGTCTTGTGCGCGTCCTCGATCTCGCGCTCGTAGAAGTCCAGCAGGGCCTTCTTGCTCATGAACATGGAGTCGATGACTTCACGGTCGAGCAGCGCGACCTTGGGCTTCAGGACGATGGTTTTGCCGCTCTTGGTGATGAGCTCCATCTTGACGTCGCGGGCGCGGTCCAGCGTCATGGACTTTTCGCCGTGGTAGAAGTCGCCGCTGTGCATGTGCGAGACATGCGAGCGCGAGGCCTGGCTCCATTCGGCCATGCTGTGCGGGTTCTTGCGGGCGTATTCCTTGACGGCCTTGGGCGCGCGGCGGTCGGAGTTGCCTTCGCGCAGCACCGGGTTCACGGCGCTGCCGGTGCATTTGTTGTAGCGGGCGCGGATGTCCTTTTCCTCGTCCGTGGTCGGATTCTCGGGATAGTCGGGAATCTTGTAGCCCTTGTCCTGCAGCTCCTTGATGGCAGCCTTGAGCTGGGCCACCGAGGCGCTGATGTTGGGCAGCTTGATGATGTTGGCGTCGGGCTGCAGCGTCAGCTTGCCGAGTTCGCCGAGGTTGTCGGGCACGCGCTGCGCTTCGCTCAGGTACTCGGGGAACTGGCCGAGGATGCGGCCCGCCACCGAAATGTCGCTGGTCTGGATCTGGATGCCGGCAGGCGCGGCAAAGGCCCGGATGATCGGCAGGAAGGCGCTGGTCGCCAGCAGCGGGGCTTCGTCCGTCAGGGTGTAGATGATGGTGGGTTGTTGGGCGCTCATCGCTGATCTCTCATAAGGTATGGAAACGGCCCAAGGCCTGTGCGACCCTGGCGGCTGGAGTGGCGTGATTTTGCTCCCGAGGCGCGTGTTTCAGGTGTGTGAAATGCAATGCAATCTCACAATATGGAAATTTGCACCAGAACTTGGAAATTTTTTTTCCGGCCGCCTGGGCAAGGCTGAAGTAAGTCTGGCAAGCCTGGGTGTTCAAGCCATCGTCACCCGATCGCGGCCGGCGCGCTTGGATGCATACATGGCCGCATCGGCCCGTGCAATCAGGGTCGCCTCGTCATCGCCGTCGACGTGGGCCGCGATGCCGCCCGAGACCGTGACGGCCAGCAGCACGTCCTGGCTGTCGCGGCGGCGGAATTTCATGCCCTTGGCGCGCGACCGGATCGTTTCCGCCAAGGCGTTGGCATCGTGCATCGTGGTGTTGGGCAGCACCACGGCAAATTCCTCGCCGCCGTAGCGCGCCACGCTGTGCAAGGGGGTGGTCACGCTGCGCCGCAACACCTCGCTCAAGCCCTGGATCACCTTGTCGCCGATCAGGTGGCCATGCGTGTCGTTGACCTGCTTGAAATGATCGATGTCCAGGATGAGCAAACAGTGGCTGCTGCCTTCGCTGGGCGGCTCGGCGAGCATGGCGCGCAGGCCTTCATCGAACCCCTTGCGGTTGAGCAGGCCGGTGAGCGGATCGAGGGTCATTTCCCGGCGGGTGCGGGCGAGGTCGTCGCGCAGCCGGTCGATTTCTTCCTGCCCCGCCATCACCCGTCCTTGCAGCGCGGCGACCGATTGCTTCATCTCCGCCGTGCCTTCCAGCAGGCGCAGCACCTGGCTTCCCAGCAAGTCCGATGGCTCCCTCGCCAGGGCCTGGGTGAGTTCGGTGAGTTGCGCACCGAAATTGCCGGCTTGCGTTCCGGTGTGCGAGGCCGATTCGGAAATGCCGTGCATCACGCGCTGCATTTCCTGGCCAATTTGCATCATGCGGTCGGCGTCGGTGGGTGCAATATGCGATTGATATAGGTCCAGCACCGCACCGTCGCCCAGTTTGGGGAACTCTTTCAGGCGGAGGTCCAGGTCATTCGAGAGCTTGATATTGATGCCTGCCACATATTCATACCAGACTGTGAAGGTGACCGGATTGAATGCGGCGTCATGCTGCCCCATCTTTCCCAATGCCAGTCGCAGCAATTCGGCGCTGCGCGCCTTGCTTTCGGTATACCGCATGAATGCCACCTCGGACGTCACTTGCCTTGAATATGTCTATAGGAATATCAGGCCATGTTTATTTGACTATTTCAGATTGAATAAATGGATGTGCCAGATGTGCCAAAACTGCCACGCATTGAATTGCAAGGTGGTGAAAGTGAATAGCCGGGTAAGTCCCTAGGGTGGCGGCGCCGGCCAATTTATTTCATCAACTGATATGACGGTTGTTGGTATTGGCGCTAATAATGATTGCCGCCGGAGTTTTGATGGGCTGGCCAGGGCGCCAGCCGGTTCCATGGCCTCTTTTGCTTCCGTCCGATGGAGTGGCACGCGATGAAGTTGACCATTGTCCAGCGCATGGCGCTACTGACCGGGGTGGCCTTGGTGGGCGTGCTGTCCATGGCCATGCTGGGGCAGTATCAGATGGGGCGCTCCTTTCATGAAGCCAATCTGACCAATGTGAACGTCATTCCCAGCCTGACCCTGCTGGGCGACATGCGCAAATCGTTCCTGTTGGCGCGCATCACGCTGGCTCGCCGCGTGCTGGAGGAGAAGGATTCGCAGCAGGCTTTTGGATTGGAGGCCAGGCTGCAGAATTTGCGCAAGGACGTCGAAATCGCGTTCGAGCACTACAGCACCGACGGGTGCCAGGGCGCGAGCTGTTTTGTCGACGAGCAGGACCGGTATCTGTGGAGGAAAGAGCGCGAGCAGTGGCTGCGGCTGAGCGAGCGCATGGATGAAGTTTTGAAGCTTGTGCATTCCAGTGAGCGCAATCGCGCCGCAGCCACGCAAATGCTGAACGACCTGGAAGACGGCAACAACCAGTTGCTGGCGGCCATCAGCAACCACTTCGACTACAACGTCGACCTGGGCAACAAGGTCTTGCAGTCGGCGTCCGAATTCAAGGTGCAGGCGCTGTATTTGCAACTGGGTATCGGGCTGACCATGCTGCTGCTCATCGGCGGCATCGGTTTCGTGACGGCGCGCACGCTGATGCGCCAGCTCGGCGGCGAGCCGGATGACGCGGCCGACATCGCCCAAGGCCTGGCCGCCGGCGATTTGTCGCACCGGCCCAATCTGCGGGCGGGCGACCAGAAAAGTCTGATGGCGCGCATCCAGTTCATATTCGACATGCTGGAACGCCTGGCTTCGCGCGCCGACGCGGTGGGACAGGGCAATCTTGACGACGAGGTGGTGCCCGCGTCGTCGAAGGACAGGCTGGGGTTGGCCATCAACAACATGGTTCGTGCGCTGCGCCAGGGGCGCGACGAAGATCTTCGCCGCAACTGGATGAAAGACGGCCTGCGGGATTTGTCGACCCGGCTGTCGGGCGATCTGGGTGGCCAGGCGCTGGCCGACGCGGCGATCGAGTGCGTGGGCCGCTACCTGGAGGCCGGGCGCGGCGTCCTATACAACTATTCGGCGCCCGCGCAGAGTCTTGATTTGATGGGCAGCTACATGTACACCGAGCGCCTCCAGGTTGGCGCGCACTTTGCCCTGGGCGAAGGGGCGGTGGGCCAGGTGGCGCGCGAGCGCAAGCCTATCGTGCTGACCTTGGCGAGCGACGACACGCCGCTGATCGTGACCGGCACGGCCTGCGCCGCGCCGCGCATGACCTACACCTACCCCTTGCTGCATGAGCGGGAGCTGGTCGGCGTGCTCGAGCTGGCCAGCCTGAAGCGTTTCGACGCCACCGAACTCGAGTATCTGGACGCTGCGGTCGAGATGATCGCCGCCACGCTGTACGTGGCGGAGCAGCGCGCCAGCATTCGCCGCATGCTGACCGCGGCAGAAGCCTCGGAGGCGCAGATGCGCGAGCAAAGCCAGCGCATCCAGGAGGCCAACGAGCGCCTCGAAAAGCAGCAGCAATTGCTGCAACAGCAGACCGAGGAATTGCAGCTGTCCAATGCGCAGATGGAAGAACAGCAGCAGCAGTTGCAGCAGCAGACCGAGGAGCTGATGCAAAGCAACGCGCAGATGGAGGCGGCGCAGAGGCAGCTGCGCCAGCAGAATGTGGCGCTCGAAGCCTCGCGCAAGCAGCTCGATCAGCGTGCCCGCGAACTCGACCAGGTGGGCCGCTACAAGTCGGAATTCCTCGCCAACATGTCGCATGAGCTGCGCACGCCGCTGAATTCCATCATCGTCCTGTCCAAGATGATGGGTGCCAGCAGCGACGGACAGGTCAACGGCGAGGCGCTCAAATGGGCCGGCGTGATCCATCGCTCGGGGCAGGACCTGCTGCACCTGATCAACGACGTGCTGGACCTCTCCAAGGTCGAGGCCGGCCGCATGGACCTGGTCATCGAAACAGTGCGCAGCGATGAACTGTGCGGAGAACTGCAGGGCCTGTTCGAGCCCTTGGCTGCCGAGAGCGGCGTGGCGCTGGTCGTCGACGATCAATTGAAAGACGCGTTCCAGACGGATGAAGCCAAGCTGTCGCAGATCCTGCGCAATCTGTTGACCAATGCCTTCAAGTTCTGCAAGCAGGGCAGCGTGACGCTCAGCCTGCGCCGCGGGGCGGATTCGCGCCGGCCGCTGCGCTTTTGCGTGCGCGATACCGGCATTGGCATTCCGAAGGACAAGCTGGGCCTGATTTTCGAAGCCTTCAAGCAGGCGGACGGCTCGACCTCGCGCGAGTACGGCGGCACCGGTCTGGGGCTGACCATCAGCCAGCGCTTTGCCGAACTGCTGGGCGGCACCATCGAAGTCCATAGCGAGGAAGGCCGGGGCAGCGAGTTTTGCGTGCTGCTGCCCGAGCGTCTGGAGGAGGTCTATGCCCGATCGGGCCAGGCCGTTGCCGCGGCGGCGCGCGAGTCCATGCAAGTGGACGAGCGGGACAGCTTGAGCGAAGGCGATCTCAGCATCTTGCTGATCGACGACGACACGGCCTTTGGCCAGGCCCTGTTGGCCCTGAATCGGGGCCTGGGCTACAAGACCCTGCTGGCGGCCACCGGCGCGCAAGGTATCCAGATGGCGCGGCGCTACCGGCCGCGCGGCATCCTGCTGGACTTGGGCCTGCCCGACATGGACGGCAGCCGCGTGCTGCACGAATTGAAGTCGGACCGTGAGCTGGCCTCCATCCCCGTGTACATCGTGTCGGCGCGCGACCGCGACGAGACCATGCTGCGGCAGGGCGCCGTGGGCTTTCTGCAAAAACCGGCCGAACCCCAGCGCCTGGCGGAAATCCAGGCTGAATTGCTGGCCCTGGTGGACACCGCGGATGGCGCACGGCTGCTGGTGCTCGAGAACGGCGGCATCACGGCGCAGAGCCTGCAAGACCTGCTGGGAGGTCGCGCGATGCGGGTCGAGGCCGCGACGGACGGCGCGGCGCTCGGCGAGCTGTTCCGCGCCAGCCAGCGGGCCCAGGATCCCTATCGGCTGGTGGTGCTGGACGTGTCGCCCCTGCCTGGCGAAGGCGTCAGTCAGGCACTGGCATGGGCGCGCAGCCTGCGGGCGCTGGCCGCCGATCTGCCCCTGGTGTTCCATTGCCGGCAGCCGCTCCCGCCGGACGAGGAGGCGCCGTTGCGGCAGCTGTCGTCGTGCCTCATCATGGCGTCGCAGCAGGCCGCACCGCGCCTGCTGGCCAACGTGGAGCGCTTTTTGCGCGAGGTGCCGCGCGAAGCCTTGGGCCTGAAGTCCACGGCGCATGCGACCCTCGACGGCAAGGCCTTGTCGGATCACCATGTGCTGGTGGTGGACGATGATCCTCGCAACATCTTCGTGATGACGGCGGCACTGGAGCGGCAGGGCGCCAGGGTCAGCACCGCCATCAACGGCAAGCGCGCGCTGGAGTTCCTGGCCAAGGAGACGGTCGACGTGATCCTGATGGACGTGATGATGCCCGAGATGGACGGCTTCGAAGCCATGACCCACATCCGCGCCGACGCCCGCATTGCGCAGACGCCCGTCATCGTCATCAGCGCCAAGGCCGCCGCCGCGGACCGTGCCAAGGCCATGCGCATGGGTGCCAACGACTATCTCAGCAAGCCCATCGACTACGACATGCTGGTGGCGATGGTGCGGCGCTGGTGCAAGGGCTGAGCGGCGCGGGGACCGGACGATCATGAGCATTTCGGTTCAGGAGCGCGCGGGGGGCTTGCACGTTGCCGTGCTGGGCCGGCGTCTGGCACCGGAGGACGCCGACCGTCTGCTGGCGCTGCTGGCCGAGCCGTCTCCTGTGGAGCTGAATTTCTACGACCTGGAAGCGCTGCCGGGCGACATCGTCGAGGCCCTGGCCGACCGGCTCGACAAGCTCGCGGCAGGCTTGAGCATCAAGGCCTACCATGCGCCGCTCGCGCACCAGTTGATGCGGCTGGACATGCCGGTGCTGCGTGTCGATCCGGCGCCGCCCGTGGCCGAGGTGCTGCCGCAGGCCTGCCGGGCCGTGGCCCTGGCCGGCTCGGCGCAAAGCCTGGACAAGATCTGCTACACCGTGTCGAGGCTGCCGGTGGTCCAGGTCGCCGTGTTTGTCCTGCAGCATGTGCAGGAAAACCAGCTCAACCAACTCGACAAGCTGCTGCGGACCCGCACCGACTACCGGGTGGTGATGCCGCAGCATTTGATGGCCGTCGAACCGGGCACGCTGTATGTGGCGCCGCCCGGCCACCACATGAAGGTGGCGCACGGCCTGGTGTACCTGACGCGCGACGCTAAGCGGCAATGGTCCCGCCCCTCGATCGACGCCTTGTTTGAATCGCTGGCGGCCGAATATGGCGCGCAGGTCATGGCCATGCTGTTCTGCGGGCTGGGCAGCGACGGCGTGGAGGGCTGTGCCGCCTTGAAGAAGGCGGGCGCCTTGGTGCTGGTGGAGGACGGCGACGAGTGCGGCATCGCGCGCGCCATGCCGGACGCCGTGCGATACGCCGGGCACAGCCACCTGGTGCTCAAGCGCTCGGGGCTGGCGAGCGTGGCGGCTTGCGTGCTGCAAGGCGATCCGCATACCTTCAGTGGCGAGGGCGCGCATGACAATGCCCTGCTGGACCTGTTCCTCGAAGCGCTGTTCGATCAATACAGCTACGACTTGAGAAGTTATCAGCGCGACAGCCTGATGCGCCGCGTCAAGCAGACCCTGCTCAGGCTGGGGTGGCGCTCGCTCGCCCAATTCGTGGCCGCCGTGCTGTCCGATCCGCGGCAATTTGAACTGATGTGCATCGAATTGCCGGTGGGCGTGAGCAGCTTCTTCCGCCATCCCGAGCAATGGCAGGAGCTGCGTGAAACGGTGCTGCCGAGCTTGAACAGCTTTCCCCTGATCAAGCTGTGGTGCGCCGGTTGTTCCACCGGCGAGGAGGCCTATTCGCTGGCCTGGTTGATGGACGAGTTCCAGCTGCTGGATCGCTGCCACCTGTTCGCCACCGACATCAATCCCCACGCCCTGGATCAGGCCCGCACGGGGCTGTTCCCCCGGACGATCTGGGCGCAAAGCCAGGAACAGTACCGGCAAGGCGGCGGCGCGCAGGCGCTGGAAGACCGCCTCGCACCGGGATCCAGGTTTCTCCGCGCCAGCGAACGCCTGCGCCAGGCGATTCTTTTTTACCGCCATTCGCTGCTGGAGAGCGGCAGCTTCAATGAATTCCAGCTGATCATTTGTCGCAACGTCATGATCTACTTCGATGCCAACCTGCAGCGCGAGGTCTTGCATCGATTCGCACGTTCCCTGCACGAAGACGGCTTTCTCGTGCTGGGTCCGCAGGACGGGCTGGCCGCCATGGCCCTCGAAGCGGGTTTTGTCGCGTGCCGGCCTGGCGGCCATATTTACCGTCGTGTGGAGCGTATTGCCCATGTCTAAACAATTCGGCGTCTTGGTGGTGGACGACAAGGTCAGCAACCGCATCACCTTGACCGCATTGCTGTCGCGCTTGAAGGACTGCCAGCTGTTCGAGGCGGAGAGCGGCGAGCAAGCCTTGCTGATGGTGATGGACCAGCCCGTCCATCTGATCCTGCTGGACGTGCAGATGCCCGGCATGGACGGGTTCGAGACGGCGCAGCACCTGCAAATGCTGGAGCGCACGCGCGACATTCCCATCGTCTTTATTTCGGCTGCGAAGCGGACCGAGGAATTCATCTCGCGCGGCTATGCGGTGGGCGCGGTGGACTACCTGACCAAGCCGCTCGACGACAACCTGATTCTCAATCGCGTGCGCCTGTACCAGCGCCTGCACGAGAAGGAGTCGGACCTCTGGGCAGCCGTCAACAAGCTGCAATCGGCGCAGGAGCGGCTGGTGCAGACCGAGAAGCTCACGGCGCTGAGTCCGGTGGTGGCGGCCATCTCGCACGAGCTCAACACCCCCATCGGCAATTGCATGCTGGCCGCCACGACGCTGAACGACATGACGGCGCAGCTGGAGTCGCACCTGAACAGCCAGACGCCGATGCGTATCTCGGAGCTCAAGGACTACCTGGAATCCAACCGCGATGGCCTGGACTTGATGATGCGCGGACTGGACCGCGCCTCCAAGCTGATCAACAACTTCAAGGATGTGGCGCTCAGCACCACGCACGTGAGCTGCACGGTGTTCGACTTGAAGCAGGCCCTCGAGGTCACCCTGAAGCGCGTGCAGCTGGACCTGGACAAGACCCCCTACCGCCTGGAATTGAGCGTGGAGGAGGGCATCGAGATGGACAGCTACCCCGGCTCCATCGGGGAGATCATCGGCCAGTTGGTGCGCAACTCGGTGGTGCACGGCTTCGACGGGCTGAATCGCGGCTTGATCCAGTTGAGCGCGACGCGCGAGGGCGAGCAGGTCCGCATCGTCTATCGCGACGACGGCCATGGCATGTCCGACGTGGTGCGCAAGCACGTGTTCGACCCCTTCTTCACCACCCGCCTGGGGCAGGGCGGCAGCGGCCTGGGCATGTACATCTGCCACAACCAGGTGCGCGGCCTGCTGGGCGGGCAGATCGAAGTGCAAAGCCGTCCGGGCGACGGCTGCGTCGTGGTGATGACCCTGCCTTGCCAAGCGCCGCGCTTGCCCGGCGGGGTCCACGGCGTGGCTTGACGGGCCACTCGGCACCGTTTCAGGCGGGGCCGATGGGCGTGGTCGCCTGGGCTATCCGAGCGATCTGGGCGTTTCCCCCGATCAAAATCCAGGCTGCCTTGGGTATGTTGCTGACTTCCATCTCCCTTTGAACGACAACCATTTCAGGAAATCATGAACGGTCTCATGATGCAGCAGCCGCTGCTGATCTCCAGCCTGCTGGTCCACGCCGAACGGCATCACGGCGCCCAGGAGATCGTGTCGCGCCGCACCGAAGGCGACCTTCACCGCTACACCTTCCGCGAGCTGGCCCGGCGTGCGCGCCGCATGGCCAAGGCCATCCAGGCGCTGGGCGTCGGACAGGGCGATCGCGTGGCCACGCTGGCCTGGAACGGCTACCGGCACCTGGAGCTGTATTACGCGGTGTCGGGCTCGGGCGCGGTGCTGCATACGCTGAATCCGCGTCTGCATCCCGATCAGCTCGGCTGGATCGTCGCGAATGCGGAAGACCGGGTCTTGTGCTTCGACCAGACCTTTCTGCCGCTGGTCGAGAAGGTCGCACCCCTGCTGAAGTCGGTGCAGCATGTCGTGCTCCTGTGCGACCGCACGCACATGCCGGCCCGCTGCAGCATTCCGAACCTGCTGTGCTACGAGGATCTGATCGACGCGCACAGCGACGACTACGCCTGGCCGCAGTTGGACGAGAACCTGGCCTCCTCGCTGTGCTACACCTCGGGCACCACGGGCAATCCCAAGGGCGTGCTGTACAGCCACCGCTCCACGGTGCTGCACACCTATGCGTCGGCCCTGCCCGATGCGCTGAACCTGTCCTCGCGCGACACGGTCTTGCCGGTGGTGCCCATGTTCCATGTGAATGCCTGGGGCCTGCCCTATGCCGCCTGCATGGTCGGCGCCAAGGTCGTGTTCCCGGGTGCGCAGCTCGATGGCGCGTCGCTGCACGAGCTGTTCGAATCCGAGCGGGTGACGGTGTCGGCAGGCGTGCCCACCGTGTGGCAAGGCCTTTTGACCCATGTCGAGGCCCATGGCCTGAATTTCAGCACCATGCGCCGCACGGTGATCGGCGGATCAGCCTGCTCGCCCGCGATGATCCGCAGCTTCGAGGAGCAGTACCGCGTGCAGGTCTTGCATGCCTGGGGCATGACCGAACTGAGTCCCCTGGGTACCGTGTGCATCCTGCAGCCCAAGCACGCTGAATTGCCTGTCGATGCGCAACTGCAGGTGCAGGCCAAGCAGGGGCAGTCGCTGTTCGGCATCGACATGAAGATCGTCGACGCCCATGGGCAGGAGCTGCCCTGGGACGGCCAGGCTTCGGGCGAGCTGCTGGTGCGCGGCCACTGGGTGGCGCAATCGTATTTCCGCGGCGAGGGCGGCGATCCGCTGGTCGACGGCTGGTTCCCGACCGGCGATGTTTCGACCATCGATGCCGATGGCTACATGCAGATCACCGACCGGGCCAAGGACGTCATCAAGTCCGGCGGCGAATGGATAGGCTCGATCGACATCGAGAACATCGCCATGGCCTGCCCGGGCGTCGCCATGGCGGCCTGCATTGGCGTCAAGCACCCCAAATGGGACGAGCGGCCCTTGCTGGTCGTCGTGCCCAAGCCCGGCGCGCAGCTGGGCAAGGCCGAGGTGCTGGGCTTTCTCAGCGGCAAGATCGCCAAGTGGTGGACGCCCGACGACGTGGTGTTCGTCGATGCGATTCCGCTCGGCGCGACCGGCAAGATGCTCAAGCACAAATTGCGCGAGTCTTTCAAGGACTACCTGATGCCGGCCGCCTGATGCCGACCACCTGAGGCCGGCTGCGGCGCCGCTCAGGTCATGCCCGCGGCCTTGGCCATGGCCAGGTACGGCGCCAGGCGCTCGCCCATCACCGCGCCGAGCGCCTGCAGGCCGCTGATGGGACGCACCATCACCTCGAAATCGATGATCTTGCCCTCGTCGTCGAACTGGATCAGGTCCATGCCCTTGAGCGATTTGTCGCCGACCTTGGCACTGAATTCCAGCGCGACGCTCTGGCCGTCGGCGCTGACGAACTCGCGGTGGTAGGTGAAGTCCTCGAACACCTTGGAGACCGTGTTCAGGATCAGGCTCACGACCTGCGCGCCGGGGTAGGGCGTGTGCGCCATCGGCGAGCGGAACACGGCCTTGCGGTGCAGCAGCGCCGGCAGCTCGCTCAGGTCGCCCTGCGCCACCATGGCATGCCAGCGCGCCAAGGTTTCCTGCATGGCCGGATTGAGGCCGGATGCGACAGGCGCCGAAGCCTCCTTCGCCTGGGGCGCGCCGGTGTCCAGCGCCAAGGCCAGTTCGGTGCCCTGCTTGATGGCGCGCTTGGCGTCGAGCTCGGCCGCCTTGTCGGCGCCGCCGATCAGGTGCACCTGCGCGCCGCCCTGCTCGAGCGCCGCCTGCAGCTCGCGCTGCGGCTCCTGGCCGGCGCACAGCACCACGGTGTCGGCGGGAATCACATGGTCCTCGCCGTTCATGGTGATGTGCAGTCCGGCGTCGTCCACCTTGCGGTAGGTGACGCCCGCGAGCATCTCGACGCGGCGGTGCTTCAACGAAGTGCGGTGGATCCAGCCCGTGGTCTTGCCCAGGCCGTCGCCGACCTTGCTGGCCTTGCGCTGCAGCAAGTAAATCTTGCGCGGGCTTTTCTCGAGCTTGGCGGGCTTGAGGCCGCCGGCATGGGCGTAGCCGGTGTCAATGCCCCATTCGTCGAAAAACTTGGCGGCATCGAGGCTGGGGCTGGTGCCCTCGTGCAGCAGGAATTCCGACACGTCGAAGCCGATGCCGCCGGCGCCGATCACGGCCACGGTCTGGCCCACCGGCTTCTTGTCGCGCAGCACGTCGAGGTAGCCCAGCACCTTGGGATGGTTCACGCCTTCGAAGTCGGGCGTGCGCGGCGTCACGCCGGTGGCCAGCACCACCTGCTTGAAGCCGGCGGACAGCAGCGCTTGCGCGTCGACCTTGCGGCCCAACTGCAGCTTCACGCCCGTGAGCTCGACCTGGCGGCCGAAATAGCGCAAGGTCTCGTAGAACTCTTCCTTGCCGGGCACCTGCTTGGCGATGTTGAATTGCCCGCCGATTTCCGATGCGGCATCGAACAGCGTCACTTCGAAGCCGCGCTGCGCCGCGGTGGTGGCGAAAGCCAGGCCGGCGGGGCCCGCGCCGACCACGGCCACGGGCGTGCGGGCCTTTGCCTGGGTCAGCGGCATCAGCGTCTCGTGGCAGGCGCGCGGATTGACCAGGCAGGAGGTGATCTTGCCGGCGAAGGTGTGGTCCAGGCAGGCCTGGTTGCAGCCGATGCAGGTGTTGATCTCGTTGGCACGGCCCTGCTCGGCCTTGCGCACGAACTCGGGGTCGGCCAGGAAGGGGCGCGCCATCGAGACCATGTCGCACATGCGGTCGGTCAGCACCTGCTCCGCCACCTCGGGCGTGTTGATGCGGTTGGTGGCGACCAGCGGGATCTTCACCTTGCCCATCAGCTGCTGCGTGACCCAGGCAAAGGCCGCGCGCGGCACCTTGGTGGCGATGGTCGGAATACGCGCCTCGTGCCAGCCGATGCCGGTGTTGATGATGGTCGCGCCCGCCGCCTCGATGGCCTGCGCCAGCTGCACGACTTCGTCCAGCGTGGAGCCGCCTTCGACCAGGTCCAGCATCGAGAGCCGGTAGATGATGATGAAGTTCTGCCCCACGCGCTCGCGGGTGCGGCGCACGATTTCGACCGGGAAGCGGATGCGCTTGGCGTAGCTGCCGCCCCATTCGTCGTCGCGCTGGTTGGTGCGTGCGGCGATGAATTCGTTGATCAGGTAGCCCTCCGAGCCCATGATCTCGACGCCGTCGTAGCCGGCGCCTTGGGCCAGCGCGGCGCAGCGCACGTAGTCGGCGATCGTCTCCTCAACCTCGTCGGCGCTCAAGGGGTGGGGGCGGAAGGGGTTGATGGGGGCTTGCAAGGCGCTGGGCGCCACCAGCTCGGGCTGGTAGGCGTAGCGGCCGAAATGCAGGATCTGCATCGCGATCTTGCCGCCCTCGGCGTGCACGGCGTCGGTGACGACGCGATGCTTGGCCGCCTCTTCCTCGTTCGTCATGCAGGAGCCGCCGGGCATCGGGCTGGCGCGGCGATTGGGGGCGATGCCGCCGGTCACGATCAGGCCCACGCCGCCGCGTGCGCGCTCGGCATAGAAAGCCGCCATGCGCTCGAAACCGTCCCTGGCTTCTTCCAGGCCCACGTGCATGGAGCCCATCAGAACACGGTTCTTCAAGGTGGTGAAGCCCAGGTCGAGCGGGGCCAGCATATGGGGGTAGGCGCTCATCGATTTCGTCTCCGGTAAGGTATGGGTGGCTGAACTATGCAACTGATTGCATCAGTCTAGGGGCGCTTTCCTATTTATGCAACTGGTTGCATGCGTAGGGGTGTGCCTCTACACTGCCTGCATGTCGCTTGCCCATGCCGTCCTGACCTCTCTGATCGAAAAATCCTGCTCCGGGTACGACCTGGCGCGGCGGTTCGATAAATCCATCGGCTACTTCTGGCAGGCCAGCCATCAGCAGATCTACCGCGAGCTGGCGCGCATGGAGGCGGCGGGCTGGATCCAGTCCAGCCTGGCGCCCGATGCGGGCAAGACGCGCAAGCGCATCTACGAGGTGCTGCCCGCGGGCCGCAAGGAATTGAAGCGCTGGACCCGGCAGCCGTCTTCGCCCGTCGATTTGCGTGACGAACTGGGGGTGCGTCTGCGCGCCGACGCGGCCCTGGGGCCCCAGGGCCTGGAGGACGAGCTGCGCGAGCGCATCCATGTGCACGAGGAAAAGCTGCGCGTCTATCGAGAAATCGATGCGCGCGACTTTCCCGACAGCAAGGCCCTGTCGCGCAAGGCGCGTATTCACCGGATGATTCTTCAGCGCGGCATCCAGTTCGAAGAGCATTCATTGGCCTGGACGCGTCAGATGCTGGAGGCATTGGAGCAGGGCCCGGGGTGAGCCATGGCTGCGAATCCTCAACCGGAAAGATCCGACCATGAACTGGCGCGCGCCATGTACCGTTGGCGCGCCTGGTGCTACGACTGGCAGCTGGCCCCCTATGAATCCTGGCGCGAGCAGGCCATCGCGCTGCTGGCGCTGCGGGCCGGGCAGACCGTGCTCGATGTGGGCTGCGGCACCGGCTTGAGCCTGCCGCGATTGAGCGCGCAGGTGGGGACGGGCGGCCGCGTGATCGGCATCGATCTTTCGCCGGACATGCTGGCGATTGCGCGCGAGCGCATCCGGACCCACGGCCTGGGCAACGTGGAATTGATCTGCGCCCCCATCGAGGCCGCGCAGTGGCAGGGCCTGGCCGACGCCGCCCTGTTTCATTTCACGCACGACATCCTGCAGTCCGAGGCGGCGCTGGCGCGCATCTTTGCCGGCCTGAAGCCGGACTCGCACGTGGTGGCGACGGGCCTGCAGTGGACCACGCAGACCTGGACCGGACTGAACGCCCAGGTCTGGTGGTCGGTGATGCAGTCGGTCACCACGCCCGGCGGCCTGGACCAGCCCTGGCGGGGCCTGTCGCGGCGCTTGCACGCGTTGTCGGTGCAGCCGCTGCTGTTCGGCACGGCCTACATCGCGGCAGGACTCAGTTAGGCGAACTGGGTTCGAATCCGGCGGCGGCGGCATGGGCCGTTTCACGCAGGAAGATGCGCGAGGACTTGACCCAGGGCAGGAAGTCTTCGCCGGGCATGGGCCTGGAGACCAGATAGCCTTGCAATTGATCGCATCCGAGCAGGTACAGGATGCTCCAGTCGGCGACGTCCTCCACGCCCTCGGCCACCGTGGTGATCTGCAGCGTCCTGGCCATGTCGATAGCGTTCTCCAGCACGGCGCGGCGGTTCAGGCGCGTCGAGGCGCCGTGCACGAAGATGCGGTCAATCTTCAGCTCCGTGAACGGACTTTGCGCCAGGATCATGTTGGACGAATAGCCGATGCCGTAGTCGTCCATCGACAAACCGTAGCCCTTCAGGCCCAGCCGCGCCAGATTGGCCAGCGACTGGCTTTTCATCACCATGGTCTCGGTCACCTCCCAATTGATCAGTGACGGATCGACGCCGTGGCTCTGCACGCGCGCCATCAGCTGATCGAGAAAGGTCTTCTCCGCCAGGTCGTCGGCCGACAGGTTCAGCGAGATCTTCAGGTGCGGCATCACGCTGGTCCAGGTCTTGAAGCGCTCCAGCGACTTGCCCACCATGGCCAGCGTGAAGCGCTGCATCAGCGGCGAGCCTTCCAGCGTCGTGATAAAGCGCTGCGGCGGCACCAGGCCCTGGTCCGGCAGGGCGATGCGCGCCAGCGCCTCGACGCCGCGGATCGCGCCGGTCTTGACGTCGACCTTGGGCTGGAAATAGGGAACCACGTGGCCGTCGTCGATCGCGGCTTCGATCTCGTCCAGCGTCATCATGCCGTACACCGACGGTGCGGCCTGTCCCGGGGGCGGAGTGCGTTTGGCCAGGTTCAGGAGCTTGGCCAGGGCCGGCGTGGTCAGGGGCTTGGGGATGGTTCCCAGCAGATTGATGCTGCTGTGGTCGGATGCGATGCGCTCGACGGTTTCCAGCAGGCGCGGATCGCGGGCGCTGGTGACGATGAGGTTGTCGACCGGGTAGGCCTCGGCCAGCTTGCCGATCAATTCGATGCCGTCCATCTCGGGCATGTCGATGTCGGTGACGAGCAGGAACACCTGGCGTTGCTCGGCCTGCTCCAGGATGCGCAGCGCGTCCAGGCCGTTCTCGGCTTCCAGCACCGTACCAAAGCCCATTTCCTTGACCACGGCCATGGCCTGGGCGCGCTGCACCGCGCTGTCCTCGACCACCAGGGCCACCAGATTCTCAAATGCGTTCATACAGGCCGTCCTGAATTGCGTGGCAGGGCGAAGGTACGAAACTGAAGCGGGGCATGTTCATCAGCTTATCCATTTCGACTCATCACCGACATGATTTCCTTATGAATCGCTTGCAAAGGCACTTCCTTGTCGACGGCGCCGCGCTTCATGGCCTCGTTGGGCATGCCATAGACGATGCAAGTGTCTTCGTCCTGGCCGACGGTGCGCGCGCCGCATTGGTGCATTTCAAGCAGGCCGGCGGCGCCATCGTCGCCCATGCCGGTCATGATGACGCCCAAGGCATTGGCGCCGGCCACCTTGGCGACTGAGCGGAACAGCACGTCGACCGAGGGCCGGTGCCGGTTGACCGGCGGTCCGTCCACCACGTCGACCTGGTATTGGGCGCCACTGCGGCGCAGCACCATGTGCTTGCCGCCGGGCGCGATCAGCACGCATCCGGGCAGCACGCGATCGCCGTGCGCGGCTTCCTTGACGTGGACCGCGCACAGCTGGTCCAGCCGGGCCGCGAAGGCCGCGGTGAATTTCTCGGGCATGTGCTGCACCACGACGATGCCGGGCGCGACCCGCGGCAGCGCGGTCAGCACTGCCTCCAGCGCCTGGGTGCCGCCGGTGGAGGTGCCTATGGCCACGATTTGCTCGGTGGTCTGGCTCATGGCGCGGCCTTCGGGGGCGGCCAGGATCACGTCGGCATTGAACTTCCTGACCACGCCCTGCGCAGACAGCGGGGCGGCCGCAGCCGCGGCATCGACGCGGCGCACCTTGGCCTTGGCTGCTTCCTTGACGGCCGAGATCAGCTCCGTGGCGCTGCTCGTCAGAAAGTTCTTCAGGTCGAGCTTGGGCTTGGTGATGATGTTGACGGCCCCCGCCGCCAGGGCGTCTATGGAGGTCTGCGTGCCCTTCTCGGTCAGCGTGGAGCAGATCACCACCGGCGTGGGCCGCTCGCTCATGATCTTGCGCAGGAAGGTGATGCCGTCCATGCGCGGCATTTCGACGTCGAGCACGATCACGTCGGGCCACCCTATCTTCATGCGCTCCATGGCCAGGATGGGGTCGGACACGGCGTGCGTCACCTGGATGCCCGACGTGCTGTTCAACAGGCTGGTCAGGACCTGCCTGACCACCGCCGAATCGTCCACCACCAGAACCTTGATCACGCCGGAATCTCCTTGTCAGCCGCCTGGGGAGCGCAGGTGTTCATGTGAGCCTGTAAATGGCCGGGGCCAGCAGCTGGAAATTGGACTCAATGCCTTGCAGTGATTCCGAATGACCGATCATCAAGGTCCCGCCCGGCTTGAGGGTCGTGGCAATGCGGGCAATGACCTGTTGCTTCTGTTCCAGGTTGAAGTAGATCATGACATTGCGCAGGAAGATCACATCGAAATTGCCGATGTCCACCAGGGGCTTGACCAGGTTCACATGGGTAAATTGCACCTTCTCGCGCAGTTCGGGCTTGACCAGCAGGGTGCCCGCCTCTACGCCTGTGCCCTTGAGGCAGTATTGGCGGCGGTAATGTAAAGGCAGGTGCGTGGTGCGAACATCTGGATAGTGTCCGTTGCGGGCGCGGCGCAGCATGCGGGCGCTGATGTCGGAACCCAGCACCTCCCAGGGCAAGGCGCCTTGTGCATCGTCCAGCACCATCGCGATGCTGTAGGCCTCTTCGCCGCTGGAACTGGCGGCGCTCCAGACGCGCAGGCCGCGGCGTTCTGCGGTGGCGGCTTTGGCCAGCTCGCGCAGCATCTCGAAATGCTTGGGTTCGCGGAAGAAATAGGTCTCGTTGGTGGTCAGCAGGTCGATGGCGCGCTGCGCCTCCATGGCCCCGCCCTTGCCGACGATCAGCTTGTAGTACTGGATGAAGCTGGTCAGATTGAGCTGATGGATGCGCGAGGTCAGCCGGGTCTGCACCAGCGTGTGCTTCTTGTCGGACAAGGTGATGCCCGCTTCCGCCAGGATGAAGGCCTGGAAGAGCTTGAATTCCTGGGGTTGAAGCAGCAGCACGGAACAGTCGCCCAATCTTTCCATCCGGTTCAGTTCTGCTCGGGTCCGGCCAGTAGTTCCTGGCCGCTGGCCGGCGCCAGATCGGCCAGGTCCAGCACCTGCTCGACCTGCAGCAGGATCACGAACTTGGAGCCCATCTTCGCCATGCCGCTGATATAGAACGCCGGCACTTTCATGCCGAACGTGGGCGGCGGCTCGATGTCCTTGGCGTCCACGGTCTTGACGGCGCTGACGGAGTCGACGATCAGGCCGATCATGGGACCGTCGGTCTTGTGCTTTTGCTCGACGATCACGATGCTGGTGCGCCGGCCCACGGTGCAGGGTGCGCGGCCCAGGCGGGCGGACAGGTCCATCACGGGCACCACGGCGCCGCGCAGGTTGATGACGCCGCAGATGGTCTTGGGCATCAACGGCACTTCGGTGAGCGTGCTGTATTCGATGATCTCCTTCACCACCAGGATGGGCAGGCCGTACAGCTCCTCGCCCAGGGCGAAGGTCAGGTACTGCGCCGGTGCGGCTGTGTCGGATCCCGCCACCGGGGCGAGCGCTGCAGCCTGTTTCGTTGGAGTCACGGCATTCATGGCGGGGGCTCTCAGTAGCTGGTGAAGTTGGCCGGATCAGGCGCGCCCTCATTGTGAGCCTCATGAGCCGGATTGGCACGCTTGGCGTGCGGCTTGCCTGCGCTCTTGGCCGGCGCAGCCGAGCGCGCATGCACGGCATGGTGCTCGCGGACGTTGCGCGTCGTCTTGAAGTAGGAAATCGTCGTCTGCAGGCGTTCGGCCTGGGCGCTCATCTCTTCGGCGGTCGAGGCCAGCTGTTCGGCGCCGGCGGCGTTTTGCTGCGTGGTCTGGCTCAACTGGCTGACCGCGGCATTGATTTGCGCCGCTCCGGTGGTCTGCTCTTCCGAGGCGGCGGTGATTTCCTGCACCAGATCGGAGGTGCGCCGGATGTTGGGCACCATGTCGCCGAGCAGATTGCCGGCGCGCTCGGCCAGGTCGACGCTGCTGGTCGCCACTTCGCTGATTTCCTGTGCCGCCAGCTGGCTGCGCTCGGCCAGCTTGCCGACTTCGGCGGCCACCACCGCAAAGCCCTTGCCATGCTCGCCCGCGCGCGCGGCTTCGATGGCGGCATTCAGGGCCAGCAGATTGGTCTGGTAGGCGATGTCGTCGATGATGACGATCTTCTTGGCGATCTGGCGCATGGCCGAGACCGTGGCCTTGACGGCGTCGCCGCCTTCGCCGGCTTCTTCCGAGGCTTTGGACGCGATGGCGTCGGTCACCTTGGCGTTTTCGGTGTTTTGCGCAATGGATGCGGCCATCTGCTCGACCGAGGCGCTGGTTTCCTCGACGCTGGCGGCCTGCTCGTTGGTCGCCTGCGACAGCGACTGCGCCGTGGCGCTGATCTGCTCGGCGGCGGTGGTCAGCTCGTCCGAGCCGTCCGACACCTCGGCGACGATTTGCGAGAGCTTGTCGACCATGCGGTTCATGGCCGCGAGCAGGCTGGTTTCGTCACCGGGCTTCACGGCGATGTCCAGGCGCAGGTCGCCGTCAGACACGGCCGTGGCGATGTGTGCTGCATAGTCAGGCTCGCCTCCCAGGGCGCGCACCAGCGAGCGGATGATGCTGTAGGCCAGGAAAATGCCGATGGCCAGGCCGCCCACCAGCAGCGCCACGTTGAGCTTGGTGTTGAAGGCCGACTGCACTTCGGCGGACTGGTACTCCTCTTTGGCGACGTCGATCTGGAGCTTGACCAGCTTCTCCAGGACCTCCTGGATGTGCTGCGCCAGGTCAGACATCTTGCCCTTGAAGATCTGGGTCGCGGCGTTGGTGTCGCCGGTAGCCAGGGCCATGCGCACGGGGACCATGGCTTCGCGGAGATAGTCTTCGCGGGCCTTGGCGTATTCGTCCGCCAGCTTCTGCTCATCCGGCGTCAGGTAGGTGCTGGTGTAGTCCTTCCAGAGGGCAAGAATCCGCTCGAGGTTCTTGTCCAGCTCCGCGTTCTTGGCTCGATGCCCCTCGGCGTCCGGCTCGATGAGCATCCGGCCGATCAGGACACGATTGCGCAGCGTCAGCGACTCGATCTCGGACAGCTGCCCCAGGCACACGGTGCGGTCTTCATAGACCGTCTTGAGCTTGGCGTTGCTGTAGTCCATGCCCCGCAAGCCAAAGAGTCCGACCAGCAGCATGGCCAGCGTCATGACGGCCACCAGCAGGCTCAGGCGTGTGGCGACTTTTAAATTGTTGACCATATTGACCTCGTCGTGAAAGCTGAGAATGAACGGGCGTTGGAATTTGGAAAGCAAGGCTCAGGCGATTTGCCGCACGATCGGCTTGTGGCCCTTTTCCTGCAACATGGCGCCAACGTCGAGAATCAGCGCCACCGCGCCGTTGCCCAGGATGGTCGAGCCGCTGATGCACTTGACCTGGTTGAAGATCGGGTTGAGCGGCTTGATGACGGTCTGGAAGCTGCCCAGCAGCCGGTCCACCACCAGGCCGGCGCGCTGGCCCGCATGCTTCACCACCACGATGCTCTGGCGGCGCGATTCGGCCTCGCCGATCTCGAAATAATCGCGCAGGCGAATGAAGGGCAGGACCTGGCCTCGCAGATCGATGACGTTGTGCTGCTGCGTGGCGTCGAAGTCGACGCACTCCTCGATCGCGTCGATCGGGATCACGAAGGTCGACTTGCCGACGCTGACCAGGAAGCCGTCGATGATGGCCAGCGTCAGCGGCAGCCGGATCGAGACCTTGGTGCCCAGGCCCGCATTGCTGCTGATGCCTATGGTGCCGCGCAGCGCCGTGACGTTGCGCTTGACCACGTCCATGCCCACGCCGCGGCCCGACAGGTTGGTGACCTGCTCGGCGGTGGAAAACCCGGGCTCGAAGATCAGCTCGAAGATCTCGTTGTCGCTCAGGTGCATGTCGGGCGTGACCAGCCCGCGCTCGATCGCCTTGGCCAGGATGCGGTCGCGCTTGAGGCCTCCGCCGTCGTCGCTGATCTCGATGACGATGCTGCCCGACTCATGGAACGCGTGCAGGCGCAGCAGGCCCTTTTCCGGCTTGCCGTTGGCCAGGCGCGTTTCGACGGGCTCGATGCCGTGGTCCATGGCGTTGCGCACCAGGTGCATCAGCGGATCGCCGATCTTCTCGACCACGGTCTTGTCGAGTTCGGTGTCCTCGCCGCTGACCTCCAGCAGGATGCTCTTGCCCAGGTCGCGGGAGATGTCGTGCACGACGCGGTGGAAGCGGCTGAAGGTCTCGCCGATGCGCACCATGCGCATCTGAAGCGCGCTGTCGCGCACCTCCTGGACCAGTCCTGAGAGCTTGATGGTCGACTCGATCAATTCCGCGTTGTGCAGGCCGCGCGCCAGCAGGTTGGTGCTGGCGCCGGTGATGATGAGTTCGCCGATCAGGTTGATCAGGTGGTCGAGCTTGTCGGCGTCGACGCGCACGCTGCGCTGTTCCTTGGGCTTGGCGGAGGCCGAGCTTTCGCGCTGCTTGTTCAGCGCGGCGTCCACCACCTCGGGCGCCACCGTGCCGTTCTGGATCAGGATGGAGCCGAGCTTGGGCGCGGTCTGGTTGAGATTCACGGCCTTGGCTTGCGCTCCCAGCGCCTCTTCCAGCTCATGCTCGGTCAGGCAGCCGCTGCGCATCAGCATGTCGCCCAGCAGGCTGGCCGAATCGGGCAATTCCTGGATCAGGCGGATGTAGTCGTCCACCTGGCTGCGCGGCGCCACGATGCGGATCTGGGCCTGGTCGCGCACGAACTCGAAGGCGCCGTCGATGGCGGTGCGCGTGGCTTCGCTGGCGAAGCTGACTTCGAAGCCGAGGTAGCAGGCCTCCGGGTCCATGTCGTCCGCGGCGGGCAGGGCGTCGGTCACCGTGACGATGTCGACGATGCGGCCCAACTGGCCCAGGTAGCGCAGGAAGGACAGCGGATCCAGGCCGAAGCGCAGCACGTCGGCGCCAAAGCGCAGGGAGATGTGCCAGTTCCCGCCGCCTTCGCCCTCGCGGACGATGCGCTCCACCTGGGCCTCCGTTGGGGCCAGGGTGCTGATCTCGCGCGCGCTGACGGTGTGGTCGTCCGTAGCCTGGGCCTTGGACGCATCCAGGATCAGCGTCAGTTGCGCCATCAGGCTTTGGCTGATGCGCTCGTTGTCGGCATCGGGCGTGAGCACGCCGTTCTCGATGTCGTCGACCAGCGAGCGCAGGTGATCGCAGCAGGACAGCAGCAGCACCGTGCTTTTCTCGTCGATGGAGATATGGGCATCGCGGACTTCGTCCAGCAGGTTCTCCATCACGTGCGTGAACGCCACCATATGGTCCAGTCCGAACAGTCCGGACGAGCCTTTGATGGTGTGTGCCGCCCTGAAGATGGCGTTGATGCTTTCGTTGTTGCCCGTTGGCGCTTCCAGGTGGAGCAGCGCCGCTTCCATGTCGGCCAGTAGTTCGCGGGCCTCGACGATGAACAGGTTGAGTGCTGAATCCAGGTTCATGTGAACGTCCTTGTCAGGCTTCAGCTTGCGGTCGGGCTGCTGGCGTCCTGCTCCACCAGCAGCGGGTCGCCAAAAAACGCCGCCATATTGATCAGGTCGAACACTTCCAGCACGCAGGCGCTGTGATTGACCAGGCGGAGCGCGTGGCCGATCTGGCGCGATTCATTCTTCAGCAGCATCAGGACTTGCAGGCCGGCCGTATCGAACTCGGCAATGCCGCGCAGGTCCAGCTCCAGGCCCTCGGGTCCCTTGGAGCCGTGCAGCAAGGCCAGCAGGGCGGGCTTGGCCTGCGCCGCCGTGTAGATCGTCAGATCTCCGTCGACGCGGAAGGAGCCGGGATGCGATGCCGCGCTGATTTCAATCATGGCAGCACGAGCTTTTGCACCGCGTTGAGCATCACTTCCGGCTTGAAGGGCTTGACCACCCAGGCGCGCGCGCCGGCGACCTGTCCTTCGGCCTTCTTGTTCTCGGCCGACTCCGTGGTCAGCATGATCACAGGCATGAATCGGAAGGCCGGCAGGGCCTTCATGGCCTTGACGAAACTGATGCCGTCCATGTTGGGCATGTTGACGTCGCAGATCACCAGGTTGATCTTCTTGCTGCTGATCTTGTTCAGCGCGTCCTTGCCGTCGACGGCTTCCAGCGTGTCGTAGCCGGCGCCGCGCAGCGCAATGCAGACCACCTGCCGCAGCGAGGCGGAATCGTCGACAACCATGATGGTCTTGGCCATGGATTGGGGTTCCTAGAAGAAAGTGATTTCGTCCTCGCCTTGCGGCTTGGGCGCGGCGGCCTTGCCGGTCTTGATGGCGTGCTCGTCCGCCATGGCGTAGGTGCGTTCGAGCGCCGCCATCAGATCGGCGGCGCCGATGGGCGCCAAGCTGCTGCCGCTTTCGAACTGCTGCAAGCTGCCGCGCAGGCGCTCCGGCACCTGGTCGATGCTGTGATGCACGTGCGACATGATCTGGTTGATGCGATCCTGGAACTGCAGCTGCACCAGCGCCTCGCTGACTTCCTGCTTGACGAACTCGCTGCTCGACCGCAAGGCCTGCGAGGACTGTTCGAGCGTGTGGGTGGCTTCGTGCAAGCGCCTCAGCACGTCGCCAATGCTGGTCTCGGTGCTTTGCGTGGATTGCTGGTCCATTGCAATCGACTCCTCGGCCGTGGCGCAGGCTTTCTCGATCGCTTCGCTGATCAATTGCACCTTGCCAGCGATGTTGCGGCCGGTGTCGGCCGAACGCTGCGATAGCATGCGAACCTCTGCAGCCACCACGGCGAAACTGCGGCCCGACTCGCCGGCGCGCGCGGCTTCGATGGCCGCATTCAGGGCCAGCAAATTGGTTTGCGAGGCGATCCGCGCCACGTCTTCCGCCATCGATTGCAATTCCACGATGAATTGCTCCAGCGAGCGGATGCGTTCCAGCATGGCCGTCTTGCTCTGCATGGCGCTGCGCATGGAGCTCACCACTTCGCCGAGTTCGCGCTCGCCATGGGCGAATACGGCCACCAGGCCATGCTCGCTGCCGGCCGTGGATTGGCCCGTCATGGCAGAGAATTGCGAGGTCTGGCGCAACTGCTCGACGATGCCGCCGAAGCGCGCGGCCAATGCCGAGACCGCCGACTCCATTTGCTGACGCGCTGTTTCGATGTGGCCCGACCAGGCCGGCAGCAGCGTGCGGCCCATTTCGTTCTGGTCCCGCAGGTACAGGCCCAATTCATTGAGTTGCCGGTCATGGGCCGCCGACAGCCGCATGCTCAGCCAAATGCCCAGCGCCAGCAGAATGATCGCGCTCAGCCAGGCCAGTCCATTGTCGTAGCCTGCCAGCGTCGGCAAGGCCACGGCGGTGAGCATGGCCAGCCAAAGCGGCGCGCTGTTGAGACTCAGAAATGAGAAGCCGCGTTTCAAATTGAACTCCACCCAAACAAAGACGACCGGGCCAGCGACTTGCTGCGATAAGTTTGACGGTAAGCAAAAGCGGACGAAGTCTATGGGATTGCTGTCAGACAATATGTGTAAAGAAATGCTTGCATCGGCATGGACTGTGAAATCTTCAAGTTCACGAATATTGCAAAAAAGCCTTGGATCCCAGGGGGCGAGGTGCAAGTCCAGAGTGCATCAGGAATCTCTCCATGCTGGCCCCGGCGCCGAATTGGGACCATGTCATGAATGGACAGTCGCATGTCAAATCATGACAGCCAGCATGACAGTCAGAAACTCTCCCATTCGTCGGAGCCTGCGCCGGAAGAGCGTGCCGGGGACGCAGGCGCGGGGCTGGATGCCGTCGCAATGGGTGCAGATGCAGGCCGTGCGAGGGGTTTGGGGGGCGCCGGTCTTGCGGCGGACCTGGCCGATAGGGCAGGACGGGCCGCCGCCGGTTTCACCGATTTAGGCGTCGGCGCGGCGTGGGCCGTTGAATGGAACTGTTCGAGCTTGAAGATGTTGACCACGTCGGCCAGATTGGCGGCCTGGTGCTTGAGGCTTTCCGCCGCCGCCGCCGATTCCTCCACCAGGGCCGCATTCTGCTGCGTGACTTGGTCGAGCTGGTTGACGGCTTCGCTGACCTGGCCAATGCCTTGCGTCTGCTCCAGGGTGGCGGCACCGATCTCGCCGATCAGGTCGGCCACCTTGCGGACTTGCGCAACGATGTCGTCCATGGTGGTGCCGGCTTCGCCGACCAGGCGCGCGCCGGTTTCGACCTTTTCGGTGCTTTGCGAGATCAGCGCCTTGATTTCACGCGCTGCCTCGGCACTGCGCTGCGCCAGCGATCGCACCTCGGAGGCGACGACGGCGAAGCCGCGGCCTTGCTCGCCGGCGCGCGCCGCTTCTACCGCGGCATTGAGGGCGAGGATGTTGGTCTGGAACGCAATGCCGTCGATCACGCCAATGATGTCGGTGATTTTTTTGGAACTGGCGGTGATCTCGTCCATGGTCGCCACCACCTGGCCCACCACCTCGCCGCCGCGCGCCGCCACCGCGCTGGCCGAACTTGCCAGCTGGGTGGCGGTTTGCGCGGTGTCGGCGTTCTGCTTGACGGTGCTGTTCATCTGTTCCATCGAGGCTGCGGTTTCTTCCAGATTGGAGGCCTGCTCCTCGGTGCGTTGCGACAGGTCTGCATTGCCGGTGGCGATTTGCGCGGACCCCGTGGCAATGGAGTCCGAGCTCTGGCGCACTTGCGAAACGATGCGCACCAGGCCGTCGTTCATGTCCCGGAGGGCGGCGATCAGCGCGGCGATTTCATCTCGGCCCGTGGCCTTGAGCTTGGAGGTCAGGTCGCCGGCGGCCACGGCTCGCGCAAATTGCAGGGCGTCAGCCACCGGCATGGTGATGGACTTGGTAATGGCCCATGCCAGGAGAACCCCCAGGGCCACCGCCCCGATGGTGACGAGCAATGAAGTCCAGACCGTGGTGGTCCTGGCCGAACCGGCCTTGGCGTATTCCTCAGCTGCCACATCGATCTGGAGTTTGATCAGCTTTTCCAGGACGTCATGGATCTTGGGGGCCAGTTCGGACATCTTGCCCTTGTAGATCTGGCTTGCCGTCACCATTTCGCCGGCGGTCAGGGCCGTGCGCAGAGGGGTCATGACGTCTTTGTCGTAATCGCTGCGCAGCGTCGTGTATTCGTCGGCCAGTTTCTGTTCGTCGGGGGTCAGGTAGGTGGAGGTGTAATCCTTCCAAATGGAATGAATGCGTTCAAGGTTCTTATCCACCTGGGCGAATTTGGCGCGATTGCCTTCCGGGTCGGCCTCGATCAGCATCATGGAGACCAGCCCTCGATTGGCTTGGGTGAGGGACCCGATCTCGGCGAGTTGCCCCAGGCAGACGGTGCGGTCTTCATAGACCGTCTTGAGTCCGGCATAGGTGGTTGAAACGCCCTGAAAGCCCACCAACGAAACGATGATGAGCAAGACCAGCAAGCTGGCAAAGGCCAGTGCCAGACGGGAGCCAATTTTCAGATTGGAGATGAAGCCCATGATGCGTCCTGTTTTTCAAATGACCTTGACCAAAAATACGGCCGAATCAGTTTATGGCGCTGAGCAGGCGTGAATTCGATGATTTGGCGCGATGCTTTCGCGATCAAGACTTTGATCACGGATTGGGCGTGGCTTGGCTCGTTTGGTGTGCGATCTTCGAATTACCAGAGCGAGGGGCGCACCGAAACTGGGAGAAACCGACAAAGCAAGTGAACTTCTATTTGCCATCATTCGGTTTTCAAAATGAAGGATGATCTGACTATAAGCATTGCAAAGGCGCAACCGCAAGCGCAATTTTTGTGACTTCATGGCGTGCTCTGAAATGGCCCGGCTCATCGATATTGATGATGTGCTTTTGCAGGGATCTGACCTCATTTCGACGGGCATCGTGAGCGCCTGAATACCGCGCGGGTGGCCGCAGGTGGCGAATGCAGGGTCAGTTTGGACGTCCGATGGATCGGGGCCAGAGTTGGCATTCGTCAATGCAGATGAGCAGGGGCCGGTATGGCCATTCACGCCGCCATCCCGGGGCGTGCAAGCGCTTGTGATCCCGATCTGCGCGAACTAGTCTTGATTGCACGTTGGAAGCGCCGTTCGGGAATCCTCGCCGGCCGCAACGTCAAGACAGTGGCAATGCAATGAGGAGTTCAGAGATGGGAACCTATATCACGCTGCTCAATTTCACCGAGCAAGGCGCTCGCACCATCAAAGACACGGTCAAGCGCTACGAGATTGCGGCCAAGGCGGGTCAGGAATATGGCGTCAAGTTCAAGACCGTGCACTGGACGCTGGGGCAATATGACCTGGTTTGCGAAATCGAAGCCAAGGACGAAGCGGGCCTGGCCGCATTCACCCTGGCCATGGCGAGCCAGGGCAATGTCCGGTTCCAGACGCTGCGGGCTTTCAGCGCCGATGAAATGAAAGGCTTCATCGCCAAGATGCCCGGATAACCGTCCAATGGTTCGGCGTGCATCCATCGAATTCAAGGGTAGTCTCTAATTCAAAGCGGGCCGGATGATGGACACTGCGATGCTGGATATCGCGGTGGGGAATCTGTTTGGGATTTCCTGGTTCATTCATCCAATCGCCAAGGATTCGGGACTGTGGATGATGTCAAATGGTTGTTGATGTTCGGGCTTGTGCTGGCAGCTCTGGCGCTGTTCTTGGTTTTGCTCAATCGCTTTGCGCCAGTCACAGCGGCGCGTTGGGCTTTGGCCGTGGTCCGGCGCTGGGCCGGTCTGACGCTCAAACGGGCCGTGTTTGATTCCGTCCAGATGCCTTATCTGGACGGCGGCAGTGGCGAGGCCGTTCTGTTGCTGCACGGTTTTGGAGGAGACAAGGACAACTTCACCCTGTTGGCGCGTTTTCTGACGCGGCATTACCGTGTGATTGCGCCTGATCTGCCCGGTTTTGGCGACGCAAGCCGCGACCCGGCCGCGAGTCATCGCATCGTCGACCAGGTGGAGCGCCTGCATGCTTTCGTTGAAACCCTGGGCCTGAAACGATTTCATCTGGGCGGCAATTCCATGGGGGGCTTCATTGCCGCGGAATATGCGGCGCGCTACCCCGAGCAACTCATCAGCCTGTGGCTGCTGGATGCCGCAGGCACCGCCGCAGCGCATGACAGCCCCACCATGAGGCAATACGTCGCCACGGGCGAACTGCCCTTGCTCCTGCGCACGCCGCAAGCCTTTACCACCTTGCTGCACACGGCCACGAGCCGGCCGCCTTATTTGCCGTATTGCGTCAAGCTCCTGCTCGGCCGGCGCGGGGCGGCCGATTTTGATTTGCACAGCCGGATCTTCCAGGACGTGGTGGTGTCCCCGCTGCTGGAAACGCGCCGGCAACCGATCCGGGTTCCCGCGCTGATCATGTGGGGCTCGGAAGACCGCGTTCTCAATCCGGCGGCGGCGCCGGTGCTGCACGAATTGATCCCGGGTTCGCAAGTCGTCGTGCTGCCCGGCATCGGGCATCTGCCCATGTATGAAGTCCCCAGGAAAACCGCGCAGGCATTTCGGAGTTTTCTGGCACAAGGCCAGGCTGCGCCGGCCCGGGGCTGACTGCGGTCGCGCTTCCTTGAATTCGCGGCGCTCATCAGAAATACTGCATTCGCTGCTTGCAAATCCATCCAATTGAGCTAAGTTTTATTGTTGCCTAAACCGGCGGTGGAGGCGCTTAAATTCAAGGCATGCAACATCGACGTGCCAATCCTTCAAAAATCTTTCGGGGGGGAATGTCATGTTGATGAATGTTAATAATTTTCGCAATTTGACGGGTGATCGCTGCTATCAGAAATATGGCGGAATCAGTTTTGCCCGAATTGAACTCAGAGGCGAGGAGTTGGCTGCTAAATGCATGCGCAGCTTGCCGGTCGTCGTGGGCCGCGAGTCGAAACGCGTGCCGGTCGAGGAGATCTGTTTCTTCAGGGCCGGGTACAAATATGTCACCATGGCGGCGCAGGACAGGGACTATCTGATTTCCTGCCCCCTCGTGCATTTGATCGAAAGACTGGATGCCAGCCAGTTCTGTCGCATCCACAGAAGCATCATTCTGAATATGGATGCGATGGATTCAGTGGCGCATGCGCCCGGCCGCAAGCTGTTTGCGAAATTGAAATACAGGCCCGAACTGCTTCCCATCAGCCAATCTTATTCGGTGCGATTCAAGCAGATGTCATTGCTTTGAACTCTTGTCGAGGCCCGTGGGCAGGGCCTCGATGGAGGCCGGCATTCATTTGTCTGGAGACGACTCGTCGTAGTTGTATTTGTAGTTGTAATCCTTGTACTCTTTATATTCTTTGTTCTCTTTGTAGTAGCTGGGGCTCATGGGGCCGGCGCTGCTGGGCGCGCCAGCGGCCGTGGGTTCCATGACGCCCATCGCTACATCGACAGGCAGGCTGCATCTGCCGCTTCTGGGGTTGTGGGTATCGGCCCATTCGGCAGCGTCCTGCATGTTCAAGCCGTAAATGTTTCGAGTACGGAAAACGTAGCTGCGCAGTTGGCTCGGGTCGTCTTCATTCCATATTTTCAGGACCTTGATCTGGACCCAGGTAGGGGCTTGAAGGCTCTGACATGAATCTTTCTCCTGGGCTGCGACCGTCATGCTTGCAAGGACGAGTCCTGCAGCGACAAGGCTGAGTCGAACCAGCTGTGAGTTTGCGCGCGACGAGTGGCTGTTCATGAGACAACTCCTGAAAAGGGCGGATGGTTTAACAAGCCTAGGCCAGGCCTGTTGAACCTCAACGCATTTCAGACGAGTTGCGCAGAATTGGGGGCGAACGGTGTCGCGAGCCGGATGGCGTGCGCCGTCGGGGTGAGGAGGAGGACGAGGTTAAGGCTGGATGTATTTGTGCAGGAGATCCGCGTAGGCGCTTGTCTTTCGGAACTCGCCGATGCCGGCGTCCAGGGCGCGAATCAACTCGCCGCTCCTGCCGCTGGCCTTGGACACCCCGATGACGAGCGGTAGCGAGCTTGTCAGGCAGCCCGCTTCGCGAATGCGTCCGGCCGCGGCCGTCCCTTGCGCGGCAAACAGGCGGGCCGCGACGGCCTGGTGTTCGATGATGACGGGCAGCCGTCCAAGCAGGAGCATGCGGATATTTTTTTCGCCGGCCGCGTCACCGGTCGCCAGGCGCAGCCATGGCGAATGCATCCGCTTTCTCAGTTCGATCAAGTCGTCGAAGGGGCCTGCGTCGTACCCGTAGTCGTCGATCGCGCCGATCAATTCGCCGTCGAGCGAGGTGAGCCCCGCAAATCGCCAGGAACTGTCCGTCAGGGTGTAGAAGCAGGCGCGCGATTCAACGAGCGGCTTGCTGTAGATCAGCCGCTTGTCCATGGCTGGCGCGTAGACGCCGTCGATTTCGCCGCGCTCCGCCAGCAGCATGGCCCGGTTCAGCGGCAGGAGCATCGGTTCGGATTGCAGCCCTGCGCGCTGCAGAATCTGATCGGTCATCTCGACCAGCAAGCCGCTGACAATGCGCCCGGACTTGGCGCAGATGAAGGGGCACCAGTCATCGGACCCCAGCCGGACAATGGCCTGTGCCTGCGCGTGATCGACCGATGCAAACCAGGTACCAAGCGCCACGATGCCCAGCCTGGCCGCATGACGCATGGAATTGAAAAAAAGATCTGCACGCAAGAATGACCCCTGCTCACGATTGAAACGACTATGGCTGAATCGGTGGATTCGGCGATGTGCTGTAACCCCAATAGCGACGTTGTTTTCGCCTTGGTCTTGACGAATTTTGGTCGATTGGTGACTCTACCGTCTTCATGAGCCGCCTCAGTCGGTCAGTTTCAGTCGATCAGTTTGTGGAGGGGGGCGATGTCGCAATGGGCGCAATTGGGCGGGCCGTCCAGTCGCGCCGGTCTTGACGCCATGTTCAATTCGGACTTGCCGGTGGGACTGGCCGTGCTGGACAGGGAACTGCGCTACGTCAGGATCAACCACATGTTGGCGCAATTCAATGGCGTCGACATGGAGCAGGCCCTGGGACGCTGCGTTGCGGACGTGCTGCCGCGCGCCTATCCCACGCTGGAGCCGCTGTTGCGCGCCGTGCTGGACCGAGGCGAACCTCAGGTCGATTTCAAGGTCTTCATCGAAGTGCCCCAGCAGCCGGGCGAGCCGTCCGAATGGGAGGCCAGTTACCTGCCGATTTTGGAGGCCGACGGTGCCGTCAGCGGCGTGCTGGTCAAGGCCGTGAACATCAGTGCGCAGCAACGGGTCAGCAAGGCCTTGCGGGGCAGCGAGGCAAGGTTTCGCAGCGTGTTCGAGGCCTCGCCGGACGGCATGGCGGTGGTGCAGGAGCCGGGCCGTTTCGTGCTGGTCAATCCGAGCCTGTGCAAGATGTTCGGCCATCCGCCCGAGGCCTTGCTGGACCGCGAGGTCGATGTGCTGCTGCACGACGGCGAACAGGTTCTGCACCTGGAGCGAATGAAAGGCTATTTTGCCAATCCGAGCCTGCGGCGCATGGCGCCGAAGCGGCAGGTGCTGGGCCGGCACGCGCAAGGCCACAGCATCAACCTGGAAATCGCGCTGACGCCGCTGGCCGACACGCAGCCGGTGCAGGTGCTGATCACGGTGATGGACATTTCACAGCGCTTGCGCGTGCAGCAGCAGATCGAGGAAGCGCTCAATGCCAAGACGGTGCTGCTCAATGAAGTGCACCACCGGGTCAAGAACAATCTGCAGATCATCGCCAGCCTGCTGCGCCTGCAATCCAACAATGTCGACGAATCGGCGCGCGCTGTGCTGCGCGACAGCCGCAGCCGCGTCAAGGCCATGGCGTTGACGCACCAACTGCTTTACGAAATGGACGATTTCGCCAGCATGCACCTGGGCCTGTACCTGGAGCGCCTGATCGAGTTGGTGAAGCAGGCTTATACCGATCAGAGCGAATTGATCGGCATTCACGTCAATGCGGCCGACAAGGCCCTGCGCATCGACGTCCAGCAGGCGGTCGCCTGCGCCCTGCTGGTGCATGAGCTGGTGACCAATTCCCTCAAGCATGCGTTTCCGAACCGGCGCCCCGGTGGTGTCTGGATCGATGCGAACCGCCATGAGGACGGCCATATCCGCATCGTGATCCGCGACGACGGCATCGGCCTGCCCACCGATGTCCACCTGGGGCGCCGCGAGTCGCTGGGATTCCAGTTGATGCCCATGCTGGCGGAGCAGATCGGGGCCAGGCTTGAACTGCTGGAGAGCCCGGCGGGAGGCACCGCTTTCCTGATCGATATTCCCGAGGGAGACCCATCATGATGGCGGCCGCGCCGGAGGATTCGATCGCGCCCGTCGCGCCCCGGCTTCTGATCGTCGAGGACGAGAGCATCGTGGCGCTGGACCTGCGCGACAACCTCGAAACCCTGGGGTTCAGCGTGGTGGGGGTCGCGGCCAGCCAGGCTTCGGCATTGAGATTGGTTCAACGCGAGCGGCCCGATTTGGTGCTGATGGACATCAACCTAGGCCGCGGCGGCGACGGCATTCAAACGGCGGCGGTCATGCGCGAGCTGGTCGATGTGCCGGTGGTCTACCTCACGGCCTACGCCGAATCTGAAATGCTTCGGCGCGCCAGCGCCACGGTGCCTTACGGTTATTTGCTCAAACCCTTCGAACTGCGTGAGCTCAATGCCACCGTACGCATGGCCCTGGTTCGGCACCAGGCGGATCGCGTCGTCGCCCAGACCCAGGAGCGCCTGCTGTTGGCGCTCGACGCGGCGGAGCTGGGGGTGATGGAGTTCGCCTCGGCCCAGGATTGCATACGCCTGGACGGGCATCACGAATTTCTCAGCCAGAGCCAGCTGCGCGGCTTCTGCCTGCCGCGGGACGAATTCGTGGCGGCCCTGGACCCGATTGCGCGCCTGCAGTTGCAGGGCTTGCTGGAGCCGGGCCAGACCTTGCATTGCGTGGCGAAGTGGGCGCCTGCGGGCCAGCGCCCGGTGTGGCTGGAGATCAATGCCTGCCATTTCAAGTCTGAGAACAAGGTGGTCGGCGTGTTCCGGGATGTCAGCGCCAAGGTCCGCGACGAGGACAAGCTGCGGCAGGCCGCCGTGGTGTTCGAGTCGGCCGCCGAGGCCATCCTGATTCTGGATCTGCACGGCGCGGCGGTCAGCGTCAACCGGTCGTTCGAGAAGCTGACCGGCTGGACGCAGGAGGAGGTGCGGGGCAGGAAGCCGGCCGATTTTCTGCATGCACGGCGGGCCGATGACGTCCTGCGCGATGGCGCGGAGGCCGATGCGAACGGTGGCGGCCTGAATGGCGAGGTCACGTGCAAGCGCAAGGACGGCAGCATGTTTCCGGCCTGGGAGCATGTGTCTCCGGTGCTGGATGAAGCGGGCCAGATGTCGCACAGCGTGATGACCTTCTCGGACATATCGGCCCTGCGCCGCGCCGAGCACCGCATACACCACCTCGCGTTCCATGACCCGCTGACGGGTCTAGGCAACCGGAACTTCCTCGATCAGTTCCTGCGTGAATTCCAGGCCAGCACCCAGCTCGGGGAGCGCAGCGGGCTGGGCGTACTCTTTATTGATCTGGACGGCTTCAAGACCATCAACGACACGCTGGGCCATGCGGCCGGAGACCAATTGCTGGTGGCCATTGCGCGGCGGCTGGAAGGCAGCCTGCGCAGCGTGGACATCCCGGTGCGCCTGGGCGGCGATGAATTCATCGTGCTGACGCGCCACGACAAGGAGCAGGACGCCAGCAACCTGGCCGAGAAATTGCTGGACGTCATCAAGCTGCCGGTGAGCCTGGGGTTGTCTGAGCAGTTGCAGGTGTCGGCCAGCATCGGCATCGCCCTTTACCCGCAGCACGCGTCCCAGCCGGAGCTTCTGATTCAGGCCGCTGACAACGCCATGTATGAGGCCAAGGCCTTGGGGCGCAATCGCTTTGCCTTGTTCACCCAGTCCCTGGCGCAGCAGTCGGAGCGTCGCCTGCGCACCGAGCAGGGGCTGAGGCAGGCCATGGGTACCCAGCAGCTGATGCTGCATTGGCAACCTATCGTCGATGCCCGCTCCGGCAGGGCTTCCGGGGCCGAGGCCCTGCTGCGCTGGACGTCGCCGGAGCTGGGGCAGGTGGCGCCGGACCGGTTCATCCCGGTGGCGGAGGATTGTGGCTTCATCCTGGAACTCGGTCGCTGGGTGCTGGAGGCGGCCATTGCGCAATTCGCGGCCTGGCAGGCGCAGGGCCTGATGCTGGACTCTGTCTCCATCAACGTCTCAGTCAAGCAGTTCAAGGACGACAAGCTGGTCGCCGAACTGGCGCGCCTGCTTGATCAATACCAGGTGGCTGCCGGCAGCGTGGAGCTCGAGATCACGGAATCGGCGCTGCTGGCCATGGAGTCGGCGCAACGCCGGCTGGCGGAGTTGACCGCCCTGGGCGTTCGCGTCACTCTGGATGACTTCGGCACGGGGTATTCGTCGCTGTCGCTGCTCAAGCTGCTGCCCCTGCGGCGCATCAAGATCGACCGTTCCTTTGTCAAGGACCTGGAGCGCACACCCAGCGACCAGGAAATCGTGCGCGCCATCTGCTCGCTGGCGGGATCGCTGTCGTTGGAAGTGGTGGCCGAAGGGGTGGAATCGGCGGCCCAGCGCGACTACCTGCAAAGCGTGGGGGTCGACGCCTTGCAGGGCATTCATTTCAGCGCCGCGCTGGGCGCCGACGAGTTTGCAGACTGGTTGAGGCTGCGCGGTGTCGGCGCAAGCTGAAAGGCTGCGTTCAGAGCGACTGCAGATAGCTGGTGATGGCCTTGATGTCCTCGGGCTTCAGGTCCTTGACCACGCCGTGCATGATGCTGGATTCACGCAGGTTGTTCTGGATCAGCTCGATCTGGTGCATCAGGTAGGCCTGATGCTGGCCCGCAAGGCGCGGAAAAATGGCCACGCCTTGGGCCGTCGCGCCATGGCAGGCCGCGCAGGCCTGGATCTCGCGCGACGGGTCGCCATTGTCAAACAGCTTCTTGCCTTGCGCCATCAAGGCCGGATCGCCCGGAATGCCGGCGCCGGGCTTCTGCTGTGCGTAGTACGCCGCCAGGGCGTCGATCACCGGGTCTTCCAGCAGGGTGGCCATGCCCCACATGTAGTCGTGGGCTTCCTTTTCGCCGCGGGTCTTGGCCTTGAAGGCGCGCAGTTGCGCGGCCAGGTACATTTCCTGCTGCCCCGCCAGGCGAGGGAACACCGTGGTGTTGTTGACCCCGCTCACGCCATGGCAGGTGGCGCAGACGGAGGCCGCAATCTTGACGGCGGCAGCCGTGGTGTCCGCGGCAGTAGGGGCGGCGGCCTGGCCCGATGCAGCCTGCGCGGCCGCGAGCGCGCAAGCCAGCATAACGCCATGCCTGATGCTGCGGCCGAATTGCGCGGCGGCCCGGGTAACAGAGAGCTTGTTCATCCAGATTCTCCTTGGTCAGAAGGCCACCCAGGCATTGAGGAACAGGGTGTTGTTGTCGCTGGCCTTGCGCGACGTGGCGCCGTCGTAGCCGATGTTGCCGCCGTTGAACTGCGTGTAGCCGGTGTACTGCAGCACGAGGCGCAGGTTCTGCAGGGGCAGGTAATTCAGTTCCACCACATAGCCTTGGCTGTTGGGCGAGCCGCTGCCGCTGCCGGTGGTCGCGTTCGCGGCATACAGGCCGGGGTCGGCAGTGCCGGAGATGCGGAACCATTCCAATGTGAGGCCGTACTGGCGGTCATAGTAGTAGGTGCCTTTGAGCTTGGCCGAGTTCAGCGAGTCATAGGCATTGCCCGGCGGGTTGGCGGCGTTGGTGTAGTCCTGCTTCTCGTGGATGTAGCTGGCTTGAGCCGTGAAGGTGTGCATCTGGGTGATGAACTGGTACTGCGCGTCCACGCCATAGTCGTTGTAGGCGGCGCCTGGCGCGGACGGATCGCTCGCGTCGCGCACCGTGCGCATGCCCATGGCGCCCAGCATCAGCGAGTTGTTGGCCCATTCGTGGTTGTAGGCCAGGCGGACGTACGGATTGCTGCCTTGCAGGCGGGCCGCCGTCGCGGGGTTGTAGCCGGCCCGGAGGATGTTGAACACGCTGTCCGCCGTTCGGTAGAGGCTCAGCTCGCCGTACCAGCTGCGGTTGTAGAAACCGTAGGCGCCCACGCCGGCCACCTGGGCCGCCAGCGCGCCTTCAATTTGCGTGGCGGCGGCGGGATGCAGGGCCGTAGGCGATACGGTGAACGGGTAGCCCCAGGCCGGCGTGGAGTTCCAGACGTCCTGCACCGTGGGATTGTTGTGCACGGTCACGCCGTACAGCAACTGGACATCGTTGGCATCGGCGCTGCTCATGCGGCCCACCAGGCGCAGGTCGCTGTTGTCGATGCCGCTGCCGCCCACGCTGGTCGAGCCCACCCTGTAGGTCTGGCTGTAGGTCCATTGCACCAGCGCGCCGAAGTTGTCGGTGACCTTGCCGCCCGCAAAAAGGCTGGCGCCGTTGAGCACGGCGCGATTGTTGCTGTCGGTCACCTTGGTTCCCGTGCCCGTTCCGTCGTCGTTGTTGGCGACCGACTGCACGCCCACTTGCGCCATCATGGCCAGCGGAATGTCCTGCCGCGCGCCAATGGTGTAGCCCGACAGCTTGAACCAGCGGCCATACGGCGTGAGTTCAGGAAAGCTGACATGGCAGGCCACGCAGTTCTGGCCGGTCTGGCGCGCAAACAGCGGCACGGCCTGCGCTGCGCTCACGACGGTGTTGGCCAGCAGGGCCAGGCCCAGCCACTGGTACATCCGCCGACCCACTCTCGTTTGAAACAGCTTCATGTCCAACTCCTTCAGTGACCAGCCTTTTTCAAAGCCTTGTTGCTCTGGCGTGAAGTTTCTGCAATGCAGGGTTCTCGGGGTTGATCTGGCTCAAGTGAATCGCAGAAGAAAGCGCGGGTGCCGTGCTGCCACTTCACCACATTGCGGATGCTGGAGGGCCAACGCATTGGCGCGGATCTCAGGCCTGACACCAGAATGAAGGTTGACGTGCGACTGAATTCTGGTTTGTACTTGCGGCGGGGAGGTTGGAGATACAAGTCGTTGAGGAGTGCGACCATGTTCCAACTGAATCAGTTCACCATTCGGGCGCGCTTGTACGCACTGGCGGGTCTGGCCATCGGCGCCATGATGTTGATAGGCGGCAGCGGCTTGTACAGCCTGCAGCAGGCCCACGATACGTTTGCCCACTACATCAACAACGACGATGCAGCCACGGTCCAGCTGTCGAATCTCCGCGCCGAGCTGGGCAACCTGCGCCGGTATGAAAAGGACATGCTGATCAATATTGCCAATCCGCATGAGGTGGAGAGCTACCAGGGCAAATGGAACGGAGCCTATGAAAAGGCCACGCACGCGCTCAAGGTGCTGGAGGGCCTGGACGTGTCGAGCGGCATCCAGCAGCAGCGCGCCGCCATCCAGCAGGAGCTGGCCAGTTACAAGGCCGGCTTTTCCGACGTCATGCAGCGCATGACTCACGGCGAATTCGCCGATACCGAAGCGGCCAACAAGGGGCTGACCCCCGTCAAAGCCTCGGTGCATGCCATCGAAGAACAGTTCGAGAAATTCGTGGGCATGATCCAGGCCGACACCGTCGAATCGGTGCACAAACTCGAGCAGCGCGAGAAGGAAATCCGTTTGTCGCTGGTCCTGGTGCTGCTGGCGGGCGTGCTGGTGATCGGCGCCTACACATTCTTCAACATCCGCTCCATTCTTCGGCCTTTACGCGGCGTGGTGGAAAGCTCCAGCCGCATTGCGCGGCACGATCTGACGGAACGATTGACGGTCCAGGGCCGCGACGAGGCGGCTGAGGTGCTGCAGGGCGTGGTGCACATGCAGGCGTCCCTGCGCTCGGTGGTGGGGGGCGTGCGGGCGTCGACCGACAGCATCGCGACTGCTTCGCGCGAGGTGGCGGTCGGCGCGCAGGACCTCAGCAACCGGACCGAGGAGACCGCCTCCAACCTGGAGGAGACGGCCTCCGCGATGGAGCAGCTTACCACCAGCGTCGCGCACAGCGCCGAAGCCGCCAACCAGGCCAATCGATTGGCGCAGGACGCGGCCAGCACCGCGCGCCAGGGCGGCGAAGTGGTGGGTCAGGTGATCGGCACCATGGATGCGATCAGCGCCTCGTCGCGCAAGATCGGTGACATCATTTCGGTGATCGACGGCATTGCCTTTCAAACCAATATCCTGGCGCTGAACGCCGCCGTGGAAGCCGCGCGCGCCGGCGAACAGGGGCGCGGCTTTGCCGTGGTGGCCGGCGAGGTCAGGACCCTGGCGCAGCGCAGCGCCGAGGCCGCCAGGGAGATCAAGAGCCTGATCCTGGCCAGCGCCGAGAACGTCGAACGCGGTGCCACTCAGGTGCAAAGGGCCGGCGAGGCGATGCAGAGCATCGTGGCCTCGATCGAGCGCGTCAGCGGCATTGTTTCGGAAATCAGTACGGCGGCAAATGAGCAAAGCGGTGGCATTGGACAGATTGGCAACGCCATCGCCAACCTCGACCAGATGACCCAGCAGAATGCCGCGCTGGTCGAGCAATCGGCCGCGGCGGCGCAAAGCCTGCAGCATCAGGCCGACGAACTGGCGCAGTCGGTGGCCGTGTTCAAGATCTGAGCCCGAGCCTGAGGCCTGGGCTCAGGGGGATGCGGTCAGCTCCCGGTAGCGCGCGGTTTTCTTCAGCACGGCCAGCGCCTTGTTGAAACGCTCCAGCGCGGCGCCTTTGTTCATGGACTTGGGAAAGGCCAGGTAGAGCGGATCGTGCACCAGCGGCGTCGGCAGCACCGTGATGTTCTGCAGTCCATTGCTGCCGACATTGCCTTCGCTGCCGCCGGCGTAGTCGTGCACACCTTCGACGATGGCGACATCGATGCGGCCCAGCAGGAGTTTGCGGATGCGATCCTGGAAGCCGAGGTCGCGATCGACGCTGATCTCGCCCTTGGCCATCAATTCGTCAATGGCCTGGCCAAACGACGCGCCATCCTTGGCGCCCACCATGTGGCCCTTGAGATCCCGGGGCAATTTGTAATTGAACTCGTTGCCCTTTTTCACCCAGAGCTGGATGTCGTCGGCCACCACCGGGTCGGAGAAGTCGAAGATCCGGGCGCGCTCTTCGGTCCAGGAGAAATGCGCAATGCCGCCTTGTCCCGTTGTGGCCATGGCCTGCGCGCGCTTCCAGGGGTAGAGCTGAAGGTCGTACTGGTCGCCGGAGATCTTGGAGACTTCCTGCAGGATCTGCGGGAAGATGCCCGCCGGATGTCCTGATTGCGAGTAGCAGATGCTGAAATAGTCTTCCGCACCCAGCACCAGCAGGCGCTCCGCCCGGGCCGGGTGGCCCAGCGCAATGCAGAACAGGAGGCCGAGGGCCAGGAGCCGATTGCGCATGGCGGATTGCACGTACTGCATATGAACTTCCATGACCAATTTTTATCGATTTTAATACTTGCGGCGGGTCAGGAGTTGATCTGGGTCATGAGTACCACTACGTTCCAAATTGAACGCCAAAAATTAGAATGCGCTTTTGCTAGTGGCATCGCCCGGGAATTGCATCGATGGCTTGTTTGAGTTTGGCGAAGAAATACGCTTGTTCAAGCCTGCTTGCGCTCGTGGCGGCGAGTTCGGCGGCTGCGTCGCCGAGAGGCGGCGCGACCCTCAGCGTCTGCTTCGAGCCCGAGCCTGCGCCCTGGACCTTCTGGGTCAAGGATGCCCAGGGCAACAGGACCGACAAGGTGGCGGGATTCTCGGTGGACTTTGTCCGCGCGGCCTTGAAGGAGGCCGGGCACGAGGTGAAGTTCGTCAGCAATCTGCCCTGGGCACGCTGCGTGCGCGCCGTCGAGCGCGGCGAGATCGACTTTGCCATGGAAGCCTATTACGACGAGGCCCGGGCCCAGAAGTTCGTGTTTTCCACGCCCTACAACACGCTCACGCCGCAGATCTTTTTTCGCAAGGACAGGCCTGTGCAAGTCAATTCGGCAGCGGACCTGAAACGCTACAAGGGCTGCGGCTTGCGCGGCAGCAGTTACGCGCACTACGGCCTGTCGAGTTCGGATCTGACGCTGGTGAGCGACGAGTCAGCCTTGTTCTATAACGTCAAGGCCGGGATTTGCGACTATTTCCCCGAGGAACTGGAAGAGTTCCAGAGCTTCAAGAACGTGGGCCAGGATTTCATGGCCGATCCCATGCTGGCACATGCGGCCGCGCCGTTCGCCAAGGCACCCTCGTCCCACCTGATGGCGCGCAGAAGCGAGGCCAGCGAGGCTTTGCTGCGGCCCATCAACCGCGCCATCGAGCACCTGGTCAAATCCGGCGATGCGGCCCAGATCTGGGGCCGGTATTCAAAGGACATGCCTTATCAACCCTGACCCACCGCCTTGACGCCGGCGAACCCGCTGCGCGACAGCTGCAGCAGAGCGAGATGGTCGGCGATGTCGATTTGCTTGCGATGCACGGTGATCCAATGCCTGGCGCCGAAGGCCGCCAAGGCGCGCGACACGGTTTCGAGTTTCAGGCCGATATAACTTCCCAATTCCTCTCTCGACATGCGCAGCATGAGCTGTGACGGCGACAGGCCTCGTTGCTGCATTTGTCCCGCCATTTCAATCAGAAAGCCCGCGATGCGATCTTCGGCGCACATGCTGCCCAGGGTCATCATGGCGTTCATGTCGTGAAGAATGGTTTCGCTCAAGGCCTTGTGAAACTGTTTTTGAAACTGGGCCGACGAACAGACCAGGCGTTCAAGGTCGCCGTACCGGATCGCGTGGACCCGGGCATCCTCGAGCGCGACCGAATTGCAGTTTCTAGAAGGGAATGACGGCGCAAGCAATACCGACGCCTGAACGCCGGACCGGCGAGGATCGGCGGCCCCGGCATTCGTCCCCAGTTTGGATGATGAATGTCAAATGGCCGTTATTCAGTCGCGGCGGCGGGCCGCTCCTTTCAGTGCAGGGCCTGGATGAGCGCGTTCACGAAGGTCGCTTGCTCGTTCCAGGGGTTGTTGGCCACGTACTCGGGATCCTTCTCGTCGCAGCAGGTGGGGTCGGGCTTGTCCCAGACGCTCCATTCCACGACGACAAGCTTCTCGGGCGGGTTGATGGCGATCATCTGCCCGTACACGCCTTCGGCCATGAAGGTTGAATCCGATACCGGGCGCGCCAGGCCGGGCAACCTCACCACCTTGGGGCTGGGGTGATTGCGGCCGTCGTCCGCGGACGCGCTGCGCCACCACATGTAGCCGTAAATGCCCTTGTTGTCCGTGTCGGGAACGGCGGAGGCGCGGGTCCAGCGGGTGGCGTCCGACATCCAGCGGTCCGGCAGCAGCTTTTCGCCGTTGGGCAGCACGCCCTTGGCCAGTACGAACTGGCCCATGCGGCCGTAATCGCGCAGCGTGGCGTTGAAGGCGCCTGCGCCGATGGAGACGCCGTTCTTGTCCGTCATCCAGAGCCCGTCGGCTTCCATGCCCATCTTCTGCCAGATCTTGGCTTCCAGGTATTTCGACAAGGACCGACCCGTGGCGCGCTGCACCACCAAGCCCGTCAGCCAGGCCTCGCCGGAGCTGTAGTTCCAGCGCTCACCGGGCTTGACGGGTGCGCCGGTCTTGCTGTCGGTCACGCGGGGCAGCCCTTTCATGAGGTCGAGAATGCAGCTCGCCTCGGGTTTTTTGGTGCAGGCCAGCAGCGCGGCGATGTCGGACTTGGGGTCCGCATAGTCTTCGCGCCACGCCACCCCGGACGCCATCTGCAGCAGATGGCGCAGGGCAACGCCGTGGTAGGCCGAGCCGGCCAATTCGGGCACGTAGCGGTCGATCGGATCGTCCAGGCTGTGGATGGCGCCTTCGTGGAGCGCGACGCCGAACAGGGTTGAAACCACCGATTTCCCGACCGATTTGGAATCCCACAAACTGTGCTCGTCGATGCCCATGGCGTAGCGTTCCATCACCACGGCGCCATCCTTGAGCACCAGCAGGCCGGTGACCTTGTTGTGGGCCATGTAGTCGTCCACGCTGTTGTGCCTGCGCAGGCTGCCGTCGGCATTGGTGCCGTACTGGTAGCTCAGCTGCTGAGCCTTGGCCACGAGGGCCGGACGCGCTGCGGGAAGCGGAGAGGGGGTGCTGGCGTGAGTGAAGGGCTCGGTCGGGACCAGGTCGGCGCTGTGGCTGAAGCCTGCGACTCTTTCCGCCTGGGTCCAGGAAAACAGGCTTGCCATGTCAGGCAGGGCGTTTGCGTCCGAGGCGTCGACGCGGGCGGCGCTCGCGAGCGTCGACAGGGCGAGTGCGGCCATCACAAGGCCGCGTGGTCGTGTCTTGAACATAGGGGGTACGTGTGGAGGGTGGGGCCGGCTCCGCGGGGGCTTTAGACATGATGGTCGCGCTCCGCCAGCGGTGACGGCCCATCCCCGGTATCGTGGGTTGCGCACCGAGGTGTGCCGAGCCACATACGGTCGGACAGGCCGGCCGTCGCAGTCAAGGAGATGGGCC
>Ga0213872_10000095_pt1 | contig 81971 bp, 69 predicted proteins | sample VelepicomBERX_R2_FD_160071 | JGI IMG/M metagenome (GOLD analysis project Ga0213872, IMG submission 160071) | Rhizosphere microbial communities from Vellozia epidendroides in rupestrian grasslands, the National Park of Serra do Cipo, Brazil - RX_R2 | ecosystem: Host-associated > Plants > Roots >... | reverse complement strand
CGGGCAGGGTGAAGCCCTGCTCGGGTCCCACGATATGGACGACGCCCTGGCGGACATCGTCCATGCGGAAATAATCGACGCCGAAATCGGCCGCGTTCTTCTCCAGGGTCTGGACCTGAACGCGGCTTTCCTCGTCGTCGATGCCGCGGGATCGGTCGGTGGTGGGCACATTGTGGTCGGCGACCGCGAGGGTCGCTTCCGGATGCCGGACCTTGCGGCCGGCGGCACGGAGTCCTTCGAAAGCCTGGGGGCTGGTTACCTCATGGACGAGGTGGCGATCGATATAGAGGAGGCAAGTGCCATCCTCCTGCCGGTCAACCAGATGAGCGTCCCAGATCTTGTCGAATAACGTCCGTGCTTGTGTGCCCATTACCAAACCTATCCTTATGCGTTGTCCTTCTCGGCCTTCTTTTCGGCGGCGGCGGCATCGCGCTCGGCGGCGGCCAGCTTGGCCGAATAGCCGGTGGTCTGCTCGGCGATACGCGCCGACTTGCCGCGACGATCACGCAGATAATAGAGCTTCGCGCGACGCACGTCACCACGGCGGACCACTTCGATCTCGGCCACGTTCGGGGAATAGAGCGGGAAAATACGCTCGACGCCTTCGCCGTAGGAGATCTTGCGCACGGTGAACGAGCTGTTCAGGCCGGCGTTACGGCGGGCGATGACGACGCCCTCATAAGCCTGCAGACGCTCGCGGGTGCCTTCGATCACCTTGACGTTGACCTTGACGGTGTCGCCCGGGGAGAAGTCCGGGATCGACTTGCTGGCGACGAGCTTGGCGATCTGCTCCTGCTCCAGCGACTCAATAATGTTCGTCATGATTTAACCCTTCTTTCCATCAGCTTTTGCGGCGTAGGCGTCCCAAAGATCGGGGCGCCTCTGCCTGGTTACGTCCTCGGCCTGGCGCTGGCGCCAAAGCCTCACATTCTCATGGTGACCGGACACCAACACATCCGGCACCGAACGGCCCTGCCACTCTTTGGGCCGCGTATAATGGGGATATTCCAGCAATCCCCGTTCGAAACTCTCATCCTCGAGCGACTCCTGGTTCCCGGTCACCCCGGGCAGAAGCCGCACGACGGCATCCATCAACATCAGCGCCGCCGTCTCGCCGCCCGACAGCACGAAATCCCCGAGGCTGATCTCCTCGGCTTCGTGCGCGTCCAGCACGCGCTGGTCGACGCCCTCGAACCGGCCGCACAGCAGGGTCACCCCCGGCTCCGCCGCCAGCTCCCGCACGCGCGCCTGGGTCAGCAGACGCCCGCGCGGCGTGAAATAGATCAAGGGTCCCGGCCCCCGCTTCGCGGTAATGGCGGCGTCCAGAACGTCCGGACGCATCACCATGCCGGCGCCGCCGCCAAACGGGCTGTCATCGACGGTGCGGTGCTTGTCAGTCGCGTATCCGCGAATGTCCACCGGCTCCATCGTCCAGATCCCGTCGGCCAAGCCCCGCCCGGCCAGCGACTGGCCGAGCGGACCGGGAAACATCTCGGGAAACAGGGTCAGCACGACAGCCGACCACACCGGTTTCCGATCAGTTTCCGACCGCACCTTGATCCTCGTCTTCTTCGATCTCGGTCATCACCGGCGGATCGATCACGACCCGTCTGGCTTTGACGTCGACCACCGGCACCGCCTTCAAGGTGAAGGGAACCAGGATGTCTCCCTGGTCTCCGCTGACCTCGACGACGTCGCCGGCACCGAAATTGAACACCGCCTTGATGGTTCCCAACGGCTCGCCGGCTGGATTTTCCGCCGGCAGGCCGATCAGGTCGGCGATGTAGAACTCGTCTTCGTCCACCTCGGGCAGGGCGCCGCGCTCGATATAGAGCTTGGCGCCCTTCAGCGCTTCGGCCTGGTTGCGGTCATCGACGCCGTCGATTTTCGCCGTCACCACGCCCTTGGTGTCGATACCGGACAGCTTGAGCTTCCATTTCTGACCCGCATCGCCGGTCAGCGGTCCATAGGCGGTCAAATCGGCGGGATCGGCGGTGAACGCCTTGATCCGCAACGCACCTTTGACCCCATGGGCGCCGACCACGACGCCGATGCAGAGACGCTCGCTCATCGGCCGGCTGATTACTCGGCGCTGGCTTCAGCGGCGGGAGCCTCGGCAGCGGCGGCAGCAGCGGCGGCGGCCTCACGGGCCTTCTCCTGCTCCTTCAGACGCTCCTGGGCCTTGGCCTTGGGCGCACCCTGCTTGGTCTGCTCCGGACGGGCCTTGGCGGTGATGTAGCCGGCCTGGGCGAAGAAGCGGGCAACGCGGTCGGTCGGCTGGGCGCCGACGGACAGCCAATGCTTGATGCGCTCTTCCTTCAGCACCAGACGCTCGGCATGGTCCTGGGGGACCATCGGGTTGTAGGTGCCCAGACGCTCCAGGAACTTACCGTCGCGCGGGCTGCGCGAATCGGCGAGAACGATCTTGTAGAACGGGCGCTTCTTGGCGCCGCCACGGGACAGACGAATCTTGAGAGACATTTAGTACCCTTCCTTCAAAAACGAATTGATCAACATGTCAACGAGGGGGCAGCAGGCCGCCGATGCCATGACGCATCAGCCCCTTCTTCCCCATTTTGCTCACCTTCTTCATCATGTCGGCCATCTGCTGATACTGCTTCAGCAGCTTGTTGACGTCCGAGACGTCGACACCGGCGCCGGCAGCGATGCGGCGCTTGCGGCTGGCCTTGATGAGGTCCGGATTCTTACGTTCCAGCTTGGTCATCGACAGGATGATGGCTTCCTGGCGGTTCACCATCTTCTGGTCGATATTGGCGCCTTCGATCTGCTTCTTGATGGCGCCGATGCCCGGCAGCATGCCGAGAATGCCCTTGATGTCGCCCATGCGCTTGATCTGGCGGAACTGGGCGGCCATGTCGTCGAGGTCGAAGCGGCCCTTGGCCATCTTGGCGGCCATCTTCTCGGCTTCGTCGGCCTCGAAGGTGTCCATCGCCTTTTCCACCAGCGAGACCACGTCGCCCATGCCGAGGATGCGGCCCGAGATGCGGTCGGGGTGGAACGGCTCCAGCGCGTCCAATTTTTCGCCGGCGCCGAGGAACTTGATCGGGCGGCCGGTGACGGCGCGCATCGACAGGGCGGCGCCGCCGCGGGCGTCGCCGTCGATGCGGGTCAGCACCATGCCGGTGACGCCGACCTTCTCGTTGAATTCCTTGGCGACGGTGACGGCGTCCTGGCCGATCATCGAATCGACGACCAGCAGGGTTTCCGAGGGATTGACCGCCTTCTTGACGTCGGCGACCTCGGTCATCAGCGCTTCGTCGATATGCAGACGGCCGGCGCTGTCGAGGATGACCACGTCATAGCCTTCGCGGCGGCCGACATCCATGGCGCGCTTGGCGATCGCCACCGGGCGTTCGCCCATGACGATCGGGAGGCTGCCGACGTCGGCCTGCTTGGCGAGAATTTCCAATTGCTGCTGGGCGGCTGGACGATAGACGTCGAGCGAGGCCAGCAGCACCTTCTTCTTGTCGCGGGTCTTCAGACGCAGCGCGATCTTGCCCGAGCTGGTGGTCTTGCCCGAGCCCTGCAAGCCGACCATCAGGATGGCCGCGGGCGGCACGGCGACGAGGTTCAGATCCTCGGCCTGGCCCAGCATCTCGACCAGCGCGTCATGGACGATCTTCACCACCAGCTGGCCGGGGGTGATGCTCTTGATCACGTCCTGGCCGACGGCGCGTTCCTTGACCGAGGCGATGAAGTCCTTGACCACGGGCAGCGCGACGTCGGCCTCGAGCAACGCGACGCGAACTTCGCGCAGCGCCTCGGCGACGTCGGCTTCGGACAATGCGCCGCGCCGCTTCAAGCGGTCGAACACATCTCCTAGTCGTGAACTCAAGCCTTCAAACATAAAAACCTCGACTGAGTCGCGCCCAAGCAGAAACGGGCCGGTGCGCGTAAATTCGCGGACCGACCGACCTCCTTGGAGGCAACAAACTCCCAGATCACCTGAGAAGGCAGGGTTTGTACGCTGGCTATCCTCGTGGAGTCAAGACAAAGGCGCCCGGCGGGAGTAGATTCGACGCAACGAACAGACTGGGGGAGATGCGGACATGACCAAGATCGCGTTGGGTATCCGGGGGAAGATCCTTGCCATCGTCGTTCTGTCCGCCGTTGCGCTGATCGGCGCCAGCCTGGTCGGGCTCGATTTCATCCACCGCCAGATGATGGACGACCGCGCCGCCACCTTACACGAAATCGTCCGCCTGGCGCTGGCCGAAGCCGAGCAGGCCAAGAAGGACATGGAGTCGGGCAAGCTGACGCGCGACCAAGCTTTGGATTCCTTGCGCCAACAGCTGCATCTGCTGCGCTTCGGCGCGGAGAACAAGGACTACATCTTCTCCAATTTCATGGATGGGGTCGCGTTCGCCAATGCCGGCAACCCCGCCATCGAGGGCACCAACCTGATCAACAAGGCCGGTCCCGACGGCCGCTTCGTCTTCGCCGAGCTGATCGACGGCGTGAAGAAACATAATGGCGGCGTCCTGGTCTATCTCTGGCAGAAGCCCGGCCAGCAGACCCTGTCGCGCAAGATGGCCTATTACACCGGCTTTCCGGCCTTCGAGCTGGTGATCGGCGCCGGCGTCTATATCGACGACATCGACCAGGACTTCCGCGCCATCGCCATCAAGGTCGCCACCGCTTCGGGCGTGCTGCTGCTGGTCACCATCGGCCTTTCGCTGGTGGCCGCGCTCTCGATCACCCGTCCGCTCGACGGCCTCGGCCGCCATATGCAGCGCCTGGCCGACGGCGCGCTCGAGGAAGAGATCGACGAGATGGTGCGCAAGGACGAAATCGGTCGGATGGCCCAGACCGTCTATGTGTTCCGCCAGAACGCCCGCGAGATGCGCCGGCTCGAGGCCGGCCAGCAGGAGGCCAAGCTGCGCGCCGAGGCCGACCGCCGCGCCGCCTTGCTGGCCCTGGCCGGTACTCTCGAGAGCAAGATCAAGAGCGCCGCCGACGAATTGGACGCCGCCGCCACGGCGATGGAGGAACGGGCGCAGGCGATGACCGACAAATCGGCCAAGGCCGGCGAGCGGGTGGCGGACGCCTCGCAGGCGGCGCGGGATTCGACCATGAGCGTGCAGACGGTGGCCTCCGCCGCCGAGGAATTGTCCTCTTCGATCAACGAGATCGGCCAGCAGGCCGGCCACTCCGCCCTATTGACCGAGCGGGCGGTGGAAGAGGCGGGCGAGGCTTACGGCGTGATCGAGGGTCTGGCCGGCGCTTCGGAAAAGATCGGCGAAGTGGTGAAGATGATCCAGGATGTCGCCGCCCAGACCAATCTTCTGGCCTTGAACGCCACCATCGAGGCGGCGCGGGCGGGCGAGGCCGGCAAGGGTTTCGCCGTTGTGGCCGGCGAGGTCAAGCAGCTGGCCAACCAGACGGCGCGGGCCACCGACGAAATCTCCGCCCAGATCGGCGCGGTGCAGGGCATCTCGGCCAAGGCGGTCGACATGATCGGCCAGGTGCGCGACACCATCCGCGACGTGCACGGCGTCGCCGCCGCCATCGCCGCCGCGGTCGAACAGCAGAACGCCGCCACCGCCGAAATCTCGCGCAGCGCCCAACTGGCCGCGAACGGCGTCGATCGCATGGCGACCGGTATCGCCAACGCCGGCGAAGCGGCCGCCGAAACCGGGCGCGACGCCGCGCAGGTGCTGGCGGCCAGCAGCGCCACGGCGCAACGCTCGCACAATATTCAGGCGGCGGTGGAGGAGTTCCTGGCCAGCGTCAGGGCGGGATGAGGCGTCTCGATACGCAATCTAAGGTATGTTATCCTTAGATATACACAACTTTAGATTGTAGTCCCTATGCCTGCGCGGCGCCTTTTTACCTGGCTCTTGCCCACGATCTTACTCTGCTTCCTGGTTCGGGGGGAAGCCGCCGACCATACGGTGACCGTCTCTTTCGCCGCGACCAACGCTCCCTATGCCTGGGTGAGCGACGGGCATGTCCAGGGGCTCGAATTCGACATCATGAGCGCGGCTCTCTCGCTGTCCGGCTATCGACTGGAGGCGGTCGCGCGGCCTTATGCGCGGCTTTCCAAGATCCTGGCCAATGAGAGGATCGACGGCGTCACGGGCCAACACCCGAGCGAATTGCCGGGTTTTTATTTCTCCGAGCCCTATATGAGCTACGACAATTACGCGATCGTCAGGAAAGACAGCGGGATAGCGGTGCGGGACATCGACGATCTGCTGACCCGCAGCGTGGTGGCTTGGAGGGGGGCCGCGGTGTTTCTCGGCTTGGAAGGGATGGCGCCGCAACGATTCGCGTCGGCTCGCGAGAAGACCTATCTCGAATTCGCCGACCAGCCGACGACCTTCAGATATTTCTGGAACCGCCGCGCCGACGTGCTGCTCAGCGACAAGAATATCTATGAGACCTATCTGCGCGAACATCCCGACAGCGCGAAGGACGCGCCGGCGGTGACGTACTTACGGATCCTGCCGGGAAATATGGTGCAGGCCGCCTTCAAATCGCAGGAGGTCCGCGACGCCTTCGACCAGGGTTTGCGGCGGTTCAAGGAAACCGGCGACTATCAGCGCCTGGTCGACCGTTATTTCAATTAGGCTTCGACCGATTTGGCGAAGGCGGCGTCCGACTCGTTCCAGCTCTTGGTCCACTCAGGCGCCGGCATCGCCGTCGCATCGTGGCCCAGCTTGGCGGCCAGTTCGACGGGCGGGACCAGCTTGCCGTTCTTGGTGAAGGTGGTGCGCTGGACGGCCAGGCAGGCCATGCCGCCATCCTTGCACTCCATGATCTGCTCGATATAGAGCCAGCGCTCGTCCCAGCCCAAGAGGCGGGTGCGCAGCTCGTAAGGCTGGAACAGCTTCAGCGAGCGGCGATAGCGCACCATGGCGCCGCCCACCACCGGCGCCATCTTCTCATAGCGCATCAGCTTCCAGGCGCCGGCCCGGACGATCCAGTCGGTGCGTCCGAGATCCATAACCGCCAGATATTTGGCGTTGTTCATATGGACGTTGATGTCCAGCTCGTCCGGCCAGACGCGCTGTTGAAGGACGGAGACGTCCTCCATCGTCAGTGGCTTCTTGAAAAAACCGGCGATGACCACCCAGAAGAATCTCAGCCAGATGCTCAATCATTCTCTCCGTCATTGCCGGGATCAACCCGGCAATCCGTGGACCCCCGGGTCAAGCCCGGGGGTGACGACATGGAGAGGACGGTGCGCGTCAGAACGCCGCGTCCTCGAACTCCATCATCGACTTGCCGCCGGCCAGGATGGCCGACAGGCGCGCGCCGCTTTCAGGCAGCATGCGGTCGAAGAAGAAGCGGGCGGTGCCGATCTTGGCCTTGTAGAAGCCGTCATGGTCCTCGGCCGTGCCGGCCAAGGGCAGGGCTACCTGGACCATGCGGGCCCACATGAAGGCCTTCGCCACCAGGCCGAACAGCTTGAGATAGTCGTACGAAGCGGCGCCCGCCTCGTCCGGCTTGCCCATGCCGACCCGGGCGATGTGCAAGGTCGCCTGCTGCAGGCGGCCGAACGCCTTGGCCAGGTTCTGCACGAACGGGCCGAGCTGCTCGTCGTTCTGGTTGGCGGCGATGAATTCCGACACCGGGTGGAAGAACTGGCGCAGCAGGCGCCCGGCATGGGCCGGCATCTTGCGGCCCACCAGATCCAGCGCCTGGATGCCGTTGGCGCCTTCATAGATCTGCGTGATGCGCGCGTCGCGCACCAGCTGCTCCATGCCGTGATCGCGGATATAGCCGTGGCCGCCGAAGATCTGCACGCCGAGATTGGCGGTCTCGAAGCCGATATCGGTGAAATCGGCCTTCAGCACCGGGGTCAGGATCGCCACCAGATCCTCGGCGTCCTGACGCGCCTGGGCGTCCGGACTGTTAGTCTGGAAGTCGAGCGCCTGCGAGACCCAGGCGCCGAGAGCGCGCGCACCCTCGATATTGGCGCGCATGGTCAGCAGCATGCGGCGGATGTCCGGATGGACGATCAGCGGATCGGCCGGCTTGTCGGGATATTTGGCGCCCGACAGCGACCGGCCTTGCAGACGCTCCTTGGCATAGGCGACGGCGCCCTGATAGGCGGCTTCGGCGACACCCAGGCCCTGCACCGCGACACCCTGGCGGGCGGCGTTCATCATGGTGAACATGGCGCGCATGCCCTTGTGCGGCTCGCCGATCAGCCAGCCGGTGGCCTCGTCGAAATTCATCACGCAGGTCGAGCTGGCCTTGATGCCCATCTTGTGCTCGATGGCGCCGCAGGCGGCACCGTTGCGGGCGCCCAAGGAACCGTCTTCCTTGACGAGGAATTTCGGCACCACGAACAGGCTGATACCCTTGATGCCCTTCGGGCCGTCGGGGATCTTGGCCAGCACCAGATGGATGATGTTCTCGGTCAGGTCATGCTCGCCCGACGAGATGAAGATCTTGGTGCCGGTGATCTTGTAGGAGCCGTCTTCCTGGGGGACGGCCTTGGTGCGCATCAGGCCCAGATCGGTGCCGCAATGCGGCTCGGTCAGGTTCATGGTGCCGCCCCAGGTGCCGTCGACCATCTTGGGCAGATAGATGGCCTTCAGCTCGTCGCTGCCATGGGCATGGATCGCCTTGTAGGCGCCATGGGTCAGGCCAGGATACATGCCGAACGACAGATTGGCCGAAGACATCATCTCTTCGACCAGCATGTTGACCGAAGTCGGCAGGCCCTGGCCGCCATAATTCGGATCGCAGGCGATGCCGGTCCAGCCGCCTTCCTTGAAGGTCTCATAGGCTTCCTTGAAGCCTTTCGGCGTACGGACCACGCCGTTCTCGAAATGGCAGCCTTCGAGGTCGCCGGAGGCATTCAAGGGCTGCAGCACTTCGGAGGCGAGCTTGGCGGCCTCTTCGAGCACCGGTTCGACCAGGTCGCGGGTCATTTCCTCGAAGCCGGGCAGGGCGGCGACGTCGTCACCCTTGTGCAGCTCATAGAGGACGAAGCGCATGTCGCGCAGGGGAGCGGTATAAGCGGGCATGGGACTACTCCTTAATTCCGCAGCGGCTTGCCGGTTTCCAGCACGGTTTCGATGCGCGCCAGAGTCGAGGGATGCTTCAAGAGCCGCATGAATTCCTTGCGCTCCAGCGCCAGGATGTCGGTTTCGGACAGCTTCTTGGTCGGGTCGGCCTTCTCGCCCCCGGTCAGCACGACCGCCAGCGCCTTGGACACCACCACGTCATGCTTGGTGGCGAGGCCGCGGCGATGGAAGCTGTCGACGACGATTTCCAGGCCAGCGGTGCCGGACGGGCCGGGCAGCACATATTCGGGCGGCTCGGGCGGGGTGTAGTTCTGCGCCAGCTCCAGCGCCTTGGCCTTGGCGTCGGCCAGCAGGCGATAGCGGTTCATGGTGACGCCGTCGGTCGGGCGCAGGAACAGATATTCCTTCGCCTCGGCCGCCGACTTGGCCACGGTCGCGGTGCTGATGATCTCGAACGCCTTGCCGACGGCCGGCATCGGGCCCTTGGGCAGGCGGCCGAGGGTGGACCAGCGGTTCAGCATCTCCTTGCAGCCGCCCCAGCCGGGAACCAGGCCGACACCGCATTCGACCAGGCCGATATAGCTCTCGGCATGGGCCTGCACGGCGTCGGAATGCAGCAGGATCTCGCAGCCGCCGCCGAGTGCCAGGCCCGACGGGGCCGAGACGACGGGGAAGGGGGCATATTTCAGGGCGCGATAGGCGTCCTGGCCGCCGCTGACCATCTGTTCCAGCAGGTCCCACTGGGCGATGTTGGCGGCGAAGGCGGCCAGGCCGAGATTGGCGCCGGCCGAGAAATTGCTGCCCTCGTTATAGATCACCAGCGCCTTGAACTGTTTGGCGACCAGTCCGACCGCCTTGCCGATCAGGCCGAGGATGTCGGGGTCGAGCGCGTTCATCTTGCTGGTGAACTCGAAGCAGGCGACGCCGTCGCCGATGTCCCACAGAGCGGCCGAACCGTTCTTCAGGAGCGGCTGGCTGGTCAGCTTGACGTCGGCCAGCATCAGCACGCCCTCCGGGCGCTTCAGCTCGTGATACTTCTGATCGAGGCCGAGATATTCGCGGCGGCCTCCCTCGATGCGGTAGAAGGTCTTGTCGCCGGTTTCCTTGAGGAATTTCGGCACTTCCAGGCCGTCTTTGGCGGCCTGTTCGGCGAACCAGGCGGCGCCGATCTTGTCGATCAGCTCGAACGGGCCGAAGGTCCAGGCATAGCCCAGGCGCATGGCTTCGTCGATCGACGCGATGTCATCCGAGACCTCGCCGGCCAGAGTGGCGGCGTAGATCAGGGTGCGGCTCATCACCTTCCAGGCATAGCGCCCGGCCAGTTCCTGCGAGGACAGCAGGGCCTTGAGGTCGCCCTTGGTGTCTTTGAGGATTTCGAGGTCGGCCTTGACCTGCGGGCGATAGGCGCCGGTCTTGAGCGAGATCGTCTCCTTGACCTTGCCGCCGCCTTCGCGGTTCAGCCGGTAAAAGCCGCCCTTGCCCTTGCGGCCGGTATAGCCGTCCTCGATCATCTTGCGGAGCAGCGGAGTGTCCTTGGCGATCGAATGATAGAGATCGGTCTTGGGCAGCAGCGAAACCATGCTGGCCTCGACATGCGGCATCAGGTCGAGACCGACCAGATCCATCAGGCCGAACACGCCGGTCTTGGGGAAGCCGAACGACTTGCCCATGACGGCATCGGCCTCTTCGACCTCGACGCCCTGCTCGAAGGCTTCGACGACGGCGGCTTTGATCCACAGCGTGCCCAGGCGGTTGGCGATGAAGCCGGGGCGGTCCTTGCAGGGCACCACCGACTTGCCGAGCTTGTAGTCGCAGAAGCGGGCGAGATCGGCCAGCATGTCCTTGCGGCTTTTGTCACCGGCGACCAGCTCCAGCAGACGCATGTAGCGCGGCGGATTGAAGAAGTGGGTGATGCAGAAATCGCGGGCAAACTCGTCCGACTGCCCTTCCACCAGCTTGGCCAGCGGAATGGTCGAGGTGTTGGACGAGACGGCCGAGCCTTTCTTGCGGTTGGCGTCGATCTTCTTGTAGAGCGCCTGCTTGATGTCGAGGCGTTCGATCACCGCTTCGACGATCCAGTCGCACTCGGCCAGCAGATCGAGATTGTCCTCGGTATTGCCGGTCGTGACCAGCTTGGCGGCCTTCTTGCTCATGAAGGCGGCGGGATCCGACTTCAAGAGCTTGGCGACAGCGCCCTCGGCGATGACGTTGCGGTTGGTCGCTCCTTCCGGAACGATGTCGAGCAGCACCACGGGGATGCCGGCATTGGCGACATGGGCGGCGATTCCCGCCCCCATGACGCCGGCGCCGATAACGGCGACTTTGTTGATTTCAGCCATTACACAGCCTCCAGGACCGTGGCGATGCCCTGGCCGCCGCCGATGCACTGGGTGGCCAGCGCATATTTGCCCCCCGTCCGCTTCAGCAGCGAAGCGGCCTTGCCGACGATGCGCGCACCCGTCGCGCCGAGCGGATGGCCCAGCGCGATGGCGGCGCCGTCGATATTGACCTTGGAGACGTCGAGCTTGAGGTCGCGGATGCAGGCCAGCGACTGCGAGGCGAAGGCCTCGTTCAGTTCGACCACGTCCAGCTGCGAGGCGTCGAGGCCGGCGCGGGTCAGGGCCTTGGTGCTGGCCGGGACCGGGCCGATGCCCATGATCTCGGCGCCGCAGCCGGCCACCGCGACCGACTTGATGCGGGCCAGGATGTCGAGGCCGTGCTTCTTGGCGTAGTCCTCGCTGGTGACCAGCAGGGCGACGGCGCCGTCGGTCAGCGGCGAGGAGGTGCCGGCGGTGACGGTGCCGTTCTGGTCGAAGGCCAGCTTGAGGCCGGCCAGGCCCTCGGCGGTGGTGTCGGCGCGGATGCAGAGGTCGGCATCGACGCCGCCGATGGCGACGATCTCGTCCTTCAGCCTGCCCTCGGCCTGGGCCTTGGCCGCCTTGCGATGGCTCTCGACGGCGAAGGCCTCCTGCTCGGCGCGCGAGATGCCCCACTTCTTGGCGACGTTCTCGGCGGTGTCGCCCATGCCGATATAGGCTTCCGGGTGTTCGGCGGCGAATTTGGCGTTGGGCATCGGGTTGAAGCCCATCATCGGCACGCGGCTCATGCTTTCGACGCCGGCGCAGACGAAGACTTCGCCCGCGCCGATGGCAATGGCGCCGGCGGCCGAATGGACCGATTGCATCGAGGAGCCGCAGAAACGGTTGATGGTGGCGCCCGCCACCGTCTGGGGCAGGCCGGCCATCATGGCGACCAGCTTGGAGAGGTTCAGGCCCTGCTCGCCTTCCGGGAAGGCGCAGCCCAGCAGCAGGTCTTCGATGTCGTCCACCTTGACCTTGGTGCGTTCGACCAGGGCGCGCACCACCTGCGCGGTCATGTCGTCGGGACGGACCTGGGCCAGCGGGCTCTTGTTGGCGGGAGCGAAGGGGGACCGGACGTAACCGGCGATAACGGCGGACTTCATCGGTAGGACTCCATGGGCGGAAGAATGGGGGACGGAAATTGAGAATGAGGTGTTAGAGCTTGGCCAGCGCCTCGGAGGTCTGGCGTTCGATGTCGCGCAGTTCGGAGAGCGTCTCCTCCAGCGCGTGTTTCTGGTCTTCGAGCTGGTCGATGCGCGAGCGCACCTTGTCCCGCAGCAGATGGATCTGCTCGGCGTGCGTCGGCTCGACGTCGTAGAGGTCGAGATATTCCTTGATGTCGCGAAGGCTGAACCCCAGCCGCTTGCCGCGCAGCACCAGGACCATGCGGGCCCGGTCGCGATGCGAATAGACGCGCGTGGTGCCCACGCGGCGCGGCGTCACCAGCCCGCGATCCTCGTAGAATCGGATGGTGCGCGGGGTGATTCCCAGCACCTTGGCCAGTTCGGTGATGGAGAACAGTTCGTCCATCGATGAGATCCCTCCCTAAGGTCACGGTTTGACGAAGGGAGCCATAAGGTTCCCTATACGTCAACCACATGACACAAAAATCCGACACGATACCATCCCTCGGTTCGTAGCTTCAGCTAGCCTTGGCAGACTGTTCGGACTGGGCCGCCGCTCGCTTGGCGAGTTCTTCGGCCACCAACTCTTTCTTGGACAATTTGCCGACCAGCGTCTTGGGAAGCTGGTCGCGGAACTCGATCTGGCGCGGACGCTCGATCGGAGAAATGTGCCCGGCGAGGAATGTGTGCAACTCCTCCTCGGTGACGCTCTGGCCCTCGCGCAGGGTGACGAAAGCCTTGGGCACTTGGCCCTTATTGGCATCGGGAACGCCGATCACGACGGCTTCGGCCACCGCCGGATGCTGGTAGAGGGCTTCCTCGATCACGCGTGGATAGATGTTGTAGCCGCCGGCGATGATCAGGTCCTTGATGCGGTCGACCAGATAGATATAGCCGTCCGCGTCCATATAGCCGACGTCGCCGGTGCGCAAAGCGCCTTCGACGAAGACGTTGGCGGTCTCGTCGGCGCGGCGCCAATAGCCCTTCATCACCTGCGGGCCGCGGATGCAGACCTCGCCCTTTTCGCCGACCGGCATCAGCTTGGTCGGGTCGTCGCAATCGCGGATTTCGACGACGGTGCCGGGCAGCGGGATGCCGATCGAGCCGTCGCGCACCGCGCCCATCGGATTGCAGGTCGCCACCGGCGAGGTTTCCGACAGGCCATAGCCTTCGACCAGCTGGCAGCCCGACAAAGCCTCGAAGCGCTGGCGCACCTCCATCGGCAGGGGCGCCCCGCCCGAGATGCAATAGCGGATCGAGGACAGCGCCCACTCTTCCTTGCCCGCCGCCTCGTTGATGTTGGTGTAGAGGGTCGGCACGCCGGGGAACATGGTCGGCTTCTTGCGCGCGATGGTCCGGCGCAGCATGTCCTTTTCATAGCGCGGCAGCAGGATCATCTCGGCCGCGAAGTGAATGGCCAGATTCATCGCCACCGTCATGGCGAAGACGTGGAACAGCGGCAGCTGGACCATCATCGACCCGCTGCCCATCGGCATGTCGGGCACCAGGCGGGCCAGCTGGTCGCAATTGCCGGTCAGATTGGCGTGGGTCAGCATCGCCGCCTTGGGGATGCCGGTGGTGCCGCCGGTATATTGCAGCACCGCCACGTCGTTCAGGGGATCGATGACCGCCTTGACCGGCTCGCCCTTGGCTTCCAGCAGGCGCTTGAAGGGGACATAGCGGTCGGTGGCCGGGAACTTGGCGATCTCTTTGCGCTTCAAGAGCGAGAACGCCCAGCGCTTCAGCGTCGGCAGGGCGTCGCCCATCGGGCAGACGACCAGCTTTTCCAGGGTGCCCTGGCCGACCAGCGGCACGATCTTCTTGGAAATCTGGTTGAGGTCGAGGGTGACCAGGATGGTGGCGCCGCTATCCTCGACCAGATGCTTGATCTCCCGCTCGACATAAAGCGGGTTGAGGTTGACCACCACCCCGCCGGCCTTCAGCACGGCGAAATAGCTGATGATGTAATAGGGACAGTTGGGCAGGCACAGAGCCACCCGCGTACCGCGTTCGACGCCGAGATGCTGGAAGCCCCGGGCCGCCTGGTCGACCAACGTGCCGAGTTCGGCATAAGAGGTCTGGCGGCCCATGAAATCCATCGCCGGGCTTTGGGGGAAGCGGCGAACCGCTTCCTCCAGGAGCCACGGAATCGGCGTGGCGGCGATCGGGGTCGTGCGGTCTACGGTACTACAATTGTGGCTCATGACTCTGTGACCCGACCTGTGCCCTACTACTCTCCTTAGAAGCGCATCGCGAACGAGGCGCTGACGATGTCGACGCTGTCCTGGTAATGGCCGGTCAGCACACCGCCGCCCTGGGCCGCGCCGTTGGCGTCGGAGACGCTGCCGCCGCGGGTGAACAGGTGGGCATAGCCGAAATTCACGTCGCTCTTGGGCGTGACCGCATAGGAGACGCCGAAAGCGGTCCAATAGCGGTCGGCGTCGGGGATGCGCGCGGTGCGGTTGGCATCCGACATCGGCGCTTCGTCATAGGCGATGCCGGCGTGGAAGGTGAAGCGGTCGATCGGCTTCCAATTGGCGCCCAGCGAGACGAAGGCGGTGTCGCGCCAGTTCTCCTGGGTCGAGCTGATCAGATTGTTGCTGCCGCCTTGGACGTTGAGCTGCTTGAGCAGCGACCAATGGGTCCACTGCACGTCGCTCATGATCGCCCACTGGTCGTTGAACTCGTGATAGACGCCGACGGTGGCGACGTCCGGCAGGGTAATGCCGAGGCTGGCGCTCTGATAGGCCGGCAGCAGGCTGGTGAAGGCCGACGGCGCGGTCGAGGCATTGCCGGGGGTCTGGATGTCGGCATGGCCGGTGATGTTGTGATACATGCGCGAGCGATAGTTGAAGCCCAGGCGGGTACCCTTGTCGACTTCGTAGAGGAAGCCCAGGGTATAGCCGACGCCGACGTCATTGCCTTCGACCTTGCCGAGGCCGTCGGAGCCGCCGATGGCCCAGCCGAGCGCCAGGTTCTGCATCGCGGTGGCCTGCTGGGCCAGCGCCACGGCATTGGCCTGCGCGGCCTTGGCCTGGGCGGCCAGGGTCTGGGCCTGGGCGGCATATTGCGCGGCCAGGGCGGCATTGCCGGCGGCGGCGGCCTGCTGGGCTGCGGCACCGGCGGCTTGCGCGCCAGCGGCGGCCTGCTGGGCGCCGGCGCCATATTGCTTGGCACCGTTGCCGAGGCCCTGGGCGACCTGCAGGCCGATGGCCGAGGTGTTGATCGCTTCCGACAGGCGGCCGGTCAGGTAATCGACACGGATGCCGCCGCCGACCGAGAAGGACGGGGTCAGCTTGTAGGAGGCGACGATCGAGCCTTCATAATCGGTGAGATCCGAGGCCATCGCCTGATAGCGGCCGACCCAGTTCTCCCTATATTCGACGCGCTCGCCGAACGGCACGGCGAAGGTGGCGCCGATCGACAAATCGGGATCGACCTTCCACACGCCGAAGATCGAACCGATGGCGGCGGGCTTCACCGCGTTGGGGCCGTTGACGCCATTGACGTTCGGGCCGCCGATGCCGGCGGCATAGAGCGGGTTGCTGTTCTGGCCCTGGAACTTGACGTCGGGCGAGATCCAGGTCGCCGTGCTGGCGATTTCGCTGCTGTTCAGGAAGGACATGCCCGCCGGGTTGTAATAGGCGGTGCTGGAATTATAGGCCTTGGCGGTCTCGCCGGCGAAGGCGTTGCCGAGGCCCTCGGCGCTCTCTTCCCTCAGGCCGAAGGCCGAGGCGAAGGCGGCATGGGGCGCCAAGCTAACGGCGATCGCGCCGAGGCAAGTGGCGAGGGCAACCTGACGAACGGTTCTGGACATCTCGAACTCCCCTTATGGTAGTGCCAGGTTATCCCAGCATCGTTATAGGGGATCATGAACGAGGCTGACGTATACGTCAATCATTATACGAATACGACCCGATAGGGGAAAACGGGCAGATTCCGGAAATGATTGACGAAACACCCCGTGACAAAAGGATGTTTTTCGAGCGTTTCGGAGAGGGGGCAGGGGGGAGAGGCAGAAAGGAAAGTCCAAGGCGGAAAATGGTGGAGCCGAGCGGAATCGAACCGCTGACCTTCTCATTGCGAACGAGACGCTCTCCCAACTGAGCTACGGCCCCGCCTTGGGAGGCCGGATAATGGTGAAAAGGCGGTAGGCTGTCAAGCATTGCCTTGTTGCATTGCGTCACGGCGGCGCCGTCCCTTGCGCGAGGCGGGTTATCACCTTAGTTTTAGCACTCGTTCGCCATAGAAAGAGCCCCCGATGCACGACGCCCTGGTTCCGCTGGTCAATATCCTTCTGTTCGTCATCGACCTGTTCAAATGGTGCGTGATCGCTTCGATCGTGCTGAATTGGCTGGTGGCCTTCAATGTGGTCAACACCCGCAACCGCGCCGTCTATGTGATCGGCGACACCCTCTACAAGCTGACCGACTGGGCGCTGCGCCCGATCCGTCGCATCATGCCCGATACGGGTGCTGTCGATCTGTCGCCGATCGTGCTGTTCCTGATTCTCTGGCTGATCCAGGCCTATCTGCCGATGATCCTGCTGGGCGGCTATTGATCAAGCTGCACATTAAAGTCACTCCAAAAGCCTCGGCTGCCCGCATCCAGGGTTGGGCCGAGGACGAGGATGGCGAACGGGTGCTGAAGATCGCCGTGACCGTGGTGCCCGAGGATGGCAAGGCCAACAAGGCCGTCATCGCGCTCTTGGCAAAAAGGCTGAAATTGCCTAAATCGGCCATCGAAATCGCGTCGGGCCATACGTCACGGCGCAAGACCCTGCTGATCGACGGCGATGAAGGCCTGTTCGCTCAGCTATCCACTGACTGAGGATAGTCGCATGACCGCCAAGATCATCGACGGCAAGGCCGTCTCCGCCGCCCTTCGCGAAGGCCTCGCCGCTCGCATCGCCAAACTCAAGGCGAGTGGCGCGCCGACCCCGGGTCTCGCCGTGGTGCTGGTCGGCAGCGACCCGGCCAGCCAGGTCTACGTCAAGAGCAAGCACAAGCACGCCACCGAGATCGGCATGAATTCCTTCGAGCATTTCCTGCCCGAGGATACCTCCGAGCAGGATCTGCTGGCGCTGGTCGACAAGCTGAACGCCGATGCCTCGGTGCATGGCATCCTGGTCCAGTTGCCGCTGCCCAAGCAGATCGACGCCGAAAAGGTGCTGGAAAGCATCGACCCGGCCAAGGACGTCGACGGCTTCCACCCGGTCAATGTCGGCCGCCTGGCCACCGGCGGGCCGGCCCTGGTGTCCTGCACGCCGCTGGGCTGCCTGATTCTTTTGAAGCGTGAACTCGGCGATCTGGCCGGCAAGCGCGCCGTGGTGGTCGGGCGCTCCAACATCGTCGGCAAGCCGATGGCGCAGCTGCTGCTGCGCGAATCCGCCACCGTGGTGATCGCCCATTCCAAGACCAAGGACCTGCCCGCCGAATGCCGCCAGGCCGACATCCTGGTGGCGGCGGTCGGCCGCCCCGAAATGATCAAGGGCGACTGGATCAAGCCGGGGGCGACGGTCATCGATGTCGGCATCAACCGCGTGCCGGGCGCCGAGCCGGGCAAGACCAAACTGGTCGGCGACGTCGCTTACGCCGAAGCGGCCCAGGTGGCCGGAGCCATCACACCGGTGCCGGGCGGCGTCGGGCCGATGACCATCGCCGTCCTGCTGCGCAACACGCTGGAGGCCTGCTGCCGCCAGCACGGCCTGCCGTTTGAAGAGATTCTCTAATTAAGAACGATTCCTAATTGCGTTGAGAATGATTCGCATCTAAACAGGCGATGAGTTCTTCGCAACGGGATCCAGATGAAAAAGTTCCTGACCTGGTCGCATCGCTGGATCGGCCTGACGATCGGCCTAGTGATGGTGTTTCTCGCCGTCACCGGCGCCGGACAGGCCTTCCGCTGGCAGCTGGAGCCGATGATATATGCGGATCTGGTGGCAGCACCGGTCTGCCAAGGTCTGCCGCTCGACACGCTGCTGGCCGCCGCGAAGGCGGTCCATCCCGGCGCCAATGCCGAGAGCCTGCGCTTTTATCCCGGTGGGGGAGAGACGGCGCAGGTGCGTTTTTCCGATCGCGAGATCGTCTATGTCGATCCCTGCTCAAGCACCGTGACCGGCGATCGATCCGTGTTCGGCGGAGTGTTCGGCACTCTCGAATATGTCCATCGCACGATGTTCTTTAAGGATTTCAAGCTGTGGAGCGGCATTCCGACCCTGATCATGCTCCTGTTCCTGGTGATCGGCGGCTTCGCGCTGTGGTGGCCGCGCAGCTGGCGCGCGGCCAAACGTAGCCTCAAGATCGACGCCCGGCTGACCGGCACGGCGTTCCTGGTGAATCTGCACAAGACCGTCGGCGTCTATGCCTTCGCGGTTCTGCTGCCGGTTTCCTTCTTCGGCACGGCGATGGCGTTCGATTGGGTCAAGCAGGGGATCTATTGGGCGACCGGCTCCGACATGCCGATGGGGCGCAAGGAATCCTCCGGGGACGCCAGGCCGGCCCTGTCATTGGAAGATCTATGGCTGAAGGCGGAGCCGATGTTCGACGGCCCGCGTGACGTGACCATTCGCTTGTCGCGCGGCCCAGTTCAAATGGGTGTGATCGAAGCGTCCGCTCCGCACGCCCGCGCCCGCTCGGAAATCGTGCTGGATGGCTCGACTGGCGAGGTCAGGCGCTTCACGCCCTATGCCCAGACCAGTCTCGGCAGCAAAGTCTATAATTGGGGCGTAGCGATCCACACCGGCCAGGCTTTCGGCGTGGTTGGCGCCTTCGTCGTGTTCACCGCCTCTCTGGCGGTGCCGGCGCTGGCTTATAGCGGGATCGCCAGCTGGCTGCGCCGCCGACGATCGGCCGCCCTTCGTCATGGCCGGGCGAAGACCCGGCCATCCACGGTACTGCACGAGGCATGGATCCCCGGATCTTCGTCCGGGGATGGCGCGGGTTAACCCCGCGCCATTTTCGCCAAGCGCATCCGGAGCGCGTTGAGCTTGATGAAGCCCTCGGCGTCACGCTGGTTATAGACGCCGTCTTCCTCGAAGGTGACGTAGTCGAGGCGATAGAGCGACTTCGGCGCCTTGCGGCCGACCACCGAGGCGGTGCCCTTGAACAGCTTCAGGCGCACGGTACCCGAGACGTTCTTGCTGACCTGGTCGATCATGGTCTGGATCGCCTGGCGCTCCGGGCTCCACCAGAAGCCGTTATAAATCAGCTCGGCATAGCGCGGCATCAGCTCGTCCTTGAGGTGAGCCTCGCCGCGATCGAGCGTGATGCTCTCGATGCCGCGATGGGCGGCGATCAGCACCGTGCCACCCGGCGTCTCGTAGATGCCGCGGCTCTTCATGCCGACGAAGCGGTTCTCGACCAGATCGAGGCGGCCGATGCCGTTGGCGCCGCCCAGCTCGTTGAGCTTGGTCAGCAAAGCGGCGGGCGACAGGCGCACGCCGTCGACGGCGACCGGATCGCCGGCCTCGAACTCGATCTCGACATAGGTCGGCTCGTTCGGCGCCTTCTCGGGCGAGACCGAGCGGGTGAACATGTCCTCGTGGGGTTCGACCCACGGATCCTCGAGCACCTTGCCCTCATAGGAGATGTGCAGCAGGTTGGCGTCGGTGGAATAGGGGGCTTCGCCGCGCTTGTCCTTGGCGATCGGAATCTGGTGCTTCTCGGCATATTCCAGCAGCTTGGTGCGCGAGGTCAGGTCCCACAGGCGCCAGGGCGCGATCACCTTGATGTCGGGCTTCAAGGCGTAATAGCCCAGCTCGAAGCGCACCTGGTCGTTGCCCTTGCCGGTCGCGCCGTGGGCGACCGCGTCGGCGCCGGTGGCGTTGACGATTTCGATCTGCTTCTTCGAGATCAGCGGGCGGGCGATCGAGGTGCCCAGCAGATAGACGCCTTCATAAAGCGCATTGGCGCGGAACATCGGGAACACGAAGTCGCGCACGAATTCCTCGCGCAGATCGACGATGTGGATGTTCTCGGGCTTGATGCCCAGCAGCAGGGCCTTCTTGCGGGCGGGCTCAAGCTCCTCGCCCTGGCCGAGATCGGCGGTGAAGGTGACGACTTCGCAGTCATATTGATCCTGCAGCCAGCGCAGGATGATCGAGGTGTCCAAACCGCCGGAATAGGCCAGGACGACCTTCTTCACATCGCCTTTCATCGGGTATTCGCCTCTTTATCTTTTGGGGAAGGAAACGGGGTGTTCTATTCGGCCGCCTGGCTTTCCTTGAGCTTGCGCAGGCGCTCGCTCTCGGACTTCAGCTGGCCGCAGGCGGCCAGGATGTCGGCGCCGCGGGTCTGGCGGATCGGGGCGGAATAGCCGGCCTCGAACAGGATGTCCGAGAAGCGCTTGATCTGCTTCATCGGAGTCTGCTCGAACTCGGAGCCGGGCCATTTGTTGAAGGGGATCAGGTTGAACTTGGCCGGGATGTCCTTGACCAGCTTGATCAAATTGCGCGCGTCGGCGTCCGAATCGTTCACGTCCTTCAGCATCACATACTCGAACGTGATGCGCCGGGCGTTGTTGGTCGGGTACTCGCGCAGGGCCTGCATCAGCTCGGCCAGCGGATATTTGTTGTTGATCGGCATGATGCGCGAGCGGATCTCGTCGGTGGTCGCATGCAGCGACACGGCGAGATTGACGCCCAGCTCCTCGCCGGTCTTGCGGATCATCGGCACCACGCCGGCGGTGGACAGCGTGATGCGGCGCTTCGACAGCGAGATGCCCTCGCCATCCATGATGATCTTCAACGCCTTGGCGACATTGTCGTAATTGAACAGCGGCTCGCCCATGCCCATCATCACGATGTTGGAGAGCAGGCGCTTGGTGTCGTCCGGGGTCGGCCATTCGCCATAGGAATCGCGCGCCGTCATGAACTGCCCGACGATCTCGGCGGCGCCGAGATTGCGGACCAGCAACTGCGTTCCGGTATGGCAGAACTGGCAGGTCAGGGTGCAGCCGACCTGCGAGGAAATGCACAAAGTGCCGCGGTCTTCCTCGGGGATATAGACGGTCTCGGCCTGGTTCTTGTCGGAAAAGGCCAGCAGCCATTTGCGGGTGCCGTCGGTCGAGGTCTGCTCGGTCACCACCGTCGGGCGGGCCAGGGTATAGCGCTCGGCCAGCTTCTCCTGCATCGGCTTGGCGATCGTGGTCATCGCCGCGAAGTCGGTGACGCCGCGATTGTAGATCCAATGCCAAAGCTGCTTGGCGCGGAACGGCTTCTCACCGATCGCGACCATTTCAGCGGCCAGTTCGTCGCGCGACAGGCCGATCAGGGTGGGCAGAGCGTTATCCATAGGGCAGAGCAATACTCGCCCAGGGTCCAGAAAAGCAAGAAAAAGCGCAGAAAAAACCCGGCCGCAACCGCGGCCGCGCGAGGCGGCCTTTCAGCGCCTAGCGCTGAAGGACAGACGAGGCGGTAGCCAAGTCGCCGGAGGCGACGCCCGGCGCCTGAGGGGCATAAACAACCACTACTTTATATCGCAGGCCTTGTTGATGTCGGCGTAGGCTTTGGCGAAGCCGTCGAGCGAGAAAGTGTCGGCCACCGGATCGCCTTTGGCCGGGGTGCCGTGGGTGATCACGGTGCCCTTGGCCTTCAGCATCGCCGCCACCACCGCCTTGTCGTTGCGCGCCCAGGCGGACGCGCCGGTGGTGTAGAGGTCGAACTTGGCGCCGCCGACATCGAGTTCGGCGGGAGCGTCCTTCTTGTAGGTGAAGCCGGCATCGACGCTGACCACGCCGATGCTCTTGTCGGTGGTGCGGTGCGTCACGGTGAAGAACACATTGCCGCGGTCCTTGGCGGCGCCGACGCTGCGCTTGGGCTGGCTGGCCATGTAGCAGACCTTGCCGCCCTTCTCATTGTAGGTGAAGCTTTCCCAGTCGCCCGACTTGCCGAGCAGCTTGGCGCTGTCCGCGGCGGTGGCCAGCAGAGGAACGAGGGCGGCGGCGAAGGCGACGGTTACAATGTATTTCATTGCCGAACCAATGCCTTTCCGTAGCGCCAAAGTCAACCCAGAGGAAGTACTCAATGAAGGCGATGATCTGCCGTGACTTGGGCGAACAGGCCCGCCTCGAAGTGCAGGACGTGCCGCCGCCCGATCTCGAAGCGGGCGGCGTGCGGATCGCGGTGGCGGCGGCGGGGCTCAATTTCGCCGACACCCTGGTGCTGTCCGGCCGCTATCAGGAACGCCAGCAGCCGCCCTTCGCGCCGGGCATGGAGGTGGCGGGCCGGGTGGTCGAGATCGGCGCCGGGGTAACGGGGGTGAAGCCGGGCGATCGCGTGATGGCGGCGGTCGGGGCGGGCGGCTATGCCGAACAGGCGATCGCCGCGGCCGAGGATGTGATCGCCATTCCCGACGAGATGGATTTCGTCACCGCCGCCGGTTTTCCCATCGCCTATGGCACCTCGCACCATGCCTTGACGGCGCGGGCCGGGCTGAAGGCGGGCGAGGTGCTGCTGGTGCATGGCGCGGCGGGCGGGGTCGGGCTGACCGCGGTCGAGATCGGCCGCGCCTTGGGAGCGACCGTGATCGCCACGGCGGGCAGCGCCGAAAAGCTGGCCGTCGCCCAGGCCCATGGGGCGGATCACCTGATCAATTACCGCGAGGAGGATGTGAAGGCTCGCGTGCGCGCTTTCACCGCGGGGCGCGGCGCCGACGTGGTCTATGACCCGGTCGGCGGCGAGGTGTTCGAGGCCTCGCTCCGCTGCACCGCGCAGGATGGGCGGCTGCTGGTGATCGGCTTCGCCTGCGGCGAAGTGCCGCAGATTCCGGCCAATCTGCTGCTGGTCAAGAATCTGACCGTGATCGGCTATTACTGGAGCGCCTATCGCCGCAGCCACGCCGAGGAATTGCGGGCCGGTTTCCGGGAATTGCTGGATTGGTACAAGGCCGGCCGCATCAAGCCGAAAGTGTCGGCGACCTTCCCGCTGGACGGGGCGAATGAGGGGCTGGATCTGTTACGGAGACGCGGCTCGACCGGAAAAGTAGTTCTGGTCGTGGATCGTAATCTCTAACCCCGTGTGAGAGCCAGGCTCCCTCTCCGCCGAAGGGGGAGAGGGCGGGGGGTGAGGTGCCTTGTTAGAACTTATAGCCGATGCCGGCGCCGACGACGAGGCGGCCGAGGCCGCTGTTATAGCTGCCGTCCAAAGCCGGATTGCCGAACTGGCGCTGCGCTTCGGCCAGGCCGATCAGATTGAGGTTGGGGGTCAGCGAATGGCTGATCGACAGGCTGACGCTGACATTGCTGGTCGGCGCCGCCAGTTCGGCCAGGCCCAAGCCCGAGGCCGGATTGATGGTGAAGCGGTCGGTCGAGGCCCAGCTGGTGCCGATATGCAGCCCGTAGCTGGTGCCCAGTTCGCCGGGGCGCGGCACGATCGAGGCGCCCAGTCCGGCGATGGTCTGGCCGTCGAGGCTCGGATACAGCGTGGCGTCGAGACGGTAGATGCTGCTCTGCCAGGCGAGGAAGCCGCCGGTCTGCAGGCCGGAACCGCCGAACGGGCTGGAGGCCAGGCTAGCATTGGCCGAACCGAGGCCCGCCGAGACGCCGTCATCGGCCTGGTACATGGTGATCCGGGCGCTGTCAGCGGTGGCGAGAGCGGCGCCCCCCAGCGACAGGCTCTGCGCGCGCACGGGCGTCTCGGCGTGGGCGTTCGCCACACCGATCATGCCGGCCAACAGCGCTATGATCACTCGGTACTTCATGACAGTTCACGGATTTGGAGTCTTCCAAAAGGCGACTGTCTAGTATATGGGCCGCGCCAAGTAAAGGAAACTTGAATCTCGTAACGAAATACTACAGCCCGCGGCCGGAAAGCCACTCCTGCGCTCGCTTTTTCGCCACTTGCTGCTGGGTCGCCGGCACGTCGCGCGACAGCTCGTCGCGGTCGAGGCGGGCACCCTTGTCGCCGAATTGCTCGGCCAGTTCGAGATACATCAGCGCCCGCTGCGGATCCTTGGCGGTGAAGCGCCCGATCCGGTAGAAGAAAGCCAGCTGACGAAGCGCCGGCCCATAGGTCTGGTCGGCCGCGCGATTGATCCAGTCGAGCGCCTTGTAGCGGTCGAGCGGCAGGGCGATGCCGCCATAATAGGCCATGCCCAGCGAATATTGCGCCGGGGCGTAGCCCTGGTCGGCGGCGAGTTGCAGCCAGAAGGCGGCTTCGATGCCGTTGCGCGAGGGCTTGTGGCCGGTGCGGACGGCCGGGTCGCCGTCCAGCAGCACCAGGGCCAGGCGGTAGCGCGCATCGGCATTGCCGAGCCAGGCGCCGCGCCGCAGCCAGTTGGCGGCGTCGGCGGCGCTTTTCGGCACGCCCTCGCCTTTGAGATAGGCGTCGGCCAGCGCGATGATCGAATGCATGTCGTTGCGTTCGGCGGCGATGCGGTAGAGGCGCGCCGCCTGGATCATGTCGACGGCGGTGCCGGTGCCGTCGCGCGACATGTCGGCCAGCAGGATGGTCGCCCTGAGATGGCCCTGCTTCGAGGCCTTGCGGAACCAGTCGGCGGCGTCGGTCAGCTTGCGCGGCGTGCCGTCGCCGGCGGCGTCCATCAGGCCGACGGTATATTGCGCCTCGGCCAGATTGCCCTGGGCCGCCAGGCGGATCCATTTATAGGCCTGGCCCGCGTCGCGCGGCACGCCGGCGCCGTTGCGGTAATCGAGGCCGAGCTCGAATTGCGTGGCCGGATCGGCGTTCTTGGCCTGCTTCAGCCGCTCGGCCAGCTGCTTGGCGGGCGAGTTCGCCACGGGCACCGTCTTCGCCAGGGCGGGTGCCGCGGCAAGGGCCAGAACGAGGCCGGCCAAGCGCAACCAGCGCTTCATCGCGAGACCAGCTTGTCGATCGCCTCGGCCAAGGTGACGTCGCGCACTGACAGGCCGTTGCAGTCGTGGGTCGTAAGGGTGATCTCGACCCGGTTATAGACGTTCGACCATTCCGGGTGATGGTCCATCTTCTCGGCCAACAGTGCCACCTGCGTCATGAAGCCGAACGCTTCGACGAAATCGGCGAACTTGACGCTGCGGACGATGGCGTCGCGGTCTGAGGCGAGGTGCCAGTCGGGCAATCTGCGGCCCAGTTCGGCGCGCTGATCGGAATCGAGGGTTTTGATCATGGTGCGCCACAATGAAACCGGGAGCGCACAAGAATCAAGAGCTATGGCGGCGGCTGGGCTCTATGGTAGAAATTGAGTAACTGGTTTCGAGTGAGAACATGGCCGATCAAACGGAAGCTCCCGCTGGTAGCGTCTCTTGGGCGAAGTCCGAACCGGATTCCACGCCGAAAATTTCTTTTGCCCATTGGTTCTTCCACAAGATGGAAGACGTCTGGTTCCAGATCTCTACCGTCGACAAGGAACCGACGCTGGTGGCCAAATATGCCAAGAACGACGTCGTGCTGACCCTCAAGGGCATCATGAAGGAGTTCAATATCGATCCCACCAGCGCCGACGGGCTGATGCTCGAACAGGTCGGCCGGGGGCTGAAATACGTCAAAGGCTTGCGCTTGGGCGATCCGCTGCCCAAGGAGATCCTGACCCGCGAAGCGTCGTGGTCGCTGTCCGCGCGCCACCAGGAGATCGCCTATCAGCGCGTCAGCCTGCAATTGGTCAACTGGATGTCGGGCGGCGAAAGCGTCATTACCGATCCCGACGAGCTGCTGCAGCTGGCCGAAGACCCGGCCATCAAGAAGCAGATCAGCGCCGCCTTCGGCGAGGCCGCCGAAAAGCTCGGCTATGGCAGCGGCGAAAAGGAAAAGGTGATCAAGCACGTCGAGGAGCTGGCCAAGGAGCTGGCTTACATCGAGGCGCTGCGCGACCGCTTCCGCCGCGTCAAGATGATGGACGACAAGATCCAGCAGCTGCGCCGCCTCTATGGCCGCGAAAAGAGCGTGCTGGAGATCGCCGACCAGGTGGCGCGCCTGGGCGAGCGGGCGGTCAAGGAATTCGAGCAGATGTTCCTGGAGATCGACGCCCAGACCGGCGAAATCCTGTCCGTGCTGCGCAATCTCTCCACGCAGATCGCCTATATCCGCGATAAGCGCGACGAGCTGCATATCCGCCTGATGGCGTGGGACGATCTGCTCGACCGCTGGCAGTCCGCCGAGATGAAGATCTCGCAACAGAACCCGGTTTTGCTGCGTGACACGTATAAGTTCCTGGCGCCCCGTTTCATGGCGGTGAAGGAATGGGTGTTGATGAGCAAATTGCAGGACGGCGGTTCGCTGAAAGCGTTCAGCCAGGTCGGCGGCGGCAAGGACAAGAAGATCGGCGGGCAGATGCGCTGGTGAAAGCGCTGCCCGTCGTCCTTTTGTTGGTCGCGGCTTCCGCTTGCGCCAAATCTCCGCCGCTCGATTACCACGAACCGCCGCCCGATCCGCCCGAGGCCGGCACCACGCTGGAGCGGGCACCCTATCCGGGTCCGTTCCAGAATCTCCCCGCCATCGACGAAAGCCGCTGGGTGCCGCTGCCGCCCCGCAAGGAGCCCTGGTGGGCGTTCGGCAAAGTCGATCCGGTGCTGACCGAAGCCTGCCGCCTGGGCCAGTTCGCCACCTTGCCGCTGAACCGCATCATCCTGCAGTTCCAGGGCGACAAGGGCCGCGCTTTGATGCAGGTGGTGCCGCCGCTTTATCGTCAGTTGCTGGTCGATAGCCGCAAGCTGGCCCGCCCCGGCGTCACTTATTACTTTTACGATACGGCTGCTCCGGACTGCGAAGTGCGGGTCGACGCCAATGTCCCGGTGCGGTCTTTCGCCGCGGGAAAGGGCACCGCGCTGCCGCCCAACACCCCGGCGTCGCTGGCCAAGAAGAAGGCGGAAATCGCCTCCTGGCCGAAGAAGTGAAGAGGGAATGACCGGGCGCAACGATCGCCCGGAAATTCATTTCACCGCAGAAATCCGCCCATATCCGGATGCCTCCAGCGCCTCGGGCGACAGGGCGCCGAGCATCGCCTGGGTCATGCCGTTGACCAGTCCGCCGAGTCCGTTCAGTACCGTTGCATCGGCGGAAAAACCGTTTTTCACGACGATGTTGGCGCCCAGCGCCAGACGCTCGGACAGCGGCGCGATGGCCGTCGTCGCCTCGGTGGAGAGCAGCGGGGGCAGGTGGATCAGCAGGGTCTTGATCCGCCCGCAGAACGTCTCCAGCTTCGCGGCGTCTCGCTCCTCGGACTGGAACAATTGGCGGATCGCCCGCAACAACCATTGCAGCTCGAAGGCGAATCGGGCGATTCGCATCTGCCGCAGACGGTCGCCGGCGGCGGTCATCACCTCGAGCACCGCGGCGTCGCTCTGCTGTTCCAATTTCATCGCCAGCGGATTGGGAACCTCGATCAGCGAGGTCGCGACACCCGGGCGCGGGGTCTGGCGGCGGTCGGGACCGACATAGTCCGACGTGACGATGAAGGGCTTGCGCTTCTCGGCCAGGACGGGGAGGCGGTTCAGCAGCTGGCCGGGCGAAACGGGGAGTTGCAGCAGATCGTCCGGGCCGCTGTCGATCACCTTGCGGATATAATCGGCATCCGAATCCACCAGCAGCTCCACCACGATGGGCAAAGGATGCCGCCCGAAGATGCCTTGGCGCAGCTGGGCGATGCGGGGCGGGATGAATTCGCCGGAGATTTCGGTGGCGGCGACCACAACGTCGAACGCTTCGGCGGCGAGCACGGACAGGAAGGCTTCATAGGAGGCCGCTTGCTCGAAGCGGCTGAATCCCTCCTGCTGCAGGGTGTTGAGCAACCCCTTGCGAACGTTCGGGTTCTCTATGGCGAGCAGCATTTTCACGCTGCCATAATCGACCTTCTTCATCGCAGCGCAGGCCCCCCTCTAAGGGACCGCTAGTTTAGCCGGAAACGGCCAAACTGTCACGCCGCCGCTTCCCGGGAAGCGGCGGCGTGCTTCGCATTAGAAGGAGTAATGCAAGCCGACCTGGATCTGCCAGATCGACGGGCGGGCCTGGAACACCTGGTTCGGCGCCGCCAGCGACGTGCCGCTGACCGGCTTGTAGATGTACTGGCCATTGCTGATGGTCGGCGAGACCACCGGCACCGTGCCCGGGAAGGCGATCTGCTCGAGACGGCCCCAGCCCGGGAAAATCAGGTTGCTGAGGTTCACGGTGTCCAGGGTCAGCTGGAGCTTGTGGCCCTCGAACAGGGTCGGCAGTTCTTGGAGGACATGCATGTCGAGCGTGTTGAACCAAGGCGCGTTGAAGCCGTTACGCGGCGCGATCTGGCCGCGATATTTGTTCAGGCCGTACTGGTCGATATAGGCGTTCATCTGGGCCGGGGTGATGGTGCTGGCCGCCCAGTTGATGCGCGGATCGTTGGCGCCGGTCGGCACATAGAACAGTTGGCGGTTGTTGCCCTGGATGCAGCCCGAATCGCCGAACGGGCCGTTGTTGCTGCCGCAGCCGAACGTATAGCTGTAGGGCAGGCCGGATCGCAGGGTGCCGAGCAGGGTGATCGAGGTCAAAGCGTCGCTGAAGAACGACTTGGACCAGGTCACGCTGGTGGTGAAGACGTGGGTCGATTCGTAGTTTGAGGTCGCCAGGCCCGGATGGTTCGCGTCGGAGGTGGCGAAGTTGCCATAGGTCGACGAAGCCACCGAACTGGTGCCGGGATTCGCGTCTTCGGCGTCGGTGTAGGAATAGCCGCCATTGATGCGGAACGTGCCGAAATCCTCGTCGCGGAAGGTCTTGGTGAGGATCAGCGAGGCGTTCTTGGTTTCGCCCAGATGGGTGTTGGTCAGCAGCAGATCCTGGCCGGCGGTGATGCCGCGGGTGTCGCCCGTGCGCACGCCGTAGATCGGACGGCCATCGGGGGCGGTGCCGGTCTGGGTCAGGCGCAGATCCTGGTAGTAAATGGCATCGGCGACCTTGGTGTAGAGGATGTCGGCCGCCAGCTTCCAGCCTTCGCCGAAATCATGGTCGACGGCCAGATCCCAGCGATAGGAACTGGGGATGTTGAAGTTCGGGTTCAGCGCGTTGACGAAGCCGGTATTCGGCGTCAGCAGCGACTGCGCGGTGGCCGGCACATAGAGGCTGTTGGTCTGCAGCAGCGAGCCGCTGGTCACGGTCAGCGAGCGCTGGGTGAAGCCGTCATTGTTGTAGTCGTTCGAGATCCACACGGCCGGCCCGAGGGTCGAGAACTGGCCGAAGCCGCCATGGACCTGGGTATCCTCGGTGGCCTGCCAGTTGAAGCCCAGGCGCGGCAGGATCAGGTGGCGGCCATCCAGGTTGGCATTGTTGCCGAAGCCGTAGCGGGCGGCGAAGCCGGCATTGTAGAGCGGGGTCCGGCCGCTGTCGTAGAACTCGCCGCGCAGGCCGAACTGCACCGTCAGATCGTCGCCGACGGTGATGCGGTCCTGCAGATAGAGGCTGTTCTCGGCATAGGACCACAGCGCCGCATTATCCTGCGGGTTGCCGGTATAGGCATTGGCATAGGCGAAGCGCGAGGCGGTGCCGGACTGGAAGGCGGCCGGGCTGGCGAAATACCACTGGCCCAGGCTGCGCTGGATGAACAAATCGTAATAATCGTTGTCCAGGCGCTCGTAGCCGCCCGAGAATTCGTGATCCTCGAGGGTGTATTTGAACTTGCCCTTATAGGTGTCGGTCTTGGTGGTCAGCACGTTGGACTGGCTGCTGATGTCGGGGCCGAATTCGATTTCCGAGCCGCCGGGCACCACGACGTTGATGCTGCCGATGCCATAACCGTTCAGCGGGGTGCGGTTGGAATCGACGGTCTTGCGGCCCAGTTCCAACTGGGTCGAGAAGGCCGTGGTCCAGTCCGAGAACTCCTGCAGCACGTAATTGTTCATCTCCTGGCCGAACGTGTAATAGCTCGACGACAGCGCCAGGCGCGGCGTGCCGGTCAGGCTGTTGGCCGACGACAGATAGGCGACGCCGCTGTTGGACGAGGAGCCGCCATCGAGGATCTGGTTGGTCTCGGAATGCTCGTAGGTGAAGCTGGCGCGATGCTTGTCGGTGATGTTCCAGTCGAGCTTGCCGACGGCGGTGCGGTCATGCTCGGGGGTCGCGCTGATCACCGTGCCGGGATTGTAGCCATATTTGCTCTGGGCGATCTGCTCGATCTGGTTGATGGCGGCGGTGGTGATGCCGGGCACCTTGTTGGAGCCGCCGGCCCCGTCGGTGGTGCCATAGGTCGCCGGCTGCGAGGTGGTGTAATCCTCGTAGGCGGCGAAGAAGAACAGCTTGTCCTCGACGATCGGGCCGCCCACCGAGCCGCCGCGGAACTTGGTCTGGAAGTGCGGAATGGCGTTGTTGTACGAGCCGCTCTTCTGACCGGACAGCTTGTCGTTGCTGTAGAAGTAATAGCCGGTGCCATGGAAATCGTTGGTGCCCGACTTGGTGACGATGTTGATGTCGCCGCCCTGGAAGCCGTCATAATCGACGTCGAACGGGGCGATCGCTACCGCCAGCTGGTCGATGGCGTCGAGCGGGATCGGCGAATGGTGGGTCGGATAGCCGTTATTGTTGAGGCCGAAATCGTCATTGGCGACGACGCCGTCGATGGTCAGGCTGTTGAAGCGCGGGCTGGTGCCGGCGATCTGGATCGCGCTCGAATTGGTCGGGTCGATGACGACGCGCGGATCCTGCCTGATGACGTCCTTGAGGTCGCGGCTGACGGTCGGGGTGTCTTCGATCTGGTCGCGGTTGAAGCCGCGCTGGGCGCCGACCTTCAGCTCCTCGCGCTGGGCGCCGACGATGATTTCCTCGGCGTTGCCGCCGACGGCGGCGGAAGCGGCGGCGGTCGGCTTCAGAGTCAAATTGACGGCGAAGGTCTGGCCCAGCTGCAGATAGACGTCGGTCACGGCCTCGGGCTGGCCGCCCTGGGGCTGGAAGCGCAGGGTGTAGGGGCCGCCGACGCGCAGGCTGATGGCGCTGAAGCGGCCATTGGCCTCGACGGTGGTGGTCGAGGTGGTGCCCGACGGGACGTGGGTGATCGTAACCTGGGTTCCGGCGGCGGGCGTGCCCTCGGCGGTCAGCACCTGGCCGGCGATCGCGGAGGTGGTCTGCTGCGCATAGGCGGCGGGTGCGGCGCACAGGGCGGCCGTCAACACGGCCGGAGCGACGCTCTGGGCCAGCAGCTGCTTGAGGAAGCGCTTGGAAGACAGGGTACGGCGGAAGTGCATGATTATAGATCCCCACGGACAAAAGACAGCCTGAGCCGCCCAGCGAGCCAGCCGGGCGGAGTGCAAATGGAGCACAGTGACGTGCTGAAGAATCCCCTTGAACGACCCGAGGGCCGTTTATTCGCCGAAGACTAGAGATCTCTGGTGCGGTGCACAATCGGCGAAGAGTGAATATATTATTACATGTCACCGGCCCGCCACACTGGTGCGGAAATATCCAGGTTGAACGCCGGTTGAAAATGCTCACCTATCTGATTTGACAGGCCTGCCAAAAAGGCCTATTCGGCTTCACACAGCTTTCACCCTCCCAGGTGGTGCATCAATGCTCAAGGTTCATAAGGATGCCGACAGCGCCCTCGACGGCGTGCTGTTCGACGGCATGACCATCATGGCAGGCGGCTTCGGCCTCTGCGGTATTCCCGAATTCCTCATCGCCGCGATCAAGAAGAGCGGCGTCAAAGGCCTGACGGTCGTCAGCAACAATGCGGGCGTCGACGGGTTCGGCCTCGGCCAGTTGCTCGAGACCCGGCAGATCAGCAAGATGATCAGCTCCTATGTGGGCGAGAACAAGCTGTTCGCCCAGCAATATCTGTCGGGCGAACTCGAGCTCGAATTCAACCCGCAGGGCACCCTGGCCGAGCGCATCCGTGCGGGTGGCGCCGGCATTCCCGCCTTCTTCACCAAGACCGGCTACGGCACCCTGGTGGCCGAAGGCAAGGACATCCGGGTGTTCGACGGCGAATCCTACGTGATGGAGCGCGGCCTGGTGGCCGATCTGTCGATCGTCAAGGCGTGGAAAGGCGATAAGGAAGGCAACCTGATCTATCGCATGACCGCGCGGAACTTCAATCCGATGATGGCCACCGCCGGCAAGGTCACCGTGGCCGAGGTCGAGCATCTGGTCGAGGTCGGCGAGCTCGATCCCGATCACATCCATACGCCGGGCATCTTCGTGCAGCGCATCATCGAGGGCAAAGGCTACGAGAAGCGCATCGAACAGCGTACCACGCGGAAGAAGGACTGATCGCCATGGCTTGGACCCGCGAAGAGATGGCGGCCCGCGCCGCCCGCGAGATCGAGGACGGCTTCTACGTCAATCTCGGCATCGGCATCCCCACTCTGGTTGCCAATTACATTCCCGACGGCATCACCGTCACCTTGCAGAGCGAGAACGGCATGCTCGGCATGGGTCCCTTTCCTTACGAGGGCGAGGAAGACCCGGACCTGATCAATGCCGGCAAGCAGACCGTGACCACGCTGCCCCATTCCAGCTTCTTCTCGTCTGCCGACAGTTTCGCCATGGTGCGCGGCGGCCATATCAACCTCTCGGTTCTCGGCGCCATGCAGGTTTCAGCCAATGGCGACCTGGCCAACTGGATGATCCCCGGCAAGATGGTCAAGGGCATGGGGGGTGCCATGGATCTGGTGGCCGGCGTCAAGCGCGTCGTGGTGACCATGGAGCACACCGCCAAGGACGGCGAGCACAAGATCCTGCCGTTCTGCAATCTGCCGCTGACCGGCACCCGGGTGGTCGATTTGATCATCACCGACCTTGCCGTGTTCGAGGTCGACAAGAAGGGCAACAAGCCTTTGACCCTGCTGGAAATGGCGCCTGGCGTTACGCTCGATGACCTCAAGAGCAAGACCGGCGTTCCCTTCAGCCAGCCCTGATAAGCTCCGCCTCGGAGTCGTCGCCTATCCTGAAGGCGGCGACGTCGAGGCGCTGCTTGCCCGTTTCGTCGACTCCCTGCGGGGGCAAGGGGTCGCGGTTGGTGGCCTCCTGCAATGCTCTTCGCGGGAGGCCAACGGCCGGCCCCGCATGGAAATGGTCGACATCGCCAGCGGTGAGACCATCCTCATTTCGCAAAATCTCGGCGGCAAATCCTCGGCCTGCTGCGTCGATCTGGACGGCGTCGCCACCGCCAGCGCTTATCTGCGCCGCGCCATCGCCCAAGCGCCTGATCTTCTCGTCATCAACAAATTCTCCGGCCTGGAAGCCAAGGGCGGCGGCCTGCGTGCTGAATTTCTCCATGCACTGGCATCCGGATTCCCGGTGCTGACCGGCCTGTCGGAGCGCAACCGCGCCGCCTTCGAGGAAATGGCGGAGGGGGCGGGGGATTTCCTCGACGCCGACGATCAGGCGCTGCGCGATTGGTGGAGTGACACTGCAACAAATCACAGTGGTTAATCCCTGTTCGTCTGCTAGCATAAATTGCACCATCGGGTGACAAGGAGCTGCAGTCATGTCTTTCGGTCGTTTCGGTCTCGTCCTGCTGGCCGGCACCGCTTTCGCGGCGAGTGCCCAGGCTGCCTGCAATCTCGAACTGAGCGCGTCGCTGCCGCTGAAAACCGAGAATGGCCGCCTCTTCATTCCCGGCTATATCGGCGAGCATCCGGTCGAGTATCTGGTCGATCTCGGTGCGCCGAACACTCTCCTGCAAGCCGCCGGCAACGCATACGGCATCACCCCCGACAATTTCCGCAGCCTGCCGCTCAAGGCCGTCATGGGCGACGCCGAAAAGCAGGCCACGCTCGGACCCGACGCCGACCACAATGTGGCCCTGGCGGTCCAGCATTTGCCGATGCGCCTGCATGGCAGCCTGGCCAATTTCGGCTCGGCGTTGGCGGTGGCGACGCTGGGGATGGATTTCTTCGCGCATTACGACGTCGAGTTCGACGCGGCGCACCAGACCCTCAAACTGTTTACGCCGACCGGCTGCGAGAGTGCCAAGCTGGCCTATTGGAGCAAGCATTACGTCGCCGCCGACATGGTCGCCAATATCACCCGGCCGCTGAACGTCGAGCCCTATACGGTCTATAATTTCCCGCACATCCAGATGCGCGTCTCGGTCAACGGCCACGACATGCTGGCCGCCATCGACACCGGCAACAAGGATAGCAGCCTGTCGCTCGCCGCCGCCCGTGTCGCGGGGGTGGACAGCGAGGGGGCGCCGGAGACCGACTCGGTGCCGGACGTGTTCGACGGCTATTCCAGCCCCGCCCGCTTGGGCAGTTTCGACAAGATCGCGCTCGGGTCGGAGACCATCGCCGCGGCCAAGGCGAAGATCCATTCCTTCAATCCCCCGGCCGGGTCCGCCGTGGCCCGCACGGGCGATCTGCTGGTCAAGAGCCGCAATGTCGGCGACGACATGGTGCTGGGCGCGGACTTCCTGATCAGCCACCGCGTGCTGGTGTCCTATAGCCAGAACAAGGTCTATTTCAGCCCGGCCGAGGGCCAGACCTTCCTCGGCGCGACGCCGGTTCTCCCGACGGACGTGTCCAGCCGCTAAAACCGTTTGGCGGCGTGCTGAAGGTCGTCGGGCGTATTGACGTTGAAGAAGCTATCGGTTGGGAAATCCACGCTGCCCAGCCGATAGCGCCTCGCGAAATCCTCCACCTTGCGCACACCATTCGACAGCGCGCCGCGCAGTTCGTTGGCGATGGCGACCGGCCACAATCCGAACACCGGTTCGAGCTGGCCGCGGGAGCTGGCCATCGCCAATTCGTTACCTGGCACGGCTGCGGCCAGGCGGGCGACCAGATCTTCCGGAAAGAAGGGTGAATCGGTCGGGAAACTGGCCATCCAGGTGATCTGCGGCCAGGCGTCGCGTAAGTGTTCCAGCCCGGCCAGGATGCCGGCCAGCGGACCCCAATGGTCGCCGATGGTGTCGGCCAGCACCGGCAAGCCATAGCGCGTGAACTGGCCAGGGTCGCGATTGGCGTTCAAGAGCAGGCGTCCGACCTGCGGGCGGGCGCGGGCGATGGTGCGGGCCAGCAAGGTCTGGCCGGCCAGTTCGATTTCGGCCTTGTCGCGCCCGCCCATGCGGGTGGCTCGGCCGCCTGCCAGGATCAGGCCGGCAATGGCAAAAGTTTGCGGAGCGTTCATGCCCCCAAGCCTAGCGCCAACCCCTCGGCATCGTCACCCACGATCAATTGCCAGCTCGTCTCGCCGGTTTTGACGATGCCGCGCGGCGCCGCCTGGCGCAGCCGGTCCTCGGCGATCTTCGCGCCATCGCGCACCGTCACCAGCAGGCGGCTGGAGCGGGCCAGCACCTCGGCGACATTGGCCTTGCCGCCCAGCGCCTCGGCGAGGGAACTGGCGTCGAGCGCGGCGATGGGCTTCGCCACCACGGTTTCCACCGCGACAGAAGCGACCGGCCCCGACCAGCTGGCGCGGATCTCGCCCGCGACCTGATCGGCGATCGGTCCCAGCACCACCTGCAGCGCCTTGTCGGACGGCCGCACCACGCCCTTGGCGCCCAGCGCCCGCAGCGCGGCCTCGTCGGTCTTGGACTGGTCGGCGACGATCAGGCGCAGCCGGGTGGTGCAGGCGTCGACGCTGACCAGATTGGCGGCCCCGCCCAGCGCCAGGATGAAACCTTCGCCGCGCGAGCTGGCCTTGAGGATGGCGGCGGGCGCGGCGGCGGCCTCCTCGCGGCCCGGCGTCTTCAGGTCGAAGCGGCGGATGAAGAAGCTGAACACCGCGTAGTAGAGCGCGAAATAGGCGGCACCCACCGGCAGCAGCAGCAAAGGCCGGGTCGAAAGCTTGAAATTGATCAGGTAATCGAACAATCCGGCCGAGAAGGAGAAGCCGAGCCGGATGCCGAACGCGTCCATCACGAAAAAGGCGATGCCGGTCAGCACCGCATGCACGGCGAACAGTACCGGCGCCAGGAACATGAAGGTGAACTCGATCGGCTCGGTGACGCCGGTCAGCAGCGCGGTCAGCGCCATCGACACCAGCATGCCGCCCACCGCCTTGCGGCGGTCGGGCCGGGCACAGCGATACATGGCGAGGCAGGCGGCCGGCAGGCCGAACATCATCACCGGGAAGAAGCCGGCCATGAACACGCCCGCGCTGGGATCGCCGGCGAAGAAGCGGTTCAAATCGCCGGTGGCGCCGTGGTAATTGCCGAGGATGAACCAGGCCAGATTGTTGATGATGTGGTGCAGGCCGGTGATGATCAGCAGCCGGTTCAGGATGCCATAGATCACCATGCCGATCGGGCCGAGGCCGAGAATGGTGCGGCTGGCGGTGTCGATGCCGTGATCGAGCCATTCCCAGGCGCTGCCGAACAGGATGGCCAGCACCAGCCCGGCCAGGCCGGCGATGATCGGCACGAAACGGCGTCCGGCGAAGAACGCCAGATAGTCGGGCAGCTTGAAGGTGTGGAAGCGGTTATAGAGCTGTCCGCCGATCACTCCCGAGATCACCCCCATCGGCACCGACAGCTTGGCCAGCGCTTTCGTGTGGAAGGCGGCCAGGGTCGAGGCGCGGAAGGCTTCCGGCACGTCGGCCAGCAGCGTGTCGGGGGTATGCATCAGCACGGTGGCGCTCTGCTGGGCGACCAGGAAGCAGACGGCCCCGGCCAGGGCGGCGGCGCCGTTATTGTCCTTGGCCAGGCCGACCGCGATGCCAGCGGCGAACAGCAGGCCCAGATGCGAGAAGATGGCGTCGCTGGCTGCCGCGACGAAGGGCAGGTTCAGCATGTCGGCCTGGCCGAGACGCAGCAGCAGGCCGGCGATCGGCAGTACCGCGATCGGCAGCATGAGGGCGCGGCCGAGCGGCTGAAGGGTTTCGAGAACGGAGCGCATCAGTGGGTCCCTCCAGCGGCCATGGTCCGCACTTCGGCGGCGGAACTCGCCGCCAGCGCACGCCGGGCCAGCTCTTCACACTCTTGCAGGGTCTTCGATCCGAGCAGCGCCTTGATGTCGGCGATCTGGTTGGCGGTGGCCGACAATTCGCGCACGCCCAAGCCGACCAGGATCGGCACGGCGGCGAGGTCCGAGGCCAAGCCGCCGCATACGCCGGTCCAGCGGCCATGCAGCGCGCCGCCCTTCGCCGCCTGGGCGATCAGGCGCAGCACGGCGGGATGCAAAGCGTCGATCTCGGCGGCGACCGAGGAATTGCCGCGATCCATCGCCAGCGTGTATTGCGACAGATCGTTGGTGCCGACCGATAGGAAATCGGCTTCGGCGGCCAGGATGTCGGCGGTAACCGCGGCGGCCGGGGTCTCGACCATGATGCCGAGCTGGATCGGGTCGGCCAGGTCCAACTCGCCCTTGATGCGATCCAGCAGCGCCTTGGCCTGGCGGAATTCCGACAGGCTGGCGATCATCGGCAGCATGATGCGGCATTGCTCCGCCGGCACGCTTGTCAGGATGGCGCGCAGCTGGATCTCGAACAGGTCGGGTCTCCACAGCGACACGCGGACGCCGCGCAGGCCGAGTGCCGGGTTCTCCTCCTCGGGGATCGGCAGATAGGCGGCCGGCTTGTCGCCGCCGATATCCAATGTCCGGATCACCAGCGGGCGGCCTTCCAGCACGCGGGCGATGGCGCCATAGACCTCGGCCTGTTCGGCCTCATCGGGCGGGGTTTCGCGGTCGAGGAACAGGAATTCGGTGCGCAGCAGGCCGCAACCCTCCGCCCCCGCCACGACGGCCTTTTCGGCGTCGGCGACCGAGCCGAGATTGGCGGCCACTTCGATCCGCACGCCGTCCTTGGTGTGACAGGCCTGGTGCGCCGTCGCCTGGGCCGCGGCGCGGGCACGGGAGCGCTCGGCGATGCGGGCTTCGGCTTCAGCAGCCGCGTCGGTAGACGGGTCGAGGCGGAGGCGCCCCTGATCGGCATCGAGCAGCAGGTGCGCGCCCTCTTCGACGGTGTCGAGCAGAGGTCCGCAGGCGACCAAGGCGGGAATGCCCATCGAGGCGGCCAGGATGGCGACATGCGAGGTCGGGCCGCCGCGGCTGGTGGCGATGCCGGCCAGGCGGGCAGGGTCGAGCCCGACCAGTTGCGAGGGCAGGAGATCCTCGGCCAGCAGGATGGCGCCCTCGGGCAAAGGGGCTGCCTGATCGGCGGGGGCACAGCCCAGCGCCACCAGTACTTGCCGCTCGAGGTCGGACAGATCGGCGACGCGTTCGACGAAGCGCGAATCGGACAAGGTGCGCAGCAGGGCGATCTGGCTGGCGATGGCGGAGCGCCAGGCGAAAGCGGCGCTCTTGCCGGTGGCGATGACGTCGCGCGCGGAGTCGGCCAGGTCCGGGTCGTCGAGGAAGGCGAGGTGGGCGGCCATGATCGCCGCCTGCGGGCCGTGCCCCTGGGCGGCCAGGGTGAGGCGGGCGCGCACGGCCGACAGGGCTTCGTCCAGCGATGCTGCTTCGCGGGCGGGACCTTGTCCCTGTTCGACGACGGCGATTTCGGCAACCGAGAGCCGCACCGCGACGCCCAGCGCCAGGCCGGGCGCGGCGCGCACGCCGGCCAGCAGGCCGGGCTCGATCCACTCGGCCTGGACCGGCGCGGGCGCCGGCTCGGCGGGATGGTCGGCTTCGCTTTCACCCATCCCGCTTTCGATCAGGGCGGCCATCGCCGTCACCAGGGCAGCGGCGTCGCGGCCGGTGGCGGACAGGGTGATCTCGGCGCCTTTGGCGATCCCCAGCGACATCAGCGCGATTGGGCTTTTCGCATTGGCGCGCCGATCGGCACAGATAATCGTCAGGTCGGCGTCGTGCGACTTCACCAGATCGGCCAGGCGGGCGGCCGGGCGTGCATGGATGCCGTGCGCCAGCGGCACGATGACGGCGCGCTTCACCTCGGTTTTTCCGCCAGCGCCGGCGGCGCTGCTCTGCGGCGTCAGGCGGCGCAGGATGAGCAAGGACTCGCCCGCCGTGACGGCGCGGTTCTCGGTGCGGCTGGCGATCTGGAATTCCTCGCCATTGGTGACGATCACCGGGGTGATCAGGCTCTTGGCTTCGCGGCCGACCACATCGAGATCGAACGAGATCAGCGGATCGCCGGCCTTGACCGCCTGGCCCTCGGTTACGTGCACGGTGAAGCCGCGGCCCTGCATCGCCACGGTTTCCAGCCCGACATGGATGAGGATTTCGGCGCCGCATTCGGCTCGCAGCGTGACCGCGTGGCGGGCGCGGTGCAGATGCGCCACCGTGCCGTCGCAGGGCGAGACGACTTTGCCGTCGATCGGGTCGATGGCGAGGCCGTCGCCCATCATGCGTCCGGCGAAGACCGGATCGGGAATTTCGCAAAGCGGCGCCGCCCAGCCGGTCAGCGGCGCGGTCATGACCAGGGTGACGAGGCTGGTGTCGATCATGGCTTGGACTCCAACGAGATCCAGTCGATCACCCACAGGGGATCGCGCGTCTTGGCGGTGAAACGGAAACAGAGATCATGCTTGCCGGTCAGGCCGGGCAGGACCGCCGTCAAGCGGGTGGTGGCGAAATTGCCGGTGGCGGGGGCCAGCGGCAGCACCGCTACAGGCTCGCCGGTACAAGTGTCGGCGCGCACTTCCAGTTCCCCCTCGGGGGTGCGCGGCGGCGGCGGACGGTAATCGATGTTTTCGCCGCCGAATTGGTAATTGTAGGGAACCTGCCCGACATTGGCGACCAGGGTGGCGCCGGGGCCGAGATCGGCCTGGGGCAGTTTCCAGCAGGGCTCGCCGATATCGACCAGATAAGCCCGGCGCGGGCCGGATAGCGGCGCATCATCCTCGATGTTGAGGGGGATGCCGCCTTCGCGGCAGAGCTGCAATTCCTGGCTATAGAGGCGCTTGGGGTCGTCCTTCGGCGCCGGCCGGTCGTCCTGGAGCCCGAGGCGGGCATAGCGGGCCCGTTCGGGGGCGAGGCGCGCGGTGAAGTCGGACCAGTCGATCTTGTCATGCGCCGTCCAGCCGATCTCGGCCACGGCGGCGCCGCGCGGAAACATCATGCGGCTGACCTGCTCCTCGGTGCGGACATGCTCGGTCCACAGATTGGCCTGCACGCCCAGCACATGCCTGGCTTCTTTCGCCGACAGTCCCGACGGCATCGGATCGAAGCCATAGACGTCGCCCAGCGAGACGATTTTGGCGCGGCCGGGCGGCTCGTTCGGCGATTCTCCTTGGCGATTGTCGAAATAGAGCGTCGGGGCGGGCGACAGGATGGTGTCGTGGCCGGCGCGGGCGGCGGTAATGGCGCCGTCGATGCCGCGCCAGGACATCACGGTGGCATGCGGCGCGATGCCGCCTTGCAGGATCTCGTCCCAGCCGACCAGGCGGCGATGATGCGCCTCGAGGAAGGCTTCGATGCGGCGCACGAACCAGGCCTGCAGCTCGTCCTCGGTGGCGACGTGCAGGTCCTTCATGCGGGCCTGGATCTTGGGCGAGGCCTTCCACTGGTCCTTCACCGCCTCGTCGCCGCCGATATGGATATAGGGGCTGGGGAACAGCTCCATCACCTCGGTCAGCACATTTTCCAGGAAAGTGAAGGTGGCATCGTCGATATTGTAGAGATTGTAGTGCACGCCCCAGTCGCTGGATGGGCGCCCGTTTGGAACCGGCTCGGTGCCGAGTTCGGGATAGGCGGCGATGGCGGCGGTGGCATGGCCCGGCATCTCGATCTCGGGCAGGATGGTGATGTGGCGGGCCGCCGCATAGGCGACGATGTCGCGCACTTCGTCCTGGGTGTAGAAGCCGCCCTGCAGGCGCGGCTTGCCGGTGGCGGGATCGATGTCGGCGGCGGGCGCCTGCCCGGCCGGCACCGACCAGGCGCCGATCCCGGTCAGTTTGGGGTAATGCTTGATCTCGAGGCGCCAGCCCTCGTCGTCGGTCAGATGCCAATGGAAGACGTTGAGCTTCAGCGCCGCCATCCAGTCGATGAAATGCTTGATATAGGCCGGCGACTGGAAATGGCGCGAACTGTCGAGCAGCAGCCCGCGCCAGGCGAAGCGCGGGGAATCGTCGATGGTACGGGAGGCTAAAGTGACCGGGCCGGCGCCGGGCTCGGCGGTCAGCAATTGCCACAGGGTTACCGCGCCATAGAACAATCCGGCGGGCTTGGAGGCGGAGACCACCACTCCGCTGGGCGAGACGATCAGACGATAGGCTTCCTGGCCCTTGATGCTTTTGTCGGTAACGAAGCGGATGGCATTAGCGCCATGCCCTTCATGCAAGGGAACGGCGCCGCTTTCTTTCACGAGATCGAGGAAACGGAGGATCGCCTCATGCGCGGCCTTGTCGCCGCCGGCGCTCTCGACCGGGGTGTCCGCCGAAACGACGAAGCTGCCCGACCCGGCGCGATCGGAGGCCGGCCGCGGAACCATCGATGCTTCGCCGGCCTGGACCGCCGTCGATAGCATCCAAAATAGTACCAATCCCCCCAAGACAGAACGCATGATCACATCCCTCCCGTTTTTCAATATGACGGGAGGATGACGGGAAGGCGAACGAAATTTATCGGGCGGGGGTCAGATTTTGATCACGATTCTCCTGCGGTCCAGCCAGAAACCGACACTCCAGCAGACCAGCATGAAACTGGTCGAGAACAGCAGAACGCCGATCCGGTTGGGCATCCAGGACAGGAAAAGCGTGGCGGCGGTCCAGTCGTATAGGTGTTGTTTTGGTCCGATCGGCAGGGCCTGCGAGCCATAGGCCAGCAGTTCGGACAGCAGATAGAGGGCGAGGGGATTGCGGCCGAAAATCTCGAAGAAGCGGGTGCCCGCGGTCTGTTTGCGGATCTCGATCAGCCAGACCAGCGCGGCCAGCAGGATCAGGTCGAGGCCGACATTCAGCGTTACATAGCTGCTGGTCCAAAGCTTTTTGGCGATCGGCAGCAGCGGCGCCCAGGCCAAAGCGAGGGCGACCAGGGCGATGCCGGCGGCCAGCAGCAGGCGCACGGAACGGGCCTGGTCGGGGCCATCGCGCAAGAATCGCCCGGCCAGATAACCGGCCAGCACATTGACCACCGAGGGCAGCACGCCGAGCATGCCTTCGGGGTCGAAGCCGCCATCCTTGCGATAAAGATGGGCCTGGCCGACCAGCCACAGATCGAAATGGGTTCCGGCATTGCCGAGCTTGGTCAGCTCCTCGCCCGGCGTTCCCCAGGTCATCAGGATGCCCCAATAACCCAGCAGCAGGGCGGCGCAGGCGGCGTAGAGCGCCTTGACCGGCAAGTGGCGCACGAGGATGGCGGACAGGCAGAAGGCCAGCGCGATGCGCTGCAGGACGCCGGTCACCCTGGTGTCGCCGAACGGAATGGCGGCCCAGGACCCTTCGGCGCCTTGGCGCACGAAGGGATACCAATAGAGCAGGAAGCCGAGCAGGAACAGGATGGCGGTGCGCTTCAGCACCTTGCCGAGGAACTTGGCCTCGGTGCCGGCCTTGGGATCGCCGAAGCTCATCGAATTGCCGACGGCGAACAGGAAGGCGGGGAACACCCAATCGGCGGCGGTGAAGCCGATCCAACGCGCATGCACCAGCCAGGGGAAGGGATCGGTGCCGGTGCCGGTCGAAGTGTTGACGATGATCATCAGACAGAGTGTGGCGCCGCGAAACACGTCGAGGGACAGGAAACGCGGTTTCGGATTGGTCATGTCCTCTCCAGATGGCCGATCAGGTCATGCACCGCCTGCAAGGGATGCGAAGGCTTGCGCCGGGTCGCCGGCGCGCCGCCCTCGGCCCAGGCTTGTTCCCAGGCCACCAGTCTAGTCTGCATGGCGGGCTGGTCGAAATCCTTGCCGGTACGGCGCAGCTCGTCGAAGAACAAGGTCCAACGGGCCAGGTAGAAATCCTTGTACAGCCCTTGCCAGGCCTTCGAGGCGTAATCGTGCAGCGCGCCGCTTCCTCCCCACACCGTGATCAGCAGCCGCGACTGGCGGACGAAGTCCTTGGCCTCGGTGTCGTCGGTGGCGTAACGGGCGGCGTCGGCGGTCCAGGTGGCCAGGCTTTCCTGCTGGGCGCCGATCAGCGTGTCGATCGCGGTCGCAAGCGCGGTTGCGACCGCGCGCGTCTTGTCGCCGGCGGCGAGGTCGGCGCGGCGATAGGCGGCGATGGTTTGTTGCAGCAGGCGGTCGATCTCCAGCGAGGCGAGATGCCGCGCCGCGTCGATCAGGTCATAGTGCAGCAGCGAGCCCTCGGGATAAGCGCCGGCCAGCTTGGCCAGCTTGTGGACGGCGCGCGACAAAGCGGCCTGGTCGCCGGGATGGCCCTCGAACTCGGTCAGCTCGATTTCCGGCCGCTTGAACAGCAGATAGGCGCCGGCCTCCTTGCGCCACCAGCGCGAGGTCCAGTAGCGGGTGCGGAAGCAGCCGGCGATCAGGTCGCTCCAGGCCTCGACCAGGGCCGGCGTCACCGTGCCGTAGCGGGCGCCGAGATAACCGGGCAGCCAGTCGGACGGCGTCTTGTCGAGCCCGCCCCACGCCAGGTCGTAGAGATATTCATAGACCACCGAATTGCTGTGCAGCCCTTCGGGGAAGGCGCCGAAGCCATCCAGCGACTGGGTGTCGGTGCGGGCGAGCAGGGACTTCAAATCGCGCTGGTAGAAGTCGAGATCGCCATAGACCGGATTGCTGCCGCCGTAATTGTGCACATAGCCATAGATCCAGCGCTTGCCGCAGAAGGCCTGGGCGCGGGTCCAGACGTCGGGATAGCGGTCATTGCCGATGTCGAGAATCATCAGCCGGTCGTTCGGCACGTCGCACAGGAAGGCGGAAATCGCTTCGGCGCTCCAGAAGGCGCGGTCGGCGCCGAACGGCCAGCCCTGCATCACCCAGGTGGCGTCCGGGCGGGTTTGCCGGATCGAGTCGTAGATCGCCTTGCCATAGCGGGCCAGGCGCTCGTCGCGCTGGGCGGGCGGCGCGGCGGGCGTTGCCACCGTCTTGTTGGCGGTGGCGTCGCCGTACAGCGCGTCGCGCACGTCCGATCCGTCGTCGGTCAAAGGCGGCAGGGTCTCGTTGAAGGGGTCGGCAAGGTAGAAATCGCCGTCGCCATAGGTCGCGCCATAGAGCGACAGGAAGCGGCCGGCCAGCTTGGCGAACAGCGGGTCGGCGGGGTCCAGCCAATAGGTGCCGGGATAGCTCTCCCAGGACCGCATGCGATAGATGCGCGCTTCCGGATGGCGTTCGGCGAAGGCTTTGGGCACATAGCCGGCGAAGGCGGGCAGCACCGGCTTCATGCCGAAGGTCCGCATCCGCTCGAGAATGCGCAGCTGCAAATCGCGCTTGGAATCGATCCAGGCCGGCGACAAGGGCGCGAGATAGCCCTCGATATTGCCCATGCGCTGCCAGGGGGCGAAGGGCGCGGCCGAGAAATGTCCGGCCAGCTGCTCGTCGGTCAGGCCGGCTTCGCGCCACAGCGCGCGCCAGACATGTTCCTGCCCTTCCAGCGCCAGCGGCATGTCGACGCCGTGCAGGGCCATCCAGTCGATCTCGCGCTCCCAGCGCGGCCAGTCCCACCAGGGGGTGGTGTAGCCATAGGTGCAGGGATTGAGATAGGCGCGGTGGGTGAAGGAGGGCTCGACCCGGCCGCTGTCGAAATCGGCGAAGCGGGCGGGCAGGGCGACGCGATCGCCTTCCCAGCTCATCGAGGCGGCGCCGGCCTGCTTCAAAAAGGCATAGGCGCCGCGCGCCAGGGCGACGTGGTCCGAGCCTTCGATCCGTACGGCGCCCTTGAGGCTGACGGCGCGGTACCAGGAGCGGGCGGCGGACCCGGCGTCGAGGCGGAAATCGAAATCGGCGGCGCGCGGGCCGATCAGGCGCTGCAGCGCGTCGCGGGAGGGGTGGGGCGGTTCGACGCCCGCGGCGCGAGACGCGGCGCCCGCGGCGGCTAGAACGGGAGGAAGGCTGAGAAGCCGGCGGCGAGACAGCGAAAGATCCATCGGGTCCCCGTAACGAAAAAAGGTCCGCCCCACCAGGAAAAAGGTGGGGCGGGAGTGCTCAGGGAGGAGTTCAGAAGAACTTGTACGTCATGCCGATGGTGTAGACGGCGCCGGCATAAGCGGTTTCCTGCCAGCGCGAGGACAGGCCGTCATAGGCGGTTTCGAGCGGGGCGTAATTGATGTTCTGCCCGGTGAAGGTGAAGCTCAGCTTGTTGTCGTAATTGTAGCCGAGCTCGATATCGAGCTGGGTGCGCCCGTTGATGGTGTGGCCTTCGCGGGCGAAGAAGCTCTCATTGTAGCTGTACTGGTAATAGGAGCTGCGATAATTGGCCGACAGGCGGGCGCTGAACTGGTCGTCGGCCCAATAGACGCTGCCATTGACGGTGTGCTTGGACAGCTGGTGCAGCGGAGTGGCGTTGGCCGGGGCATATTGCTGCACATAGGTGTAGTTGGTGGTCAGGCCGAAGCCCTTGATCGGCAGGATCGCGTCGAGGTTCTGGGTCCACGACAGCTCCATGCCGGCCAGATCGATGGTGGCGTTGTTGTTGGAGGTGGTGGTGATGACGTATTCGGCGCCATCCGAGCCGACACAGCTGGTGGCGTTCTGGGCCAGGCTCGCCGCGCCGAAGTTCGACGGGCAGATGGTCGAGGTGACCGAGCTGTTCTTGACCGCCTTGAAGAAGCCGGCCGCCGAGAGGGCGTCGCCCTGGCCGTAATAATATTCCAGGCTGAGGTCGGCCTGCTTGGCGGTCAGCGGCTTCAGGAAGAGGTCGCCCTCATTGATGTTGAAGGTGGTGATGCCGCCGGTGACCGACCGGTTGATCTGGGTGGTGAAATTGCTGCTGTTGGCGTCGAGCGAAGTGCGTTCCAGCACCTTGGCGGCGGCGAAGCGCAGCAGCAGGTCCGGCTGCAAATCGGCGGTCAGGTTCACCGACGGCAGATAATTGAAGTAATGCTGCGTCGACTCGAAGGTGCCGGCCGGGTCATAGCCCACGGTGTTGTTGGAATTGGCCGACGGCACCGCGTTGTAGCCGCCGATCGATTGCTGGGTCTGTTCCAGGCGCACGCCGACATTGCCGTGCAGGGGCAGGCTGGCGACGTGGGTGTCGATGTCGCCCTTCACATAGGCCGAATAGATGTTGCGGTCGACGTGATAGGTGTTGGTCGGATCGAACTCGGTCGGCAGCGAGACGCCTTCCTTGGCCAGCAGCGTCTTGTAGGCGTTGATGTCGGGATTGATCCAGCCCGACGGCACGTTGGCGTTGCCGTTGAGGAAGTTGCTGACGACGCCGTTGCCGCTGCCCCACACCGGCTGATAGGCGGTCGGCAGGGCGCCGACCGAGGAATAATCGACGCGGGTCTCGTACTGGCCGAAATGCTCCTGCTTGACCTTGGCGCCGACCTCGATCGCCGAGAGGACCGGCCATTCGTTGGGGTAATATTTGCTGTCGAGCTGGGCGGAATCCTTGCGCACCTTCTGGGTGATCTGCGAGCCGTCGGGATATTCGTCGCGCAGATTAACGCCCGGCTGATAGCCCGACGGATCGGTCAGCGCGGTGCCGCTGGTGAAGTTGATACGGTCGGGATTGCTGATGTCGAGCCGGACGTTCTTCAGGATTTCGGCGGCGATGGCGGCCTGCTGGTTGTCATAGTCCTGGCCCTCGGAATAGCTCAGGGCGCCTTTGACTTCCCAGTTGCTGCTCGGCGTCCATTTGCCGTCGAGGGTGACCATCTCGGTGCGCAGGTCGATCCATTCTTCCTGGCGGTTGTTCTCGAGGCCGGCATTGCCGCTGATCACCGTCGCGGTGTGGTTGCTGGTCTGCAGGATGTTGTAGGGCAGGGACTGGCCGCCATAGCCGCCGAAGAAGATCACCTGCTGCTGGATGTCCTCGAAGGTCTGGTCGCGCGAATAGAGGCCGGTCAGGGCGATGTCGAGATCGCTGGTCGGCTTGGCTTCGACGGTGCCGGCCAGTTGGGTGCGCTTCGATTCGCGGTCGATGCGGCGGAAGCGCGGCCGGTTCGGCGACAAGAGATCGGCGGTGGCGGGGTCCTGCCAGTCGCCGTTCCACTTATCCATGAAGGCGTAGTCGGCGCGGTCGTTCAGCTCCTGATAGGCGGCGCCGAGATAGATGCCGAGCTTGCCGCCGTTGAACTGGTCGGCATAGGACACGGCGCCCTTCGGGGTGGCTCCGTTGTCGGCGAAGGGCGACCATTGGCCCTTGGCGCCGACCACCAGGGTCGGTTCCTTCAGATCGAGCGGACGGACGGTCTTGATGTCGACCGAGCCGGCCAGGAAGCCGCTGTCCATCTCGGCGCTGGGCGACTTGACCACCGAAATGCCCTGCGCCAGTTCGGGCTGAATCAGATCGTAGCGGAAGCCGTTGGTATAGCCGGGGGTGGCGAAATCCTGCCCGTCGACCGTGGTCGAGGAGAAGTTCGGCGCCAGGCCGCGAATGCTGATGGTCGAGCCGCGGCCGTTGATGTTCTGCATCTGCACGCCGGGCACGCGCTGGATCGCTTCGGCGATGTTTTCCGCCGGCAGCTTGCCGATATCCTCGGCCGAGATGACGTCGATGACGCGATCGTCGCTCTTCTTGCTCTCCAGAGCCGATTCGAGGCTCTTGCGGAAGCCGCTGACGACGATTTCAGAGACGTCCTCGTTGGACGGCGGCGCCGTCTGGGCGGAAACCGCGGACACCATGGACAGCCCGGTCAGTGCGGTGCTGACCAACGCGAAACGCTTGATCGACATTGCTTGCCCCCTCTTTTTGGCGGGGCCCCCGGCCCCTTTGGTTTGCGACGCCGTGCTGCTGGCCGGCGGTCGAGTCATCATGCGGCCTATGTATCCATTGTAATACCAAATAGGACCACAAATCGAACTCTGTCATCATGCGGTCATACCAAATTTGCGTCAATCTAAACTTGACACCGGTAGAAAATTCCCGCGAACGTGAGGGGTTGGCGATGGATACCCCCTGCCGAAGAGGGTGAAAATAACGCCTAATATCATGGGTTTGCAAAGGATTACGGCCAGTTTCCGCCTCAGCGAGAATATCACGCCGAGCGCAAAAAATTGCGTCTTACAACCTGGTCAGGCCAATCCTAGAATGAGGTCAGGCCAACATCACCGCGCAAAAGCGGTGCATGGTCCTAGATAGGTTATGTATATGGATCCAAAGGGCCGAGTCCGGTATGGTGGACCGATGGTCGCGCCGCCTTCTTTCTCCCCTTCGGCCCTGCCGGAGCAGTTCGCCGCCGCGGTCGGTCTGCACCGGGCCGGGCGGCTGGCGGAGGCGGAGCGGGCCTATCGGCGCATCCTGCAAATCCACCCCGATCATGCCGACAGCCTGCATCTGCTCGGGCTGCTGGCGCTGCAGGCCGGCTATCTCGACGACGCCCGCCAATGGGTCGGGGCGGCGCTGGCGCAAAAGGACGGCTCCGCCGATTTTCACGCCAGTCTCGGCGATATCCTGCGCCTGCAGGGAAAAATGGCGGAGGCGGCGGACAGCTTTCGCCGCGTCCTGGTGCTGCGGCCGGACTTGGCCGATGGCTGGAACCGGCTTGGCCTCGCGCTGCGGGAAGTAGGCGGTCAGGCGAATGCGGTGGCGGCGTTACGGCGGAGCGCCGCGCTGTCACCCGGTTCCGCGCCGGCGCACAATAATCTCGGTTTGATGCTCGGCGAAGCCGGCGGCGCCTGTTTCCGCACCGCCATCCTGTGCGATCCCGCCATGGCCGAAGCCTATGCCAATCTCGGCACCTTGCCGGGCGAAGGGAAGGCGTCGCGGCGGGCCTTGGCGCTGCATCCGCATTCGGCGGCGGGCTGGTACGCCCTGGCGATCGGCCTGGCGGCGGCGGACGAGGCATTGGCGGCCTGCCGCGCCGCCCTGGTCTGCCAGCCCAATCAGGGGCGGGCACATAATCTCGCCGGGTTGATGCGGGTGCAGGGCGGCGACCTGGCCGGCGCCGCGCGGAGCTACCGGCGCGCTCTGGCCTGCGAACCCGATCCCGCCTTCTATGCCAACCTTGCCGATGTCACCCGTTTTGACGCCGACGACCTCGCCGCGTTGGAACGGCTGGCTCCCGAGGGCGAGGGCCGCATTCCGCTGCATTTCGCCCTCGGCAAGGCGTATGACGATTGCGGCCAGGGCGAGCGCGCCTTCCATCATTATATGCGCGGCAATGCGTTGAAGCGCGCCACCCTGGCCTATGACGAATCCGCCGCGCTGGCGGCGATGGCGCGCGCCGAACAGTTCTTCTCCGCGGAGCGAATGGCGCGGCTGGCAGGGCAGGGCGATCCGGACGAGGCGCCGATCTTCATTCTCGGCATGCCGCGCTCGGGCAGCACGCTGATCGAGCAGATCCTGGCCAGCCATGCGTGCGTGCATGGCGGCGACGAACGGCCCGATTTCCCCGATTTGCTTAGGAGCTTCGACGGCGAGGATTTCCATGCCTTGGGCAGGGCCTATGGCGCGCGCAGCCGGGCGCTGGCGCCCGGCGCCCTGCGGGTCACCGATAAGCTGCCGGGCAATTTCCTGCATGCCGGGGCGATCCATCTCGCCTTGCCCAAGGCGCGCATCATCCATGGCCGGCGCGACCCCGCCGACACCTGCCTGTCCTGCTTCACCAAGCTGTTCCGCGGCGAACAGGCTTTTACCTACGATCTGGGCGAACTGGGCCGCTATTACCGGGCCTATGCGCGGCTGATGGCGCATTGGCGCGCGGTGCTGCCGGCCCACGCGTTCATCGAGGTCGATTACGAAGCCTTGGTGGCCGATCCCGAGGCGCAGACCCGCCGCCTGCTGGCCCATTGCGGGCTGGAGTGGGATGCCGCCTGCCTGGACTTCCACCAGACCCGGCGCGAGGTGCGGACGGCCAGCGCCGCCCAGGTGCGCCGGCCGCTCTATGGCGATTCGATCGGGCGGTGGCGGCGCTATGGTGCCCTGCTGGAACCTTTGCTGTCGGAACTGGAGACCCTGTGAGACTTCGCCTGCTGATCGGCCTGCTGGCCATCCTCGCCGCGCCGTCGGCTGGCGCCGGCACCATCGATCTGTTCGATGGCGCTCGGCTGGTTCCGATCATCCACGAAGACAGCCGCACCGCCGGCCTGGTCGCCGATCTGCTGGCGCGCGACCTCAAATCCCTGAGCGGGCGCGAGGCGGAAAATTCCACCGATCTCGCCCGGTGCGGAACCTTGTGCATCGTCATCGGCGGCAAGGACTCGCCCCTGGTCGCCGCGGTGGCGCGGGAAACCGGCGCCGATCTGTCGGCGCTGGACGGGCAATGGGAGAGATATCGCCGCGCGGTTCTGCACGGGCAGGGGCGCACCTATCTGCTGATCGCCGGCTCCGATCCGCGCGGCATGGTGTGGGGCACGATCGATCTGTCGCGCGAGATCGGCATCTCGCCGTGGGAATGGTGGGCCGACGTCACCCCGCGCCGCGCCGCCCGGATCAGCGCCGACGATGGCCCGGTGCTGTCGGAAACGCCCTCGGTGCGCTATCGCGGCATCTTCCTCAATGACGAGGATTGGGGGCTGGAGCCCTGGGCGGCCAAGACCTACGACCCGGCTACCGGCAATCTCGGCCCGAAGACCTATGTCCGCATCTTCGAGCTGCTGTGGCGCCTCAAGGCCAACACGCTGTGGCCGGCCATGCACCATGTGTCGAACCCGTTCTTCGGCGATCCTGGGAATCCTCGCCTGGCCGGCGACTACGCCATCGTCGTCGGCACCTCGCATGCCGAGCCGATGATGCGCAACAATCTGCGCGAATGGGATCCCGCCCGGGGCGATTTCAATTTCCTGACCAACCGGGCCGCCATGGCCGATTATTGGAAACAGCGCGTGGCGGACAGCAAGGGTTTGGACGGCATCTACACCGTCGGCCTGCGCGGGATCCATGACAGCCCGATGGAGGGCGCCGACAGCGCGGAGGCCCGGCGCGACGTGCTGCGCGACGCCATCGGCCTGCAGCGCGACATCCTGGCGTCGACCCTGGGCCGCCCCGCCAAAACCATCCCCCAGGCGCTGACCATCTATAAGGAGGTCGAGGAGGCCTATAATGCCGGCCTCTCGGTGCCCGACGACGTGACCCTGGTCTGGTCGGACGACAATTACGGCTATCTCGGCCGCCTGTCCTCGCCCGAGGAAGCCAAGCGGTCGGGCGGCGCCGGCATCTATTACCACATCTCCTATTGGGGCCGGCCACATGACTATTTGTGGCTGGGCACCACCCATCCCGGCCTGATCCGCGAGGAGATGGGGCGCGCCTATGATCTGGGTGCCAAGCGGGAATGGATCCTCAATGTCGGCGACATCAAGCCGGGCGAATATCTCGCCCAATATTTCCTCGATCTCGCCTTCGATGCCCGCCTGTTCCGGCGCCCGCCGCGCGATCATCTGGCGGTCTGGCTGGCAAATCAGTTCGGTTCCGAAACGGCCGGCGAAATGGCTGATCTGATGATGGAGTATTACGCCCTGGCCTTCGAGCGTAAGCCGGAATTCATGGGCTGGGGCCAGGTCGAGCCGGTGACGCCCAACCAGCGCAGCGCCTATGTCCAATCGGACGGCGAAGAGGCGCAGCGCCGCCTCGCCGCCTATCGTGCGCTGCAGGCCAGGGCGGAAGCGCTGGCCGCGCGCATTCCCGCCGACCGGCGCGACGCCTATTTCGAGCTGGTGCTCTATCCGGTGCGGAGCGCCGCCGGCCTCAATCAACGGGTGCTGCAGCTCGACCTCGCCGATCTCTATGCCCGCCAGGGACGCGCTTCGGCCAACCGCTATGTCGCCCTGGCCCATGAGGCCGACGACCGCATCATTGCCGACACCGCCCGATATAACGATCTGGCCGGCGGCAAATGGCGCTTCATGATGGATCGGGCGCCGCGCCGCCTGCCGGTGTTCGACACCCCGCTCTATCCTCATTGGGCCGATCCGACGGTAGGCGGCTGCGGGGTAGCCTTCAATGGTGAATGGTGGGACGAAAACAACAGCCTGACGGTGACTGCCGGCAAGCCGGCGACCCGCATCGTCACACTCTATGGCCGTCAATCGAAGGAGCTGGCTTGGCGGCTGGAGCGTGCCGGGTCGTCCTACACTCTGTCGCAGGCTTCGGGCCGCCTGACTGCCGACAATGGCTACGAGCAGCGCCTGACCCTGCGCTATGACGGCGGCGCGACGGGCGAGGATCCGGTCTTCAGCTGCGGCGGGCGGACCATCGCCATTCATATCCATCGGCTCCCGTCCACCATCGCCGGCATCCCCTCCGAGGATCAGCGCTCCGTGGCGATCCCGGTGACCTCGGCGCCGGCCAATCCGGCCTGGGAAATCATCCCGCAATTGGGTAGCCAGGGCGCCAGCCTGCGCTCGAAACTCGATCTGTCGGCCGGCGACGCCCCGCCACTGGAGTACCGCTTCGCCACCAGTTCGCAGGTGGACGGCAAGGTGCGGATCGTCCTGCTGCCGACCCATCCGCTGACTCCGGCGCAGGGCATGCGCCTCGGCGCCTCGCTCGATGGCGGGCCGATCATCCGGCCGGATTTCGCAACCCTGGGTCGCAGCGACGAATGGCGGGAGAATGTGCTGTCGAATACCGCCGTGCGTGAATTCGCGGTGCTTAAGCTCGCGACCGGGGAGCACACTCTTCGTCTCTACGCGATGGATCCGGGCCTGGTGCTCGACCGCATTGAGGTTGAGCTCGACGGCGCAGTGCAGCACTACGGAGCATTGCCGCTAAGCCCATGATCTGCTATCTGAACAACCGACTCGGAAAGGGAACTTGATGTCGTTCTCCGATATCGTCGGAAAGTTGATTCCGGGCGACCCCGCCCCGCTCTACATCCAGCTGCAAACCATCCTGCGAGAGGCGATCAAGCGGCGCGTGCTGCCGCCCAACAGCGCCATCCTGCCCGAGCGCGAGCTGGCCGAGGAATATAACGTCTCGCGCATCACCGTGCGCAAGGCGCTGGAGGGATTGGCCGAAGAGGGGCTGCTGATGCGCCGCCGCGGCGCCGGTTCCTTCGTCGCCGGGGCCCGGGTCGAGAAGAACTTCTCGATGCTGTCCTCCTTCTCCGAGGATATGGCGTCGCGCGGGCGCAAGCCGCACAGCGTGTGGGTCAGCCGCTCGGTCGGCAACGTCACCCCGACGGAATCCCTGTCGCTCGGCTTGTCGCCGGGGGCGGCGGTTTATCGCTTCACCCGCATCCGTTATGCCGACGACACGCCGATGGCGCTCGAATATGCCACCGTGCCGGGCTATTGCCTGCCCTCGCTGGAATCGGTCAACCAGTCGCTCTATGAGGCGCTGGGCAAGGCCGGATACCGCCCGGCGCGCGCGCTGCAGCGCCTGCGCGCCGTGGTCTTCACGCCGGAACAGGCGGAATCGCTGGGCGTTCCGTTCGGCGAGGCCGGCCTGCTGATCGAGCGGCGCGGCTTCCTGCGCGACGGCCGCGCCTGCGAATTCACCATCTCCTATTACCGCGGCGACGCCTATGACGTGGTCGCGGAACTCAGCGACCTCAGCTGAACCTTCATACCAAGATCTGTCCAAACCATACCAAATCGCCGTGATTTCACCCCGCAAGGGTGATATGCGTGGCGTTTTTTCGCGCATGCATTGACATCTTGTCGATAAAACCATTTAAATACCAAATCAGAATTGGTTTGGTGTGAAAGGGTGCTCCAGCGATGTCGACCGGCCTGAAACGAAACGTCGCCGCCGCGCCCTCGCTGGCGGTCGAATCGACCAGGATGTTCCAGGAGGCCGGATCCAGCGGCATGTTGGCGGCGCAGCAACTGGCCGCCAACAAGGAGCTGGCGGCGGAACTGGGCGCCGTGCTGCGCGCCAGGAAGCCGCGCGCGGTGATCACCATCGCCCGTGGATCGTCGGACCATGCCGCCACTTTCGCCCGCTATCTGATCGAGACCCGGCTCGGCATTCTCACCTCGTCGCTGGCGCCGTCGATCAGCTCGGTCTATGAGGCGCGCCTCGATCTCGAAGGCGTTGTCTGCCTGGCGGTGTCGCAATCGGGCAAGAGCCCGGATCTGGTGAAGTCGGTCGAGACCGCGAAAGCCGCCGGCGCCTATGTGGTGGCCCTGGTCAATGCGCCCGGCTCGCCGCTCGAGGCGGTGGCCGATCGCACCATCCCGGTGATGGCCGGGCCGGAATTGTCGGTGGCCGCCACCAAATCCTTCATTCTGACCCTGACCGCCATGCTGCAGCTGGTCGCCGAATGGGGCGAGGATGCCGGCCTGGCCGACGCGCTGGAGGCTCTGCCGGGCCAGCTGACCGAGGCCTGGCGCCAGGATTGGTCGCCGGCGGTCGAGACGCTGCTGCCGGCCCGCAATCTGTTCGTGGTCGGGCGCGGCCTGGGCTTCGGCCTGGCCTGCGAAGCGGCACTGAAATTCAAGGAAACCTGCGGCCTGCATGCCGAGGCGTTCAGCAGCGCGGAGGTGCAGCACGGCCCGATGGCGCTGGTGAATGAAGGGTTCCCGGTGCTGGCCTTCGCGCAAAAGGACGAGACCCTGCCGGGCCTGGTCGAATTGGCGGGCCGTTTCGCCGAACGCGGCGCCGACGTGCTGCTGGCCGGCGCCGAGGCGCCCGGCGCGGTGCGCCTGCCGTCGGCGGCGGCTCATCCGGCGATCGGGCCGGTGTTGCTGATCCACTCCTTCTATCGCATGGCCGCGCAGCTGTCCGTCGCGCGCGGCTTCGATCCCGACAGCCCGCCCCATCTCAACAAGGTCACCAGTACGCTCTGATGCTGACGTCCTTCTCCAATGGCCGCATCCTGACCGACATCGGCTTCGTCGAGGACCGCGCGGTTCTCGTCGAGAACGGCCGCATCGTCGGTCTGCCGCTGGCCTCCGATCCGCAGGTCGCGGCGGCGGAACGACGGATCGACCTTGATGGCCAGATGCTGGTGCCGGGCTTCATCGACACCCAGGTCAATGGCGGCGGCGGGGTGCTGTTCAACGAGCAGCCGACCGTCGAGGCGATTCGCGCCATCGGCGCCGCCCATCGCCGCTATGGCACCACCGGCTTTCTGCCGACGCTGATCAGCGACGATTCCGATCGCATCGGCCTGGCCATGAAGGCGGCCGGCCAGGCGGTAGGAAAGGTGCCGGGCGCGCTGGGCATCCATGTCGAAGGGCCGTTCATCAATCAGGAACGCAAGGGCATCCACGATGCCTCGAAATTCCGCACCATCGACGAGCGTGCCGCCGAGCTGCTGACCTCGCTGAGCGTCGGCCGCACGCTGGTGACGCTGGCCCCCGAACTGACCACGCCCTCGATGATCGGCCGGCTGGTCGCCGGCGGGGTCATCCTGTCGGCCGGCCATACCGATGGCAGCTTCGAGGAGATCGCCGAGGCGCTGGTGGCGGGGGTCGGCGGCTTCACGCATCTTTTCAACGCCATGTCGCCGCTCGGCAGCCGCAATCCGGGCGCGGTGGGGGCGGCGCTGGACCATGACAGCGCCTATGCCGGCATCATCGTCGATGGCCATCACGTAGCCCCCGCCTCCTTGCGCGTCGCGCTGAAGGCGATGGGTGCCAACCGGCTGATGCTGGTGACCGACGCGATGCCGAGCGTCGGCTCGGTGGACAAATCCTTCCTGCTGCAGGGCCGCAAGATCACGGTGGTCGACGGCGTCTGCGTCGACGACAAGGGCGTGCTGGCCGGGGCCGATCTCGACATGGCGGGCGCCGTGCGCAACGCCGTCGCCATGATGGGCGTCGATCTGCCGACCGCGCTCCGCATGGCCTCGCACGTGCCGGCCAGCTTCCTCGGTTTGGGACACGAACTCGGCCGCATCGCGCCCGGCTATCGCGCCGACCTGGTGCAATTGACCGACGACATCGATGTCGTCGAAAGCTGGATTTCCGGCGAATCCGATCAGGCTCTTCGCGCGCCTTCCCCGAAGAAAGAAGCCGCGTCGCCGTAATAGAAGGTGTTGTTGGCGGTCAGCCGGCCTTTGCGCGGATCTTCGGAATAGGAAAAATCCGGCGGCACGCAGGCGGCGTGCAGATTGGTGCTGCGATAGACGATGGCCCGGTTGAATGCGGCCGGATAGGCGGCAATCTGGTCGAAGATCGCGGTGTCGCCGCTGATGTAATCCTCCTGCGGATGGCGCGCGATCTCGTCTTTCAGCTGGGCTTCATAGATCGTCCGCTGCTCCAGGTTCATCTGCTCGAACCCTGTCCCCTTATGGCGATAGAAGGCGGTACCGCCCTTCGGCGCGTCATAGAGATAATGCAGCAGCACGATATGGTTGGGATCGATCAGGTCCATATGCGGGATTCGCTGGCGGATGCCGACTTTCTCGGGCCTGACCGTGATCATCGAGAAATTGCTGCGCATATCGACCACGTCGAGGCTGCCCAAGCCGAACACCTGGGGGATCAAAGTGCGCATGAAATTATGCACGAAGTGGGGATAGGGTGCCGGGATCGGCGCCTGGATGCCCGGATAGAGCGCGGTGGCGGGTCCGAAGCGGGCCTCGGTCGCGGCGTATTGGACCATTCTGTCGGCGTCGAGCAGGAAATTGTCGATGACCAGGATGGGCGATCCGCCGGCGCCGATCTTGTCGACACGCATCTGGACCTTGTCATGCAGGAACGGACGGATGTTCATGCCGAAAAACCTCCCGGCGGTACGATGACGCACCGCCGGGAGCCTGAGCAAATCAATATTTGGCGTTCAGGGAGAAGTAGATGGTCCGTCCATTGTCGTAGATGGCGCGCGGCAGGGCGCCGGTGACGTATTTATCCGACTCGTCGGCGATGTTCAGCACATCGACGCTGGCGCCGAAATTCTTGGTGATCTGGTAGTTGATCGAGCCGTCGAGCGACCCGCCATCGTCCTGGAAATATTTGTTGCCGCGGTCGATGCCCTGATAGATCGACGAGTGGCGGGTATAGGACAGATGCGCGTTGAGCGGCCCGCCATCATCGTAATAGGCGGTGATGTTGGCGGTGTGGCGCGCCGCGCCCAGCATGGTCTTGCCGCCGATGCCGGGGGTCTCGTTGTCCTGGGCGCTGTCGGTGTAGGTGTAGTTGACCACCGCGCCGAAGCCGTAGGCAATCGGCTGCTGCCAGGAGAATTCGACGCCGCGCGAATAGCCGCTGTTGTTGTTCGTGGTCTGCACGCTGTAGGTGCCATAGACCGGGCAGGCCAGGCCGCACGGATTGGTTAGCGGGTTCTGGGTCTGCTGCAGGTTCACTTCACGCAGATTTTCGGTGACGGCGTCAAAGTCCGATTCCATCCGCATGTTGAACAGGCCCACCGACAGCAGAGCCTTCGGCGCGTAATACCATTCCCACGACAGGTCGATATTGTTCGAGCGGGTCGGCTTCAGGTTCGGATTGCCCACCGTGCCGGTCAGCAGGGTGTCGTTCAACGTGATGCCGCCGGCCAGCGCGTAATAGTCCGGACGGGTCATGGTCTGCGACGCCGACAGATGCACTTCCTGGTCCTTGGTGATGTCGTAGGACAGGCTCAGGCTGGGCAGGATGTCGTTGTAGTTCTGGGTATGCGGATTGACGTACCAGGGGCCGAAATCGGAATAGGTGACGCCCTTGATCGAGGAATTTTCCGGCACCGAATCGTAGGTGTGGATGTCGTCCTTGGTGTGGACGACGCGGACGCCGAAATTGCCCTTCCAGTTGGTGCCGCCGATATGGGCCATCACATAGCCGCCATAGGTGTCTTCGGTGATGTCGAAGAAGGCGCCGCCATAGGGGCCGCCGCCGAACACGCGCGACAGCGGGGTCTTGCCGGTGCTGGCGATCATCGAGGAGACCAGCTTGTCGAGAGCGTTCTGGTCGACCGAGAGGTTGAACGGCGCGCTGATGCCGGCGCCCGAGCCGAAATTGCTCGGGAAGGTGCCGTTGCCGACGCCGGCCAGGGTCGGGCTGCAGACGCTGGAATAGCAGCCGTAATTCTCGGCCAGGGTCTCATGGCGGTTATGCTGGGTATAGCGGAAGCCGGCATCGACCTCGTTGATGATCTGGTTGTCGACGTAATAGCTGACATCGACCTGGCCATAGCCTTCGCGGTCGAGCTGGGCCAGCTGGGTCAGGCCGACCCAATCCTGGTTGCCGTCGCCGTTGAAGGCGGCGTAATTGGCCGGATTGTTGAGGCCGGTCGCACCCGGGAAGGACAGCGTCACCGGGCTGGTGCCGTTCATCGAGTAGCCAAACGGCGTGTTGGCGCCCGTCGTGCCATAGGCCATCTGGTCGGTCTTGCCTTCGCCCTGGGTGTAGCCGCCCTGGAAGTGGACCTTCATGCTCGAGGTCGGCTTCCAGGTGCCGCTGGCGTCGATATATTCGGAGTAGGACGCGGCATGCGGGCGCGAAATGTCGTTGATGCCCGGCTGGCCGATATTGGGCGAGCCCGGGAATGAGGCCGAGGTCAGTACATTGTTGCTGACCGCAAAGCTGGTCGGTACCACGCCCTTGTTGATCTCGTCGGCGACGTCGACCAGGTCGCCCTGGTTGTAGTTGCCGGCCAGCAGGCGGGCGAGGAAGGCGTCGACCTTGAAGTCCCACTTGTCGGAGGGCTGGTATTCGACGGCGAGGTCGCCGCCCAGGCGATGCCGTTCCTGGGTGAACAGCGCGTTGTTGATGATCGAGGGCACGGTGACGCCGTGCAGCGCGGCCGGCCATGCGGCGGTGCTGGGGATGGTGGTGTAGCCCAGCACTTCCTGGCCGTCGCGGCGCAGGTAACGGTCTTCGTCGAAGCCCTGCAGCATCACGCCGAAATTGTTGGCGTCGTTCTTCCAATTGAGCAGGCCGTTGAACTGATAGCCGGCCTTGTCGGCCAGGTCGGAATAGGCGCCGCCCAAAGACGCCTCCGCAGTGTATTGGTCTTTGAAGCCGAGCGGCGAGCGGGTGATGATGTCGATGGTGCCGGCCGAGCCGCCTTCGACCTGATCGGCCTGCGAGCTCTTATAGACGATGGCGTGGTCGACGATTTCCGACGGGAACATGGAATAGGTGACCGACCGGCTGGCGGCGTCGAGCTGGTCGAGGATGAACCAGTCGCCGGTGCCGACGGCATGGCCGTTCAGCAGGGTCTGGGTCAGATTGGGGGCGGTGCCGCGGATCGCGACGCGGTCATTCTCGCCGAAACCGCCGGCGCCCGCGGCGGCCGAGGTCTGGGTGGTGATGCCGGGAAGCCGTTGAAGGGCATCCGCGACGTTCTTGTCCGGCAGCATGCCGATGTCGGTGGCGCTGACCGCTTCGACCACGCCGTCGGCGACCTTCTTGGTCTCGATCGAGTTCTGCAGCGATTTCAGATAGCCGCCGGTGACGACGATCTCTTCCGGCGCGGCGGGCGCATCCGCGGCGAGCGCGGTGCCGACGGAACAGGCGAGCGCAAGGCCGCTGACGGTGCCCATCCACAGATACTTACGAAAGGCCATGATGTTCTCCCCTGAAGAGCCCAGTTTAAGACCAGTCACGTAAACGGAGCCAATTTTGCAGCGATTAATTTTCGGCCAACCCCCACATCGCGTGGCACCCCGGTCGGCCTCTCACATAAAACTGTCATTAAGTTTAGCCCGATTGCAAGCCAAAAAGCACACCAATCTAGATCCACATAAAAACAGGTATGAAAGTGGGCTATTTGTGTGGCATAAACAACTCAACGGCCGTCTCGGCGGGCGTTTTTTGGGGGGATTTTCAAACGTGTCGTCGTTCGCCGAACTGATCGGACCTCTGGATGAAAGCGTGCCCGGCCCGCTCTATCAGCAGCTGGAGCGCAAGATGCGCGACGCCATCGCCAAGCGGAAATTGACCCCGGGGGAAGCGCTGCCGGCCGAACGCGATCTCGCCGAGCAATTCGCCGTTTCGCGCATCACCGTGCGCAAGGCACTGGACGCGCTGGTCGAAGAGGGGTTGCTCAACCGCCGTCACGGCACCGGCACCTTCATAGCCAATGCAAAGGTCGAGAAGAACGTCGCCAAGCTGGCTTCCTTCACCGAGGAAATGCAGGCGCGCGGCCGCACCGCGCACAGCGTCTGGCTGCATCGTGCCCGCGGCGAGGTGACGCCCGAGGAAAGCCTGATCCTGTCGATGGGGCCGGGCACGCCGGTCTATCGCTTCCACCGCATCCGCTATGCCGACGGGGTGCCGATGGCGCTGGATTATTCGACCATCCCGGCTTTCTGCCTGCCGTCGCCGGAAGCGGTGGGGGATTCCCTCTACACGGCGCTGGAAGAGACCGGCCATCGCCCGGTGCGCGCGCTGCAGCGCCTGCGCGCGGTGCTGTTCACCGACCGCCAGGCCGAGCTTCTCGAAGTGGCGCCGCGCGACGCCGGCCTGTTGATCGAGCGGCGTGGTTTCCTGAAGGACGGCCGCATGGTCGAGGTCACCCAATCCTATTTCCGCGGCGACGGGTATGATTTCGTCGCCGAACTGAACATGCTTGGCTGACCCTATGAGCGCCGACGCGACCCTCATGTTCCAGGAAGCCGGGTCGAGCGGCGCGTTGGCATCGCAGCAACTGGCGGCCAACCGGCCGCTGGCCGCCGAGCTGGGCGCGCGTTTGCGCAAGCAGCCGCCCCGCGCGGTGATCACCATCGCGAGGGGCTCGTCGGACCACGCCGCCACCTTCGCCCGCTATCTGATCGAGACCCGGCTCGGCATCCTGACGTCGTCGCTGGCGCCGTCGATCAGCTCGGTCTACGAGGCTTCGCTCGATCTCGACGGCGTGCTGTGCCTGGCCATATCGCAGTCGGGAAAAAGTCCCGATCTGGTGAAATCGGTCGAGACCGCGAAAGCCGCCGGCGCCTACGTGGTGGCCCTGGTCAATGCGCCGGGCTCACCGTTGGAAAGCATCGCCGATGCTACGCTGCCGCTGATGGCTGGCCCGGAATTGTCGGTGGCCGCCACCAAATCCTTCATCCTGACCCTGACCGCGGCCCTTCAACTGGTCGCCGCCTGGAGCGCCGACGCGCATCTGGGCGATGCGGTTTACGCCCTGCCGGGCAAGCTCGTCGAGGCTTGGCGCCTGGATTGGTCGCCAGCGGTCGAGCTGCTGAAGCCGGCCCGCAATCTGTTCGTCGTCGGGCGCGGCTTAGGCTTCGGCGTGGCTTGCGAGGCGGCGCTGAAATTCAAGGAGACCTGCGGCCTGCATGCCGAGGCCTTCAGCAGCGCGGAAGTGCAGCATGGCCCTATGGCGCTGGTGAACAGGGGCTTTCCGGTGCTGGCGTTTGCGCAAAGGGACGAGACGCTGCCGGGCCTGGCCGAACTGGCCGGCCGCTTCGCCGAGCGCGGCGCCGACGTGCTGCTGGCCGGTGCCCAGGCGCCGGGTGCCCGGGCTCTTCCGGTCCTTTCCGCCCATCCGGCAATCGAGCCGGTTCTTCTTATCCAATCCTTCTACCGCATGGCCGCGCACCTCTCCGTCGCGCGTGGCTTCGATCCCGACCGCCCGCCGCATCTCAACAAGGTCACTAGTACGCTCTGATGCTTACTGCCTTCCACAATGGTCGGATTCTGTCCGACATCGGCTTCGTCGACGACCGCGCGGTCCTCGTCAGGGATGGTCGCATCCTCGCTCTGCCCGCCGCCAGCGATGCCGAATGTCAGGCGGCGGAGCGCAAGATCGATCTCGGCGGCCAGATGTTGGTGCCGGGCTTCATCGACACCCAGGTCAATGGCGGCGGCGGCGTGCTGTTCAACGAGCAGCCGACCGTCGAGGCGATACGCGCCATCGGCGCCGCCCATCGCCGCTATGGCACCACCGGCTTCCTGCCCACCGTGATCACCGACGATCTCGACCGCATCGGTCTCGCCATGCAGGCCGCCGACCAGGCGGTGCGCGAGGTGCCGGGCGCGCTCGGCATTCACGTCGAAGGGCCCTTCCTCAATCAGCAGCGCAAGGGCATCCACGATGCCTCGAAATTCCGCACGCTCGACGAGCGGGCCTTCCAGATGCTGACCTCGCTGGCCTCGGGCCGCACGCTGGTCACCCTGGCGCCCGAGCTGACCACGCCCGCGATGATCGGCCGCCTGGTGGCCGCCGGCATCATCGTCTCGGCCGGGCATACGGACGGCACCTACGAACAGATTTCCGAGGCGATCGAGTGGGGCTTGACCGGCTTCACCCATCTCTACAACGCCATGTCGCCGCTGGGCAGCCGCGCTCCCGGCGCGGTGGGCGCCGCGCTCGACCATGACGGGCCATGGTGCGGCATCATCGTCGACGGCTATCACGTCGCACCGCCATCCTTGCGCATCGCGCTGAAGGCCAAGGGCGCCGACAAGCTCATGCTGGTCACCGACGCCATGCCGAGCGTGGGTGCGACCGACAAATCTTTCCTGCTGCAAGGGCGCCCCATCGCCGTCGTCAACGGCATCTGCGTCGATGAAAAGGGCGTGATGGCGGGAACCGATCTCGACATGGCGGGCGCGGTGCGCAACGCCGTAAAATTGCTGGGCGTCGACCTGCCCACCGCCATTCGCATGGCCTCGCACGTGCCGGCCACCTTCCTCGGCCTGGGCGACCAGCTCGGCCGCATCGCGCCCGGCTATCGCGCCGACCTGGTGCAGCTGACCGAATCCATCGAAGTGGTCGACAGCTGGATCTCCGGAACCTGATTTTCCTGACGGATTAAGACCCTAGCGAACCCTTTCGTTCGGGGTGTGATGCGGGTCATTTCACATTTGCCTAAAACTGCAACCAATAAAGGAAAAACTTACAAAGCCAAACTTGTGAAACGGGCTCGATGTAACTATTTTAACAGATAGAAATGCCATAAGCGGCCCAAGCCGCGGGATAAGTTCAGGGATTGCGAGAGACTTTCGGCAGGCAATCGGAATTTAGGTGGCACATGACGATTGTTCAGCAAAATGATCGTAAGAGTTCTGTAAAACTATATTCCTCGGATCAGCCGGATGGCGCCGCAGATGCGCCGCTGTTCGGTGAGTTATATTGCCTGTTTGCAGATGGTTTGACGAAGGCATCGCTCGTTTCACTGTTTATGGCGATGGGAATCTGCATTTTTGCGATTCTATCGGCGATAATATTCATTAAAGAAAATGTAATGATCTCCCCGTCGGCGGCGATCCTGGCCCAGGACCCGCTGGACGATTACCAATTCGGCACCAGCCAGGCGCTGCGCCTGCTGCAAGCGCCGCCCAAAGGCCCGCATGTGGCGCTGATCGGCACGGCTGCGATGCGCGAGGCGCTGACCTCGGACGGCGACATCGAATCCCGTCTGGCGGGCGCCCTCGGGCGATCAATGCCGGTGATCGATTTCATGAGCGGCGGGCAGTCCGGCATCGAAATGGCCGCTTTCGCCGAGAGTCTCGGCCGCGATCTCGAGGGGGTGGTGGTGCTGGGGGTGAGCTTCAGCCGCCTGGCCGCCGATTCCTCCGAGCTGGCCAAGCTGGTCGAGGAGCCGCGCCTGGCGTTCGTCTCGCCGGCCGGCGACACCGAGATCCGCGCCGCCGGTTTCAAGGGTCCGGCCCGCACCGGCAACTATTTCATCGACAACTACAAATTCTTCGTCGCCCGCTACCGCCCCGCGCTCTGGCATTTGATCAGCGGCGAACGGCCCGAGCACGTCACCCGCACCTATCTCGGCCGCCCGGCGGCGGATGCGAAGCAGTGGGAGTCCGACGCCGCCATCTTGAAGGCGCGCGTCGCCCATTATGACGACCGGGCGGAGGGCAATCTCGGCGCCATGGACCGGCTGGTGAAGCTGTTCCCCGACCGCGCCAAAGTGAAGATCGTGCTGTTGGAGATCCCGCTCAATCCGCGCGCCGAAACCGAGGTGCTGGGCGGCGACTTCGTGGCCCGGCATCGCGCCCGCTTGCGCGCCTTCGCCGACAAGGAGGGCGTGCTCTATTGGGACCTCAATGAATCCGCCCGCCTGACGCCGGCCGATTTCCAGGATTGGGCCCATATCAACACCGCCGCGGGGCAGGAGCACTGGACCGCCCAATTGATCGGCAAGCTCGTGCCGCTGGTCCAGGGGGAGTGAGGTGATGAAGCGAACCATCGCGCGCCGCGCCGGCCAAATCATTCAGGGTCTGATCCTCGGATTGCTGCTGCTGACCGCCCTCGACATGCTGGTGCAGATCGAAAGCGGCGCTCGCGTCTTCCGCTATCAGGGGTTCTGACCATGGTGCAGTCGGGGATCTTCTGGCTGGTGCTGGCGCTGGCGGCCATCGTCAATTGGCTGCTGCCCGCAAGGCATCGCCCCAAATGGATCGTGGCGGTTTCGGTCGGCTATGTGACCAGCCTCGATGCGCTCGGCGTGGCGCCGCTGCTGGGCTGGGTGCTGGCGATCTGGGGCTTGCGCAAACGCATCGCCGCCGCCGATTCCTTCGGCCATTGCCTGGTGGCTGGGCTGATCGTCTCGGTGATCGCTCAATTGGCCTATTTCAAATATCTGCCGCCGCTTTTGTCGCTGTTCTCGGACGGGCCGGCCCGCGCCGTGGTGGTGCCGCTCGGCATCAGTTTCATCACCTTCCGCCTGATCCACTACATCCTGGAAACCCGCCGCCAGACCCTGCCCGCGCACGATGCGTGGGATTATCTGTCCTGGGCGACTTTGTTCACCATCTGGACGGCCGGGCCGATCGAGCGGATCGACCATTTCCTCGAAAGCCGCGAAGACAAGTTCACCTCCGAGGCGCTGGCCCAGGGCGGCACCCGCATCATCCTGGGCTTGGGCAAGAAGTTCGTCATCGGCATGCAATTGGTGCCGCTGCTGTTCGGCCAGGTGTCCGACGGGCGCGGTCTGGTGGCGCATCTGCACGACATCTCCACGCTCGAGGCCTGGCGCTTCCTGATCCTCTCCTTCTTTTTGTTCTATCTCGATTTCTCGGCCTATTCCGACATCGCCATCGGCAGTTCGCGGCTGCTGGGCTTTCGGATCGCCGAGAATTTCAACTGGCCGATCCTCGCCACCAATCCGGCCGCCTATTGGAAGCGCTGGCACATCAGCCTGTCGGGCTGGTGCCAAGCCTATGTCTATCTGCCGGTGATCGGCCTGACCCGCAATCCCTACATGGCGGTGTTCGCCTCCTTCACCTGCATCGGTCTCTGGCATGCGGGCAATTGGAACTGGTTGGCCTGGGGCCTCTATCACGCTTCGGTGGTCACCGCCTTCCAGGCTTGGGCGCGGTTTCGCAAAAGGCGCAAATGGACCTTCTGGGACAAAGGCTGGCTGGCCTATCCCGGCATGGCGCTGACGGTCTGCTACACCTCGGTGGCGCAGTCCTTCTCGCTGATCCAGGGCGTCGGCGGCCCGGCCGACGCGCTGCGCATTCTTGCCAAGCTCGTCTTCATCGAGGTGTAGCCATGATCATCTTCACCATCGGCGACATGCTGACCCGCGCCCGCCGCCTGTGGCCGGATCGGGTATTTCTGTTGTCCGGCGAGCGCGAGGTGACGTTCGGGCAGCTGGGCGAGATGGTCGATCGCTTCGCCGGCTGGCTCTGCGCCCAAGGCATCCGCGCCGGCGACCGGGTCGGCGTGCATCTGCAGAAATCGCCCGAGGAGATCGCCGCCATGCTGGCCATCGCCCGCATCGGCGCGGTGTGGGTCAATCTGTCGGTGCATTGGAACGCCCGCCAGGTGCGCGACCAGGCCGAGGATTGCGGCATGCGCCTCCTGGTGGTCAATCCGCGCCGGGCCGGCGAATTGATGAAGGAAGTCTGGCCGGACTCGCTGGAAAAACTGGTGGTGTTTGGCGAAGGCACGGTTGAGGGCGATCCGGCGCGCTGGGTCGCCTGGGCCGACGCGGCGGGCGAGTTGCCCGAGCGTCCCAGCTTGCCGATCGAAACCGACCTCGCCGCCATCTGCTACACCTCGGGATCGACCGGCCGCCCCAAGGGCGTGATGCTGAGCCACCGCAATTTCGTCGCCGCCACTCAAATCGTGTCGGACTATCTCGGCAATACCGAGCATGACCGCCTGCTGTCGGTGCTGCCCTGCTGCTTCAATTACGGGCTGCTGCAGATCCTGACCATGCTGCTGGTCGGCGGCTCGGTGGTGCTGCAACGGGTCACCATGCCGGCCGAGCTGGCGGCTTCCCTGGCGCGCGGCGACATCACCGGCGTGGCGGCGGTGCCCTCGATCTGGACGCCGCTGGCGGCCCATCTGGCGGAAACCGGCCAGATCGTTCGCGGCCTGCGCTATCTCACCAATGCCGGCGGCAAATGCCCCGACGCGGTGCTGGCCCAGCTGCCCGGCCTGTTCCAGGGTGCCGCGATCTATCTGATGTACGGCATGACCGAGACCATCCGCGCCACCTATCTCGACCCCGAGCTGTTCGAGAGCAAGCGTGGCGCCATGGGCCGTCCGACCATCAATACCGAGATCTTCGTCGTCGATGCCGAAGGCCGGCCGGTGCCGTGCGGCGAATTGGGCGAGCTGGTCCAGCGTGGCCCGACCATGGCCATGGGCTATTGGGGCCGTCCCGACGCCAGCGCCGAGAAATTCCGCCCCTGTCCGGGCCTGGGCAAGACCGGCGAGACGCGCTTCTGCTGGAGCGGCGACATCGTGCGCGAGGACGCGGACGGCGTGCTGTGGTTTGTCGGGCGGCAGGATTTCATGATCAAGTCGAACGGCGTGCGCATCAGCCCGGCCGAGATCGAGGAGGTGGTGCACCATTTCCCCGGCGTGGTTCACGCGGTGGCGTTCGGCGCGCCCGATCCGGTGGCCGGCCAGGCCGTCGAACTGGCGATCGAAGCGGGCGAGGGCGGGCTCGACCTCGCCGAACTGCGCCGTTTCTGCCGCCAGAAGCTGGCCGGCTATCTCTGCCCGCGCCAGCTGCATCTATGGTCCGGCCCCATGCCGAAGACCGGCAATGGCAAGCTCGACGTCAAAGCGGTCGTCGCCGCCCTGCAACAGGCCCAAGCGGCTCAATAACGTCGCCCGATAAGGAGATGGAACCATGAGCTATCGCAACGACATCGCCGGTTTCTTCGAGGGCGAGCTGGGCCTCGAGCCGGGCAGTTATGACGATGACGAGCTGCTGTTCTCGTCGGGCCGCCTCGATTCCTTCGGGCTGGTCACTCTGTTGGCGTTCGTCGAGGAAAAATTGGGCCGGCGCCTCAAGACCGCCGAGACCACCCTGGCCAATTTCGACTCGATCACGCGACTCTCGCAATTCATGGCGGTGGCGTAAGTTTTTTCAAAAAGCGATCGCAATTTAATAACGTTACGAAAAATCCTATTGCGAGAGATTGCCGGTTGGCCTTTTACACCGAACGCGAGTAGAGATATTGCCGGTGTCTGCGGGGGATGCCTACTTCAATAGGATGGCAAAATGCTGAAGGATGTTCGTGTCTCGCGCAAGCTGGTGGCACAGACTTGCCTGTCCATTCTGGTTCTATTGGTGATGGCGCTGGTCAACCTGCTCGAGGTGCGCCAGACCCTGACCGCCGAGCGCCAGGCCGCCGTCAAGCAGGCGACCGAAGAGGCCGTTTCGTTGGCCGACCATTATCGCAAGCAGGCCGAAAGCGGCGCGATGAGCGATGCCGACGCCAAGGCGGCGGCGATCGGCGCGATCCGCGGGCTGCATTTCGGCCAGGGCGGCTACATCTATGCCTATGACGGCGAGGGCGTGATCGTCCTGCATGGCGCCCGCAAGGAACTCGAGGGCCGCAACCAGCACGACGCCAAGGACCCCAACGGCGTCTTTTTCGCGCGCGAGCAGTTGGCCCGCGCCAAGGCCGGCGGCGGCTTCACCCATTATACCTTCACCAAGCTGAACCAGGGCGACGCCCTGTTCCCCAAGATTTCCTACGACCTCTGGTTCGCGCCCTGGGGCTGGAGCATCGGCAACGGCGTCTATATCGACGACATCGACGCTTCGTTCCGCCATGACGCGATGGTGTTGGGCGCCGTGCTGGTGATCGTCGTCGGCGTGATGCTGGCCCTCAACCGCACCATCAGCCGCAGCATGACCCTGCCGCTCGAGGCGCTGACCGGCACCATGCGCGAGCTGGCGGCCGGCAATCTCGGCGTCTCCATCCCGGGCCTGCGGCGCCGCGACGAGATCGGCGCCATGGCGGCCGCCGTCGAGGTGTTCAAGGCCAATGGCCTGGAGGTGCTGCGCCTGGGCAAGCAGCAGGATGACGAACGGGCCGCCAAGGAGCAGCGGGCGCGCGCCGTCGAGGAACTGGTCAAGCATTTCGAGGCGACCGCCGCCAAGCTGGCCCAGTCGCTGTCGGGCTCGGCCACCGAACTGAAGGACACGGCGCAGAGCATGTCGGCCGCCGCTTCGCAGGCGACCTCGCAGGCGACCAGCGTCGAGGCCGCCGCCGCCCAGGCGACCGCCAATGTCGAAACGGTCGCCTCCGCCGCCGAGCAGCTGACTTCCTCGATCAACGAAATCTCGCGCCAGGTCTCGGAATCGGCCCGCATTTCGACCGAGGCGTCCGAGGAGACCAGCCGCACCAACGAGCGCGTGCAGGGCCTGGCCTCGGCGGCCGATCGCATCGGCGAAGTGGTCAAGCTGATCAACGACATCGCCAGCCAGACCAATCTTCTGGCGTTGAACGCCACCATCGAAGCGGCGCGCGCCGGCGACGCCGGCAAGGGCTTCGCGGTGGTGGCGGGCGAGGTGAAGAACCTCGCCAACCAGACCGGCCGCGCCACCGAGGAGATCGGCCAGCAGATCGCCGCGGTGCAGGAAGAGACCCGCCGCACGGTGGAGGCCATCCGCGGCATTTCCGCGGTGATCGACCAGGTCCGCCAGATCTCCGCCGGCATCGCCACGGCGGTGGAGGAACAGGGAGCGGCCACCCGCGAGATCGCCCGCAACGTCGAAGAGGCGGCACGCGGCACGTCGGAAGTGTCGAGCAATATCGGCGGGGTGACGGAAAGCGCCCAGACGACGCGCGATTCGGCCGACCAGATCCTGCACGCCGCCGGCACCCTGGCCACCGAGTCCGAGACCCTGCGCGCCGAAGTGACGCGCTTCCTCAACGATGTGCGCGCCGCTTAGGGCGAAGAGGGAGCCACATCTCCCTCGCCCCCGCATCGGGGGAGAGGGCCGGGGTGAGGGGGAGCGCTACAGCCCCAGATAGGCCTGGCGGACGCGATCGTCCGCCAGCAGCTCCTCGCCGGTCCCATCCAGCGCGACCACGCCGTTCTCCAGCAGCACGGCGTGGTGCGCGATCTTCAACGAATGGACGACGTTCTGTTCGACCAGCAGCACCGTCATGCCGTCCTTATGCAGGCCTTCGATGATGGCGAACATCTCTTTGACCACGGCGGGCGCCAGGCCGAGCGACGGCTCGTCGAACATGATCAGGCGCGGCAATCCCATCAGGCAGCGTCCGATGGCCAGCATCTGCTGTTCGCCGCCCGACAAGGTCCCGGCACGTTGGGTTTTGCGTTCGTCCAAGCGCGGGAACATCGCGAAGATTTTCTCCAGACTTTGCTTGGCCGCCTTGCGGGCGCGCGGCAAGGCGGCGCCCAGGGTCAGATTGTCGAGCACAGGCAGGCTGGGGAAGATCTGGCGTCCCTCCGCCACCTGGCCGAGGCCGAGATCGCAGATGCGATGCGGCGCCCATCCGGTGATGTCGGTGCCGTCGAAGCGGATGCGTCCGCCTTGGGCCGGAACCATGCCGGCGCAGGCGCGGATCAGCGACGTCTTGCCGGCGCCGTTGCCGCCGACGACCGAGGTGATGGTGCCGGCGGCGACAGACAGGGACACGCCGTTCAGGGCGCGGGAATCGCCGTAAGCCAGATCGAGATTTTCGACCTCCAGCATCAGTCCTCTCCGCCCAGATAGCATTCCAGCACGCGCGGATCCTTGACCACTTCGGCGGGCAATCCCTCGCACAGGAAGCGGCCGGAATTGATCACCACCACCCGGTGCGACAGGGCCATCACTGCCCGCATCACATGCTCGACCAGCAGGATCGACAGACCGGTTTCCCGGTTGAGGCGGCGGAAGATCGCCACCATCTGGTCGGTCTCGTTGGGCCGCAGCCCGGCCATCACCTCGTCGAGCAGCAGCAGGCGCGGACGGGTCGCCAAGGCGCGGGCGACCTCCAGGCATTTGCGCTCGGGCAGGGTCAGGGTGCCGGCCTTCTGTGCGGCCTTGGTGTCCAGTCCGACCAGCGCCAGCACCTCGGCGGCGCGGGCCCGGGCGGCTGGCATCTTCTTTTCCCCATGCAGCGCGCCGATCAGCACATTCTCGGCGACGGTGAGATGCGGGAAGGGGCGGACGATCTGGAAGGTGCGGCCGATGCCGGCGTCGCAGGCCTGGTGCGGCTTCAAGCCGACCAGATCGCGCCCGGACAGGCGGATGGTGCCGCGGTCGGGCGGGAACACCCCGGCGATCATGTTGAATAAGGTGGTCTTGCCGGCGCCGTTGGGGCCGATCAGCCCGACGATCTCGCCTTCGCCGACGGTGAAGCCGATATCCTCGTTGGCCTTGAGGCCACGGAAGCTTTTGGTCACTCCGGCGAGTTCCAGCAGCGTGGTCATGGCAGGCGCTTCCGGACTGCCGGCCAGACGCCGTCGGGCAGGAATTTGACGATCAGCAGCAGGGCGATCCCATAACAGAACGGCTTGATGCCGGCGTTCTGCCAGCCCAAGCCATCGGTGACCGCGGTTATGGCCTCGCCCAGCGGGCTGAGCAGGATGGCGCCGAGGATAGGGCCGAACAGGGTGCCCAATCCGCCAATGATCGGCGCCAGGATGATCTCGATCGAATAGCCGAGGCCGAACCACTGATCGGGGAACAAAGCATTATAGAAAAAGGCGGTGAACACCCCGCCCGCCGCCGTCAGCGCCGCCGACAGAGCGATCGCCGCCAGCTTGACCCGCAGCAGATTGACGCCCAGCGATTCCGCCGCCGCCGGATCTTCGCGCAAAGCCTGCCAGCGATAACCGAGCGGGCTGGCCATCAGCGCGCGGCAGGCCAGGAACAGCGCCGCCGCCATCGCCAGGATCACGTAATAGAACATGCGCGGATCGCCGCGCAGATGGATGAGATCGACCCCGGTGCGGGCCTCGACCGGCAGGAACAGCCCGCCGGTGCCGCCCAAGGGCGACAAATGCTGGAAGGTCAGGCGGGCGATCTCGGCGAAGGCGATGGTCAGCAAGGTGAAATGCACGCCTTTGACCGCGAAGCGAAAGCTCAGAAAGCCGATCGCAGACCCAACCAATGCCGCCACTGCCATGGCCGGAAACACGCCGAGGATCGGCGGGATGCCCCAGAACAGCGAGAGCGCCGCCGAGACATAGGCGCCCAATCCGACATAGAGCGCATGGCCGAGCGACAGCTGCCCGGCAAAGCCCATCATGATGTTCCAGGCCTGACCGAGATAGGCGAAGGTCAGCAGCACCGTCAGCAGCGACAGCAGATAGGGTCCGGCCGTCAAGGGGGCGAGCAGGAACAGCCCGAGCAGGACGATCAGCGCAACTCTCACGACCGTTCCCCCAGCAGACCCTGGGGCCGCAGCAGCAGGATCAGCACCAGCAGCGCGAAGCTGAACATGCTCTTCAGCGACGGTTGCAGCAGGGTGCCGGCCAGCGCTTCCGACACGCCGATCAGCACGCCGCCGGCCAGGGCGCCGGTCATGCTGCCCAAACCGCCGACGATGACGATGACGAAGGACAACAGGGTCAACTCCGGCCCCAGGCGCGGAATGGCGTCGTTCAGCAGGGCCATCAGCACGCCGGCGGCGCCCAGGGAGGCGGTGCCGATGCCGAAGGTGACGGCATAAAGCTTGCCGATATCGAGCCCGATCACCTGCGCGCCGATACGATTGTCGGCGGCGGCGCGGATCGCCTTGCCGGTCAAAGTGAAGCGGAAGAAGGCCAGCAGCAGTCCCGTCAGCGCCAGCGCGCAGCCGGAGGCCAGCAGCCGCACCTTGTCGATCAGGAGGGGGCCGATTTCATAGGAATCGAAGGCGTAATCCACCTGGATGCCGCGCGCCTCGGGCCCGAATACCAACAGGGCGCCATTGGTCAGGATCAGCGCGACGCTGATCAGCAGGATGAACTGCATGTAATCGGGGCGGCTGACGAAGGGCTGGATCAGCCCGCGCTGCAGCAGATAGCCGGCGCCGAAGAAGATCGCTGCGATGGGAACCAGCGACAGCAGCGGATCGAGGCCGAGATAGCGCGCCGCCGCCCAGGCGGCATACATGGCGATCACCGACATCTCGCCATGGGCGAAATTGACGATGCGCATGACGCCGAAAATGACCGACAGGCCGAGCGCCAGCAGCCCGTAGATCAGCCCCGTCAGCAGGCCGGTGACGACTTGATCGAGGATCACCGCTTCTGCCAGCCGGGCACCGGCAGGACCGGAGCCATGTCGGCATTCTCGTTGGGCAGGACGACGACGGGGCGCGAGTCGCGGTTCTGGATCGCCGCCGAATGGATGTTGTTGTTCTGGCCCTTGCCGTCGAAGGCGATCGGCCCGCCGATCATCACATGCTCGGCGAGATTGGTCATCGGCAGGGCTTCGAGCAAAGCCTTCGAGGCGGTCGAGCCGGCCCGTTTGGCGGCGTCGGCGGCGATCAGCACGGACTCGAAGGTGAAGCCGACATTCATCTCGAACAGGGCGTCGGGAAACTGCTTGCTGAAGGCGGCCAGCAGGGTCTTCGACAAAGGCGAGCGCGGATTGATCCAGGGCAGGTTGGTGATGGCGTAATCGCCGAACTTGCCCAGCGTCTTATAGAACTGCGCTTCATACATGCCCGGGCTGCCGGGCGAGATGATGGCTTTGGGCTCGAAGCGCTGCTTGACCATCTCGCGGATGAGTTTGATGGCGTCCTCGCCATGGGCGACCATCAGCACCAGATCGGCGCCGGACGCCTTGGCGCGGCCGATTTCGACCGCATAATCGCGCGCCGCGCCGTCATAGGCGATGGTCTCGCCGATCGCGAAGGGCAAATCGAGGGTCGGTGCCAGCTTGCCGATGGCGCCCGACATGGCCTGTCCGAAGGTGTCGTTATTGTGCAGGAAGGCGGCTTTCTCGACCTTCAGGCCGGTGACGGCCAGCAGATCCTTGATCAGGCTCAGCCCATCGGTGGTCAGGCGACCGGCGGTCGGGAAATTGCGGAACACCGTGCGAAAGCCCTGCTCGGTGATGTTGGGCGCGGCGGCGATATTGATGATCAGCGGCACGCCGCGCTGTTCGCAGACCTGCGCCACCGCCATGGTGTGCGCCGAATCGAAGGCGCCGACCAGCACCTGGGCGCCGTCGGCGATCAGCTTCTCGGCGCGGGTGCGGGCGGTGTCGATATTGGTCTCGGTGTCGGCGATCGACAGCTCGACCGGCAGGCCGAGCTGCGACAATACCGCCGTGCTGACGTCGGCGCCGCGCTTGCAGCTCTGCCCCTCGCGGGCCAGGGCGCCGGACAGCGGCAGCAACATGCCGACTTTCAGCGGCGATGCGGCGGAGAGGCGAAGGGCGGGAGCGAAGATTGCGGCGGTTGCGCCGGCGACCACTTGCCGGCGGCTGATCTTCGGTCCCATTTTGCAAATCCTTCGCTGTTACAACCGTTACAGCTTACGGATTGGACGGCCCGACGACAATCTGCGAGATGGCGCCGAACAGCGACTGGCCCTCGGCATCCTTCATTTCGATATGGACGCGGTCGCCCGCCGACAGGAACGGGGTGGTCGGCTTGCCGTCGCGGATGGTCTCGACCGTGCGGATCTCGGCCAGGCAGGAATAGCCCAGGCCGCCTTGCGAGATTGGCTTGCCCGGCCCGCCATCGGCATCGCGGTTCGACACCGTGCCCGAGCCGATGATGGTGCCCGCGCTCAAAGGCCGCGTCCTGGCGGCGTGGGCGATCAGGGTCGGGAAGTCGAAGGTCATGTCGGTGCCGGCATTCGGCTTGCCGAACAGCTGGCCGTTGAGATGGGTCAGCAAGGGCAGGTGCAGCTTGCCGCCGTCCCACGCCTCGCCTAAGGAGTCCGGGGTCGCCGCCACCGGCGAGAAGGCCGAAGACGGCTTGGATTGGAAGAAGCCGAAGCCCTTGGCAAGCTCGTTGGGGATCAAGCCGCGCAAAGATACGTCATTGACCAGCATGACCAGCCGGATGGCGTCACGCGCTTCGTCGATCGAACAGCCTTGGCGCACTTCGCCGGTGATCACCGCGACCTCGGACTCGAAATCGCCGCCCCAGGCCGGATCGTCGAGGCGGATCGGATCCTGCGGGCCGAGGAAGCTGTCGGACCCGCCCTGATACATCAAGGGATCGGTCCAGAAAGAGGGCGGCATTTCGGCGCCGCGCGCCTGGCGCACCAGGGCGACGTGGTTCACATAGGCCGAGCCGTCGGCCCACTGATAGGCGCGCGGCAAGGGCGAGGCGCAGGAGGCGGGGTCGAACGGATGCGAGTTGGCGGCGCCCGCTTCCAGGCGGGTGGCCAAATCCAGCAGGGCCGGCTCGATATGGTTCCAATCGTCCAGCGCGGCCTGCAGGGTGGGAACCACCTCGTCGGCCAGCACGGCGCGGGTAAGATCCTCCGAGACGACCAGCAGGCGGCCGTCTCGTCCATTCTTCAGTGATGCAAGCTTCAAGATGCGGCGTCCGTTTTCGGTTTCCAGCTGTCGACGTAACCCGCCCACTCCACGCCCTGTGCCGCCGGGGCGATGTCGAGCGGGTCGCGGGTGTCCACCATGACGGCATATTCGTCCGTGGCGGGCTTGGGCTGCACCAGCATGCGCGACAACGCCTTGGGATGGGGCCCATGGGTGAAGCCGGCCGGGTGCAGGGTCATCATGCCTGCATGAATGTTGTCGCGCGAGAAGAAGTCGCCGGCGTGGTAGAAAAGCACCTCGTCATAATCGTCGTTATTGTGGAAGAACGGCACCTTCAAGGCGCCCGGATCGGTCTCGAAGGGCCGCGGGGCGAAGGTGCAGACGACGAAGCGCGGGGCCACGAAGGTGGTGTGCGCCGAGGGCGGCACATGGAAGCGATGGCTCATCAGCGGACGGATGGCCGAGACATTGATGCGGCAGGGCGCCAGATCGCCATGCCAGCCCACCGCATCCAGCGGGTTGAACGGGAAGGTCGCCACCGAAACGCGCTTGCGCGACTTGATGCGCACGGCGGTCTCGCGGTCCTGGGACTGCTGGTCGAGGAACGCCTCATCGATCTCGGGCACGTCGAGCATGGCCGGATCGAAGATGGCGTGATTGCCGACCAGGCCCTTCTCGGGCAGCGAGAAGCCGGCGCCGGTCGCCTCGATCATCAGCACCTTCAGCGTCGACTCGGGCGCCAATCGCCACATGGTGCCGCGCGGCAGCACGACATAATCGCCGGTCGCTACGCTCAGATGGCCGAAATCGCAGAACAGCTCGGCGCGGCCCTCATGGATGAACAGGATCTGGTCGCCGTCGCCATTGCGGGCCAGGGCCGGCATGGCGCCGGACAGGTTCCACAGCCGCATTTCGACATGGGCGTTGGAGAGGATGACCGGGGCGTCCCACGGGCAGTCGGGCGCCTCGTTGATCTTGACCAGGTCGAAGGCGTGCGGCGCCAGCGGCCCCTGGAAATCGACCCAGCCAGTCGGCGGATGGCGGTGATGGAAGAAGGCGGCCGGGCCGAAAAAGCCCTCCTTCGACATCTCGCGCTCATAGGTGCCGGCGGGGAAGTCGGCGTGGGCCTGGCGCGAGGCGGTGCCCCGCACCAGGGGGAAGGAGATCGGGCGGCGCGAGGACATCGCGTTACGCCTTCAGCACGCCGCGGCGGATCTGGTCGAGCTCCAGGCTCTCGAACAGCGCCTTGAAATTGCCTTCGCCGAAGCCGTCATTGCCCTTGCGCTGGATGAACTCGAAGAAGATCGGGCCCAGCACGTTCTTCGAGAAGATCTGCAGCAGCAGGCCCTGGCCTTCGGTCGGGGCGCCGTCGATCAGGATGCGGCGCTTGCGCATCTCCTCGACCGGCTCGCCATGGCCGGGCAGGCGCTTGTCGATCAGGTCGAAATAAGTATCGATGGTGTCCTGCAGGCCGACACCGTTGGCGGTCAGCGCATCGACGGTGTTGTAAAGGTTCGAGCTGCCCAGGGCGATGTGCTGGATGCCTTCGCCATTATAGGCCTGCAGGAATTCCTCGATCTGGTCGACCTTGCCCTCGATGCCCTTCGATTCGTTCAGGGGAATGCGGATCTTGCCGCACGGGCTGGTCATCGCCTTCGAGAACAGGCCGGTGACCTTGCCCTCGATGTCGAAATAGCGGATCTCGCGGAAATTGAAGAGCTTCTCGTAGAACTCGGCCCAATGCGCCATGCGGCCCTTGAACACATTGTGGGTCAGATGGTCGAGATAGGTCAGGCCCGTCGAGGCCTTGGCGACGCGGTCCTGCCAATCGGGATGGAAGACGAAATCGACGTCATAGATGGTCTTGTCGCCGTACCGATCCACCAGATAGAGGCGCGACCCGCCGATGCCCTCGATGGCCGGGATCGCCAGCTCCATCGGGCGGGCCTCTTCCAGGATCGGCTTGGCGCCGAGCGACTTGGCGCGCTCGAAGGCGAAGGCGGCGTCCTTGACGCGGAAGGCCATGGCGCAGGCGCTGGGGCCGTGGATGCGGGCGAAGGCCTGGGCGAAGCTGTCGGGCTCGGCATTGATGATGAAATGGATGTCGCCCTGCTTGTGCAGCGTCACATCCTTCGAGCGGTGGCGGGCCACTTCGGGGAAGCCCATGCGCTGGAAGGTGTCGCGCAGCAGCTGCGGATCCGGCGCCGCATATTCGACGAACTCGAAGCCGTCGGTGCCCATCGGGTTTTCAAAACCGAGCGGGGAGTTGGGGGCCTGGGTCATGGACGCGATCTCCGAAAAATGATGTGCTTGATTGGAATTCATGATAGTTGCACATGAAACTAATTGCAATAACATCCAAGACTGGGTTCAGATGGACGTCCTCGACCTCGAACATTTCCTGCCCTACCGCCTGTCCGTGCTGGCCAACCATGTCAGCCGCGGCTTCGGCCGGCTGTATGAGGAACGGTTCGACCTGAAATTGCCGGAATGGCGGGTGATGGCGGTACTGGGCCGCCGCCCCGGCATCACCGCCCGCGAGGTGGCCGAGCTGACCGCGATGGACAAGGTGGCGATCAGCCGGGCAGTGGCGCGGCTTATCGAGATGGGCCGTGTCGTCGCCGAGGCCGACAGCACCGACGGACGCCGGCAGAAATTGTCGCTCAGCGAGGCCGGCCTCGACATCTATCGCCAGATCATCCCGATGGCCAAGCGCATCGAAGGCGCCCTGGTCGCCGGCATCGAGGCCAGCGACCTCGCCGTGCTCGACAAATTGCTGGTCCGCCTGACCGAGGCGGCGGAGAGCATCGATCACGATTAAGCCGTGATCGTCATGGCCGGGCTTGACCCGGCCATCCACGGCGCCCTTGGCGCCAATCGCACAATTGTCGGCAAAGCCGACCTGGATCCCCGGGTCAGAGCCCGGGGATGACGTTTATTTGGTCCAGCGGTTCATCCAGCCCAAGGCCTCGTCGTACCACTGCACGACGTTCTGCGGCTTCAGCACCCAATGGTTCTCATCGGCGAAATAGAGGAACTTGCTGGGCACGCCCTTCCGCTGCAGCGCGGTGAAAGTGGCGATTGCCTCTTCCTGCGGGACGCGGTAGTCGCGGCCCCCCTCGACCACCAGGGTCGGGACCTTCCAATCGGCGACATGGTCGGCGGGGTTGAACTTGGTGAAGTCGGTGCCCGGCTGATAGGGCGTGCCGCCATTCTCCCATTCCGAGAACCACAGCTCTTCGGTCGAATAGCCCATGAAGCGGGTGTCGAAGATGCCGTCATGATTGACCAGGCACTTCCAGGGCTGGTTCCAGTTGCCGGCGATCCAATTGATCATGAAGCCGCCATAGGAACCGCCCAGCGCGCAGGCGCGATTGCCGTCGAGGAACTTGTAGTGCGACAGGGCATAGTTCCAGCCCTTCTGCAGATCCTCCAGCGGACGGTCGCCCCAATGGCGGCTGATGGCGTCGGTAAAGCCCTGGCCATAGCCGGTCGAGCCGTGGAAATCGATCATCACCACCGCATAGCCGGCGCCGGCGAAGGTCTCGGCGTTCCAGCGGTAATGGAACATGTTGCCGAACGAGCCCTGCGGCCCGCCATGGATCAGGAAGGCGACCGGATAGGTCCTGGAGGCGTCGAAATTGGCCGGCTTGACCAGATAGCCATGCACCGCTTCGTCATTCCAGCCCTTGAAGCTGAACTGCTCGGCGGCACCCCACTCGACGTCCTTCAGCTGCTCGGCATTGACGTTGGTGAGCGGATGCGGATGGCCGCCCTTGAGGTCGGCGGCGAACAGCTGGGCCGGGTGCGACAGCTCGTCCTGCACATAGACCAGGCCCTTGGCGGTAACGTCGAAGGCGCTGACATGGCCTTCGCCGGTCAAAGCGACAGGCTTGCCGCCTTTGATGTCGATCGAGAACAGCTTGGTCTGGCCGGTGTCTTCGGCGGTGACGTAGAGGCTCTTGCTGTCGGCCGCCCATTTGATGGACCCGGCCGAACGATCCCAATCGGCGGCCAGCTCGTGCTCTTCGCCGGTCTTCTCGTCATGCAGCATGATGTGGAAGCGGTCGGCCTCGAAGCCGGGGCGCACCATGCGGCGATAGGCGGCGAATTTACCGTCCGGCGAGAAGATTGGCGCGGCGTCCCAGGCCTTGTTGGCCTCGGTCAGGTTGACCGGCTTGGCGGAGCCGTCCAGCTTCACGCCGTAATCGTCGAAATTGGTGGTCCAGGGTTCGTCGCCACCTGCGATCTTCACCGAATAGACCAGTTCCTTGCTGTCGGCGCTGATCGAGAAATCTTCCTCGTCGCCGAACGGCTTGTTCGGGGTGTCGCCATCGACACCGGCCATCAGATCGACCGGCTTGCCCAGCGCCTGGCCGGCGTCGTTCAGGGCCAGCGCGAACAGATGGTTGCGGGTGCCGTCGGCCCAGGCGTCCCAATGGCGGATGAACAGGCGGTCAAAGACCACGCCGCTGGCCTTGGTCGCCTTCTTGGCGGCCAGGCGCTGCTTGGTGCAGTCCAGATCGGCGCAATCGGTGAACACCGCCTGGCTGACCACGATGGTCTTGCCGTCGGGGGCGATCCGATAGGCCTCCACATCGAACGGCATCTCGGTCACCTGCACGGCGGCGGCGCCTTGCAGATCGGTGCGGAACACTTGCGCCGTATCGTCCTTGCGGTTGCGCAGGAAATAGATGGCCTTGCCGTCGGGCGACCAGCGCGCACTCCCTGCGCCTTCGTCGGAAATGGCGAGGCGGCGCGGGCTTTCCTTGCCGGTGGCGTCGGCCAGCCACACCGAATGCTTCGACTTGTTGGCGTCGTAATCGACGGTGCGCACGTCGAACAGCACCCAGTGGCCGTCGGGCGACAGATGCGGGTCGGAAACGCGTTCCAGCGTCGCCATGTCATGGGCGGTGAAGGTGCGGGCGACTGAGGCCGCGCCGAGGCTCAACCCTGCCGCGCACAAGGCAGCGGCGGAGACGAGGCGGAGAGTTTTACGCATGAAAAGGGAATCCCCCGAGTAACGAAGGAGCCATCATTAACCTCGGGATTAGCGCTCGGCAAGCGGCGGGCTCTTGTCAATCTTGCTGTTTTTTGGCTTAGGTACTTAATGTCCGAATTGCCCGAAGGCGGCCCCGAGCGCCGCGCCGCTTTGACCCAGGAGGTCGCCGACCGCACCGGCATCGACGAGGCGATGATCGAGCGGCTGGTGCGCGCCTTTTACGAGCGCGTGAAGCAGGATCCCCTGCTGGCGCCGATCTTCGCGCAGGCGGTCGAGGATTGGGAAAGCCATATCCAGACCCTGTGCCGCTTCTGGTCGTCGGTGACGCTGATGACCGGGCGCTATTCCGGCCGGCCGATGGCGGTCCATGCGCCGTTGCCGGTCGAGCGCGTCCATTTCCTGCGCTGGCTGGCTTTGTTCGAGGCGACCGCCCGCGAACTCTGCCCGGCCCCCGCCGCCGATCTGTTCGTCGAGCGCGCCAAAGCCATCGCCGAAAGCCTGCGGCAAGGCCTGTCGCTGCATCGGGGCAAGCAGATTTGATCCTGCTGCGCGCCGCCCTGCTGGCGATGCTGGCGGCGCTGCCCGCGGTGGCGGATGCGGAATGCGTGATGACCATGCGGATGGTCGACGATCCGCCTTACTTCATTCTGCATGCGGGTGGCCCGCCGACGGGGCTGCATGCCGACATCGCTCGGGAAGCGCTGCGGCGTATAGGGTGCAGGTTGGATTTCCGCGAAGTGCCGTTCACCCGCTCGCTCAAGGAACTCGAGGAGGGCAAGCTCGACATCGTGCCCGACCTCTTCCTGACCCCCGAGCGCGAGCGCTATACGCTTTATTCCCGGACCCGCAGCCGGGTGCCCAACCGCTTGTTCGTGCGCGCGGCCGACCGCGAGCGCTGGCAGATCCACGACTTCGCCGATTTGCCGCGCCTGGGGATCCGGCTCGGCATCGAGACCGGCGCCCTGATCAGCCCCGATTTCGCCGCCATCTCGGCCGATCCCGCCTTCAAGGCGATCCTCTCCACGGCACATACTCACACCGGGCTTTGGCACATGCTGGAGACCGGGCGCGTCGACGCGGTGGTGCTCGACGAATTGGCGGCCAAGCGGGAATTGGTGGCCGAGGGGCTGAACGGAAAGATAGCAGCCACCGACTTCGTGACCTCGGGCGAGGCGGCCTATTTCGGCTTCAGCCGCGCCACGGTCGGCGAGGACCAGCGCGACCGCTTCGACGACGCCGTCGCGGCGATGCATAAGGACGGCACGATGACCCGTATTCTGGCAGGCTATGGCCTCGCTGCCGGCGCGGCGATCGATCTTTCGGAGTGACCCAATGAGTTTTCCCGCCAAACCGCACATCCTGGTCGCCACACCCTGCTATGGCGGCCAGGTCACCAGCCTCTACACCCTGTCCCTGCTGGGGTTGCAGCAGGCCTGCGCCCAGATCGGCGTCGGCCTGACATTCTGGCTGAATGGCGGCGATTCGCTGATCACCCGGGCGCGCAACCTTGCCGTCCAGCAATTCCTCTCCATGCCCGACGCCACGCATCTTTTGTTCATCGACGCCGACATCGGCTTCTCGCCCGAACAGGCTCTCGCCTTGCTGGCCGCCGACAAGGATGTGTGCGGGGCGGTCTATCCGCTCAAACGCCTGGATTGGGAGCGCATCCGCGCCCAGGCCAAGGCCGGTGTGCAGAATCTGGCGGCCAGCACGCTCAATTACGTGATGGACCTCAAGGAGGGCGAGGAACTGCCGCCGCAGGGCGATTTCTTCCGCGTCAAATATCTCGGCACCGGCTTCCTGCTGATCAGGAAAGAGGTGTTCGCCAAAATGGCCGAGCATTATCCCGAGACGAAATTCAACCAGATCCATCTCGGCCTCAACGCCGGCGCCGCCGCCACTGCCAAGGCGCCGGCGCATGCCTTCTTCGACTGCATGATCGACCCCGACAGCGGTGACTATCTCAGCGAGGACTACACCTTCTGCAAACGCTGGACGCAGATCGGCGGGGAGATCTGGGCCTACGCCCACAGCCGCCTGGCCCATGTCGGCACGATGACCTATGAGGGCGATCTGGCGAATACCTTCAAGGAACTGGGCTAACCAACACCCTTCGTCTCCTCGGTAGAGCGGTTGATCGAAAGAGGGATGATCCGCGCCGGCTTCTCCGGCGACCCTCCTGCAACTTCATGGAGGTAGGAGACGATAAGGATGCGTGCCCTGTTTCTGATGGCCTTGC
>Ga0213872_10000094_pt1 | contig 82769 bp, 74 predicted proteins | sample VelepicomBERX_R2_FD_160071 | JGI IMG/M metagenome (GOLD analysis project Ga0213872, IMG submission 160071) | Rhizosphere microbial communities from Vellozia epidendroides in rupestrian grasslands, the National Park of Serra do Cipo, Brazil - RX_R2 | ecosystem: Host-associated > Plants > Roots >... | reverse complement strand
GGCCTTGCGGCCACACCCTAAGGACGAGGTGCTGTCGAGCTGGTGCATTAAGCAGCCAGTGCGTACGAAGAATCGTTTGCAGTTATTGATTTCTGGGTGTATTTACGAGGTAACCAGGCCTCGGTATGCCCTGTTCTGCTTTGCAACCCACGTCGAAACCAGGTCGTCCCCACAGAACTTGTATTCTAACGCATATCAGGCGCAGATGTTAATGAACTTGCCTCAGCAGAACACCGATAACCGTCCAAAGCGCCGCCACGCTGCTTAAAATTGAGGCCACCTGAAGACCGACCAGCCAACGGACCGATGTATTGACATCCGAGCGCAAGCCTTCGAACTTGGCCTCTATCTGCTCGAACTTGCCGTCTATCTTGTCCTCCAGCCGGTCAATGCGCGCATGGAGCCGGTCAAACTCGCCCCGGTTACTCACCTGCGCCTGTTCAAGCATGCTTCGCAAGGCATCAATCTGCCCTTGCGTCACAGAATCGCCCTGCGCCAGACGCCGCTCCAGCGCCGTCAACGCCAGCACCGTCCGCTCCAGCACATCCTCAAGTTTGGAAGTATCCATCAGATCCGCCTCCATCGCCTTATCCTCGCTGTCCATCCTGCCGTTGTCAACCTGAGCAGAACCAGCGTAATCCAGCGATAGCGACGCTATCTGATGCAGATCAATCCGCGCCGGCCGGCAGCAGCGCTTCGCGGATAACCTCGATCTCGATGTCGTGCGACTTCAGATATTCAATGGCGGCGATGGTATTGAATTCGGACTGCATCACCTGCGCCTGACGCACAATGTCGTCCTGGCTGGGCTTGGCGGTCTTGCGGCCCGACGAGGGACGACTGGCAGCAACGGTGGCTAGGCTTGGTTTCATAGTAACATTGCAAGAAAGATATCAAAACAACAGGTATTATACCGGTCTGCCCACCATTTTTCTGCTGAAATATATTCATACGGACGGGCCGTTCGGCCCGGAAACGCTTGTGCGCGGCCGACATGGCAGGCCGTTTCGGAGCATAATGGAAACAACACAGCAGGAGGTCCATCATGTCCAGCACCATCCACCGCAATTTCCCACAAGTGGGGGATGCGAAGAATGCCCGCCAGGCCTTGCTGGCCAGCGGCTTCCAGCCAGCTCACGTGGTTTTTCATGATCACACGCTGCCTTCGCCGTTTTCGGCGGCCACGGCCACCGTCACCAATATGTTCGACGCGCTGGTGCCGGGCGGCGCGGAGGCGGCGGCCAAGGCGCGTCATCGCGCGGGCGCCCTGCTGAGTGTGGATGTCGACGACGACCGGGAACTGGAAAAGGCCGAAGCCATCATGCAGCGCTACGGCGCTGTGGAAGCCTGAGACGCGGCCACGTCAAACGTGCGCCGGAGCCAGAGCAGCGCGTCGTCCGGCATCATGGGACGCGCATAGTAGAAGCCTTGCAGTTCGTCGCAACCAGCCGTCAGCGCGGCCTGCGCCTGCCCCGCCGTCTCGATGCCTTCAGCCACCACCTGCAGATCAAGCGCATCGGCCAGACGGCAGATGGCCGTCACCACCGCCACCGCGTCCGGCGCGGGCAGCGGCGCGATCAGGCCGCGGTCGATCTTCACCACGCTGAGCGGAAGCTCGCGCAGCATGCTCAGTGAGGAGAAGCCGGTGCCGAAATCATCCATCGCCACGTTCACGCCCAGCTCGCGCAACTGCGCCAGCTGGATGCGGGTGTCCTGCAGATTGTCGACCGCCGCGCTTTCCGTGATCTCCAGCGTCAGGTAGCGCGCCGGGACGTCATAGCGCTGCAGGGCGTCTTCCACCAGCAGCAGGAAGCCGGGGCTGAGCAGCTGCACCGGCGAGACGTTCACCGCCACCGGCACGCAATCGCCCGCCTCGCCCCGCCACTGGGCGATCTGGCGGCAGGCTTCCAGCAGCAGCATGGCGCCCAGCTCGGCGATCAGGCCCGTGTGCTCGGCGATGCCGATGAAGTCCATGGGGCTTACCAATCCCGTACCAGGACGCTGCCAGCGCGCCAGCGCTTCCAGCCCGCGCAGCCGCCCCGCCCCGTCCACCTTGGGCTGGTATTCCAGATACAGCTCGTGGTTCTTGATCCCCTTGCGCAGCGCCTGTTCCTGCTCCAGCGCCTGGGCCGACATCTGCTCGAAGCGCCGCTCGGCCATCGCCAGCGAGGTGCCCGGCGTGCGCTTGGCCTGGTACATGGCCGACATGGCGGCGCGCAGCAGCCCTTCGCCGTCGCTGCCGTGATCGGGACAGACGGCCATGCCCATCGAGGCGTCGATAAAGTATTCGCCCGCCGGCACCACCAGCGCCTGGCGGCAGGCGCTGTGCAGGCGCCACGAGAGTTCGCGCTCGGCGCATTCGTCGGGATCGACGATGGCGAATTCGTCGCCGCCCAGGCGCATCAACTGGCCCTGCGGCCCCAGGGTCTGCCGCAGCTTGGCGGCGAAGGCTTGCAGCACCAGGTCGCCCGTCACGTGGCCCTGGCTCTGGTTGAACAGGCGGAAGCGGTCGATGTTCAGGATCACCAGGGTGCAGCGGCCCTGCCGGCAGTATTCGTTCAGGCGCTCCATCAGGATGGCGCGGTTGGGCAGCCCGGTCAGCTCGTCGTGGGTGGCTTTGCGCAGCAGCTCGCGCGCGTTGGCGTTGCGCTCGGTGTCATCGGTGATCAGGATCTGGGTGGCGGCCACGCCGTCCCAGTCGATGCGCCAGGCGGAGAAGCGCAGCTCGCGTTCCTGCCCGCCGTTGACGGTGCGCGGCCCTTCCCAGCTGGCCGATTCCAGCGCGCGCTCTTGCAGCTGCTGGTGATAGCACCGCAGCAGGCCGGCGTCGAAGCTGCCCACGGGCAGATCAGACAGCAGCTCATAAGGACCTTCCTGCAGCGGCAGGCCGTAGATGGCATGGGCGGCCGGATTGGCGTACAGGATGCGCAGGCCGTCCGTCACCACCACGCCTTGCAGCGAATGCTCGGTCAACAGGTGGAAGCGCGCATACAGCTTGCCGATCTCCTTCGCCGCCCTGTCCAGCGCGGCAAACAGGAACACGCAGCCGATGGCCGTGCGCAGCGCGGTGGCGCCGAACAGGTTGGCCTGCAGTCCAGCTTCCCCGTGCAGCATCAGCGGCAGCTGGTTCAGGCCAAGGAGAATCAGCAAGGGGCCAACCAGGCGCTCGATGGCGCTGGTCGGCCACATCCAGCGTCCGGCCAGCGCGCCCAGCGTGGTCAGGAAGACCAGGTTCACACAGGGCCACATCCACAGCCGCTGTTCGGTGCTGGGAACGGTCAGGATCAGCGCCATCGCGATCGTCATTACCAGCGCCGCGCCGGCGGGCAGGCGGCGGCCGGCCAGGCGCAGCACGCCCGAGGTGAGGAACAGCAGATTGGGAATGGCGCCAAAGAGGACGATGGCCGTGCCGATCATCGCGAATGGCGGCGGCACGTTCTGGTGCAGCAGAAAACCCAGCGGTATCAGGCTGGCCGCGATCGTGGAGCAACCCACGTCGCGCGCGAAGGACTGGCTGCTGTGGCGCCGCCACACCAGCAGCAGCGCGGCCCCGACGATCAGGTACACGACAGCGTTGGTAAAGTACTGATACATCATCCGGGGATTTCCTGCCCTGCTCCTGCGCGTTTTCAAAAAAACAATCCAACCCGATTATGGTAAGCGATTTTCTGTCTTAGACATAGAGAATGCGGATTTTTTCACGCGCTTTGCGCAAACAGGCTATAAATGAGGCCGTGTCTTGGAAAAGGATTCGTCATGTCCCATATCGTTCGCAGTCTGCTGGAAACCGACCTGTATAAATTCACCATGTGGCAGGCGCTGCTCCACAGCCATCCCAACTCGCAGGCCAAGTACAGCTTCGTGTGCCGCTCGCAGCCCCAGTTTCCCCTGGCGCTGCTGAAGGAGGAGGTGGAAAGCGAACTCGATCATCTGTGCACGCTGCGCTTCGGCGAGGACGAACTGGAATACCTGCGCCAGCTGCGCTTCATCAAGAGCGACTTCGTCGACTTCCTCACCATCTTCCAGTTCCAGCGCAAATTCATCAGCGTCGAAACGGACGGCGACCAGCTGGTGATCGAAGCCTGCGGCCCGCAGGTGCATGTGATGGGCTTCGAGATCTTCGTGCTGTATATCGTCAATGAGCTGTACTTCCGCCGCTTCGACCAGGAGGCCTGCCTGCAGGAGGCGCAGCGGCGGCTGGACGCCAAGATCACCCAGCTCAAGGCGGGACTGGCGCAGCGCGGCACGGTGCATCCGTTCGCGTTTTCCGATTTCGGCCTGCGCCGCCGCTTCTCGGCCGGGCTGCACGACCACGTGGTGCAGACGCTGCGCGACGCCTTCCCCGAGGAATTCAAGGGCACGTCCGACGTCTATCTGGCCAAGCGCTTCAACCTGATCCCCATCGGCACCATGGCGCATGAATACCTGCAGTCCTACCAGGCCTTCGGCGTGCGCCTGCGCGACTTCCAGAAGGCGGCGCTGGAAGGCTGGGTGCAGGAATTCCGCGGCGAGCTGGGAACGGCGCTGACCGACGTGGTGGGCATCGACGCCTTCCTCGCCGATTTCGACCGCTATTTCGGCAAACTGTACGACGGCCTGCGTGTGGACAGCGGCGATCCGATCGAGGTGGGCGAGAAGATCATCGCCCACTACCACAAGCTGCGCATCAATCCGCACACCAAGCGCATCGTGTTTTCCGATGCGCTGGACTTCGAGCGGGCGCTGGCCATCCACTTCCATTTTGCCGACCGCATCATCCCCACCTTCGGCATCGGCACCAATCTGACCAACGACACGGGCGTGCCGGCGCTGAATATCGTGATGAAGCTGGTGTCCTGCAACGGGCAGGCGGTGGCCAAGATCTCCGACACGGCGGGCAAGACGCTGAACGTGGATAGCGCCTTCCTCAATTACCTGAGCCGGGTGTTCAACAAGCCGCTGAACTGATCTTCCAATTCGATATTAGCGATCTATTTTTTTGACTTCAACGCGCAAGCGCCACAGCCTAATATGCGCTCCATGATTTTCCAACCATGGAGCTTTCGATGAGCAGCAAGCAGCGCATGCTGGTGTACCGTACGGCGGGCCGGGGAAATGGCGGCATCACGCGCCTGGTCAGCCCCGGCGATCTGGGACAGGCGATCAAACCTTTTGTCTTCGTCGACCTGTTCCACCTGGAGCCGGGCTGGCCGGAAATGGTGCTGCATCCCCATTCCGGCATCGCCACCGTGACCGTGGTGATGGACGGCGCCGTCAGCTATCGCGAAACCAATGGCCATCAGGGCGTGCTGGTTCAGGGCGGCGTGGAGTGGATGAGCGCGGGCGGCGGCGTCTGGCATGGCGGCGGCCTGGCCGGCGACGGTCCGGCGCGCGGCGTCCAGCTGTGGCTCGCGCTGCCGCCGGAGGATGAAAACAGCCCGGCGCAAAGCCGCTATCTGGCCGCCGAAGAAGTGCCTTCGGTGGGACCGGCGCGCGTCGTCATCGGCAGCTACGACGGCGCGGAAAGCCCGCTGCAGCCGCGCGCCGCGGTCAATTATCTGCATGTGAGGCTGGCCGACGGCGAGCGCTGGAGCTATGCGCCGCCGGCCGGACATTATGTGGCCTGGGTGGCGTTGTCGCGGGGTGCGCTGCACGCGGGCGGCGCGCTGCTGCGGCGCGAAGTGGGCATCTTCGAAGACGGCGAAGGCGAGATCGCCTTTGTCGCCCAGGGCGAGACGGAATTCGTTCTCGGCTCGTCCGCGCGCCATCCACATGAGCTGCACATGGGCGCCTACTCCGTGCACACCAGCGCGGACGCGCTGGAGATGGGCGAGGCGGAGATCCGGCGCATCGGCCTGCAATTGCGGCGCGATGGCCTGATCTAAGAATCAGCGGCTGGCGTTCAGCAGCAGCTCTTCCAGCACGGCGCCCGACTGCGCCAGCTGCACGCCTTTGGCTTCCATATCGCGCAGGAAGGCCTGGTACTGCGCCTCGAAGCCGCTGACGGGGCTCATGCAGTCCGTCACCAGCACCAGCTTGGACAGCGGCTCCGTGCCGAAGTGCTGCACGATATGCTCGGTGGTGGCCTTGACGCAGTGGCTGCCCGCCTCGCCCGTGATGTAGACCCGGTCGGCCTTGGCCAGCACGTCGATGAAGTCCTGATTGAGCTGGGTGTCCTTGTCTTCCGGGTCGGGCACTTCGGCCATCACGGCGGAGTAGTGCTCGGTCCACGGATTGGAGCCCTTGGCCAGCTTGGCGACGATGCCCAGCGACGAATCTTCCCAGTGGTTGTAGGCGGCGCGCACGTCGGCGTGGACGTTGTTGCCCCAGCTGCCGATTTCGCAGTGCACGGGCCAGACCATGAGCTGATAGCGGCCCTCCGCCTCCAGCGCATCGAGATAGGCCAGCACGCGCGGCATGGCGTCCGGATGGCGCGGCGCGAAGCGGCCGGCGCGCACGTCGGCGGCGGCGATCTGGGTGAAAGGCGTGACGGGACCACCATCCTGCGACCGCCAGAACGTGGGGTGGGCGATGTCGAAGCGGTGATGGGAATCGAGGGTGACGCTGATGGCGCTCAAGCCGGCGCGGCCGCGGTTGATGAGTCCCGCGAGACGCAGCATATCCTGATGCGCGCCCGGCACCGGCAAAGCGGGCTCGAACGGCTGGCGGGTGGAGGGATTTTCAGGCCGATAAGACGGCGGCAGATCGCAAAAATCGTTTTGCGGATCAATGATGAGCAGATGCAGGTTGCGTTTCATGAACCTCTCCGTGGCACATAATGCTCCGCATCATAACGGAAATCCGGGGTCAGGTCTGCCTTTCGGCCATTTGGCTGAAAGGCAGACCTGACCCCGGATTTTAGAGGTGCAACTTAGGCGGCGACGATGCCTTCGATGGCGGTGCGCGACTTGGCCAGGGTGGCGGCGACGGCGTCATCGCCCATGGCCACGCCTTCGGCGTTGATGAAGGTGACGTCGGTCATGCCCAGGAAGCCCAGCACGCCACGCAGGTAGGTGGTCAGGTAGTCGTAGGCTGCGAACGGGCCTTCGGTGTACACGCCGCCAGCGGCGGTGATCACGTACACTTTCTTGCCGGTGACCTGGCCTTCAGGACCGTTGGCGCCGTACTTGAAGGTCACGCCGCCACGGGCTACGTGGTCGATCCATGCCTTCAGGCCGGAGGTGACGGAGAAGTTGTACATCGGCGCGCCGATCACGATCACGTCGGCAGCCATCAGCTCGGCGATCAGGTTGTCGGAGGTCTTGACGGCGAAAGCCTGCTCGGCATTGCGCTGCTCGGCCGGGGTGAAGAAGGCGCCCAGCATCTGCTCGGTCAGGTGCGGCACAGGGTTGGCGGCCAGGTCGCGCTCGACGATGGTGTCGGCCGGGTTGGCGGCTTTCCACTTGGCGACGAATTCGGCGCCCAGCTGACGCGACAGGGAACCGGCGTTACGCACGCTGCTGTTGATGTGAAGTACTTTTGCCATGATGATATTCCTCGTGAAAGTTGATTGTGTTCATCATAGATCGGGTTTAGTATCGAGGAAACCGTGTTTATTTCTATTGTTTATATCGAGTTTGTAGATACATCATGCGTGATCCCGGCCTTCCCTCCCTCGACCAACTGCGCGTTTTCATCGCCGTCATCGACCATGGCGGCTTTGCCGCCGCCGCCCGCGCCCTGCACCGCACGCAGTCGGTGATCAGCTATACGGTGGCCAATCTGGAAGAGCAGCTCAACGTCGAGCTGCTGGACCGCAGCAAGCGCCGCCCCGTGCTGACGGAGGCGGGCAAGGCCCTGCTGGCCGACGCGCGCGCCGTCTCGCTCAAGGTGGACAGCATGCGTTCGCGCGCCAAGGCCCTGTCGTCCGGACTGGAAGCGGAGGTGTCGCTGGTGGTGGATGTGATGTATTCGACCTGCCAGCTGGTGCGCATCCTGCACGCCTTCCAGCGCGAGTTCCCCACCGTCGCCATGCGCCTGCATACGGAGGGCCTGGGCGCCGTGACCGAGCTGGTGATGAAGCGCGAGTGCCACATCGGCATCAGCGGCTGGATGCCGGGCATGCCGGACAATATCGAGCGCCAGGCTTGCGGCTTCGTGACCATGGTGCCGGTGGCGGGACCGGAGCACCCGCTGGCCCAGATCAAGGGCAAGATTCCCAGCGCGGTCCTGCGCGAGCACACGCAGCTGGTGCTGACCGACCGCAGCACGCTGACCAAGGGTCAGGACTTCGGCGTGCTGGCCCTGCGCGACTGGCGCCTGGGCGACCTCAGTTCCAAGCACGCCCTGCTGCGCAGCGGTATCGGCTGGGGCAATATGCCGCTGGAGCAGGTGCAGGGCGATCTCGATGCGGGGCGGCTGGTGCGGCTGGAGATCAACGAGGGCAAGGCGTTCAGCTTCCCTCTCTACCTGATCCACCGCAGCGACGAGGAGCCGGGACCGGCCGGCCAGTGGCTGATGCAGCAGTTTATCGACCTGTCGCAGGCCGGGGCGGCCGAGGCGCAGGACGATTCGCCCGGCATCCTGGCCACGCTGCAGGAGCCCAAGCCGCGCCCCCTACCCTGACACACATCAGTGCACGCCGGCGGTGCTGAGCTTGCAGCGCAGGCGGCGGATTTCCTCCGACAAATCGACCACCAGCGCCGCCACGTCGTCGTTGGCGTCGAAGTCGCGCTCGATCTGCAGCAGGCGTCGCGCCCGCACCAGGTCGGCGCTGGTGAAGCGCCATGCGTCCACGTCGCCCGGCGCGCCCTCCAGCAAGATGCCGGTGCGCACGTGCTGCACCACCCATTCCGTCTCCACGGCGCAGGCTTGCGCCAGTTCTTCCAGGGTCAGCGCGGCCTGCTCCAGCAGCACGCCGCTTACGGTTGCCGTTTCTGTCATCGTCATCCTCCCGAGCGCGGATTGAAGGCCATCTCGCGCGCCATCGTTTGATACAGTTCCTTGGCTTTGGCGCTGTCGGCGCGCGGCAGCACCACGTCCAGCAGCAGATACAGGTCGCCGGCCGGATTGCCGGGAATGCCGCGCCCGCGCAGGCGCAGTTTGCGCCCGCTCTGCGAGCCGGCGGGCACCGTCACCGTCACCTTGCCCGACGGCGTGGGCACCTCGATGTCGCCGCCCAGCGCCAGCTCCCACGGCGCCACGGGCACCGTCTCGAACACGTCGCGGCCGTCGATGCGGTAGCGGGCGTCGGGCGTGAACTGGATTTCCAGGTACAGGTCGCCGGGACCGGCGCGGCCCGGCTGGCCCTGGCCCGACAGGCGCAGTTGCTGGCCCGCCGTCACGCCCTTGGGGATGTTGATGCTGAGCGTGCGCTCGCGGGTGATAATACGGTCCTGGGCGTCGCGTTCGGGCAGATGCAGGCTGACGGTGCGCGTGGCGCCGTTATAGCTGTCGGCCAGGGCGATGGTGATGCTGGCGTGGTTGTCCGAGCCGCGCGCGGGCGGCTGCTGGCGGCGCCGTCCGCCCAGGTTGGCGAACAGGTCGGAGAAGAAGTCGCTGTGCGGCCCGGCGCCCGCACCCGCACCATTGCCGCCGAAGCCGCCGCTGCCACTGCCACTGTTGAAATCGAAGCCAAAGCCTTTTCCCCAGTCCGGCGGCGGACGGAATTCCTGGCCCGCGCGGTATTGCTGTCCGCTGCCCAGGGCGTCGTAGGCGGCGCGCTTTTCCGCGTCGCCCAGCACGCCGTAGGCTTCGTTCAGCTCCTGGGTTTTCTGCTCCGCGTTCTTTTCCTTGCTGACGTCGGGATGATATTTGCGCACCAGCTTGCGGTAGGCCTTCTTGATTTCCTCGTCAGTGGCGGTCTTCTTCACGCCCAGGGTCTGATAATAGTCCTTGTATTCCATCTTGCCCGCTCCCGGATTGCACCTTTGCCAGTCTAGCGCAATTGCCAGGAGCCTGTGTTTGCGGACGGATCAGCGCACCCGGCGTACCGAAGAGATGACGTTGTTCATGTTGTCCAGGTATTCATAACGGCCCGGGTCCAGCATGATGCAGCGGCCGCGGAAATCGGCGTGCTCGCACAGCTCCCAGCGCCCTTCGTTGACAATCACCGAGCCGGCTTGATCGTTGAAGTCGTAGTCATCCAGAGTACGCACATCGCCATGCAGCTCAACCCGGCGGCCGCCAAAGCCGGCATGGCCGAACAACACGATAGGCTCGTGATGGCCGTAGCCTTCGCCCCGGTAGCCACGATCGTCGCGGTCATTGCGGTCATTGCGGTCATTGCGATAATCACGATCACGATCACGCGAGTCGCGGTCGTTGATTTCACGCGCCGACGAGATTTGATCGTTCATTTCCAGGCGAGGGTATTCGCCTCGCTGCAGCACGATGCAGCGGCCCTGGAATCCGGCGTGCTCGCACAATTCCCAGGTACCGGAACGCACCACGGCGCTGGAGGCGCGGTCGTTGAAATCGTAAGGCACCAGGTCGGGCGTGGCGCCGTGCAAAGTGACCGAACGGCCACCGAAGTTGGCGTCGGTGTAGAGCGTCAGCTCACCGGCATGCGCGGCCGCCGCCAGCAATGCGGCAGCAGTCAGCGACAGAGTGGCTTTCATCAGGCGGGAGAAAATGGCATTCATGATTTTTTAACACGCAAAGAATGGCAGCATATCAGGCTTCATTTCGACAAGTCCAGTCCACTCGCGTCCTGGCGGCGCGCGTGGCCGACGTTGCCTGTCTTGAATTGATTACCCGGTGTAATAGCTGAAATGCTTCCCGCTGGCTGAAAAATAAAATGGATGGCCCCTAGAATTACGCCTTTAATCCGGGAGCCCCAACATGAAGAAAACCCTTATCGCCGGCCTGCTGGCTGCCGCTGCCAATTTCGCCAACGCCGGCACCGTGCTGGTGGTGCTGTCCGACCACGACAAACTCGATCTGCAGGATGGCAAAGTCATGCAGACCGGCTTTTTCCTCAACGAGCTGATGGAGCCGGTGCAGGCCTTCATCGCCGCCGGCCACAAGGTCGTCTTCGCCACGCCGAGCGGCAAGGCGCCGTCGGTGGACGAAAAATCCAACAGCAATGACTTCTTCAGCGGCGGCGAGAAGGCGCGCCAGGAAAGCCTGGCGCTGCTGGCGACCCTCGCGCTGACCGCCAAGTCCGGTTCACCCGTCATCAGCATGGCCGAAGTCAAGCGCATGGGCTACGACAAGTTCGACGCCGTCTTCGTCCCCGGTGGCCACATCCCCATGCAGGATCTGCTGAAGGACAAGGCCCTCGGCCAGTTGCTGACCGACTTCCACAACAAGCACAAGATCACCGCCATGACTTGCCACGGCACGATCGCCGCGCTGTCGGTGATTCCGGACGCGAAGGGCTATGTCCGCGATCTGGAAGCGGGCAAGCGCGCCGAGCCTTCGTCGCAATGGATCTACAAGGGCTACAAGATGACCGCCTTCACCAACGAGGAAGAAGAGCAGTCCAAGGGCTTCCTCGGCGGCGGCCACATGAAGCTGTTCCCGCAGGACGGCCTGACCGCGGCCGGCGCGGACTTCTCCGCAGGCAAGGCGTGGTCGGTCAACCTGGTCGAAGACCGCGAGCTGATCACCGGCCAGAACCCGCAGTCGGCCAAGGCCGTCGCGGAAGCGGTCATCAAGAAACTGCACTGACAGGCGACAAGGATGGCGGCGCGGTGACATTTTTGCGTCACCGCGCTGTCATGTTTTTGTAATCGCCGCGTCATGCTCGTGTCCGTGCTCCTTGCCTACACTGGTCTCCATCGACAGCACATTGTCGAACAACCCGAAACCTGAACCTGGACCTGAAGGAGCACTATCATGAAAACGATGCAACGCCTTACCATCGCCCTGGCCTTTGCTGCTGCTTCCATCGGCGGCGCCCACGCTGCCGGCCTGAACGGCACCGCCGCCGACTACGGCACGCAGACTGCCGCCGCCAACGCCGACCGGATCATTAACATCGACGCCGGCACCAAGTACGTCAATGTGGACAACGGCGAAACGGTGCAGTTCAAAGTCGACGGCCAGATGTTCACCTGGCACTTCGACACCGTCGGCAACGGCACCTCCTTTGATCTGAGCAAGATCGCACCGGCAAGCGCAAAACTCCAGGGTATCCAGGCCTACGTGGCTGCCAATCCACTGTATCGAGGCTGATCGCAAGACAGCTCCTCACGGAAAGAACGCGGGCGGGAACTGCTGTTCCTGCCCGTGTTGTCGTTTACAAACCGATCAGCAGTCACTGGCCAAAGTTTTCCTTTTTTCGCCTAAAAAATTTGACACTGATTGAACAAGCTGATGAAGAATCTAAATATCGGAACACGCCTGGCCGCAGGCTTTGGCGTGATATTGTTGTTGACGACCCTCATGACAATGATTTCTCTCTGGCGCCTGCATGGCGTCGCCGACGCGACGCATATGATGATGCAGCAGAATCTGGCCGCCGAGCGCATGACCAGCGACTGGTACCGGCTTATCCATACCAGCGTCCGTCGCACCACCGCCATTTCAAAGAGCACCGATCCTTCGCTGGGCGCCTACTTTGCCGAGGAAACCGAGTCCTCCAACAAGGAAGTGGCGGAATTGCGCTCACGGATCGATCAGCTCCTGAAATCTCCCAGGGAACAGCAGCTGCTCGCTGATATTTCTGCGCTGCGTGCGCGCTTTGTCGCGGCGCGCCTGGCCATCGTTCAGTTGAAGAAGGATGGCAGGATCGAAGAGGCAGAGCAGACGCTCGAAAAAACCTTCGCCCCAACCGCCAAATCCTATCTGCAGGCGCTGGCCGATCTCGTCGATCTGCAGCGGAAAGGGATGGACGATACTGCCGCTCAGATCGAATCCGATTATCAGTCCGGCCGCAATTTGTTGATCGGCGTGGGCATGGCCATGCTGCTTGCCGGCGCCCTGTACGCCTGGTGGCTCACCCAGGGCATCGTACGTCCACTGGACAAGGCCTTGCAGATCGCGCGCAGCGTTGCGGCCAGCGACTTGCGCAGCCGGATCGAAGTAACTTCGAAAGACCAGACAGGCCAGCTGCTGCAAGCGCTCAAGGACATGAACGACAGCCTGATCCACATTGTTGGCTCTGTGCGCTCGGGAACGGAATTGATTGTCACCGGGTCGACCGAGATCGCTTCGGGCAATCTCGACCTGTCGTCGCGCACGGAGGAGCAAGCCAGCAGCCTGGAAGAAAGCGCCGCGTCAATGGAAGAACTGACTGCGACCGTCAAGCAAAATGCCGGCAATGCCAATCGGGCCAACGCGCTTGCCCAGGGGGCGTCGGAAGTGGCGGCCCGTGGCGGCGAGGTGGTAGCCCAGGTGGTCGAAACCATGGGCGCCATCAGCCTGTCTTCGCAAAAAATCGCCGATATCATCACGGTCATTGACGGCATTGCGTTTCAAACCAATATCCTGGCCTTGAACGCGGCGGTAGAAGCCGCGCGGGCCGGCGAGCAGGGCCGCGGCTTCGCGGTGGTCGCCACCGAGGTGCGCGGCCTGGCGCAACGCAGCGCGACAGCGGCGAAGGAAATCAAGCTCCTGATCGACGACTCGGTGCGGCAGGTGGATTCCGGCCGACAGCTGGTGGCGCAGGCCGGCGCGACGATGGCGGAGATTGTCGCCAGCGTCGACCGGGTGACGCAGATCATGGGCGAGATCTCGGTCGCCAGCCGCGAACAGAGCGCCGGCATCGAGCAGGTCAACCTGGCCATCGCACAGATGGACCAGGTGACACAACAGAATGCGGCCCTGGTCGAAGAAGCCGCCGCCGCGTCCGGGGCGATGCAGGATCAGGCCACCAGCCTGGCCACAGCAGTCAGCGTCTTCAAGCTCGCGGAAGCCAATCCAGCGGGCGGACTCCCGCCCCCACCCGCCGACGCCCTGCGCCGCCTGACGCTCAAGCCGGCTCGAGCAGGCCAAGTTGCGTTGCCGCGATGACCGCCTGGGTCCGCGCCGAGACGTTCAGCTTGGACATCACGGCCTTCAGATGGGATTTGACCGTCCCCACGCCGATGCCCAGTTCGCGCGCGATCAGCTTGTTGCAATAGCCCTTGCATAGCAGGTGCAGCACGTCTGTTTCGCGCAGGGTGAGCGCGTCGCGGTGGGCGCTGCCGGCCAGGCTGCGCATGGCCGCTTCACTCACATAACGCTGGCCATTGCTGATCGCGATGAGCGCCGGCTCCATCTCGGCCGGGACACAGTTCTGCAGCAGGTAGCCGTGCCCGCCCGCCTGGATGGCGTGGCGGATTTCACCTTCCTTGTCGCAATGGGTGACGACCAGTACGCACTCGTCCTCGTCGCGGTGCTGGCGCATCAAGGCGATGCCGCTGCGGTAGTCGGCGATGAGGATGGTGCGGGCCAGCCGCACCGCTGGCGGTGCTTCGTCCACATAGAGATTCATGTCGCTCAGCTTGCCCAGGATGGCCCTCAGGCCGGTGCTGACGATCAAGTCCGCGTGCATGATTTGCACTCTGGTTGGAAGATGGAATTGCATGTGTGCCTCCGGCGTCTGAAGTTGAGCGGCTTGGTCCCGCATCGGCGTTGTTGCGTCGATAAGAGGCAGTTTAGAAGGATGGATTGGGCAGCGGCATGACAGCGGAATTACAAATTTCTGACAGCAAGCCGGCAATCATTTCCTATACTGCTACGCGCGGGCCACCGCTCTCAACCTGACAAATGGAGACTAAAATGCGCTCAAAACTATATATGGTTGCAGTCAGTCTGGTACTCGGTTTCACCCTCGCCGCCGAAGCGGCGGAGCCGATCAGGATCGGCGTCTCCGGCCCCTTCACGGGCGGCGGGGCGCCCATGGGCACTTCCATGCGCGACGGCGTAAGGCTGGCGGCGACGGAAATCAACGCCAAAGGCGGCATTCTGGGACGCCCCATCGAGCTGGTCGAGCGCGACGACGAAGCGCGGAACGAACGCGGCGTCCAGATCGCCCAGGAATTGATCAACAAGGAAAAGGTGGTCGCCATCGCAGGCTACGTCAATACCGGCGTGGCGCTGGCCTCGCAGCACCTCTACCAGGACGCGCATATTCCGGTGATGAACAATGCGGCCACCGGTTCCATCGTCACCAGGCAGTTCGCCGACCAGGCGATGAATTACGTGTTCCGCAACTCGGCCAGCGACACCATTCAATCGGCCATGATTGTCGATGAGGCGGTGGTGCACCGCAAGTTCACCAGGGTCGCCATCCTGGCCGATTCGACCAACTACGGCCAGCTCGGGCGCGAAGACCTGGAAAAGGCGCTGGCCAAAAAAGGCCTCACCGCCGTCGCCGTTGAGAAATTCAACATCAAGGATGTCGACATGACGGCGCAGCTGCTGCGGGCCAAGGCGGCGGGCGCGCAATGCCTGCTCACCTATGGCATCGGCCCCGAGCTGGCGCAAATTGCCAACGGCATGGAAAAGCTGGGCTGGAAGGTGCCCATGATCGGCAGCTGGACGCTTTCCATGGCCAACTTCATCGACAACGCCGGCAAGAATGCGGACGGCGCGCGCATGCCACAGACTTTTATCCAGGAACCCAGCACGCCCCGGCGCAAGGCTTTCATCGACGCTTACCTGAAGGTCTACAATCCGCCGAACGGCCGCATTCCGTCGCCGGCGACGGCGGCCCAGGGCTACGATTCGATTTATCTGCTCGCCGCCGCCATCCGGCAAGCCGGCACGACGGAGGGCGCCAAGGTGGCGGCCGCGCTCGAAAATCTGAGCGAGAAAATCGACGGCGTGATCACCACGTATAACAAACCTTTCAGCCACACCGATCACGAAGCGATCACGGCCGACAATACTTTATTCGGCGAGGTTCAGCACGGCCACGTCGTGCTGGCGAAATAAGGCAGTGGCCAGGCATGGCCGGAGCGCCACGATTCACAGTAGAATCGGCGCTTTCGTCCACCGGGATTGCCATGTCTGCCACCTTCACCCTGCCCAACCTGAAACGCGAAGCGAGCGCCCTGTGGCAGCTGGCCTGGCCCGTGCTGGTCGGGCAGCTGGCCACGGTGGGCATGGGCGTGGCGGACGTGGCCATGACGGGCCACGCGGGCACGGACGAGCTGGCGGCCGTGTCGCTGGGCGCCTCCGTCTGGACCATCATCATCGTCACCGTCACCGGCACCATGATGGCGATTAACAGCCTGGTGGCGCACGATGTGGGCGCGGAAGCCTACGAGCGCATCCCGCATCTGGTGCGCCAGTCGCTGTGGAAGGCGCTGGGCGTGGGACTGGTGGCGGCGCTGCTGACCAATGTGGCGACCCTGCTGTTCTCCCATCTCTATCTGACGCCCTATGTCGAGCGCCAGGCCAGCCTCTTCGTCCATGTGATCAGCATCGGCCTGCCGCCCTTCGCCGCCTATCGCGCCCTGTACGGCTACAGCACCAGCATCAACGAGACCAAGCCGGTGATGGTGATCGCCATCCTCGGCCTGTGCTTCAACATCTGCGTCAACTGGCTGCTGGTATTCGGCCACTGGGGCCTGCCGGCGCTGGGCGGCGTGGGCTGCGCCGTGTCGACGGGGCTGTGCATGTGGCTGATGCTGGGCGCCATGCTGCTGTGGATGCGCCGGGCGCCCGCCTATCGCCGCAGCTATCCGTTCACGCACTGGGAATGGCCGCACTGGGTGGAAATCCGCTCCATGCTGCGCCTGGGCCTGCCCATCGGCGTGACCTATTTCGCCGAAGTGAGCGCCTTCGGCTCCGTCAGCCTGCTGGTGGCGCGCTTCGGCGCGGTGCAGATTTCGGCGCACCAGATCGCGCTCAATTTCGCCTCGCTCGTGTTCATGGTGCCGCTCAGCTTCGGCATCGGCCTGATCACGCGCGTGGGACAGGCCATGGGCGAGGCCAATCCCGTGCGGGCGCGCTTCGCCGCCTGGGTCGGCGTGGGCATGTCGCTGGGCTTCGCCGTGCTGTCGGCGCTGTTCATCACCGTCTTCCGCTACCAGATCGCGCGCGCCTACACCTCCGATCCCGTGGTGGTCGAGCTGTGCGCCCACCTGCTGCTGTTCGCCGCCCTGTTCCAGCTGTCGGACGCGACCCAGGTGGCCACTTCCTGCGCCATCCGTGGCTACAAGGTCACGCGGCCGCCCATGCAGATCCAGCTGCTGGCCTTCTGGGTCTTCGCCCTGCCGCTGGGCTGCCTGCTGGGACTGGCGCCTGCCGGCCTGCCCTTCGCGCCCGCCGCGCCCATGGCGGCCAGCGGTTTCTGGATCGGCCTCACGCTGGGATTAACGATCGCGGCCGTGCTGCTGAGCTGGTCGCTGCACCGCCTGTCCTTGCAGCGCATCCGTACTACCTCTTAAGTGGGAGGTGAGTTTCCCTCGCTTGATGCTAGATTGAGCGTTGGCACAACCATTCTCAGGAGGTATTACCGTGAACGCCAGGATAGGTTCCACCGCTACGCTTCTGCTTGTACTTGGCTTGGGCAGCGCGCCCATGATGGCTCCGGCGCTGGCCGACGAGGCCAAACCTTTGCCCGCAGCATTAGTCGATGCCCTAAACAAACTTTCAGGTGGTCCCCATGCCGGCTATCGCGCCAATCACGCCAAGGGCGTGATGGTGACGGGCACGTTCACGCCCTCGCCCAAGGCGCGCACCGTGAGCAAGGCGCCACACTTCCTCAAGCCGGTGCCGGTCACGGTGCGCTTCTCCAACGGCACCGGCGTGCCCATGATGCCGGACGGCGATCCCAACGCCAGCCCGCACGGCATGGCGATCCGCTTCCAGCTGGCGGGCGGCGCGTCGACGGACATCGTGGCCATCTCGGCCAATTCCTTCCCCGTCGCCACGCCGGAAGACTTCCTGTCCCTGCTGACGGCGATCGCCGCCAGCGGTCCCGATGTGGCCAAGCCGACGCCGGTGGAAGCCTTCCTCGGCGCCCATCCTGCCGCGTTGAAGTTCGTCACCACGCCACGTCCGGCGCCGGAAAGCTTCGGCACGCTGGCCTTCTATGGCGTGAACTCCTTCAAATTCACCAACGCCAAGGGACAGAGCAACTATATCCGCTACCAGATCATTCCCGAGGCGGGCGAGCATGCCCTGCCCGAAGGCTCCAAGCCGGGGCCGAATTATCTGATGGAGGAGCTGCCTGCCCGCGTGTCCAAGGGACCGGTAAAGTTCAAGCTGATGGCGCAGCTCGCCAACAAGGATGACAAGATCGACGATCCCACCGTCACCTGGGCGGCCAGCAACAAGGTGGTGGAGCTGGGCACGATCACCGTGAACGCCAACATCGCCAATCAGGCGGAGGCGCAGAAGATTCTCTACAATCCCGTGTCGCTGCCGGCCGGGATCGAACCTTCGGCCGATCCGGTGCTGGCGATGCGCTTCCCCGCCTATGCCGTGAGCTTCGGAATGCGTTCGCAGCAATAAGCCGCGCATAGGCCGCACCATTCCGCCGAAGAAAACCCGGTTTTCCCGGCCGTATTCCAAATACGGCCGGCTCGCCATCCCATGCGATGTCTGGTATCGTCTTGCTGATAATTAATATCAGTTTCTTCATTTACCGGGACATCCATGCGTTTTTCTCTCTGCTTCCTGGCCATGCTGGCCTGCGGCACGGCATCGGCCGACCGCCTTTCCCTTGACCGTATCTATGCCGACCCGGCGCTGAGCGGCCCCGGCCTGCGCAGCCTGGCCGTCTCGCCCGACGGCGCGCGCGTCACCTTCCTGCGCGGGCGCGACGACAACCAGTATCAGCTCGACCTGTGGGAATACAATGTGAAGGACAAGGCCACCCACCGCCTGGTCGATTCGCAGACCCTGGTCCCCAATGAAAACCTGTCCGACGCGGAAAAAGCGCGCCGCGAGCGCGAGCGCATCGCCAGCCTGAAGGGCATCCTCAGCTATAGCTGGTCGCCGGACGGCAAGCAGCTGCTGGTGCCCATCGCGGGCAATCTCTACCTGGTCGACATCAGCAAGCCGGGCGCGGCGCGCATGGTCGCCAGCGGCAATGTGTTCGATCCGAAGATTTCGCCCAAGGGCCATTACGTCTCATTCGTGCGCGACCAGAACCTGTTCGTGATCGACCTCGCCACGGGCAAGGAGCGCCAGCTGACCACGGACGGCAAGGGCACGGTGCACAACGGCGAAGCGGAATTCGTGGCGCAGGAAGAGATGTCGCAGACCACGGGCTACTACTGGGCGCCGGACGATTCGGCCATCGCCTTCAAGCGCTATGACGAGACGCCCGTGCCGGTGGCGCGCCGCTTCGAAGTCTACGCCGACCACACGGACGTGATCGAGCAGCGCTATCCCGCCGCCGGCGATCCCAACGCGCTGGTGCAGCTGAAGATCGTCTCCCCCGCCACGGGCGAGACGCGCGACGTGGACCTGGGCGGCAATGCCGACATCTACCTCGTGCGCGCCGACTGGAGCGCGGACAGCAAGGCCCTCTTCTTCCAGCGCCAGAGCCGCGACCAGAAAAAGCTGGAGCTGATCTCGGTCGACGCCGCCACCCTGGCGCAGCGCGTGATGCTGACGGAAACCTCGCCCACCTGGGTCAGCATCTTCGACGACCTGCGCTTCCTCGCCGGCGGCAAGGGCTTCATCTGGTCGTCCGAGCGCACGGGCCGCAAGCATCTGTACCTGTACGATATGAACGGCAAGCTGCTGCATCCGATTTCCAGCGGCGAATGGGGCATCGACAATGTGCTGGCCGTGGATGAGCACAAGGGCCGCGTCTACGTCGCCTCCAACCGCGACGCCGTGACCGACCAGCAGACCTATGCGCTGGCCATCGACGGCAGCACGGCCGGCAAGCCGCAGCGCGTGACGCAGGCGGACGGCTGGCACGTCTCGTCCTTCTCGCGCAATGGCGAAGTGTTCGTGGACACCTTCTCCGATCCCGACACGCCGCCGCAGGTAAGCCTGCGCCACGCCGACGGCAGCATGATCGAGTGGCTGGACCACAATGAGGTGAGCAAGGACCATCCTTACGCCAGGTTCAAGGACGCCCACCTGCACACGGAATTCGGCACGCTGAAGGCCAAGGACGGCCAGACCCTGTACTACTCGATGATCAAGCCGGCCGACTTCAATCCGGCGAAAAAATACCCGGTCTACCTGTTCACCTACGGCGGCCCGCACTCGCAGCGCGTGCAGCGCAACTGGGGCAGCCTGTTCGACCAGTATATGGCGCAGCAGGGCTTCGTCGTCTTCCGCCTGGATAACCGCGGCTCCGCCCGCCGCGAGCGCGCCTTCACCGACGCCAACTACCACCAGCTGGGCAAGGTGGAAGTGCAGGACCAGCTGACCGGCATCGAGTGGCTGGGCCAGCAGAGCTATGTGGATTCCAAGCGCATCGGCGTGTTCGGCTGGAGCTATGGCGGCTTCATGACCCTGCGCCTGCTGGCGGAAGCATCGGACAAGATCGCCATGGGCGTGTCGGTGGCGCCGGTGACGGACTGGACTTTGTACGATACGCACTACACCGAGCAGTTCATGGGCACGCCGAAGGAAAACGCGGCCGGCTATGCGGACAGCGCGGTATATTCCCATCTGGATGGCTTGAAATCGCCGCTGCTGCTGATGCATGGCATGGCGGACGATAATGTGCTGTTCACCAACACCACGCGCATGATCGACGCGCTGGTGCAGCGTAATGTGCACTTCGAACTGATGACTTATCCCGGCGCCAAGCACGGCATCTCGGGACGGGCGCCGCAGCGCCATGTGTTCGGCAATATCGAGGCCTTCTTCAAGAAGAACCTGATGCCGCAGCAGTAAAAAAAATGGGCTCCCGCGGGAGCCCATTTTTCATTCCTTAGTTGCGGTTGCCCATATTCTTCACGGCTTCCTTGGCGTCGCCGACACCTTTCTGCAGCTTGCCTTCGGCCTGTTTGTTCAGGCCCTTGGCCTGCTGTTCCGAGCTGCCGACAGCCTTGCCCACTTCCTCCTGGATCTTGCCGCCGATATCCTTGGCCTTGCCTTTGATCTGGTCCTTGTTCATGATGTGCTCCTTCATGGCTGGGACACACGGCGTTATTGCCGCGCGCAGGACTTTACTTTAGGCAGAAGTCGTCTGCGCTTCTGTGCGCGAGCGAACTTATACGGGCTTGCGCCACACGCTGGCCAGCCAGGGCTGCTGCTCTCGCGGCAGGCCGTCCGGGCGGTAATAATGGCGGACGGGCAGAAAACCGGCGGCGACCAGATATTGTTCCCAGGTGGCGTAATCGTAATAGCTGCCGTAGCGCGGGCCGTTCCAGCCTTCGCGGTTGTCGCCGCGCGGATTGGAGCTGAACAGTACGCCGCCCGGCTTGAGCGTGGCGTGCAGGTCGCGCAAGACCTTGGGCAGCGCGGCGCTGGGAACGTGGAATAAGGACGCGTTGGCGAACACGCCGTCAAAGGTATTCGCAGGCAGGTCCAGCGCGACAAAGTCCTGCCGCCACACGGTGCAGCCGCTGTAGGCCTGCGCCATTTCGACGAAGCGGGCGGAACCGTCCACGCCGGTGGCCTGGTGTCCCAGCTGGGTGAACGCCTTGAGGTCGCGCCCCGGCCCGCAGCCGAGGTCGAGAATGTGATACGGCGCCTGGCCTTCTATCGCATCGAGCAAGGCGGCGATGTTCTGGCTGACGTCGTGGTCGATGGTGCCGGCGAAGAAGCTGTCGGCATTGTGTTCGTAGTGCTGCAGCGTTTGCTGCGTGATCTGGCTGATCTGTTTATCGTCGGCGTCCATGCTGATCCTGAAGCGCCGCCGCGCCCGCGCATCATGCGCGCACGCGGCGGCGACATCACTTTACCAGACGCGCACGCGCTCTTCCGGCTTCAGGTAGAGCGACTGGCCCGGCTGCACATCGAAGGCCTTGTACCAGGCGTCCAGATTACGCACGGTATAGGTGCGCCAGTGGGCCGGCGAGTGGCCATCGGTCAGCACGGCGCGGCGCAGGGCCGCTTCGCGCTGCACGCTGCGCCAGCTCTGGGCGTAGCCAATGAAGAACTGCTGGTCCGCTTCGGCCGATTCCGGCTTGCCTTGCAGCTTGGTCTTGTAAGCGTCGTAGGCGGCGGCAAGGCCGGCCAGGTCGGCCAGGTTTTCACTCAAGGTCTGCTGACCGTTGATGGCGATGTCCGGGAAAGGCTTATAGGACGAGTACTGGGCCACCAGCACCGCCGAAGCCTTCTTGAAGTGCTCGCCGTCGGCCGGAGTCCACCAGTCGCGCAGCAGGCCCGTCGAGTCGAACTGCGAACCCTGGTCGTCGAAGCTGTGGCTGATCTCGTGGCCGATCACGGCGCCGATCGCGCCATAGTTGACGGCGTCCGGGAACGAAGGGTCGAAGTCCGGCTTCTGCAGGATGGCCGCAGGGAAGTTGATGGCGTTCTGCATCGGCATATTCACCGCGTTCACCAGCTGGGCCGGCATGCACCATTCGGCGCGGTCGACCGGCTGGTGCAGCTTGGCCAGTTGCTGCTGGGTGTGGAATTTTTCCGCGCGCAGCAGGTTGCCCATGGCGTCGCCGGACACCACTTTCAGGCCGTCGTACTTCGCCCATTTTTCTGGATAGCCGACGCCCACGTACAGGGTGTCCAGCTTGGCGTGCGCTTCCTTGCGGGTGGCGGGCGCCATCCAGTCCAGCTGGTCGATGCGCTTGTGGAAGGCGGCGACGATGTTTTTCACCATGTCCTGCACGTATTGCTTGGACGAGGCGGGGAAGTATTTTTCCACATACATCTGGCCCAGCGCGTCAGGCATGGCGGAGTCGATGGCGGCCAGGCTGCGCTTCCAGCGGGCGGACTGCTGCGGCGTGCCCGTCAGCGTACGGCCGTAGAAGTCGAAGTGCTCGTCGGCCAGGGCCTTGGGCTCGGCGCTGCTCAGGTGGTTGATGGTGTGGAAGGCGAGGAAGTCCTTCCAGCTGTCCAGCGATTCGCTGCCGACCAGGGCTGCCGCGCCCTTGATCGCGCCCGGATGGTAGGCGATGAATTTCTGCTGCTGGCCCAGGCCGGCCGCCTGCAGGAAGACTTTCCAGTCCATGCCCGGCGCCTTGGCGGCGAAGTCGGACGCCTTCCAGCTGTTGTTGGCCTTCAGGATATCGGCCGAGTCTTCGCGCGTGGAATGGGTCTGGGCGATCTTGCTTTCCAGGGCGAACACGCGGGCGGCGCGCTCTTCCGCCTGGTCCATGCCGGCCAGCTTGAAGGTGGCGGCGATGTGGGCCTGGTACTTGGCGCGCAGCTCGGCCATGCGCGGGGTCTGGTCGATGTAATAGGCGCGGTCAGGCATGCCCAGGCCGCCTTGCAGCAGGTAAGGCGTGTTGTGCGTTGGATCGGTCAGGCCCTGGGCGATCCAGATGCCGAAGATGTTTTCGGTGAAGAAGTTGGTGGCGTTGAGCGGGTCGACGTCCACGCGCAGGGAGCCGCCCAGCGCCTGGGCCAGCTGTTTCTTGTCCTTGATGGCGGCGATGGGCGCCAGCACTTGCTGCAGCGGGGCCAGGCCTTTGGCCTCGATGGCCGCCTCGTCCAGCGAGGTGCTGTAGAAGTCGGTGACTTTTTTCACTTCGCCCTTGGCGCCGGGCGTGGCCGCTTCGATCAGCTTCTGCAGGCGCTGGTTGTTCAGCTCCGTCATTTCGGCGCCATTGCTCCAGTTGCTGCGGTCGGCGGGGATCTGTACGGACTTGAGCCAGTCGGCGTTGACGTAGGTGAAGAAGTCATCGCCGGGCGCCGGAGTGGCCTGTGCCGGGTCGGCCCAGGCTGGCGCGATGGCAAGGGCTGCGCCGAACAAGGCGAGGCGGATAGCGGCCTTGAGCGGGTTCAGTCGTACGGATGGGTGGTGTACTTTCATGTTAGTCCTTTGCGGATCTGGATTAAAAAATGGCCCAGGCTGCACTTTACCCGTTAGCCCGTCCGGGCGCTGCTCCGATGCGACGAAATGCAGAATCGGGGCACTAGAGTGCAAAAAGGCTTTTTGGATTCGGGGAATGGCGATATAGTTATTCCATAGCAACGCGCCTACCCCCTTGAGGAGATAAAAGATGAAACTTGATGCCCTGTTCCAGAATCCGACAGCGTTGCCTACGGCGCCCAAGGTTGTGGAGGAGCTGATCAGCAGTTTTGACAAGGCCAGTGTCTCGACCGAAGAGATCGCCAAAAAGCTGTCCACCGATCCGGTACTGAGCGCCAAGCTGCTGCGCTTGGCTAATTCGGCCTATTACCATGTGTCGCGCAGCATCGGCACCGTGGAAGATGCGGTGCTGATGCTGGGCTTCGTCACCGTGCGCACCTTGGTCATCAGCTCCGGCCTGGTGAGCGGCTTCAAGACCGTGCCCGGCCTGGATTTGAAGCAGTTCTGGCGCTACAGCCTGCACACCGCCGTGTGCGCCAAGTGGATCGCCAAGAAGACGGGCGAGAATACGGACTTGGCCTTCACCATTGGCATGATGCACGCCATCGGCCAGCTGGTGATCCATTCGGCCATGCCGGAACAGGCCATGGCGCTGGACAAGGTGGCCGGCCCGCTCGATGCGCGCCGCCTCGATTCCGAGCTGACGTCCTTCGGCTACACCTTCGCCAATGTGGGCGCGGAGCTGGCCAAGCGCTGGAAGTTCCCCGACACCTTCGGCGAAACCATCAACGCCTTCCCCGATCCTTACCATAACGGCGAGCTGAACCGTCTGGCTGCAGTAGTCAACCTGGCCGCCTGGCGCGCGCGCGTGGAGCAGAACAAGCTGAGCGAAGAAGAAATCGCCGCCTGCTACCCAGCCGACCTGGCCGAGGAACTGGGCCTGGACGACGATGCGCTGACCGACGATATGCCGCCGCCGGACGAGCTGAGCGCGGGTCTGGAAGAACTGGTAAAGTAATCTTTACACAAGTTTCCTGCGTGGCCGCTGCCTGCCTTCGGGCGCAGCGGCTTTTTTTCGTCTGTGCAAGTAATTGTTTTTATTGGGAAAATTATTTTTAGGAAAAATTTTTCGATTTTTTTCAAAAAAACCCTAAAGTTTCCGAAAGGCAGGCCGTTACCCCAGACAAGCGTAATTGTTTTTAATTTTCCAGGGTGCGTCTATGACCTCGAACGAAGTCCTCTCCATGTACGAAAACATTGCCGGTCTGAGCAACCAAATGGCTGCCGCCGCGCGCATGGGCGATTTCGATGGTCTGAGCAAGCTGGAAGGCCAGTGCGCCGCAGAAGCGAGCGCGGTGGAAACCGGCGTTCCCGCCCTGAGCGGCGACGCCCGCCAGCACAAGATCGCGCTGCTGAAGCAAATTTTGGCCAACGACCGCGCTATCCGCGACGTGACCGAGCCCTGGATCAACAACGTGCCAGGCATGCGCCAGTAAAGCGCCCTACCCCATCAAAAAAAGCGCCCGAGGGCGCTTTTTTATTGCATAAGCAATTTGAGTAGTTCCTGCGCAGCAGCAACCCCCGCCAGAATTCCGAAGGGAGATATCACTCCCTTCCAGAAACTAATTTCATCAAGGAGTGCGTTCAGCTTCCTATCCAGCGCGGCAATTTCTCTCAAAATTGACGAATGATCTTGAGGCGGCGTATTCATGGTTCCATTCCCCCATTAAATTCAACGATCCACCTCTTATACTGCCGTTTCTAGCGCTCCGCAACCGCGAGGCGCAAGCAGAGGGCGATGCCTTGGGCGGCCTGGGTGATTTCGGGCAGCGAGGGGAAGCTTGGGGCGATACGGATGTGGCTGTCCTCGGGGTCGACACCGTAGGGGAAGGCGGCGCCGGCGGGCGTCAGCGTGATGCCGGCTTCCTTGGCCAATGCCACCGTGCGCCTGGCGAGGCCGGGCGGCGTCACCAGGTCGATGAAGTAGCCGCCTTGCGGACGCGTCCACGAGACACCGGGCTCCTCGCCCAGGTAGGCGTCGAACTGGGCCAGCACGGCGTCGAACTTCGGCTTGAGGATCTGGCGGTGGCGCTCCATCAGCTCTTCCACGTGGGCCAGGTCCTGCAGCACGCGCACATGGCGCAGCTGGTTGATCTTGTCCGGGCCGATGCTGCGCACGCCGGCATGCCTGGTCCACCAGGCGATGTTGGCGGGCGATGCGGCCAAAGCGGCCATGCCCGATCCGGCCCAGGTCACCTTGGAGGTGGAGGCGAAGACGAAGGCGCGGTCGGCGTTGCCGGCCTTGGCGCAGGCGTCGAGGATGTGGGCGCCGGCCAGCTTCTGCTCGCCGAGGTGGTGGAAGCGGTAGGCGTCATCCCACAGCAGGCGGAAGTCTGGCGCGGCCGTCTTCATTGCGGCCAGGCGCTGCACGACGGCGTCGGAGTAGACCACGCCGCCGGGGTTGCTGTACTTGGGCACGCACCACATGCCTTTGATGCTGGCGTCCGCGGCGACCAGCTTTTCCATCAGGTCCATGTCCGGGCCCTCTTCCGTCATGGGGATGTTGATCATCTTGATGCCGCGCGATTCGCAGATGCTGAAGTGGCGGTCGTAGCCTGGCACCGGACAGAGGAAGGACACGGGCTGCTGGCTGACCCAGGGCGCATGGCCCGGCACGCCGTTCAGCAGAGCGTAGACAATCACGTCGTGCATCAGCGACAGGCTGGCGCTGCTGTCGACCACCACTTGGGCAGCGGGCACGTCAAGCAGTTGGCCGAACAGGGCGCGCGCTTCGGGAATGCCGATAGTGCCGCCATAGTTGCGGGCATCCGTGCCGTCAGCGGTGATATAGCTGTCGAGGGGCGCCATCAGGGCGTTGGAGAGATCGAGCTGTTCCGGCGCGGGTTTGCCGCGCGACATATCGAGTTTCAGGCCCAGCTGCTGGAAGGCTGCGTACTGCTGCTGCGGAGAGACGGAATCGGTTGCGGTCATGAGGCTCTTTCAAAAGGACATGCGGATACCAGCGGAAACTATACCGCAGATCGCCGGTCTGTATCGGAGGTGGGTGCGATAGCGCTTATTCGGGCTCGAGCAGGGATTCGGGCGTGACTTCTTCCAAAGGCGGCGCGGGTTCAGGTTCGGGTTCCGGCGCGGGCTTTTTCTTGCGCCAGCCTTGCCAGATTTTCAGGGGAGCGTTGCTCTTGCCTTCCTTGCGGCGCTTCCACAGGAACCAGCCTAGTCCGCCCAGGACGGCGACGGCAACGGCGCCTGCAGCGGCCAAGGTGGTGGTGCCGATACCGTTTTGTTCGGCGGGCTTTTCCTTTTTGTATTTCAGCTTGGGGAGGATGCGGCTGTTTTTGGCGGGCGTATGGGCGGAGGCTGAAGATTCGGCGGCTGCTGCGGCTGCGGCCGACGCGGGCTGCGCAGCTTCAGCGGAAGCGGAATGGGCCGCATGCGCCGAGGCGGCGCCAGCTGAACTGGCGGCAGCAGAGGCTGCCGACGCGGGCGCGGCTGGCGTGGCGGAGGTTCCTTCGACTTCGCTTTGCAGCTTGCGCAGTTTGTCTTCAAGGACGCCAAGCTTCGTGACCAGGACGACGCTGCGGGCGTCCAGCGCGGCGCATTGCGAGGCGGTCATGGATGGCTTGGGCGCGCAAGCGGCTGCCGGAACGTCAGCATGCTTCAGCGGCGACGCCTCTTGCCTGGAGCTGGCCGGCAGAGTCGCTTTGGCTCGCTCGGCATCCTGCGCGGCGGCAGCTTTGGCCGGTGCAGCCACGGACGAGCTCTGCGTAGCTGCTGCGGAGGATGCACCCGAAGCGGCGGCAGCGGCTGGCGCATCGGCGGCGGTGGATGCCGCAGACGCCGCCACAGAGGTGGCGGATTTCACAGGAGATGCCGCTCCAGGCTTGTGCTGGCCCGCGATCGCAGCAGCCAATTCGCGCGGCGCGATGACGCCCTTGCCCGACGCGCGCGGCACCGCCGCAGTCGCGGCCGCCGCACCGGCAGCGGCTGGCGCGGAAGCAGACGGCAGCGCGGACGCGGGCGCCGATGCCGATGCCGATGCCGATGCCGATGCCGATGCCGATGCCGATGCCGGGGCGGAGCCTACTTCTGCGGCGGAAGGCGGCAAGACTGACGCCGATGCAGATCCTGGCGCCGGCGCTGGCCGCGCTTTGGCGGCTGCCGCCGGCCGCGCAGCGCGGGCGCGGGCGGCGACGAGGGCGGCGTCGGATGCCGACGACGATGCGGTCGCGGCGGACATCGGCGCAGACGGCGCAGATGGCGGCGCGGGCGGCGCCGGATGCGGATCGGCCTGGAGCCAGAGTGTGGCCGAGCGCACTTCCTGCCGTCCGTTCGGCCCCAGCTCCAGGAACAGGATCAGATGGTCCGCCTCGACCGGCTGCAAGGTGGTAATGTGCAGGAATTGCCGCCCGTCGTGCCGCGCCACCGACAGATGCACGCCGCGCAGGGCCGGGTCCATGGCGACGCTCGCGCCCTGGAAGATATCCGCCGGGGCCAGCCGCACCGTGACACCGGACGCATCATCGGCCGTCAGCGCCACCAGTTCGATATCGGCCGCCAGCTGCTGTCCGATGTAGGAGCGCACCGAAGCCTCACCCAGCTCCGCCGCCAAAGCGCTAGTAGACGTAAGAAGGGCTAGAACCAGGGCGCCAGCGCGCGGAATAATCGTCGAAAATGGGGTGCGCTGCATGTCGGGGTCGCTTCGGACGCGAATTTTCAAAGTGTAACAGCTATAACGGCCGGAAATCCCTGTTTTGTAGCCCTCAGTAAATTTTTCGCGCTACACTTGCCATCTTGATCACTGCGGAGGAAAGCCATGAGCAACCGGATTGAACGCGACAGTTTTGGCCCGATAGAAGTCCCCGCCGCGCAGCTGTGGGGCGCGCAGACCCAGCGCTCGCTGCACCACTTCCACATCTCCACCGAGCGCATGGCGCCGGAGCTGATCCACGCGCTGGCCAGCGTCAAGCGCGCCGCCGCCAAGGTCAACCTCGACCTGGGCGTGCTGGATGACGCCAAGGCCGTCGCCATCACGCGCGCCGCCGACGAGGTGCTGGCCGGGCAGCATGCGGACGAATTCCCCCTCGCCGTGTGGCAGACGGGCTCCGGCACGCAGTCGAACATGAATATGAACGAGGTGCTGGCCAACCGCGGTTCCGAGCTGATGGGCGGCATCCGTGGCGAGCAGCGCATGCTGCATCCGAACGACGACGTCAACAAGGGACAGTCCTCGAACGATATCTTCCCCACGGCGATGCATGTGGCGGCCGGACAGGCGCTGGCCAAGCTGTTGCCCGCCCTGCGCCAGCTGCGCGGCACGCTGCATGCCAAGTCGCAGGCGTTTGCCGGCATCGTCAAGATCGGCCGCACCCATTTGCAGGACGCGACGCCGCTGACCCTGGGCCAGGAATTCTCCGGCTATGCGGCGCAGCTCGATTACGCCGACAGCCTGGTCGAAGCCGCCCTGCCCGGCGTGCTGCAGCTGGCGGCCGGCGGCACGGCCGTGGGCACGGGCCTGAATTCCCATCCTGAATACGCGACCCGCATCGCGGCCGAGCTGGAACGCGCGCTGGGCCTGCCCTTCCGCAGCGCCGACAACAAGTTCGCCGCGCTCGCCGGCCATGACGCGCTGGTGGCGGCCCACGGCGCCATGAAGACGCTGGCGACGGCGATGATGAAGATCGCCAATGACGTGCGCTGGATGGCCTCCGGTCCCCGTTCCGGCTTGGGCGAGCTGACCATTCCCGAGAACGAGCCGGGCAGCTCCATCATGCCGGGCAAGGTCAATCCGACCCAGTGCGAGGCGGTGACCATGCTGTGCTGCCAGGTGTTCGGCAACGATGTGGCGATCACCATGGGCGGCGCCTCGGGCAACTTCGAGCTGAATGTGTTCAAGCCCATGATCGCGCATAACTTCCTGCAAAGCGCGCGCCTGCTGACGGACGGCATGCTCAGTTTCGACGAGCACTGCGCGCGCGGCATCGAGCCCAACCTGGGCCGCATCGAGGAATTGATGGAGCGCTCGCTGATGCTGGTGACGGCGCTGGCGCCCCATATCGGCTACGACAAGGCGGCGCAGATCGCGAAGAAGGCCCAGCACGAAGGCACGACCCTGAAGGCGGCCGCACTGGCGCTGGGTTATGTGACGGCGCAGGAGTTCGAGCAGTGGATCGTGCCGCTGGAAATGACCCGTCCCGGCGCCAAGGGCTGAAGCCTAGAAGCCGTAGGAATAACGCACGCCAACCTGCCAGTCCGGCGGCGCGGCCGCGTCGTGGCCGGGATGCTCGCGCCACATGATGGAGCCCGTCAGCCGGCCCCGCTTGCCGTTGGCTCCGAAGCGGGTGGTGTAGGTCATTTCCATGTCGCGCTCGGTCGCCGTGGGGCGTAGGTTCAGCACCTGGTTGGCGGTGATCAGGGTGCTTGTGTCCGCGCCCTGTGGCACGGCGCCGCTGAGCTGGATGGTGCCCGACTGCACCCGCGCCGGCATGGAGAAGGTCAGGCCGACGCTGTCGTGGTCGTTCCAGATGCGGTGCATGGCAAAGCCCACACTGTAAGCCATGGTGCGCACGCTGGTCACTTGCGCCAGCAGGCTGTCGCTGCCGCTGAAGCCTTCCGTGCGGCCGGACGAGGCGGTGCCCACGACGGAAAGATCGCGCGTGAGCGCATAGCCGGCCGAGACAGAGGTGAAGGTGGTGGTAGGGCTGGCCGCCAGCGCCGCGCCCTGCTGGCTGCCCAGCATGTAGCCGCTGTCGCGCAGCACGCCGACGGTGAAGACGCCGACGGCGCGACCCATCTTCTGCTCGAATTCCGCGCTGCTGATAAAGCTCTGGCCGGGAGCGAGATCCGGCGTGCCGAAAGTGTCCGGCGCCAGGCCCGACGCTTCCAGGCCGAAGAAGCGGCCGCTGATGCCGGTCGCGCTGAAGATGCCGAGCTGATTTGCGTAAGGCAGGTTGATCAGGTATTGCCAGGACGGGGCCATCTGCACCCGCTTGTCCGCAGCGCCGGGCTGCGGCAATACCGTGGGAAAATCGGCGGCAATAGCCGGGCCGATGAGGGCGGCGTAGAGAACAAGGGCTGTCGGTCTCATGATGCTTCTCCGCTTGCCGGTTTTTATTTTTGCTCTTAATTCAGATTAGCAAGTCATTTTCTAATAGGCAAACTGAATCTCGATTCGCCATGGGGTAAACTGCGCGCCTGTCGGAAAGCCGCTACACTGCGTGAAAGCGGCCTCCTCAATTGGCAACAAGGAAGAAAAATGCAGAAAGTGACCTTTGATTTGAATGGTGAGTTTGTCGAGCTGAACCAGCTGCTGAAGCTGGTCGGACTGTGCGACAGTGGCGGCGCGGGCAAGATGCTGGTGGCCAGCGGCGAGGTGAAGGTCGACGGCAAGCAGGAGCTGCGAAAGACGGCCAAGATCCGCGCCGGACAGCGGGTGAGCATCGGCGACGTGCAGATCACCGTCGCCTAAGGCCCGGGCCGCACCCGGCGGCGGTATTCGCCGGGCGGAATGCCGGTCCACAGCATGAAGGCGCGCTGGAAGGTGGACTGGTCGGAAAATCCCAGCCGCGTCGCGATCTGCTTGAGCGGCGTCGTGCCTCGGCTGAGCAGGTGCAGCGCCAGATCGCGCCGCAAATCATCCTTGATGCCCTGGAAGCTGGTGTCGCTCTCCTCCAGCTTGCGGTGCAGGGTGCGCGGCGAGACGGCCAGTTGTTCCGCCACCTGCGTCAATGACAAATGCACGGGCAATGCCTGCTGCAGCACCCGGCGTACTTCGGACGCCAGGGTTTCCCTCACCAGCAAGGCTTCGATCATGCTGCCCGGCGCGCGGCGGATAAAGCGCGGAATCTCGCTGGCGTTGCGGATAATGGGCAGCTCCCTCGCCTGCGCGGCAAAGCGCAGGCTGGCGTAGGGCTGGTTGAAGCGCAGATTGCGTCCCAGCAGATTGCGCAGCTCCAGCGGGTGGCGCGGCGCGGGACAGGGAAAGTCCGCCGATACCAGCGGCAGCCGCTGTCCCGTCAACCAGGACAGCAAGGCATACATGGTCAGCATGCTCACCTCGTAGCGCAGCAGGCGGCGCGGCGCGTCATGCGCCCGCTCGCGGAAGGACAAGGCCAACTGGCCGCCATCCATGCTGCACTCGGCCTGGAAAGCGCCCAGCACCACATTGCAGCCGCGCGCGATCACCTGCACGCTTTCGGCCAGGGTGGAAGCCGTGGAGCCGATACGGCACAGCATCTCCACCGATCCCGGCCGCGTGGGCACGCTGTGCAGGCCGAATTCCTCATCCTCCAGCGCGGCCACGATGCCCGCGTACAGACGCGAAAACTGCTTGAGGCTCAGGCGCGCGCGCGGCGTGTCGAGCAGGGCCTGGTCGATGGAGGCGCGGCTCAGCAGCCCGTCGCGGTCGACGCCCCGTTCGGCGGCGGCGCCGATCAGGTCGCGCGCGTAACGCATCGAGATGGTGATGGCTTCGGTCTTGGCTAACATGGCGATTTACGCAATAACAATGGCGAGTCACGCTATCACGTTTTTACTCAAGCTGGGCGAAAATGTTCGAGGACGATGGCGATTTCCGCCATTGCGTGCAGCGCCAAAAATAATTACTAAGAGACAACATGCATGCGTTCGACTATATCGTCGTAGGGGCGGGCTCGGCCGGCTGCGCCCTCGCGGCCCGACTGACTGAGGATCCCGAGGTGAGCGTCTGCCTGCTGGAAGCGGGCGGGCCGGATAACAGCGTCCTCATTCACGCGCCCGTCGGCGTCGCAGCCATGATGCCGACGCGGCTACACAACTACGCCTACAAGACCGAGCCGCAGCCGCAGCTGGACCGCCGCCGCGGTTATCAGCCGCGTGGCAAGACGCTGGGCGGCAGCAGCTCGATCAACGCCATGCTCTACGTGCGCGGCAACCGCTGGGATTACGACCACTGGGCGGCGCTGGGCAACAAGGGCTGGTCGTACGCCGAGGTGCTGCCCTACTTCAAGCGGGCGGAGAACAACGAGATCCACGGCGCGGACGCCTACCACGGCGCGGGCGGTCCGCTGAACGTCACTTATCCGCGCCACAGCAGCCCGCTGTGCGACATGTTCCTGGCCGCCTGCGCGCAGCAGGGCATTGCCAATATCGCCGACTGCAACGGCGAGCAGCAGGCCGGCTCCTTCATGTACCAGGTCACGCAGAAGAACGGCGAACGGTGCAGCGCGGCCAAGGCTTATCTGACGCCCAACCTGTCGCGGCCCAATCTGACCGTGCTGACGCATGCCGTGGCGGCGCGCATTCTGCTGGAGGGAAAACGGGCCGTGGGCCTGGCCTACTACCAGGACAATGTGCTGAAGGAGATCAGGGCGCGGCGCGAAGTGATCGTCTCCGGCGGCGCCTTCTGCTCGCCGCAACTGCTGCTGTTGTCGGGCATCGGTCCCGGCGCGGAGCTGCAGCGTATGGGCATCCCCGTGGCGCACGAGCTGCCGGGCGTGGGCCGCAATCTGCAGGACCATGTCGATTACGTGCAGAGCTGGCGCATGGGGAACGGACCGGAGTCCTTCGGCTTTTCGCCGCGCGGCGTGGCGCGGCTGCTGGCCGGGATGCGGCACTGGAAGCGCACGCGCTCCGGTCCCGTCACCAGCCCCTTTGCGCAGGCGGGCGCCTTCTTCTGCTCCAGTCCGGAGGTGGAAGTGCCGGACCTGCAGCTGGTCTTCGTGCTCGGCATCGTCGACGACCATGCGCGCAAATTCCACTTCGGGCATGGCTTTTCCTGCCACGTCGACGTGATGCGCCCGTTCAGCCGGGGCACGGTCGGCCTGCGCAGCAAGGACCCGCGCGAAGCGCCCCTGATCGCCCCCAACTTCCTCGATGACGAGCGCGATCTGGACCTGCTGGTGAAGGGCGTGCAGACGCAACAGCGCATCATGGAATCGGCGCCCTTCGACGGCGTGCGCGGCAAGCTGCTCTACCCGCTCGACGCCGGCAACCGGGCCGCCGTGGTGGCGGAAATCCGCCGCCGCGGCGATACGCAATACCACCCCGTGGGCAGCTGCAAGATGGGGCTCGACGCGATGGCCGTCGTCGATCCCGAGCTGCGTGTGCATGGCATGCAAGGCTTGCGCGTGGTTGACGCCTCCATCATGCCCACTCTAATCGGCGGCAACACGAACGCCCCAACCATCATGATCGGCGAGAAGGCGGCGGATATGATCCGCGCCAGCTGGCCAAACCAACAACGACAACTGGAGACCGCAGCATGATTCCCCGTACCATATTCAGCGAAGAACACGAGATGCTGCGCGAAGCCGCGCGCCGCTTCATGGAAAGCGAAGCGGCGCCGCACAACGAGCGCTGGGAGGAGCAAGGCTACGTCGACCGCGAAGTCTGGCGCAAGGCCGGCGCGGCGGGCTTCCTCTGCACCAGCATGCCGGAGCAGTACGGCGGCGCGGGCGGCGACAAGCTGTACAGCGTGGTGCTGATGGAAGAACAGGCGCGCATCGGCTGCTCGGCGCTGGGCTTCGGCCTGCACTCGGAGATCGTGGCGCCCTACATCCTCCACTACGGCAGCGAGCATCTGAAGTCGACCTATCTTCCGAAGATGTCCAGCGGCGAGATGATCGGCGCCATCGCCATGACGGAGCCGGGCGCGGGCTCCGACCTGCAGGGCGTGAAGACGTCCGCCGTGCGCGACGGCGAGCACTACATCCTGAACGGCTCCAAGACCTTCATCACCAACGGCTGGCTGGCCGACCTGGTGATCGTCGTCGCCAAGACCGATCCCAACGCGGGCGCAAAAGGCATCAGCCTGTTCGTGGTCGACACCTCGATGGCCGGCTTCTCCAAGGGCCAGCGGCTGAAGAAGGCCGGCATGAAAGGCCAGGACACGTCGGAGCTGTTCTTCGATAACGTGCGCGTTCCGGCGCAGAACCTGCTGGGCGAAGAAGGCATGGGCTTCAAATACCTGATGAGCGAACTGCCGTGGGAACGCCTGCAGATCGCCGTCACCGCCATCGCCGCCGTGGAAGCGGGCTACGCCTGGACCCTGGAATACAGCAAGGAGCGCAAGGCCTTCAAGCGCGCCATCGGCGAATTCCAGACCGTGGGCCACGCCCTGGCCGAGATCAAGACCGAGCTGGAAATCGGCCGCGTCTTCGTCGACCGCTGCCTGGAACAGATGGTGGCCGGGAAGCTGGACGCAGCCACCGCCTCCATGGCCAAGTACTGGACCACGGAGATGCAGTTCAAGGCCCTGGACCGCTGCGTGCAGCTGCACGGCGGCTATGGCTATATGTGGGAATACCCGATCACGCGCGCCTGGGCCGACGCCCGCGTGCAGCGCGTCTATGGCGGCACCAACGAGATCATGAAAGAACTGATCAGCCGCAGCCTCTAACCTCATAATCTCTACCGGAGACCGAATATGGAAGCCTATATCTACGACGCCGTGCGCACGCCGCGCGGCAAAGGCAAGAAGGACGGTTCGCTGCACGGCGTGACGCCGCTGCGGCTGGCCGAAACGGCGCTGCGCGCGCTGGCTGAACGCAACCAGCTCGACACGGCGCTGATCGATGACGTGGTGCTGGGATGCGTCGAACCCGTGGGCGAGCAAGGCGCCTGCATCGGCCGCGTGGCCGCGCTGGCCGCCGACTACGCGGAAAGCGTGGCGGGCGTGCAGATCAACCGCTTCTGCGCCTCCGGCTTGGAAGCGTGCAATATGGCGGCGGCGCAGGTGATGTCCGGCCAGTCCGACATGGCCGTGGGCGGCGGCGTGGAAGCGATGTCGCGCGTGCCCATGGGTTCTTCCGGCGGCGCCTGGCCCGTCGATCCGCACAGCGCCTTCCGCAGCTACTTCGTGCCGCAGGGGATCTCGGCCGACACCATCGCCACCCTGTGGGGCTACAGCCGGCAGGACGTGGACGCCTACGCCGTCGAGAGCCAGCAGCGCGCCCAGCGCGCCTGGGACGAGGGCCGCTTCGCCCGCTCGGTGACGCCGGTGCGCGACGTGAACGGCCTCGCCATCCTCGAACGCGATGAGCTGATCCGCCCCGATACCACGGTCGCCTCGCTGGGCCAGCTCAAGCCCTCCTTCGCCGACATGGGCGAGCAGTTCGGCTTCGACGCCGTGATCCGCCAGCGCTATCCGCAGCTGGAGGCGGTGACGCACGTCCACCACGCGGGCAACAGCTCGGGCATCGTGGACGGCGCGGCGGCGGTCCTGATCGGCAACCGCGAAGCGGGCCAACGCGCGGGCCTGAAGCCGCGCGCGCGCATCCGTTCCTTCGCCTCCATCGGCTCGGAACCGTCGATCATGCTGACCGGCCCAAGCTACGCGGCGGAAAAGGCGCTCAAGCGCGCCGGCATGTCTGCCTCCGACATCGACCTGTGGGAACTGAACGAAGCCTTCGCCTCCGTCGTGCTGCGCTTCATGGACGTGCTGTCCGTCCCGCACGACAAGATCAACGTCAACGGCGGCGCCATTGCCATGGGCCACCCGCTGGGCGCGACGGGCGCCATGATCCTCGGCATCCTGCTCGACGAAATGGAGCGCCGCAACCTCGCCACCGGCCTGGCCACGCTGTGCGTGGGCGCGGGCATGGGCACGGCCACCATCATCGAACGCATTTAAGGAGAGCGCACCATGATCAACTTTGCACTCGACTCGCAAGGCATCGCCACCCTGAGCTGGAATATGCCGGGCCGCAGCCAGAACGTGCTGAATGGCGAAAGCTGCGACGCGCTGTTTGCCGCCATCGAGCGCGCCGTCAGCGACAGCGCCGTGAAAGGCATCCTCATGACCTCGGCCAAGCCGGACTTCATCGCCGGCGGCGACCTGGAATGGCTGCTGTCGGCCGATTCGGCGGGCGTGCTGTTCGAACGCGTGATGCGCCTGCACCGCGCCCTGCGCCAGCTGGAAAGCTGCGGTAAGCCGGTGGCGATGGCGCTTCCCGGCTCCACCCTGGGCGGCGGACTGGAAGTGGCGCTGGCCGGCCATTACCGCGTCGCGGCCGACAATCCCAAGGCCCGTTTCGGCCTGCCGGAAGTGACGCTTGGCCTGCTGCCGGGCGGCGGCGGCACGCAGCGCCTGCCGCGCCTGATTGGCATCCAGAAGGCCCTGCCCCTCATCATCGAAGGCAAGCGGCTGAAGGCGGCCGACGCGCTCAAGCTGGGCATCCTCAACGCGGTGGTGCCCGCCGGCGGCGAAATGGCGGCCGCGCGCGAATGGCTGCTGGGGCAGACCGGTCCCGTGCAGCAGCCGTGGGATGTGAAGGGCTTCAAGATTCCCGGCGGCGCCGTGTCCTCGCCCGCCGTGCAGCAGGTCTTCATGGCCGGTAACGCCATGCTGCGCGCCAAGACCTTCGGCAACTACCCCGCGCCCGTCAACATCCTGTCCTGCGTCTACGAGGGCCTGATCACGGATCTCGACACGGGCCTGCAAACGGAGGCGCGCTACTTCGCGGCGACGGTGATGTCGCCGGAAGCGAAGAATATGATTCGCACCCTGTTCTTCAGCATGGGCGAGGCGAACAAGCTGGCCGCCCGTCCGCAGGACGTGCCGCGCCAGCAGTACAGCAAGATCGGCGTGCTGGGCGCGGGCATGATGGGCGCGGGCATCGCCTATGTCGCGGCCAAGGCGGGCCTGCAGGTGGCGCTGCTGGACAGCACGCAGGAGGCGGCCGACAAGGGCAAGGCCTATTCGCAGGCCCTGGTCACCAAGCAGGTGGAGCGCGGACAGCTGGCGCAGGAGCAGGCAGAGGTCCTGCTGGCGCGCATCGTCCCCACCACCGACTACGCCCGCCTGGACGGGGCGCAGATCGTGATCGAAGCCGTGTTCGAGAACCGCGCCATCAAGGCCGACGTCACCGCCAGGAGCGAGGCCGTGCTGGCGCAGGACGCCATCTTCGCCTCCAACACCTCGACGCTGCCGATCACGGGACTGGCCGAGGCCAGCGCCCGTCCGGCCAACTTCATCGGCCTGCACTTCTTCTCGCCGGTGGACAAGATGCCGCTGGTGGAAGTGATTATCGGCCAGCAAACCAGCCAAGCCACGCTGGCGCGCGCGCTGGACCTGGTGAAGGCGCTGGGCATGACGCCCATCGTCGTCAACGATGCGCGCGGCTTCTACACCAGCCGCGTGTTCTCCACCTATGTGCTGGAAGGCCTGGCCATGCTGCAGGAAGGCGTGGCGCCCGCGCTGATCGAGAACGCGGGCCTGATGGCGGGCATGCCGGTGGGTCCGCTGGCGCTGACGGACGAGGTGTCGAGCGAATTGATCGACAAGATTGACCGCCAGACGCGCGACGACCTGGGCGCCGCTTACCAGTCGCGTCCCGGCCACGCCGTGGCGGCGCGCATGGTGGAGCTGGGACGCATCGGCAAGAAGTCGGCCAGGGGCTTCTACGACTATCCGGCCGGAGGCAAGAAGCAGCTGTGGAACGGCCTGGCAGAGCTGTTCCCCGCCGCGCCCCAGCAGCCCAATGTGCAGCGGCTGATCGAACGCCTGATCGCCGTGCAGGCCGTGGAGACGGCACGCTGCATGGAGGAAGGCGTGCTGACGACGGCGCGCGACGCCGACGTGGGCGCCATCCTCGGCTGGGGCTTCCCGCCCTTCCGCGGCGGTCCGCTGAGCCATATCGACACGATCGGCGCTGCGGCCTTTGCCGCCCGTTGCGAAGCGCTGGCGCGCGAGCACGGTCCGCGCTTCGCCGCGCCCGCGCTGCTGAAGGAGATGGCCGAAACGGGCCGCACCTTCTACCCGCAGGGGGAGCACGGCAAGCCATGAGTGTCCTGCAAGGCATCAGAGTCATCGAGATCGCCGGCATCGGGCCCGGACCGTTCTGCGGCATGCTGCTGGCGGACCTGGGCGCCGATGTAATCGTGATCGAGCGTCCCGGCGGCGCGGATATTCCCACCGCCGGCATCACGCGGCGCGGCAAGCGCTCGGTGGCGCTGGATCTCAAATCGCCCGAGTCCATCGAGACGGTGCTGCAGCTGATCGAAAGCGCCGACGCGCTGATCGAAGGCATGCGGCCCGGCGTGATGGAGCGCCTCGGCCTCGGTCCCGACGTCTGCCTGGAACGCAATCCGCGCCTGGCTTACGGCCGCATGACGGGCTGGGGCCAGGACGGCCCGATGGCACAGGCGGCGGGACATGACAACAACTACATCGCCCTCTCCGGCGCGCTGTGGTACGCGGGCGAGGCCGGCGCGCCGCCCGTGGCGCCGCCCACGCTGGTGGGCGACCTTGGCGGCGGCGCGCTGTACTTGGCCGTGGGCCTGCTGGCCGCCATCCTGCGCGCGCGCAGCAGCGGCCAGGGACAGGTGGTGGACGCCGCCATCGTCGACGGCTCGGCGCATCTGATGAACCTGATGCTGGACCTGTCCGCCAGCGGCCTGGCGCACGAGCAGCGCGGCGCCTCCCTGCTCGACGGTCCGCACTGGTACGCCAGCTACCGTTGCGCGGACGGGCGCGACATCACCGTCGGCGCGCTGGAGCCCAAGTTCTACCAGCTACTGCTGGAGAAGCTGGACCTGGCCGGCGACGCCCGCTTCGCCCAGCAGCACAAGCCGGGCCAATGGCAGGCGCAGAAGCACCAGCTGGCCGAGCTGTTCGCCACCCGTCCGCGCGACGAGTGGTGCGCCCTGCTCGAAGGCAGCGACGTCTGCTTCGCGCCCGTGCTGACGCCGTCCGAGGCGGCCGCCCACCCGCACCTGGCGGCGCGCGGCGTCTACAGCCGCGAAGACGGACTATTGCAGGCCCAGCCAGCGCCCCGCTTCTCCCACTCGCCGCCGGCGGCCTCGCGCCCTATTCCCCAGCTGGGCGAACATACTGACCTCCTTCTGGGAGAGTTACATAAATCAACAAAATGATAAGATCTGTCGCCTAAGTGCAATATTTTTGTCGTATCTTTGCAGATCAGCTTGCAGTTGTGTTGTTACGCTCCTAAGCTGAACAGAAAGGGCCGTGGGAGAGCGGCCTTGCCTTTCAATAACACTTGGGGAACGCCATGAACGGCCCGGAACAGAGCATGCACACCCAGCAGCGGCTGATAGGCGATCTGCGGCAAGTGATTGAAAACGCGGAAGAATTGCTCAAAAACACAGACCAGTACAACAGCCATATCTACCAGAACGCGCGGGCCAAGCTGGCGCAGGCGCTGAATGTGGCGAACGAGGAACTGGTCCGTTTCGAGGATGCCCAGCTGTCGCGCATGATCGAGGCGACCCATGCGGCCAATACGGCGCATAGCGATACGACGGGCGAGGAGCGTCTGCTGCGCGCCTTCGATCTGGCGCCGTAATTCAGACGCGGCGCAAGCCGTACTGGCGGGCGATCAGCGCGTCCAGCGACAGGCGGCCCGGCCCGAAGGCCACCAGCACCAGCAGGCACAATCCCCAGTAGAAGTGATCGTTGATGGCGGCCGGGCAGTCGAAGCTGAACAGCTGCGGATAGGACAGCACGGCCATCAGGTTGACGACGAACATGCCCAGCGCCGCCGGGCGCGAAAACAATCCCACGAACAGCAGCAGCGGAAAGGTCAGCTCGCCGCCCGCGCCCATATAGGCCGCCAAATCGGGCGGCAGCAGCGGCACCTTGTACTCGTCATGGAACAGCGCCAGCGTGGCGCTCCAGTCCTCGACCTTCACCATGCCCGCCTTGAAGAATTGCCAGCCCACGCACAGGCGGATAAAGAGGCTGATCAGCGAGCCGCCCCAGTCCGTCAACAAGGCGTCAAAGCGGGACAATTGCTGGTGCAGGGCGATGAGAGTTTTCATTTTTGCTTTTACTCGGAAGGTGGATTGATCGCGACGATCAAGGCGTGCTCCATCCATTGCTGCAGATTGGCGCCGACATCGAATTCTTCGTCCAGCTCGAAGGCGGCGTCGAGGGCGGCGCCGAAGTCTCCGTCATCGGCCAGCACCGACAGGGCCGCATGGCTGGCGGGCGTGAGGGGTAATAGCTGAGTCTTCCAGACGGGCCGCAGCACGAGGCCGTAACTGGCTTGCGCCATCTGCTGCGGGAAGTCCGCGTCCGATTCGAGCTGATGCGCCTGCCACAGCGGGACCACGTTCCAGTCCGAGGCCAGCAGCACGCAGGCCGGATGCAGACGCAGACGGACCGACTCCAGCTGCTCGGGCGGCACGGCGGCCAGCTGTTGTGGCGTGATGGCGATCGCCGACGGCGCGTAATGAGCGCGGTGCAGCGCCCATTCCAGACGCGCCATGTCGGGCAGATAGGGATAGTCGGCCACATGCGGGAATCCGGCCAGGAAGGCGGCGAAATGGGCGCCGAAGCGGTTCAGGTCGCCGCTGTCGGAGGGATATTCGCGGCCGTAGGCTTGTGTCAGGCCGCCGAAGAATTCTTCGCCGACCAGCATTTGCAGAACGGGATAGGCGGCGGCCAGGGTCTTGTTCCATGTCGCCGTCAGGTTGCCGCGATAGAGGGCGAAGCGGTGCTCCAGCGGTTCGCCATGATCGCCTTTGAATTGCGCCAGCGCCTGCGGCGTCTCTTCAGCGCGGAACAAGGCGCCGGCAAAGACTTGCTGGCGCGCGGCCAACTGGGGCGCGTCGGCCTGCCCTTCCCCGCCGCCCTCGCCGTGCGCGACGGCGGCTGGTTGCCAGCGCAGCGGCGCAGTGGTGGCGGCCTTGCAGCGCTCCGCCAGCGCGCGGGCCTTATCCGCCTCGCCAAGCAGCACTTCCAGCGGCGGGATATCCGTATCCCACTCGATCAGCGTGGGCACGGGGCCGAAGCGCTCCAGCGCCGCCTCGTACAGCTTCCACACGGGATCCGCCACCGTATCGCCATGATGGTCGATCACCGCCTGCGGCGTCACCAGATGGCCCGCCAGATGCATCTCGCCCACCATGCCGGGACGGATCGCTGCGATGGCCGCCAGCGCATCCTCGCCGTGATTGCACTGGTTGACGTAGAGATTATTGATGTCCAACAGCAGCCCGCAACCCGTGCGCGCCGCCAGCGCCGCCATGAACTCCGCCTCGCTCATGGAGTCCTGATGGAAGCGCACATAAGTTGAAACATTCTCCAGCAAGAGCTGGCGCTGCAGGGTCTCCTGCACCCGGTCCACGCGCTCGCACAGCAGGCGCAGCGCTTCCTCGTCCAGGGTCAGGGGCAGCAGGTCGTTGAGCTGACGGTCGCCCACGGCGCCCCAGCATAAGTGTTCGGAAACGAGCACCGGCTCGGCGCGCCGCACCAGGCTGCGCACCCGCTCCAGGTGAGATTCGGAAAAGCCCCGCGCCGAACCCAGTCCCAGGCCGACGCCATGCAAGCTCAGAGGATAATCGCGCCGCAACTGCTGCAGCACATGCCAGTCCCAGCCGGCTTGATCGAGATAATTTTCGGTATGTACTTCGAGCCAGGCCGCCTGCGGGCGCTGCTCGACAAACTGGCGGTAATGCGGAGCCCGCAATCCCACGCCCACTCCAAGGCTGTTGACTGGACGCGCGATCGACATGGCTCCGCTACCCTCAGTCCGGATTACTTGCCTGGGGTGGTTTTGCCGCCGGCCTTTTCGCAAGTACCCTTGGCAACAAACTTCCAGTCGCCGGCGCCGTTGTCGACCTTGGACTGGCCTGCGCAGGAGTGCGAACCATTGGCGGCGGCGCAGTCGTTCTGGCCGGCCTTGGAGATGCCGTAGCACTTCTCTTTGTTCTTGTCATCGGCGGCTTGGGCAACCGACAGATTGGCGGCGCAGACGGTGGCCAGGGCGGCGGCGATCAGGGCTTGACGTTTGTTCATGGTAAGTCTCCTTCGGTGGAAAAGTGGATTAACACTACGAATTGCGCGACACAGATGTGCAGCTACCCATCTGTCGCAGGGGAAGGCAGAAACATTACAACAATTTTTGATTTTTTTTAAAAGAGGGGAATTTCAACCCGGCACCACACGCTGAGATAGCGTATCAGCAATAACGCCGGCCCGCACGATCATGTTGACGCACGGCGAAAAAAACGAAATGGGAAAAGAAGGAAACAGCAGATCGCTGCCCGCAGGCGGCGGGCAGGACAAAGGACGGCGCGCCGGACGGCCGCCGCCGCACAGGGCCGTTCAGGCCGTGGTATTGATGGTGTTGCCCAGGTGCGGAGGCAGGTTGGGCGTCGATGGCACGGGCGGAATCGCCTCGACCAGGGCGGCCGCGCTGGACGCCTGAATGTCTTGCGCCTTTTTCTCGACAGCAATACCTACCGCCTGGCGGGTGCCCGTGTCGGCGATCGTCGTGGCAACTTGTGCAATACCTGAAACGTCCATGTGATTCTCCAGAATGACGCATGACTGCGTATCCCCTATTTACGGACGGAATGAAACTAACTTTAGGCCGCCGCCATATTTTTTTTGCGTTCCCCGTCCAGCCAGGCCAGCAGCCAGGCCAGCACGGCGGCGGGATTATTCAGGTCGAGCCAGGTGATGGCGGGCGGCAGGTCCGCCGGGGCGGGCTCGTCGCAGGCCACGGCCACGACGTGGGGATCGTCGCGGAAGACGGGCGGCTTGCCCGCGTCCGGCCGGTAGACTTCCAGCTTGGGGATGGGATAGGACTTGAAGCCTTCCAGCAGGGTCAGGTCGGCGGGCGACAGGCGCGACAGCTGTTCTTCCAGCGAGGGCTCCGCCTCTCCGCGCAGCTCGCGCACGATGGCAAAACGATAAGGCGAGGCCACCATTACCTCCGCCGCGCCAGCCATGCGCAGGCGGGCGCTGTCCTTGCGGGGCGGCTCCAGTTCCAGGTCGTGGTGGCTGTGCTTGATGACGTTGACCTGCAGCCCGCGCTGCGCCAGCTGGGCGATGAGGAATTCCAGCAGGGTCGTCTTGCCGCTGCCCGAACGTCCCACGACGCCCAGCACGGGACGCGCCGGTGTGTTTTGCTGCATTGATTGGCCTTTCCATGCCGACGATGTTGCTGCCATTATACGCAGCAACATACACAGCAACATCGCCGGCGATGGCAGGCGCTTACAGCTGGTCCGGATACTTGAAGCGCTTGCTGTCCTTGCGGCGGCTTACCAGGCCGACCAGGCCCAGACCCAGCGCCAGCATGGCGTAGCTGGCCGGTTCCGGCACGGCGGCGATATTTTGCGGCACGAAGGTGGCGCCCGCCTTGGCCAGGTCGGCGTCCGTCACGCCGAAGACGAAGAACTTGTTGTCTCCGGAGGTGGCGACGTTGAAGTCGTTGTCGTTGGCCAGATACAAGGTGTGGGTGACCACGCCGCCAATGGTGACGTCGGCGCCGAAGGCCACGCCTTCGATCTTGGACGGGATCTGGTCGGCGCTGTAGCCGTGGGCCTTGAGCACGTTCACCACGTCCAGGAACAGGCTCTTGTTGACGGACGGGGTGGCGGCGCCGATGGCGGCCAGGCCGCTGACGTCGGTCGCGCCGGTAGTGTCGATCATGTACAGCTGCTTGACCTTGGCGCTGCTGCCGTCGCCCAGGCCTTTGCCGTCGCGCTCGTCGACCAGGAACTGGTGGTCGTTCAGGGCCACGATCTCGCTCACGCCGCTGCCCTTGCTCAGCTGGTAGGCGTATTCCTTGGTCGCGCCACTGGCGATGTCCACCATCACGATGCGCAGGCTGCCCACGGCGTCCTGCTCCAGGTTGGCTTGCATGATGCCGACCAGGGTCTTGCCGTCGGGAGTAATGGCCAGGCCTTCCATGCCCTTGTTGGCGATGCGGCCAACCGTATTGCCGGCGATTTCAGTATTGCCGCTGGCGCTCAGGTTGCTCACGGCCAGGTTGGACGGCAGCTGGAAGCTCTTGATGCGCTGGCCGGTGGCGCGGTCGAACTGGTAGATGTAGGGACCGTATTCGTCGGAGACGAAGATGCTCTTGCCGTCCTTGGAGACGCGCACGCCTTCCGGGTCGAGGCGGCCGTTGCCGGCGTTGGCGCTGCTCTGGCTTGGATCGAAGTTGTCCGAGCGGCCGGTGAAGTAGTAGTGGCTGGCGTCGTTCAGCGAGGGCACGCCGCTGGGCAGCGCGGCGATGCTGCCGGATGCGGCCGCGCCTGCGCCATAGACCAGCGGCGTCGCGCTGGACATCAGCGTGGTCGAGGTCAGCGTCGGGGTCAGGGTGAATGGCAGGCCGCCGGGGCCGGGGGTGCTGTTGGCGCTCAGGACCATGTTCACGGTCTGGAAGCGGTTGATGTAGGACGTGGTGTCATCCACATTCGAGTTGTAGCTGACCGCGTTGGGACCACGGTCCGGCGTGGCGATGAAGGTGTTGCCGCCGGCATAGGCGAAGCCCGAACCCAGGCCGCCCAGCAGATTGCCGGCCACGCCGTTTTCCAGCAGGCCGGAGGTGGCGGACGACAGGTCGCCCATGGAGCCGCTCAGCGTGCCAACGGCGATCAGGTCAATAGCATGGGCGCGCGGCACGCAGAAGGCGGCGGCGATCAACAGAGGAAGCAGCTTCAGATGTTTCATGATGATTTTCCTGGCAAGGTAGGGGGAGCAGGAAAAATATCATTTTTACATTACCGTTTGATGACACTTCGTCTATAAAAGCGGCTGTGGCGCGATCAATACGGGACGCGGTAGCGGTAGCCCTTGAAGCTGAAGACGGCGGATTTGGGCAGCAGTTTCTCCAGCACCAGGCCGGGCGCGACTTCCTCGCCTTCGTGACGCAGTACTTTGTCGACCAGCAGCAGGCGGTCTGCGGGATTCTTCGAATAGATATAGCCGCCGACGGCGACTTGCGGCAGCGAGCGCTGAATCGGTTCCGGCAAATCGCGCACGGTCTGCGTGACTTCCTCCTGCGGCGCAGGCGCAGGCGCCGTCGCGACTGGCTCGGGCGAGGTCGTCGCAGAGTCAGGCGGCGGTGTCGCCGCAGCACGCTTCGGCGATGGGGCAGGTGCAAGCAACACAGCTGGCTGTGCCGGAATGGGCGTCGCAACGAGCGCAGGTACGGGCGCGGGCACAGGCGTCGGGGCTGTCGCCGTGGTCGGTACGGTGGCAGGCTGAGGTGCTGGTGCCGCCACCGCTCGTGGCGTCAGGCGCGCTTGATCGCTGCTGGCGCTATTGCCGCTGCCGCGCCACACCAGCGCCAGCAGCACCACGATCACGCCCGCCATCACCGTCATGCCGATGACCACTGGCTTTTTCAGCTTACCGCCAGCTGGTTCTTCCGCGCCCATGTGCATCGACGGCGCGTGTACCGACGGCACTTCGCCCAGCTGACGTTCCGCCTGCGCTTTTTTCAGCGCTTCCAAAATATAAGACATATTATTTCCCCGCTTGAGCCAGCAGGCGCGGCTCCTGCACGCCGCCAAGCTGGTTCAGCCTGATGAATGTTTTCGGCCCCGCCACGCCGTCGGCCTTGAGATGCTGGGCCGCCTGGAAGGCGATCAGACGCCGTTGCAAACCGCCGTCCAGCGGCTGATTTTCCTGCGGCTTTTTCAGACCGTCGATCTGCGCCAGACGCTTGGCCAGCCAGTCCACATCGGGACCGCGATCCCCGCTGCCGACCTCATCGCGCCAGCTGCGCGGCGCGCGCCAGAAGGTGGTGAACTGGCCGTCAAACCGCGTGGCCAAGGCATCGAGGCTGATGGTTTGCGGCTTGCCCGCGATCGTCAGCGTTGCGCTCTTGCCGCTGATCGCGGTCAGTAATGCATAGCTTGGCGCGGTGGGATCATCGTGCAGCGTCAGCATCGCCGGACGGTCCAGCAGACGCAGATCGTCGATATCGCCCTTGGTCTGCAGACAGCGCAGATTCTGCTTCGCCGCGACCTGGCAGACTTCGCCTTCCGGCAGCGTTTGTCCCCACAGCGCAGCCAACTCGCGCAGCACGACATCGCTGCGTGTTGCAGATGCGGCCGCTGCGGCGACACGCTGCGTCAGCGCCGCCGCAGCGCCGACAGGAGCGACGATAGCGTTTGCGCCGGAAGCACCGGCAGATGCGGAGGCAGGCGCCGAGGCAAGGACGATGCCTTGTGCTCCACTGGCAGAGCCCGTCGCGCCGGCCACGCGCGCAGCGGCGGAGGCAGTCTGCGCCGGGCCATCGCCGGCGACGCCAGCGGCACCGGCACCATTACTGACCGAGCCATTGCGAGCCGCACCACTGCCAGCGCTGCCATTGCTGGCGGCGCCACTAGTGGCCACGCCAGCCGCGCCATGATCCGGCATCAAGCGCCACGCCGCCGCGCCGCTGATCGCCGCGCCGGCCAGCACGCCAAGCGCGGCCGCGATCCACGCCTTCGGCAGCGGCCGCTTGCCGCCCTCTTCCGCAAACACTTCTTCCGCCGCCTTGCGCAAAATCTTGCGCGTGACCTGAGGCTGGTTCTCCACATACGCGCCCAGCAGCGCCCTGTCACACAGCAGATTTATCCGCCGCGGCACGCCCTTGGCCAGCTTATGCACCATCCCCGTCAGTTGGCGCGGCAAGGGCGCCACCGCCGTCGCGCCCGCCACCGCCAAGCGGTGCTCGATATACAGCCCCGTCTCCTGCTCCGACAGCGATCCCAGGTGATAGCGCGCAATTACCCGCTGCGCCAGCTGCTCCAGCTCCGGCCGCGCCAGGATGCCGCGCAGCTCCGGCTGCCCGATCAAAATGATCTGCAACAGCTTGCGCTCGCTCGTCTCCAGATTGGTCAGCAGGCGCAGCTGCTCCAGCACCTCCGCCGACAGATTCTGCGCCTCGTCGATCACCAGCACGTTGTTGCGGCCCTGGGCATGGCTCTCCAGCAGATAGGCGTTGATCGCATCCACATACGCCTTCACGCTCACCGGCCCCGCATCATGCGGCGGCAGTACGACGCCGAACTCGTCGCAAATGGACAGCAGCAGCTCCTCCACCGACAGCTTGGGATTGAAGATATACGCCAGCTTGCAGTTCGGGGGAATCTGCTCCATGAAGCAGCGGCAGACGGTGGTCTTGCCCGCCCCGATCTCCCCCGTCAGCAGGACGAAGCCGCCGCCGCTGCCAATGCCGTACAGCAGATGCGCCAGCGCCTCGCGATGGCGTTCGCTCATGAACAGGTAGCGCGGGTCCGGCGCGATCGAAAACGGAGCTTGCTTCAGATTGAAATATTGCTGGTACATGGGAACTTAACGGATAACCCTGGGCGTAGGCATTGGCGCGCGCACGGGCGGCGGCTGCGTCGGCCGCAGCGGCTTGAACTTGGCGCAGTAAATTTTGGACTTCCTGTCGAAATACACGATGCGGCTGGCCGGCTTGGCTTCCCGCACGGGGAAGGCGGAACTGTCGATTTTCGCATAATGCACGCCAACCTGGTCGATGATGGCCTGCTCCAGCTTTTCCGGCGTCGTCTCCGCCACCGCGCCGACGAAGACGAAGGGGCTTGTATCGTCGCTGACCATCACCTCCGTCACGGACACGCCCCACAGGGTGGCGCCATTGAGCCGGAACCAGTAGGCGCCGCCGTCGTGCTTGTAGGCCGGCCCCAGCGCCTTGGCGAAATAGTCGTAGAAATACTGGTTGTCGATATCGTCGCGGCACAGCAGGGCGCTGCCGACGATGGTGCCGAACGTGGTGGGCGGCGTTTGCGCCGGCGCGGCAAAGCAAGCCGCCATCAGCGCGGCAGCCAGCGTGCCGCGCCGTGCGAGGCGCGAGGACAGGGCAGACAATTCCACTACAGCTTGGACAGCCAGGCGCGGTTGGCGCTGATGCGCGCCTTGGCCGTCGCTGGTAATGCCTCGTAGCAACCCGGATGTTGCTTCAGGGCGCTTTCGCGGATTTCCTTCTGCAAACCGTTGATCAGGAAAATGTACAGCACCGAGCCCTCGTCGGTTTTCTTGGTCCCCATGTATTTGATCATTGCAAACTCCTTCCCCAGTCACGCCACTGTACCGGCACGACATTACAGTCATTATGACATTACGGAATGAAATCACATACTTTTAGCGTGTATCGGCGCAGCCATAGCTTTGGCATTCCATAATAATAACTTTTATTATCAAAATTAAATATCATTCCGATAGCGGCTGTGATTAAATAGTCGGGCTGTCCACCCAAGAAGAAAAAGACGAGAAGTTCAGCAATTGTTTGCGGCACGGACCGCCGCACACGAGCCCCAGCGCGATGCCGGGGCTTTTTTGTTTGCGCCTCGTTTGATCCCGCGCATTTCAGGCGCGTTTTTTTGCAGTTGATGCCGCCGTTTGGGACGTCTGTCTCTTTCCGCCAGCATGGCGAACGGCGATGGCCTATCTTATGCCTACGCCACCCCAACCATAAGAAGAACGCCATGAACCGCACGCTCCGCCTGACCGCTCCCGCCACTTCTGCCGCTTTTGCCGCCGCCCTGCTCCTGGCCCCGCTCCAGGCTGTCCCGGCGGCCGAATCCCCCGACAACGCCATCGGCACGGAAACCCGCGCCGTGGCGCCCTTCAGCGCCATCACCCTCAACGGCCCCTTCCACGTCGTCATCACGGGCGCCGGCGCGCCGGCGGTGGAACTGTCCGGCCCGCGCAAGCAATTCGCCGACATCGAAACCTCGGTGGAGGGCGACACCCTGACTGTGCGCCAGCCCCGCCGCAAGAGCTGGACCTTCAACTTCAGCTTTGGCAAGTCCAAGCCGCCCCTGGTGGTGAAGATCAACGCCGCCAACCTCAAACAGTTGAAACTGTCGGGCAGCGGCGATGTTGAGCTGGATCAATTCTCCGGCCAGCAGCTGAGCGTGATCTCCGACGGCCCCGGCGACCTGCGCGCCAACGGCACGGTGCACGACCTGTCCGTGCAATCCTCGGGCAGCGGCGACATCGACCTGCGCCAGATGAAAGCGGCTGGCCTCAACGTTCAAATGCATGGCCCCGGCGACGTGCGCGCCGCCGGCATCAGCCTCGACCTGAATGCGGAAGTGACCGGCTCCGGCGACCTGACGGTGAACGACCTGCACGCGGCCAAGGTCAACGCCATGATGCGCGGCCCGGGCGAAATCCACCTGCGCGGCGCCAGCAAGGAAATCCGCGTGGAAGTGAACGGCTCCGGCGACCTCGATGCTTGCGACATGGAAACGGAAGCCGTGACCGCCATCCTCCACGCCTCCGGCGAAGCCTGCCTGGCGGGCAATATCAAGAAATTCGACGCCGAAGTGCACGGCTCGGGCGACCTGACCGTGCGCGGCCTGCAGGCGCAGAACGTGCGCGCCATCCTCAGCGGCCCCGGCAACATGATTCTCAACGGCAGCGGCGGCACCTTGAGCGCGGAAGTAACGGGCTCGGGCGACCTGGACGCCAAGAAACTGCAAGTGGCGCGCGCCATCACCCGCAGCCGCGGCCCCGGCAACATCTTTCTGAACAAGATCAGTGACTCGCTCGATGCCGAAATCGGCGGCTCCGGCGAACTCAAAGCCACCACCGACTGCAAGAACGTCAAGCTGTCCATGCACGGCCCCGGCGACGTGCAGCTGGACGGCAAGACCGACCAGCTCAGCGCCCAGCTCAGCGGCTCCGGCAACCTGGACGCGCGCCAGCTGTGGACCAGCCAGGCCGACGTGACCGTGCGCGGCCCCGGCAACGCCATGGTCAACGTCAAGAATAAGGCCGACTCCGCCCGCCTCGTCACCTACGAGCGCACCGGCATGCGCGACAACTGATTCCGATTACTCCTCTTCACGCCCGGCTTGTCCGGGCGTTTTTTTTTGCCGCCTGCTCTACCAGAACCAGACCAAAGTGGCATGCCAATCGGCCTTCCTTCCGGCCTCGAAGCCGCTCATCTTTTATCTTATTAAACAATACGTTACAAGCCAATTGCAATAATGAAATGCAATGCCACTTCAGAACTACTCAATACCAGTTAAATACCTGTTGACAAGCTGGTTTGCCAACCCTATAGTGCCCCACAACTCTCCGGTTTATCCGGCACAAGCATCTACTTGAACATGATCGAATTTTTTATCGGCGTTGACGGCGGCGGCAGCGGCACCAGGGCGAAACTGGCGCGCGCGGACGGCTCGCCGCTGGCCGAAGGCGCGGCCGGTCCTTCCGGCTTGCTGCACGGCATCGACAAGGCCTGGCGCGCCGTTGAAGAGGCGGCCAAGCAGGCCTTCGTCGCCGCCGGACTGGAAGTCGCGCCGCGCGCCAGCATCGCCATCGGCCTCGGCCTGGCCGGCGTGCACAACAAGGAATGGGCGGCCGCCTTTGTCGCCGCCAATCCCGGCTACGCCCGCGTGGCGCTGGAGTCGGACGGCCACACCACAGTGCTGGGCGCGCATGCGGGCCAGCCGGGCGCCATCGTCGCCCTGGGCACGGGCAGCGTGGGCGAAGTCAAACTGGCCAACGGCACGCACCGCGAAGTGGGCGGCTGGGGCTTCCCCGCCGGCGACGAAGCGAGCGGCGCCTGGATGGGGCTGCGCGCCATCAACCATATCCAGCAGGTGCTGGACGGCCGCGTGCCCGGCAACGCCTTCGCCGACGAGGTGATCGCGGCCTGCGGCGGCGCGCGCAACGCGATCCAGGTCTGGCTCGCCAACGCCAGCCAGACGCAGTACGCGCAGTTGGCGCGCATCGTCCTGCAGCATGGCGCCAGCAATCCCTTGGCGGAAGCCATCCTGCGCGCAGCGGGCCATGAAGTGGAGTTGATCGCCAACGCGCTCGATACTTCCGGCACCCTGCCTATCGCCCTGTGCGGCGGGCTGGCCGCGCCCATGCAACCCTGGCTGCCGGCGGCGCTGCTCAAGCGCGTGGTTCCGGCCCAGGGCGATTCCGCCGCGGGCGCCCTGCGGCTGATTCAACAACGTGTGAAGGAGTAGCCGTGCTATCCCAGTTGCGCGATTTCCGTCCCGATCATGACAGCGACACGCCGCTTTACATGCAGCTGGCGAACAAGCTTTCCGACGCCATCGCCGGCGGCGACTGGCGCGCCAACGAGGCGCTGCCGTCCGAGCGCGTGCTGTCGGAGACGCTGACGATTTCGCGCGTCACCGCGCGCAAGGCGATCGACATGCTGTGCGAGCGCGGCATGCTGACCCGCAAGCGCGGCTCGGGCACCTACATCACGCCCAAACTGGAGCAGCCCCTGTCACGCCTGACCAGCTTTTCCGAAGAGCTGCAGCAGCGCGGCTTCACGGCCGGTTCGCGCTGGCTGCAGCGCGACATCGGCGTGGCCACGCCGACGGAACTGCTGTCGCTGGGCCTCTCGCCCAATATGCCGGTGGCGCGCCTGAAGCGCCTGCGCACGGCCGATGACGTGGTGATGGCGATCGAAACCACCACCATCCCGGCGCAGTACATGCCCAATCCGCACAGCGTCACCGATTCGCTATACGGCTACCTGGAAGCCAACGGCACGGTGCCGATGCGCGCGCTGCAGCATATCCGCGCCGTCAACGCCAATGAAGAACAGGCGCGCCTGGCCAATATCCCCGCGGGTGCCGCAATGCTGCACATCACCCGCGTCAGTTATCTCGAAAACGGCGCAGCGGTGGAACTGACCCACTCCTGGTGCCGTAGTGATTATTATGAATTCGTAGCGGAGTCGCGCAGATGAGCGGTGCAATCCAAGGCAATATCCTCACACCGGCGGGCTGGGTCCGCGGTGAGATCTCTTTTAACGACCGCATTGGCGCCATCAATGGCCCCAACGCAGATCCTGCGTTGAATACAGACGATTACATCATCCCCGGCTTCATCGACCTGCACGTGCACGGTGGCGCCGGCAAGGATGTGATGGAGGGCGGCGACGCCGTCCACGCCATCGCCGCCATCCACGCGCGCCACGGCACCACCAGCATGCTGGCCACCACCATGACGGCGCCGCCGGAAGACATCGACCATGCCCTGCGCGCCATCGGCAAGGCGGCCGCGCAGCGTGGCAAGGGCGAAGCGCGCGTGCTGGGCGTGCATCTGGAAGGACCGTATATCAACGCCGGCAAGCTGGGCGCGCAGCCCAACTTCGCCCGCGCCGCCACGCTGGCCGAAGTGCAGCAGCTGGAAGAACTGGCGCCGCTCAAGCTGGTGACAGTGGCGCCGGAAATCGCCGGTCACCTGGAGCTGGTGCGCGAGCTGTCGCAGGCGGGCATCCGTGTACAGATCGGCCACACGCTGGGCTCCTATGAAGACGGCCTGGCTGCGCTGGAGCACGGCGCGCACGGCTTCACCCATCTGTTCAACGCCATGACGGGACTGCATCACCGCGAACCGGGCATGGTGGGCGCCGCGCTGGCGCACGCTCAATACGCCGAGCTGATTCCCGACCTGCTGCATGTGCATCCGGGCGCGATCAAGGTCGCCCTGCGCTCGATCCCGCACCTGTACTGCGTCACCGATTCGACCGCCGCCACCGGCATGCCGGACGGCGAGTACATGCTGGGCCGGCACACGGTGCAGAAGTGCATGGGCGGCGTGCGCCTGCCCGACGGCACGCTGGCGGGCAGCACCCTCACCATGGACCAGGCCTTGCGCAATCTGGTCGGACTCGGCCTCGATCTGGCGGACGCCTCGGCGCGGGTCTCAACCTATGCGGCCGATTATCTCGGCGTGCAGGAGCGGGGCCGCCTGGCGCCCGGCGCTTTCGCCGACCTGGTGGTGCTCGACCGTGACCTGAACCTCAAAGCCGTGTATATCGAAGGAGAACTGCTGTGACCTCAATGATGCTGAAAGAAGCGCTGTCCGCCGCCGACTGCGTCGCGTTGCAACTGGCGAACGACGCCGACCGCTACGCGGAACTGGGCCGCAAATTGAGGAGCACTTCCTTTTCCACCGCGCTGACCATCGCGCGCGGCAGCTCTGACCATGCCTGCTCTTATGTCGCCTACCTGATCATGGCGCGCCTGGGCCGCGTGGTGGCATCGCTGCCGATGTCGCTGGTCACGCTGAACAAGTCGCCGCTGATCACGCGCGACACGCTGGCGATTTCGATTTCGCAGTCCGGCCAGAGCCCGGACGTGGTGGAGCCGATCCGCTACTTCCGCGACGGCGGCGCCACCACCGTGGCGCTGGTCAACGACATCGACTCGCCGCTGGCGCAGGCCGCCGAATGGGCGATGCCGCTGCGCGCAGGCAAAGAGCAGAGCGTGGCCGCCACCAAGAGCTTCATCACCAGCCTGGTCGCCGGCGCGCGCTTGGTGGCCGCCTGGCAGAACGATCCTGAACTGCTGGCGGCCCTGGAAGCGCTGCCGGAATCGCTGCGCACCGCCACGCAGGAAGACTGGACCTCGGCGCTGGACGTGCTGACTCCGGCCCGCAACATCATGGTCGTCGGACGCGGCATCAGCTTCCCCGTGGCGCTGGAAGCGGGCCTGAAATTCAAGGAAACCTCGGCCCTGCAGGCGGAAGCCTTCAGCGGCGCGGAGATCAAGCACGGCCCGATGGCGCTGATCGAAGAAGGCTACCCGCTGCTGATCTTCGCCACCCGTGGCCCGACGCAGGCAAGCCTGCTGCATCTGGCGCACGAGATGCGCGGACGCGGCGCGCGCGTGCTGCTGGCAGCGCCATCCGACGTGGCCGACCGCGACCTGACCTTGCCCGTCGCCGCCACGCCGGACCTCGACCCTATCGTCGCGATCCAGGCGTTCTATGTGATGGCCGCCAAGCTGTCCGCCGCGCGCGGCCTGGACCCGGACGCGCCGCGCCATCTGAGCAAAGTCACCAAGACCAACTAAGGCTGGGCAAGCGGCATGAGGCTCCCATCCCTGGCATTGCTATTGGCACTGACCGCGAGCGCCTCTGCCGCTGAAAAAATCGAATTCTGGACCTTCAGCATGAAGCCCAAGTTCACGCCCTATTTTGAATCGCTGGTGCACAAGTACGAAGCGAGCAATCCGGGCGTGAAAGTGGAGTGGGTCGATTTTCCCTGGGACGTCATTCAGACCAAGCTAGTGACGCGCATCGTGGCTGGTACGCCGCCGGCGCTGGTCAATCTCAACGTTCCCTGGGCCGACGAATTCGCGCGCGACGGCCTGCTGGCGCCCGTCGATAATCTACTGGGCGACGCCCGCCCGCGCTACCTCGCCAGCGCTCTGGAAGACCTGACCTTCGGCGGCCATACCTACGGCTTTCCGATGTACAGCAACGTCGCCGTCATCGCCTACAACACGCAGATCTTCAAGGCCGCAGGCATCCCGCGCGCGCCGCGCGATCTGGACGAACAACTACTCTTCGCGCGCCAGATCGCCGCCCGCACGGGCAAGGCGGGCCTGTGCCCTGCCCTGTCCAAGATCGACGGACTGATGATGCAGCAAGGGCTGGCCGTCATCAAGGATGGCAAAGCCGTCTTCAATTCGCCCGCCCACGTCGCGCTGATCACCAAGCTGGCCGAGACCTACAAGGCGGGCGGTCTGCTGAAGGATTCGCTGTTCGCCGAAGATAACTTCCCCGCCGCGATCGACGCCTACAAGGGCGGCCGTCTTGGCATGCTGCTGGCGCCGCCGACGGCGGTGAAGCGCATCGAAAGCGACGCGCGTGACATCTACGCCATCACCGACGTTGCGCCCGCTCCGCTGGGCCCAACCGGCATCGCCGACGGCGGCTGGCTGATTCACTTCGCCGTGCCGAAGAATGTCGATCCCAAGTTGCTGCCAGCGGTGGGCAAATTCGCCCGCTTCCTGACCAACGACGAAAACCAGCTGGCCTTCGCCAAGCAGGCCAGCGTCTATCCCGCGATGGCGAAAGCGGCCAACGATCCCTTCTTCGTCACCGTGCCGCCCGGCGCAGGTGCTGCGGAAAAGGCCGTCTCCGCAGGCGCCGTCTCCATGCCTCATTCGCACACCATGTACGTCGCGGGCATCGAGGACTACGATGAGCTGCGCCGCTACCTGGTGAAAGCCGTCGAAGCAGGCGTCACCGGCAAACAGGACATCAAGCAGGCGCTCGACCAGGCCGTCGCCATCTGGAACAAGAAGCTGGCCGCGCAGCGGAGCCACCAGTCATGAATCGCCACTTTACTGCCTGGCTGTTTCTGGCTCCCGCTCTGGCTTTGCTGGCCGTGTTCTCGTTCTGGCCCGTCGCATTCGGTTCCTTCCTCGCCTTCACCGACTACAGCCTGATTCGCGAAACGCACTGGGTTGGCCTCGACAACTTCCGCTACATCTTCGACAACGAGATGTTCGTCACCGGCCTGAAAAACTCGCTGCTGTTCCTGCTGATGGTCCCCTGCGTGCAGATCGGTGCCATGAGCCTCGCAGTCCTGGTGAACAACAAGCTCCCCGGCATCCGTTACTTCCGCGCCGCCTTCTACGTACCCGTGGTGACGACCGTCTCCGTGGTCGGCATCATGTGGGGTTTCATGTTCCACGAACAGGGCGCGCTCAATTACGTGCTGCTGGCGATGCATCTGGTCGGCGCCCCTGTGGGCTGGCTCTCCAACGATACACTGGCCATGTTCGCCATCATGTTCGTCACCCTGTGGCGCGGCTTGGGCTGGTACATGGTGATGTACCTCGCCGCCCTGCAAGCCGTCCCCGCCGACATGCAGGAAGCGGCTATCCTCGACGGCGCCAACCGCTGGCAGCGATTCTGGAAGATCACCGTGCCCATGCTGCGTCCCACCATCATGGTCTGCTCCATCCTCTCCGTACTGGCCGCGCTGAAGGCCTACCAGGAAGTGGACGTGCTCACGCAAGGCGGTCCGATGAATTCCACCTTCACCGGCCTGTATTACGCCTACGACCAGGGCTTGAAGCACCTCAAGCTGCCGCGCGCGCTGGCCGCCAGCTTTGTCGTCTCGCTGATCTGCATCGGCATCGCCCTGTTCTGCCTGCGCTACCTGAAGCCAAAACACCGATGAACGCGCGCGCCCTCAAAGTCTGCGGACACTATCTGATTCTGTGCGCGCTGGCCGTGCTCTGTGTGTTCCCGTTCTGGTGGACGCTGGTGACGGCTGTCTCCACCGAAGGGAATATCTTCGCCTTTCCGCCGACCTTCTGGCCCAACAAGCCGTCGCTGGACAACTTCATCGAAGTGTTCCGCACGATTCCGATGTGGGACTTCTTCCGCAACTCGATCTTCATCGCCATCTGCACGGTGTTCTGGAAGCTGCTGCTCTGTTCAGCCGCCGCCTACCCGCTGGCGCGCATGCAGTTCAAGGGCCGCAAGCTGGTGTTCGGCCTGATCCTCGCCACGCTGGTGCTGCCGTCGGAAGTCAACTTCCTCGTCAACTTCATCACCGTGACCAAACTCAGTCTGGTCGATACCTATACCGGCGTGATCCTGCCCAACGTGGTGACAGCCGTCGCCATCCTCCTGCTCAAGCAGGCGTTCGAGGAAGTGCCGCAAGACCTGATCGACGCTGCCCGCGTGGACGGCGCCTCCGAATGGACCATCTTCAGCCGCATCATGCTGCCCCTGATCGCGCCCTGGCTGGCCACGGACGGCATCCTGACGGCGGTCGAATCTTGGAACGAATACATCTGGCCCTCCATCGTGATGAGCAAGCCGGACGAATTCCCGCTGTCCGTAGGCGTGCTGTATTTGCGCGGCACCTTCGGCAGCAGCACCCGCGTGATCGCCGCCGGGACTGTACTCACCATCCTGCCAACCCTGGCAGCCTTTCTCTTTACTCAACGATTCTTCATGCGTGGCATGGACGGAGCTGTGAAATGACGCAACCTCAGAACCAAAACGAATTCCGAAAAATCGCCGGCCAGCTGATCATGATCCGCTTTCCCGGCACGGTGCTGGACGATGCCACCGCCGCCTTCCTCAAGCAGAACGCGATCCGCGCCGTCTGCCTGTTCCGCGGGAATATGACCGACTCCGCCCAGCTGACCAAGCTGACCTCCGACCTGCGCGCCGTGATGGGCTCCGACGCCCTGATCGCCATCGACCAGGAAGGCGGCGCCGTCGTGCGCTCTACCTGGGTGCCTGCGCCGCCCGCCGCCATGGGCCTGGGCGCCGCAGATGACACCGACCTCGCCTACCGCACCGGCGCCGCCGTCGCCCGCGCCGCCCGCTCGCTGGGCTTCAACTGGAACTTCGCGCCTGTGCTGGACCTGAACAACAACCCGCACAATCCCGTGATCGCCGAGCGCTCCTTCGGCGCCGAGCCAAAGCGCGCCGCCGAACTGGCGCTGGCCTGGATGGCGGGCAGCCATTCGGAAGGCGTGGCCTGCTGCGTCAAGCACTTCCCCGGCCACGGCGATACCAACGTCGACTCGCACCGCGACCTGCCGACCGTTGACAAGCCGGTGGCCCAACTGGAGCAGCTGGAACTGGCTCCGTTCCGCATCGCCGCCGGCGCCGCCAATCCGGCGCCCGCCATGATGACCGCGCATATCGTCTACCCCACGCTCGATCCGGAGAATCCCGCCACCATGTCGCGCCGCATCCTGCACGACATGCTGCGCGATGAATGGCGCTACCAGGGCATCATCATCACCGACGGCATGGACATGCACGCCATCGCCGGCCGCTACGGCGTGGGCAAGGCTGCCGTCAAGGCGCTGACCGCCGGCGCCGACATGGTCATGGCTCTGGGCACCACGGAAACGCAGGAAGAGACGCTGGACGCCATCGCCGAAGCCCTGCGCAACGGCGAGCTGACCTCCGACGAAGTGGAAGCGCGCCTCGACCGCCTGTCCGCGCTGGCCCACGCCTATCCCTGCGTACCGGGCGCCTACGCCGAAGATGCCGCCGACCGCGAGATCATGGCCGAAGGCTGGCGCCGCAGCCTGACCGCGCTGAACATTCATGGCGAACCGCAGCGTCCCGCCAAGGGCGCCAAGGTGCGCCTGGTGGCGCGCGCCGCCGTAGTCAGCGACGGCGTCTCCGAAGCGGGCGTGCCTGCCGCCGTAGTGGCGCAGTCGCTGCGCAAGCTGTATGGCGACGTCGATCTGGTCACCTTCACCGACGCCGAAAGCTTCGACTGGTCTTCGCTGCCGCAGGATGGCCGCTTCACCTTCCTCGCCTCCACCTCGCGCCTGCGCTACGGCCCTCACGCGCGCGGCAACTGGAAACCGGACCTGCATCTGGCGTTGTGGAACCCGTACCAGGCGCTCGACATCGGCGCGCCCGCGCTGATGACCTATGGCTTTGCCCAGCCCGCGCTGGACGCCGTCAACAGCTGGCTGTCCGGCGAGCTGGAAGCCAAGGGCCGCGTACCGGTGCCCGGCTTCGAATAAAGATAATAAAAGGGAGACGACGCAGCATGAGCAACAATAACAATATCCGCAACCCGAAGCTGTGGGTGCCCAGCCTGTATCTGGCGCAGGGCCTGCCCTTCTTCGCGGTCGCCATCGTGGCCAACCAGATGTTGAAGAGCATGGGGGTGCCCAACGACGAGCTGAATCACTGGACCGCATTGATCGGCTTCGCCTGGGTCTTCAAACCCCTGTGGAGCCCTTTCCTGGAACTGGCCAGCAGCAAAAAGCTGATCGTCGTCACCTTCCAGATCCTGGGCGGCGTCTTCCTCGGCGGCGCCGCGCTGGCGCTGCAGGCGCCGTTCTGGTTCGCCGCCTGTATGGCCATGCTCGCGCTGGTCGGCATCTCCGCCGCCACCCACGATATCGCCTGCGATGGGTTGTACATCACCAGCCTCGATGAAAAGGGACAGGCCGCCTACGCTGGCTGGACCGGCACCTTCTTCAACGCCGCCAAATTCCTCACCACGGGCGGCCTGCTGCTGCTGGCGGGGCATTTTGAAAAGAGCATCGGCGTCGTTCCCGCTTGGACCATCTGCTTCGGCATCCTGGCCGCCGTGATGGTCGTGCTGGGCCTCTACAACAGCTGGTCGCTGCCGCTGGCAAAGAACGTCGTCAGCGACGACCACAACGCTGCAGCCGTCGCCCGCACGCTGTGGGACGTCATCGTCGAATACTTCAGGAAGCCCGGCATCTGGGTGTCGATCATCTTCATCATCCTCTTCCGAGCGGGCGAAGCGCAGGTGCAGTCGATTGGCCCGCTGTTCCTGCGCGAGGCGCGCAATCTCGGCGGCCTGGGACTGACCACGGCCGAAGTGGGCGCCGTCTACGGCACCGTGGGCACGGTGGCCTTCCTGGTCGGCAGCATCGGCGGCGGCTACTTCACTTCCTGGCTGAGCCTCAAGCGCGCCATCCTTTGGCTGATCCTGGCCGTCAATCTGCCCAACGTGGCCTTCTACCTGCTGTCCGCCTACCAGCCCACCGACCTCACCGTGATCGGCGCCGCGCTGAGCGTGGAGATGTTCGGCTATGGCTTCGGCTTCGTCGGCCTGATTCTGTACATGATGCAGGTCGTCGCGCCGGGCAAATACCAGACCGCGCACTACGCCTTCTCGACCGGCATCATGCAGCTGGGCTTCGTGCTGTTCAAACTGTTCAGCGGCGACATCCAGATCGCGCTGGGCTACCAGCACTTCTTCGTCTGGGTCATGCTGAGCGCGATCCCCGTGGCCATCCTGTCGCAGATCATCCCCATGACGGCGCGCCAGCAGCCGGCGGTGGAACCGGCGCCGCAAGCGGTCAGCGTGGGCTAGCCGATGGCGAGCGTCAGTCTTTCGCAGGTCGTCAAAAGCTACGACAAAACGCCCGTCATCCATGGCGTGGACCTCGACATCGCCGATGGCGAATTCGTCGTCTTCGTCGGCCCTTCCGGCTGCGGCAAGTCCACCCTGCTGCGCATGATCGCGGGGCTGGAAGCCATCAGCGGCGGCGAATTGCGCATCGGCGGCGCGCTGTCCAACGACGTGGCGCCGGCCGCGCGCAAGCTGGCCATGGTATTCCAGTCCTATGCGCTGTATCCGCACATGACGGTGTACGAGAACATGGCTTTCGCGCTCAAGCTGGCGGGCCACAAGCCGGACGCCGTGCGCGCCGCAGTGGAGCGCGCGGCGAACATCCTGCAGATCGGCGCCCTCCTCCAGCGCAAGCCGAAGGAGCTGTCCGGCGGCCAGCGCCAGCGGGTGGCGATCGGCCGCGCCATCGTGCGCAAGCCAGAGGTCTTCCTGTTCGACGAGCCGCTGTCCAATCTGGACGCCAGCCTGCGCGTGCAGATGCGCGTGGAGATCAGCCGCCTGCACCAGGAGCTGAAGACCACCATGATCTACGTCACCCACGACCAGGTGGAGGCGATGACGCTGGGCCAGCGCATCGTCGTCTTCAACGGCGGACGCATCGAACAGGTAGGCACGCCGCACGAGCTGTACAACCGTCCCGCCAACCTGTTCGTGGCGGGCTTCCTCGGCACGCCGAAGATGAACTTCATCCCCGGCGAAATCACCGCCGTCTCGGCGCAACAGGCGCGCGTGCTGCTGCCCGGCGGCGCGGCGGTGCAGGTGGCGCTGAACGCCGCGTCCGCGCCGCAGGCTGGCGACAAGGTCACGCTGGGCGTCCGTGCAGAACATCTGTCGCTGAGCTCAGCGCAGGACGCGGACGACAACCTGATCGACGCCCGCATCGGCCACGTTGAATACCTGGGCGACCAGTGCCTGGCCTACGCCACGCTGAACGGCATAAACGGTATGAACAGTATGATCGCCGTCAAACAGCCCGCCGATTCAGCGCCTGTAGCCAATGCCCATGTACGCATCCACCTGCCCGCATCGCGCTGCCTGCTGTTCGACTCTGCCGGCCGCGCCCTGGCATACGCTTGAAAACGCAACCATTATCCGGTTTTATGTAACAATATGCGGTTTGTACCGTTTACGTCTTCGATAGAAGGATCAACCATGACCAAATCCCGTCTCGCTCGTATTAGCCTGATCCTGGCCGCCATCGGCCTGAACGCCGCTCCAGCGATCCTGGGCGCCTCGGCGCAAGCCGCAGAAAAGGCCGCGCCGGCGCCAGAAGCGCCAAAAGACGTTGTGCGTCCAGAGATGTACAAGCTGATCGACCCAGCCCAGATGAACGAGCTGAAGGCAGCGAAGAACTTCGCCGAAATGAAGAGCCGCATCGACCAGGCGGCCGCCCTGCCTAACATCACCCCGTACGAAGCCTATATCCTGGACCAGATGCGCGTGCAACTGGGTTCGGCCAGCGGCGACAACGCCATCCTGCTGCCGGCACTGAACGCGATGATCGAATCGGGCCGCATGCAGCCCAAGGACAAGCTGAACTTCATCAAGGTCTCCGGCGACGTATATATCAGCGCCCAGGACTTCGACAAAGCCATCACCTGGTACAAGCGCTACCTGGCCGAAGGCGGCGACCCATCCCAGGTGCGTGGCTCGCTGATCCGCGCCTACTTCTTCAAGAACGACTTCGCCACCGCCAAGGCCGAAGTGAAAGCGGATATCGACGCCGCCGAAGCCGCAGGCAAGTCGCCCGCCGCAGACTCCCTGACCCTGCTGGGCAATATCGCCATCAAGACCAAGGACAACGCCCTCTACCTGCAAACGGTGGAACTGCTGGTCAAGTACTACCCGAGCGACGCTTACTGGTTCGACCTGCTGAACCGCACCCGCGGCAAGGACAACTACTCCAACCGCTTCGACCTGGATATCGCCCGTCTGAAGGCGCTGACCGCGCCATCCAAGATGGAACCTGAAGACTGGACCGAGCTGGCCGACCTGGCCGCGCTGGGCGGCTTCTTCACCGAAGCCAAGGCCGCGATGGACAAAGGCTATCCTGACGCTCTGCCAGGTGGCAAAGACGGCGCGCTGCTGAAAGCCCTGCGCGACAAGGCCAACAAGGGCGCCGCGGACGATGCCAAGAACATCGACGCCGGCATCGCTCCTGCTCAGAAGTCCAAGGACGGTGTGGGCCTGGTCAACCTGGGCTATATCTTCGTCACCCTGGGCCAGGCCGACAAGGGTATCGACCTGATGAAACAAGGTATCGCTAAGGGCGTGGCCAAGAATCCTGAAGACGCCAAGCTGCGTCTGGGCTACGCGCTGGCGCAAGCCGGCAAGCGCGATGAAGCGCTGACCGTGCTGAAGACCATCACCGGCAACGACACCCGCGCCGACATCGCCCGCTACTGGACCCTGCTGATCAACAAGCCAGCAGCCCAGTAATCACAGGCAGTCTGAAAAAAAAGGCCGTGCGGCGCAAACCGCACGGCCTTTTTCATTTTGCAGCCCGGGTGTTTAACGGCCCTGGTCGACGATCTGGGTGGCGCGAAGAGTCTTCGCCAGCGGCAGCGGATCGCTGGTATCCACTTCCATCATCGTGTCGCCCTGCACCACGCCGTTCAGCAGGTACTGCACCGCGCCCGTGTAGCGCTTGCCCGCATCCAGGCCGGACCAGCTGGCCGCCACCGTCGCCGTGCCGCCGGTGAAGACGGTCGACGGCGCCAGCACCTTGAGGCCGCCGCCCGTGCTGGCCGGGGTCACGATCCACGACGACAGCGTGTAGGTCGAGCTGCCGCCATGCGGCGCAAAGCCGGTGACGCAGACGCGGTAGGTGCCCGCCGATGGACGGATCAGCACCACTTCCTCGTCCGCCGTGGTGCCGCCGCTGCCGCCGACAACGCCACCGAACTCGTCGAGCACGATCAGGTCCAGGTCATCCGTCGCGCCGGCGGCATAGCCGGTGGTGTCGGCATTGAACAGGGCAAAGCGCGCCACCATCGCGCCGTCCGGCACGGTGAAGCTGCTGGCCACGACGCTTGGGCTGCCGCCGGCCACGCACTCCGCCAGGCCGTCGTCTTTCGACGTGTCGGTGTACACGGTCTGCACATCGCGCTGGGCCGCCACCAGGCCGCCCTTGACGATGCCCAGGCTGCCGCTATAGCCGGTGCCGACGGTGTACATCTTGTTGCCGCTGGCCGCTTCGCTGTAGACGCGGCCGATCGCCGCCAGCGTCGTGCCGCGCGCGGTCAGCGGGCTGCGCACATTGTGCTTGCCGTCGCTCCAGACCAGCGAACCATAGGCCCACGCGCCCAGTGCCGCCGTGGTGCGCGTCACCGTCACGGTGAAGCTGCCCTGCGCACCCGGCGCCAGTTGCAGGGTGGCCGGCGAAATGGAAACGGTGTAGCCGGGCAGCGTGGCCGTCGCCGTGTAGGTGGCCGCAACGCCGCCCACATTGGTCACGGTGCGCACCGCGCTGGACTTGCCCACCACGCTGGCGAGCGTGATCGACGGCAGGTTCAGGTTATACGGCTGGACAATGCCGCCGCTCTGGCAGGTCGCCGCGCTCACCGTGGACGTGCCTTCGCCGCACAGGAAGCGCTGGTAGTCGAGCGGCGTCAGGTCGTAGACCAGGCCCGGATCGGCCGCCGAATTGGGCGTGATGTGGCCCGCGCCCTGAGCCCAGGGCAGCAAGCCATTCGCCATGCCAGGCTGGCCGTCGTTGATGGTCATGCTGCCGGTGGTCATCAGGGCCGACTTGATCTCGGCGGGCGACCAGTCAGGATGCAGCTGCTTCAGCATCGCGCCCACGCCCGCCACGTGCGGAGTGGCCATCGACGTGCCCTGGTAGAAGGCCCAGTCCAGCGCCGATGGTCCGGTGCCGTTGGCGAGGGCGTCGCGCTGGGCCTGGGTCATCGCCGGCGAAACTGCCGCCAGGATGTCCACGCCCGGCGCCGTCAGGTCCGGCTTGAGCTGGCTCGGTTCACCGATGTTCGGGCCGCGCGAGGAGAAGCCGGCCATCACGGGCGCCGGCGTGGTGCCCACGCGCGAGGAGAACGCCGACATGTTCGAGGTGGCGTTGGCATGGGCGGCGACATAGGCCTTGATGGTGGAACCGTCGACATTGGTGACGTGCACGGTCGGTACCGAATGCACCTCGGCCACGATGCCCAGGCCATTGTCGGCCAGGATCATGCCCACGCCGCCAGCCGCCAGCACGGCCTTGCTCTTGTCCACACGGGCGCTGACGCCACGGTCGCAGATGATGATCTTGCCGCCTGCGCGGGACACGTCCAGCGCCGCCGCATCGGTGGCGTTGTTGGCTGCGCGGTCGGCCGCCGTGAAGCACTGGCGCCGCGCCGCCTTGTCATCGGAGGACAGGTTGGCGTACGGGATCACGCCCGCGTCCTGCGCCAGCATCACCGGCGTGGCCGGCAAAGGCGTGGCGTTGAGCGAAGCGCCCAGGTACTGGCTGCCGTTGTTCAGCGTGACCGTGGCGCCGTTCAGGCGGTTGTGCGTCGATGCGGCCACCGTCGTCAGCCAGGGGCTGATGTGGGCCACCGCATTGGCCGGACCGGAATTACCGCCCGCCGCCGCGACAAACACGCCCGCATTGGCCGCACCGAGGAAGGCCTGTTCCACCGGATCGTCGAAGTCGTACATGGTGCCGCTGATCGAATAGCTGATCACGTTGACGCCGTCGGCCACCGCCTTGTCGATGGCGGCCACGCTGTCGCCGCTGAAGCAGGCGTTCTGGCTGCCCGTGCCATCGGTCGCGAACAGATTGACGAAGGTCCAGCACACCTTGTACATGGCGATGCGCGCGCGCGGCGCCATGCCCGACACCTTGCCCATCAGGACGCCGCCAACATAGGCCGGCACGCCGTTGTTGCCGCCCGCCGTGGTCGAGGTGTGGGTGCCGTGGCCGCCGTGGCCGTCCGCGCCGCCCAGCGAATCGCGGGCCGAGTCGAACTCGGTCCAGTGCATGGTCTGGCCGTTCTGCTCAAAGGAATCCTTGAAGTACTGGGCGCCGATCAGCTTGTTATTGCAGTTGTGGACGGTGAAGCCCTCGCCTTCCACGCAGCTGCCTTTCCAGCGCGCGGGTGGCGGGCCATAGGCCAGTGTGCCGCTGTTGTCGAAAGTGGGCACGCCGTTGCTGTCCACGCGGTCGGCGTAGGCGGGGCTTTCCGCCCAGGCGCCCGTGTCCAGCATGCCGATGATGATGTCCTCGCCCGCGTGCTCCTTGCCGCCGACCTGCTGCCACAGGCCGTCCGGCACCTTGTCCAGGCCGAGGAAGGTGGGCGTGTAGTTGGTCTCCACGGTGCGCATTTCGTCGGCCTTGATGGCGGCGACGCCGCTGGCCTTCTTCAACTGCCGCACTTCCGCGTCGGTCAGCATGGCGGAGAAGCCGTTGAACACCACGCTGTAGCGGTGCAGCACCTGCGCGTCGGCCACCGTCGCCAGCACCGCGTTGCGCTTGCTGTCCAGGTAGCCGATATAGGCTTGCACCTGGGCGGCGCCCACGTCGAGATGCTGGCCGGCTGCCGGCTTGGTCTGCGCCAGGCCGCTCACGCCGCCCGTGTAGCTGGCGACGGGCTTGTCGCTCAGCTGCACGATGTAGGCATGGCGCACTTCATCGGCCTGGCCGGGCAGGCACCAGGCCGACAGCACGGTGGCCAGGGCCGTCAATGCAAAAGGATAGCGGCTCATGATTGCGTCCTCCCGCTGCGCTTGCTGTGGCGGCGGGCCAGGCCCAGCACGGCCAGACCCAGGCCCAGCATGGCGTAGGCATCCGGTTCCGGCACGGGGCTGACGTTCGTGCTCAGCTGCAGATTGTCGATGGCGAACTGGGCCTGGTTGGCCGACAGGTCGCTGTTGACGCAGTTGCCCAAGCCGTCAAACAGGCAGGCGGAAATGGTGACGCTGGTCAGGCTGGCCTTGGCGAAGCCGGCCGCGCTCCACGAGGTGAAGCTGTACTGGCCCGTGCCGCCCTGGGGCGCGAAGTCGATCTCGGTACTGACGCTGCCGCCGCCATCCGTCTTGCCGCTGATGACCAGGCGGCCGTACTGGCCGTCAGCCAGGCCGCTGACCGGCGCCACAAAGGCGTAGTCCAGCGCCTGCACGTGGAAGCTCAGGTTGTCGCTGCGGGCAAACGACACGGAGCCGTCGTTCAAGCCCACGTAGTAGCGGCTGCCGTTGCCTGCGGGGCAGGCGACGATATCGCAGGTGAAGGGATTGCTGCCGTTGGCGATGCCGCCGGCCAGGCCGGGCGCATAGTCGGGCAGGCTCTGGGCGAAGGGGCTGTCGGCCACCGTGGCCACATAGCCGTTGCTGCTGAATTGATCACGGCCGGCGTAGATGCTGTCCCCGGCAGACAAGGTGGGCGAAACGATGTTGAACACATTTTCAAAATCAATCGTGGTCTGTCCCGCTTGAGCCGCGGGCGCCAGTACCGTCAACAGCAGTGCCGCGCCGGCAACATGCCGCGCCAGCCTCCGCTGTCCCTTCCCACTACCACAACAATAGCTCGCTCGAATCATTAACGCCTCCTTGTTGTTGATGCATTTTTTGTCCGGCCGCAGGCGGCCACCGATACCCGGAATCTCTCCAAAGTTGTATTAAATTACACGAAAAGTAACCAACTCCAAGTTGAAGTTTAAATTATATTTTCGACATCAAACCGAATTTCCTACGGCACCAGCTAGCATTTCAAGAGTGAAAATGGCTTCCGTAACACGCTTGAAATAAAAGGATTTTTTGGCGAAAACCTTGATCAAAAAAAACAACGCGGCCGGCGCGCGCTTGCCGCCCTTCCGTTTACGTTGATATTATAAATTTTGTCATTTTTTGTGATTAACTGTAGATTTTTGAAAGGAGGTGAACAGCGCTTTCCCGCTCGTCGACCGCCGCCCGGCGGCACAGCGGCATCCCTTCCGCGCGACCGTCCCGTTTGGCAGACCGAGTCTCGCGAGCAGCACTAACCAACCCGAATTGATCGACAGGAGTGCATCTTGAAATTGACTTTTTTACCGCTAGCAATCGCAGCCTGCGTCGTCGCCTTTGACGCATCTGCCGCAACGCCCAATACGGTGACCACGTTCTCGGACGGACAAATGGATGACTGGTATGGCCGCCACGAAGCAAGCAGCCTCACCACCTCGGTTGACACGACTTTTGGCAACGATGCGCCGGCACTGCGCTCCACCGGCATCGACTTCCTCAAGGTCGGCATTCGCTTCGCCACCGACAGCAGCGCCTACACCGGCGACCTCACCAAATTCTCATCCGTGACGTTCAGCGTGGATATGGATACGATCGCCTTCTCGCGCGTGAACACCCCAGGTGCGCCTCAGATGCAAAGCAATCTGTATCTCGACCTGCTCGACTACAACCATCCCGCGCCAGGCTATGACGCCTCCATCCTCAGCATCAATCTCGGCAGCTTTACTCAGGGGACGGGCTGGACCAAATACCAGGTGACGTTCGACCCACGCACGACCACGCTGGGCGATAGCTGGAGCACCAACGATCCCAGCGTCTCGCTCCAGCAGCTGCTGTCGAATGTGACCGAGGTGGCTTTCCGCACCGATGCCGGATCGAAGAAACTGGGCGCGATCGGCTATGACATTGCCGTCGACAACATGAGCTTCAACGGCGTCAGTGCAGTACCGGAACCAAGCGAAGTCTCGCTGCTGCTGGGCGGGATTGGCGTTCTGGCGATGTACGCACGCCGCAAGCGCGCGCAACGCGCAGTCTGAACGCGTGATGAATGGCCGCGCTGGCTGCTAACGCAGCGCGGCCGACAGGGCGTGCAGCAGTTGATGTCCGTCGTCGGCGCTCAATTCCCAGAACATGGCGCCACGCAGATGCTGGTCCTTGATGTAGCGGGCTTTCTCCCGCAGTGATGCCGGATCTTCATAGCTGATCCACACTTGCGTGGACGGGTTGTACAGATACGGGGCCTTGGCCGCGTCATTCCAGAAGCGCGTGTAGCCCTGGCCGCCGACATAGACGCCATCCGAACCACCCGCGCCGTCACCACCCGGCTCGCGCAGCAGGCCGCGCCGCAGCAGATGGCTGAAGCCGTAGGACGCGCCACCATCCTCGCCGCCATCGGCCGCGCCGCCGCACTGCTGATACTGGCCATCGCCCGCCGCACCGGCCGCGCAGCCCTTCCAGCCGTAGCCGTAAAACGGCACACCCAACACCAGCTTGTCCGCCTTCACGCCTTCCGCCAGATAGCGCTGCACGGAGGCCGCGCCATAAAAGCCGCTGGCTGTTTGCGGGTCGGCTGCATCGCCCATCAGCGCCGCATGATGACCGCTGGCTGGCTCCCACGGCATGTGATAGTCGTAGGCCATGATGTTGATCCAATCCAGGCTGGCCGACAGCTCCTTCAACCACGCGCCCTCCACATAATTGGCATTGCCGCCCGCAGCAATCGTGATGTGGTAATGCTTGCGGTCCTTCCTGCCCGCTGCGTCGAAGGCGGTGCGCAGCTCGCGCGCCAGCGTGATGAAATTGCGCTTGTCAGTGGGACGTTCGCACACCTTCCCCGCCGTGCAAGGCACGCCTGCCCGCGTTGGATATTCCCAGTCGATGTCGACGCCATCGAGCCCGTACTTGCGCAGCAGCGCCAGCGAAGACGCGATGAAGTTCGCCCGCGCCGCCGCATCATCGGCCACATTGGAAAACTGGTTCGACCAGTTCCATCCACCCACCGATACCATCACCTTGAATTTTGGATTCCACTTTTTCAGTGCCACCAGCGCGCGCAGATTGGCGCCGTCCTGCTCCTCGTCGCGCAGCGCCAGGCTGCCGTTGGCGCCGCTACAGGCTTCCACGACGCCGGCCGAAGGATCCGGATTGCCGTGCCGGCCGTTCCAGCACATGTCGAGGAAGGCATACAGCACCGTCGTCATGCGGCCAGCGTCGACGTTCTCCGCGTTGACGGGAAAAGCGGCCGACTTCCAGCCGGGGTAATAGCCGATGACTTCCGGCGCCGCAGCGGCCGACGACATTGCCGCAGTCAGCGCAATACAGCAGGCCAGCATCTTCATGAAGCGTTCAGCTCCGCGACAAAATCATACATATCGCCGCGGAAGTAGGAGCGGCAGAACTCCACCGCCCGTCCATCGCGCAAAAAGCCCAGACGCTCGACGGACAAACCCGCATCGCCCTCCTTCGCCTGCAGCAGCTGCGCCTGTTCCGCGTTCAGCAGCAGCGCGGACAAGCGCTGCAAGGCGCGCACGGGACGGTTGCCCGACGCCTCCAGCGCCTCGTACATGGAGATGTCCACCGCCTCGAGCGATGGCAGGCAGGAAGCGACGATGGTCGCGTACTCGAGACACATCGGCACATCGTCCGCATAGCGCATGCGGTGGAAGCGGTACACGGGCGCGCCGGGACTGAGCCGCAGCCGCATCGCCTCGTCCGGCGTGACCGTGCCTTCCGAACGCTTGAGCCACACGCTGCGCGGCACGCGTCCGCGCGCGCGCATGTCCTCGGAAAAGGAAGTCAGCTTGGAGAAGTTCTTCTCGATCCGCGCGTTGATGAAATTGCCGGAGCCGGGACGCCGCACCAGCACCCCGTCGCCCACCATGCCGTCGATGGCCTTGCGCACGGTGATGCGCGAGATATCGAGATCGGCGGCCAGCTGGCGTTCGGCCGGCAGCGCATCCTCCGGCTTGAGCAAATGCAGTTCGATGGCCGAGCGCAGGGCGCGCTCCAGGCGCTGGTAGAGCGGTAGGTTACTGGTCTCATTCAGCTGTAGCCGGATGTGGACCAGTAGATTCATTGGATCGTTTTCCATAACGAAAAAACCGTCCTCGCTGTCGTGGTCGTTTGATAATACCAAAAAAATACCAACAAGCAGCATCCGGTACGCCAGAGACTCAAAATTTTCCCCACCCGCTTCCGGACATCCCCCATAAACCCGCACCAGTACTGGGTTTCAACAAAAAACAACACCACCACAAGACCATCCCATACCGCCATGTGACCGCAAACATGTTACCTGACAGTATCCTGGTTGTAGGCTGCATACAACATATCAAAAAAGAATTTTAAAGTGGTAGTGATCTGGTATTTAAACGCGAGTATATTGGCGTTGGATTGGTTTTGAAACGTAGTTAGAAGTACAAAGAGCACCTACACATCAATCGACGGCTCGGCGGAGCCTTATCAACGGGGGAGTAAATGAAAGACCAAGCGAACAATCACCGCGCGCTCGTCAAACTGACGCCAATCGCGACCGCCACGGCCATCCTGGCCCTGAGCGCATCGTGGGCGCAAGCGCAGCAGGCGAACAGCGACCAGAAAGAGCCAGAAGTGGTGGTGGTGAGCGGCATTCGCGGCTCGCTGCAGCAATCGCTGGCGGTCAAGCGCAACGCCGCAGCCAACGTCGAAGTCATCACGGCGGAAGACGTGGGCAAGATGCCAGACAAGAACGTGGCCGACTCGCTGCAACGTCTGCCCGGCGTGAACATCTCCACCTCGGGCGCAGGCTCGGGCGGCTTTGACGAAAACGACCGCGTGTCCCTGCGCGGCACCGCGCCTTCCCTCACCCAGACCCTGATCAACGGCCACGCCGTCGCTTCCGGCGACTGGTTCGTGCTGGACCAGGTGGGCGGCGCCGTGGGCCGTTCCACTTCCTACTCGCTGCTGCCGTCGGAAATCGTGGGCCAGGTCGTCGTCTATAAAACGCCTACCGCCGAACAGATCGAAGGCGGTTCGAGCGGCTCGATCGACATCCGTAGCCGCAAGCCGCTGGACTTCAAGCAGCAGCTGTCGCTGGAAGCCTCGGCGCAGGCAGTGTATTCGACCCTGCCAAGCAAGACCGAGCCGCAATTCAACGCCCTCGTCAACTGGAAGAACGACAGCAACACCTTCGGCATCCTGCTGCAAGGCTTCACCGAAAAGCGCACCCTGCGCCGCGACGGCCAGGAATTGCTGCAATGGTCGCAAGTCCAGTCCAACAACCCGGTCCTGAAGACCAATCCCGACCTGGCCAACGTCTGGTTCCCACGCCTGATCGGTTCCGCCGAATTCACCCAGAAGCGCGAACGTAAAGGCGGCCTGCTGGATCTGCAGTTCAAGCCAAGCCGCGACTTCAGCCTGGACGCGACCTACTTCCACTCGCGCCTCGACGCATCGAACTACAACACCAACTACATGACCGACATGCAGGGCTCCGGCACGCTGGTGTCCGGCGTGGCGCCTGATCCTGGCTATGTGATCCGCAACGGCACCCTGGTGTCGGCCTCCTTCACCAACAAGGGCACGGCCGCCGCGCCGCTGCGCTACGGTATCGTCGACAACATCGTGCGCAACGGCGAATACGCGCAGACCGAGTTCTTCGACCTGGATGGCAAATGGCGCGTCAACGACAAGCTGACCCTGACCGCCAAAGCCGGCACCACCAAGGGCAAGGGCGTGACGCCGCAACAGGGCGTGTTCGAGGGCGACATCAACAACTCCGGCATGAGCTACCAGCTGAACGGCATGGGTTCGCCGGCCACCGTCAAATTCCCGAACATTAATACCGCCGTGTTCACCGGCACGCCGCTGGACTGGGTGTTCGGCACCTCGCCCGCGTCGACCGACGACAAGGAAAACTATGGCCAGATCGACGCTGCCTACACCATCGGCGGCGAGAATCTGAAAGAGATCAAGTTCGGCGCGCGCGGCACCCGCCACACCCGCTCCAACTATGAAGTGGCGCAAGGCCCCAACTGGTCCAACACCGACGTTGGCGGCACCAGCACCAACCCGGTCTGGAACGGCACCGTCTATCCCGGCGATTTCGGTAAGGACCTGGGCGGCGACTTCCCCAAGAACGTATGGGCGCTTGATCCATCCATCCTCGACGCCTGGGGCGATGTACACTCCAACCGCGATCCAAGCCGCACCTACTACCAGGACATGTTCGACCTGACCGAGCGCACCAAGGCGATCTACGTCCAGGGCGAGCTGGAAGGCGAAGGCTGGAGCGGCAACGTCGGTATTCGCGTCGTGCGCACCGAAGGCACCTCCAACGGCTACCAGATCCTGCCGAATCAACCAGCCGGCCAGAATCTGCCTTCGTATCCATGGGGCGGCTACGTCTTCCGCACGGCGATCGACAACAACACCACCGTGCCGCTGCCTAGCCTGAACCTGAAGTTCGACCTGCGCGACGACCTGGTGGCGCGTCTGGGCCTGTCGCGCACCATGACCCGTCCCGACTACGGCGCGCTGGGCGGCGCCGTGCTGCTGACCGACGAAACCCACACCGGCAACGGCGGCAACGCCAACCTGAAGCCGGTCAAGTCGAACAACTTCGACGCTTCGCTGCAGTGGTATTACGCACCGCGCGCCCTGCTGTCGGCCGGCGTGTTCTACATGGACCTGAAGGACTATGTGGGCTACGGCACCAGCACCGGCACCTTCCTCGACACCCGCGCTTCGCAGATGCAGAACACGGCCGTCTTCGCCACCTACACCATCACCTCGCCGATCAACGTCGGCGCCAAGGTGAAGGGCCTGGAACTGGCGGCGCAGGTACCGATCGGCAAAGGCTTCGGCTTCGACGCCAACCTGACGCTGGCCGATTCGCATCTGGACTTCGGCGCCTGCCCTGCCCTGCAAACCGCCACCTCGGGCGACCCATGCGACATGCTGGGCGCATCGAAGACCACCGCCAACGGCGGCGTGTACTTCGAAAACGATGTGTGGAATGCGCGCCTGAGCTACTCCTGGCGTTCGGACTTCCTGGCCGCCCAGGACCGCGGCACGCCGCTGTATCAGGAAGGTTCCGGCACCCTGTCGGCTTCGTTCAACTACAACATCACGAAGAATGTTCAGCTGACCGTCAGCGGCCTGAATCTGAATAATCCTATCCTGAAGAACTACATCTACAACAAGGACCAGCCGGCCCGCTTCTATGCCAACGGTGTGCAGTACTACGCCGGCCTGCATATCAAGTACTAATCTCTCCTCGGCGTCATTGTGCCTGCCCGCCACGGCTCCGGTCCTGGCGGGCTTTTTTATGCGATCATGGGACCATGAAAGATATCCGCGACTTCGATCCCTCCCGCTTCTTCACGGAGATCGCCGCCAGCTACGAACCTGCGATTCTGCGCGGCTTTGTGCGCCACTGGCCGGCGGTGCAAAAGGCGATGCGCTCGCCGGAAGAGATCTGCAACTACCTGATGCAGCTCGATAGCGGCGGCGAAGTCGACGCCGTCATGACGCGCCCGGAAGAAGGCGGACGCCTGTTCTACAACGCTGATATGAGCGGCTTCAATTTTGTGCGCAACAAGGTGACGGTGTCGCGCGTGGTGGAGCAGCTGGCGCGCTATTCGCAATTCGACGCGCCGCCCTCCGTGGCCATCCAGAGCGCGCTGATCGACGACTGCCTGCCCCAGTTCGCGCGCGATAACGTGGCTCCCGCGCTGCCTGCGGACGTGCGTCCGCGCATCTGGCTGGGCAACAGCATCATCACGCCGGCACACTTCGACGAATCGTATAACCTGGCCTGCGTGGTGGGCGGCGCGCGGCGCTTCACGCTGTTCCCGCCGGAGCAGGTATCCAATCTGTATATCGGCCCGCTCGATTTCGCGCCCACGCCCACGCCCACGCCGATCAGCATGGTCAACTTCCGCCAGCCCGACTACGCCCGCCATCCCCGCTTCCGCGAGGCCTTGCAGGCCGCCCGGGTGGCCGACCTGGGAGCGGGCGACGCCCTCTTCATCCCGCCCCTCTGGTGGCACCATGTGCAGTCCAGCGGCGTGCTGAATCTGATGGTGAACTACTGGTGGAAGAGCGAACAACCCATCCCCGGCGCCAGCATGACTTTCGAAACCATGCTCGGCCAGCTCGGTCAGCTCGCTCAAGCCCATTCATGACAAATTGTCCACCCTGCAGCGCGCGGGGTGGCACTGCGCTACAATTATTTGTGTGGATTTTAAAGAATCATATGATATACTTCTTTAAACGCTGATTACCCTTTTTAGCCATGTCCTTTAGCAAGCGCCAATTTATGCACACCGTCTGGATCGCGATCTTCGCGATGCTGATGGCCGCGCTTGCCCCCAGCGTTTCCCACTTCGTCGCAGTGTCCCACCACATGGACCACGACGCGGCCACCTGCCACGTCGAACCGACGAGCGGCGGCCATGAACCTATCCACCGCGCAGCCGCCCTGCTGGTCGATTGCGAATATTGCACCATGCAGGCCGACCTGCCGCTGCTGCCGCAGCAGCCGCACCGCATCGACGGCCCGCTGCTGATGGTGCGCTTCCTCCCTCCCCTGTTCCTGCACGCGCCGGCGCCCATGTTTGTGTGGCTGGCCGCGAATCCGCGCGCGCCGCCCATGGCCTGAATTCAGCGCCAGGCGCTGATCGCCTACGCCTCACCGTCCCACTGATCCGACCAGCGCCTGCAGCATCGACTGCTGCGTACGCACGCGCTCGCGGTCAGGAACAAGAATTTAGCAAGGAAGCATATGAAACCGTCCCGTACTCCCCTGGCGCTGGCGCTGCTGGCCGCCATTTCGACCGGCGCATTCGCCGAAGACGCCGGCACCGCCGACAATCCGCAGCGCCAGCTTGGCACCGTGACCATCTCCGGCACGCATCCCACTTCGCTGCCGACGCAGATCCCGACCACCATCGAAGGCATCACCCGCGAAGAAATCGAACGCGAGATCAACGCCACCGATGCGGAAGACGCGCTCAAATATCTTCCCAGCCTGCTGGTGCGCAAGCGCTACATCGGCGACTACAACCACGCCGTGCTGTCCACCCGCGCCTCCGGCACGGGCAACAGCGCCCGCTCGGCCGTGTATGCGGACGGCATCCTGCTCTCCAACTATCTCGGTAACGGCGCCGCCTTCGCCCCGCGCTGGGGCATGGTGACCCCGGAAGAGATCGAGCGCGTCGACGTGCTGTACGGCCCCTTCTCGGCCGCCTATGGCGGCAATTCCGTGGGCGCCGTGGTCGATTACGTGACCCGCATGCCGACCCAGTTCGAAGCCCACGTCAAGCTGTCCGCCTCGCACCAACCGTTCAAGCTGTATGGCACCGACGATGATTACAATGCCCACCAGGAGAATGTCTCGCTGGGCGACCGCGTGGGCGCCTGGTCCTGGTTCCTGTCCCTGAACCGCACCGACAGCGACAGCCAGCCGCTGACCTTCCCCACCCGCTACCTGAGCGCGGGCACGCCGGGCAAGGCCGGCGTGCCTGTCACCGGCGCCGTCGTTGGCCAGGACCGGACCAATAAAGACTGGTACATCCTCGGCACAGCCACCCAGTACGACACCACGCAGGACCAGCTGAAGGCGAAGATCGCCTACGACTTCTCGCCCACCGTGCGCGCCACCTATACGCTGGGCGTGTGGCAGAACGATTCCAAGGGCCGTCCCAACAGCTATCTGCGCGACGCCAGCGGCCAGCCGGTCTATAGCGGCACGGTCAACATCAACGGCGCCAGCTACGCGCTGACGCCGGCCGACTTCAACGCCTCCAACGAGGACCTGCACCATTACATGCACGGCCTGACCGTGAAGAGCAACACCAAGGGCGTGTTCGACTGGGAAGTGGCGGCCAGCCTGTACGACTACGACAAGGACATCCTGCGCGCGCCCACGGTGGCCTTCCCCGGCGCTGCGAACGGCGGCGCGGGACGCATCGTCAACCAGGGCGGCACGGGCTGGAACACCTTTGCCGCCAAGGGCGTATGGCGTCCGCAAGGGCCGGCGGGAGAACACATCGCCGAATTCGGCTACCAGCGCGAAGCCTACAAGCTGTCCAGCATCGAGAACGCCACCAGCAACTGGATCGACGGCGCGCCGGGCGCGCGCAATTCCGCCTTCAGCGGCAAGACCGAGCTGAATAGCCTGTACGTGCAGGACACCTGGAAGTTTGCGCCCCTGTGGAAGACGGTGCTGGGCCTGCGCTACGAGAACTGGGAGGCGCGCGACGGCCAGACCTCCAACGCCAGCACCACGGTGGCGCAGGGCAAACGCGATGGCAACTACCTGTCGCCGAAAGCGGCGCTGGCGTATCAGGCCAGCGAAGACTGGACGGTGAAAGCCTCGGTCGGCCGCGCCGTGCGCATGCCGACCGTCTCCGAGCTATACCAGGGCGGCATCAACGCCCTCGGCCAGCTGACCAACAACGATCCCAATCTGAAGCCCGAGCGTTCATGGACGGGCGAGCTGACGGCCGAGCGCAAACTGGAGAGCGGCCTGCTGCGCCTGACCGCCTTCGGCGAGCGCACCAAGGACGCGCTGTATTCGCAAACTAACGTGCTGGTGACGCCCAATGTGACCAATATCCAGAACGTGGACCAGATCACGACCAAGGGCCTGGAAGTGGCCTATTCCGCCGACGACGTGCTGCTGCGCGGCCTGGACCTGTCGTCCAGCGCCACCTGGACCGATTCGAAGATCGACCGCAACGACAAATTCCCCGCCAGCGTGGGCAAATGGCAGCCGCGCATTCCCGAGTGGCGCGCCACCGGCGCCGCCACCTACCGCGCCACCGACAAGCTGGCGGTGACGCTGGCGGCGCGCTACAGCGGCAAGCAGTACTCCACGCTGGACAACTCCGATCCGAACGGCTTCGCCTACCAGGGCGCCAGCAAGTACTTCACCGCCGACCTGCGCGCCACCTACCGCATCGACCATAACTGGAGCGTGGCCCTGGGCATCGACAACCTCAATAACTACAAGTACTGGAACTTCCACCCCTACCCACAGCGCACCTACGTGGCGGAGCTGAAGTTCGACATGTAATCAGGGCCTGCCGCCGGCCGTGGCTTTCGCCTGGTCGCCGGCCAGCACGACGCTCATCCTGGCCGGGTCGACCGCCTTGCGGAAGGCGGCCGTCACCTGCTCGGGGGTGAGCGACAGCAGCTTGTCCTCGAACGCCTTGCTCCAGGCGAAGGTGCGGCCCAGGTAGAGGTTCTTCGACCAGGCCGTGGACAGGATGCCGTCCTTGGAACGGTTCTGCACCCGCTGCTGCATCATGCCCGACTTGGCCGCCGCCACTTCGGCCGCCGTGAAGCCATCCTTCAGCGCGCGGTTCAGCTCTTCGCGGATCGCCGCCTCCAGCTTCTTCAGGTTCTGCGGCGCGGCGATGGCTTCGATGCCAAAGCTGCCCGCGCGGTCGATGTCGCCCGCGCCGATGCCGGAGCCGCCGCCGTAGGACAAGCCATCCTTCTGCCGGATGCGGTCCATCAGGCGCGATTTCAGGCCGCCGTTGCCGAAGATGAAGTTGGCCAGCTCCAGCGCCGGATAATCCGCATCATCCGAATTCAGGTCCACGTCCTGGCGCGCCATGTAGAAGCCGTTTTCCTTGTCCGGCGTGTTGATCACCTGGTGCAGCGGCGCGATGCTGCCCAGCGTATTGGGAATGCGCGCATAGCTCGCGGGCGAATTCCAGCCGCTGAAGGCGTCGGCGATCGCCTTGCCGGCGGCGTCCTTGTCGAAGTCGCCCACAATCGCCACTTCGCCGTTCGAGGCGCCGTAGAAGTCGTGGTGGAATTTCTTCACGTCTTCCAGCTTCAGCGCCTTGATCTGCGCCAGCTGCTCGTCCACGCTCATGGCGTAGCGCACATCGCCCTTCGGATAGTGGTTGTAGTGCTGGTCGATGGTCTCCTGCGCCAGAGACTGCGGCTCATTGCGCTGCGACTCCAGCGAGACGATCCACTGCTGCTTGAGCTGCTCGAATTCCGCCTCGGGGAAGCTGGCCTCCTTCAGCACATGCGATACCAGCTGCAGCGCCGCCGCCAGGTTCGGCCCCGTCGTATCGAAGTGATACGGCGGCGCGCCCGACACCTTCAGCTTGGCGAAGGCGTCGGCCAGCTGCTCGCGGTTGTACTTGCTGGTGCCGCGCAGGAGCATCTCGTTCGCCGCATAGGACACGATGCTGGTGTTGAACAGGTTCTTCTCGTCGCCCCAGTGCAGGTGCAGATCCACCGACACCGTCTCGCCCCGGTTCTTCTTCGGCAGCAGCGCCACTTTCAGGCCGCCGATGGTCTTGATCTCGGTACGCGCGTTGATATTGGCCTGCGAGGGATCGAACACCTCCGACGTCATGGTCGCTTCCTTGGCCTTGAAGTCCTTCATCACCTCGGCCACGGAGGGCGCCTCGGGAATCTCGGCGCGCTGCGGATTATCCTCGGGGATGAACAGGCCCACGGTGCGGTTGTCGCGCTTCAGATAGCGACCGGCGGCGGCGCTGACCTGCTCCGGCGTGATCGACGGCAGGCGGTCGCGCCCCTCGAACATCAGGCGCCAGTCGCCCAGCGAAATCGGCTCGGAAAACGCCACGCCCACTTTCTGCGGATCGCTGAGCGCCTTGTCGAAGCTGTTGTTGAAGTTGCGCCGCACGCGCTCCATTTCCTCCGCCGTGGGCGGCGTCTTGTAGAAGTTCTCCACCTGCTCCACCAGCGCGTCGCGCACCGGCTCCACCGGCTCGCCCGCCTTGACCACGGCGCCGAACAGCTGCAGCCCCGGCGCATAGCCGGTGGCGCCAAAGGCGAACACCTGCGCCGCCTTGCCCGTCTCCACCAGCGACTTGTGCAGGCGGCCCGTGGGCGTGTCGCCCAGGATCTCGTCCATCATGCTCAGCGCGTCGTCGTCCGGATGCAGGGCCGACGGCACCTTGTAGCCGACCAGGACCACCTGCACGTCGCCCTTGCGGCGCACGGCGAAACTGCGCTCGCCATCCTGCGTCGGCTCCACCGTCCAGAACGGAGGCAGGCTGCGCTTGGGCTTGGGGATGGCGCCGAAGGTCTTGCTGATCCAGGCCAGGGTGCGCGCGGGATCGAATTTGCCCGCCACCAGCAGCACGGCGTTATCCGGCTGGTAGTAGGTGTGGTAGAAGGCCTGCAGATTCTCGATGCGCACATTCTCGATGTCGCTGCGGTTGCCGATGGTGGAACGACCATATGAATGCCAGTCGTAGGCCACGCTGCGCATGCGCTTCAGCAGCACCTCGAAGGGCTGGTTCTCGCCGCTCTCGTACTCGTTGCGCACCACCGTCATTTCCGAGTCCAGGTCCTTGCGCGCGATGAAGGAATGCGTCATGCGGTCCGCTTCCATCTCCAGCGCCCATTTCAGGTTGTCGTCCTTGGCCTGGAACACCTCGTAGTAGTTGGTGCGGTCTTCCGCCGTGGTGCCGTTGAACTCCATGCCGCGCGCGGAAAACTCCTGCGGGATGGCACGGTTCCTGGGCGAGCCCTTGAACATCATGTGTTCCAGCAGGTGGGCCATGCCCGTCTCGCCGTAGTTCTCGTGACGCGAGCCGACCAGGTAGGTGATGTTGACGGTGACGGTGGGCTTGGAGGCGTCCGGAAACAGCAGGACTTTCAGGCCGTTGGGGAGATGGTATTCAGTGATGCCCTCCACCGCTGGCCCCTTGGTCACGCCGGCGGGCAGCGACTGGGCGAAGGTGGCGGCGGGAACGGTCAGGGTCAGGCCGCACAGCACCGCGCCGGCCAGATGGGGGACAGTTTTCATACACTCTCACGGAAGTTTTCGACGAACAGGCAGCATACGCCTTAGCCGTGTATCGTGGAGTGCGCAAAAGTAAAATTTTGTGAGGGAGGGACGAATATTGCGAAAAATCAACCCTGCGGCCTGGACTTACTTTTTGTCCGGCACCAGGCAGGCGTCGACCACTTGCAGGTCGTTGTCCTTGGCGAAGGAAACGAGGAAGTGATAGGCCAGGGGTTCCGTCGCCCGCAGCTTGCCGTTGACGACCACCGACTTGGCGCCGTTAATCACGGTCGGCGTCACGTAGGGAGAGTAGCCCAGGTGGGCGTTCACGCCGCGGCTGCCCGGGCCGTCCGGCCGGATGCTGCAGGCGATCACGCCGCACAGGCGTTCAGCCCAATCGCTGGGACGAAATTGCTTGCCATTGCTGGTAAGGCCAAGGATAAAGAACTCGTCGTACTGTTCTTTGGGGGTGTTTGCTGACTCGGCCATAGTGTGGCTTTGCTCTGTGACTGGTTGGATCGCAGGTATTATATCTTATAGAAGACCTAAATACATAACCCTTTGATTCATAAAGGGTTATTCTCGGCGGATTGCAAGACCAGCAAAGGTGCGGCCGCGACCACACCTAAGCAAACGCCATTTTATCCTATCAGGGCGTGTTTCCCAGCCAGACCGCACCCGACAGAAGTAAGAGCAGCATCATCCACAACAGCAGCGCGCGCCAGACCAGGCCCACCGTGCTTTGCAGGGCGCGGATATTCGGCTCCTCGCCCGGCATCACGTCCGGCTCGACGTCGGTGGTGTCGACGGTGGAGGCGTCCGACATCACCACCTTGGCCGCGTTCTCCTCCGGCGTGCCCAGGCGCACGCCCATGGCGCCGCCGCCGGCCGCCAGGATGATGCCGATGGCCTCGTCCTTCCAGCGGTGGGCGAAATTGCGCCAGGCGTAGATGGCGTCCTCGAAGTTGCCCACCACGGCGAAGGCCACCGCCGTCAGGCGCACGGGAATCCAGTCGATCCAGTAAAAGGCGCGCGCGGCGAACTGGCCGAAGGCTTCGTTGCGCATGTGCTCAGGCTCGTTCCAGGCGCGGGCCAGGTGGTCGGCCACGCGGTACATCACGGCGCAGGCGGGGCCCAGCGGCATGAGGAACCAGAAGAACACGCCGAACACATTGCGGTGGGTGGTGACCAGCGACTTCTCCACGGCGATGCGCGAGATTTCGGACACTTCCATGCCCACCGTGTCCAGGCGGGTCCACTCGGCCAGCAGGGCGCGCGCGGTGGCTTCGTCGCCCGCGTTCAGGGCCAGCTGGATGGAGGTGAAATAGTGGCTGTAATGGCGGAAGCCCAGCGTCAGGTAGACGATCAGCACGTTCCAGGCGAAGGTGGCCAGGAACAGGTCGTAGTGGCGCAGCACCCAATAGACCAGGGCCGTCGGCGTCATCAGGATCGCCATCATCAGGAACCAGCCCATGCGGCCGTGGGTGTGATGGCCGGCGTTGAACCAGGTCTCCATCCGTAACGCCAGGCTCTTGATTTCGGCGTAGATCGGATTGTCCGCGCGGAGTGGTTTCATCTGCTCGATCAGCAGTGCGCACAGGATGGAGAGAAATGTCATTAATAGTCCTTTATATCTTGCATGCCCGCTACGATAGCGCAGACGTGTTACGCCCGCAAGAAGTGGAACAGATTGCGCAGCATGCCGGCCGTCGCGCCCCAGATGAAGAAGCGCTCATAAGGCATGGCGTAGAAGGTGCGGCGGCCGCCTTCCAGCTGCACGGACAGGCGCTGGTGGTTGGCGCCGTCCATCAGGAAGGCCAGCGGCACTTCGAAGATTTCCGCCACCTCGTTGGGGTCGGCCGCCAGCTCGAACGGCGGCTGCACCAGGCCCACGACGGGCGTGACGCGGTAGCCGGTGCCCGTATAGTAGTCGGGCAGGCAGCCCAGCACCTCCACATGCGCGTGCGCCAGGCCGATCTCCTCCTCCGCTTCGCGCAGGGCGGTGGCGACGGCGGAGGCGTCGTATTCCTCGGCGCGGCCGCCGGGGAAGCTGATCTGGCCCGCGTGGTCGGTCAGATGCGCCGTGCGCTGGGTCAGCAGCACGGTCAGGCCGCCCTCGCGCAGCACCAGCGGCACCAGCACGGAGGCGGGTGTGGGGTCGGGACGGGGACGGTGCGATTCGTCCGCCACTTCCGGCGTCCATGCGGGACGGTGGGCGAAGCGCGCGCGCAGCCACGCGGGCGCCAGGCGCTCCAGCGCGAGCGCGGGCTCGCCGGCGACGGCTTCCACCGGCAACTGCAGGGGATCGAACAGGGACTTGGCCACCACTACCTCCTTGAGAGAAAAAAAAGGGGCACCACAGGCGCCCCTTTTTTCATCCAAACATACGGCTGGCTGAAGATTACTCAGCAGCGGCAGCGCGGCGGTTTGGCAGCTTTTCCTTGATACGTGCCGACTTGCCGGAACGCTCACGCAGGTAGTACAGCTTGGCGCGACGTACGTCACCGCGGCGCTTCACTTCGATCGAAGCGATCAGCGGGGAGTACAGCTGGAAGGTACGCTCAACGCCTTCGCCGGACGAGATCTTACGAACGATGAAGTTCGAGTTCAGGCCGCGGTTGCGACGGGCGATCACAACGCCTTCGTAAGCCTGGGCGCGCTTGCGGGTGCCTTCGACTACGTTTACGTTAACGACCACGGTGTCGCCAGGTGCGAACTCAGGAATGTTCTTGCCCAGGCGAGCGATTTCTTCTTGCTCGAGTTGCTGAATCAGGTTCATTTTAAATGACTCCAAAAACCATCATGCTGGCGCTATGCCCAGTAGAGGATGGGGTTTAACAGAGCAAACCTTTTATTCAAGGCCTGCCAAAAAATGCTCGTCATGCTTGGTCAGCAAACCTGCCTCCCTCGCCTTGACCAGCAAATCCGGGCGCTTGCGCGCGGTGGCTTCCAGCATGCGCTGGCGGCGCCACTTGACGATCTCCGCGTGATTCCCGCCCATCAGGACAGGCGGCACGCTCTCGCCTTCATATACTTCCGGCCGCGTATAGTGCGGCGAATCGAGCAGGCCGTTGACGAAACTGTCTTCGACCGCCGACGCATCGGTATTCAGCACGCCGGGAATCTGGCGCACCACGGCATCCATCAGCGCCATCGCCGGCAGTTCGCCGCCCGACAGCACGAAGTCGCC
>Ga0213872_10000093_pt1 | contig 83513 bp, 76 predicted proteins | sample VelepicomBERX_R2_FD_160071 | JGI IMG/M metagenome (GOLD analysis project Ga0213872, IMG submission 160071) | Rhizosphere microbial communities from Vellozia epidendroides in rupestrian grasslands, the National Park of Serra do Cipo, Brazil - RX_R2 | ecosystem: Host-associated > Plants > Roots >... | reverse complement strand
GGCGCACGCACCAGATCCGCGTCCACCTGGCGCACGCCGGCCATCCCATCGTCGGCGACCCGAAATACGGCGACCGCGCCGCCAACCGCGAGATCGCGCGCGGCGCGCTGCGCTTCGAGCGCATGTTCCTGCATGCGCGCCAGCTTCGTTTCACCCATCCGGCCAGCGGCGCCGAGCTCGTGCTCGAAGTGCCGCTGCCGCCCGAATGCGAGCAGTTGCTCGCCCAGCTTCAAGATGCGACCCCAACGCTTTGACCTGATTGCCTTCGACTGGGACGGCACCCTGTTCGACTCCACGGCCCTCATCACCCGCGCCATCCAGCGAGCCGCCGTCGACCTCGGCTGCCCCGAGCCCAGCGAGCGCGAGGCCAGCTACGTGATCGGCCTGTCCCTCTACGAAGGCCTGGCGCACGCCGTGCCCAGCCTGGCGCGCGAGCGCTATGCCGAGCTGGGCCAGCGCTACCGCCACCATTACTTTGGGGCGCAGGACGAGCTCGCGCTGTTCCCCGGAACGCTGGAGATGCTTGCGGCGCTCAAGGCGCGCCATCACTGGATCACCGTCGCCACGGGCAAGCCGCGCGCGGGCCTGGACCGGGCGCTCGCGCAGGCCGACCTGGTCGGCACCTTCGACGGCAGCCGCTGCGCCGATGAGACAGCCGGCAAGCCGCATCCGCAGATGCTGCTGGAGCTGATGCGCGAATTCGGCGCTGAGCCCGAACGCACGCTGATGATCGGCGACACCACGCACGATCTGCAAATGGCTCGCAATGCCGGCGTGCCGGCCGTGGCCGTGAGCTTCGGCGCGCACGAGTCCGAAGATTTGCTGGCGCTGGAGCCGCTGTTCCTCGCGCACTCGACGGCCGAGCTGCATCAATGGCTGGCAGACCATGCCTGACACCGACTCGCCGATCCCCGCGCAAGCGCTGTGCCGCTCCGAAGAACTCGCCGAGCGCGGCCGCGGCGTGGGCTTCGACGTGCTGCTCTGGGGCAAGCCAGCGCGCGGCTTCGCGCTGCGTTTCGAAGGCCGCGCCGTCGCCTACCTGAATCGCTGCGCCCACGTGCCGACCGAACTCGACTGGCAGGAGGGCGAGTTCTTCGACAGCGATCGCCAGTTCATCATCTGCGCCGTTCACGGCGCCACCTACGACCCGCGCAGCGGCCGCTGCGTGATGGGCGTTTGCGGGCGTTTCGGCCTCACCGCCATCGAGGTCGAGGAGCGTGATGGGCAGGTCTATTGGTATCCTTCCCGCGACATCAAACCGGCCTTTGAATAATGGACACCGAATCCGCCTCGCCGCGCGAAACCGCCGCCGCGCGGCCCGCAATTGACGCCCGTTTCGAGCCCGTGCTCGAGCAATTCGCCCGCGAGTACCTGCGCGACCGCCGCAGCGCGCGCCGCTGGCGCCTGCTGTGGCGCCTGCTCTTTCTGGCCGGTCTCGCCTGGCTGCTCTGGTACGAGTTTGCCCCGCGCCTGCACCTGAACGCCGCCGCCTCGCCGCACAGCGCGCTGATCGACGTGCGCGGCGAAATCGCCACCGATACCGATGCCAATGCCGACGCCATCATGGGTGCGCTGCGCGACGCCTTCGACGATCCCGAGGCCAAGGCCGTGATCCTGCGCTTCAACTCGCCCGGCGGCAGCCCGGTGCAGGCCGGCATCGTCTACGACGAGATCCAGCGCCTCAAGGCCCTCAAGCACAAGAAGGTCTACGCGGTCTGCGAGGAGATCTGCGCTTCGGGCGCCTACTACATGGCCGTCGGCGCCGACGAGATCTATGTGGACAAGGCCTCGGTCGTCGGCTCGATCGGCGTGCTGATGGACGGTTTCGGCTTCACCGGCATCATGAGCAAGCTTGGCGTCGAGCGCCGCCTGCTCACGGCTGGTGAAAACAAGGGCATGCTCGATCCGTATTCGCCGCTGCCGCCGCAGCAGCGCGCCTACGCGCAGGCCATGCTCGACCAGATCCACGCCCAGTTCATCGCCGTCGTGCGCGAAGGGCGCGGCAAGCGCCTGCACGAGACGCCGACGATCTTCTCGGGCCTGTTCTGGAACGGCGAGGAAGCGATCAAGCTCGGCCTGGCCGACGACTACGGCGATCTCGACTACGTGGCGCGCGAGGTCGTGCAGGCGCCCGACATCGTCGACTACACGCCGCAGGAAAACATCGCCGATCGCATCGTCAAGCGCTTCGGCGCGGCCATGGGCGCGGGCGCCGTGAAGGCGCTGCAGGCGACGGCACGCGTGCATTGAGGCCGCGATGAGCCCGTGTCGGCGCGGCGTCTTGCTGGCCGCCTTGCTGAGTGCGGGTGCAGTGCACGCGCAGGGCGGGCTCGAGCTCGAGTCGCTGCCGCGGCCGAGCACTCCGCCGGCGGAGATCGGCCCGGTCGTGCCGGAGCAGGTGTTGCGTTGGCGCGAGGAAGGCGAAGCAGCCGAACGCGGGCGCGACGGGCCGGCGGACCCGGTGCTGGCCGCCCAGCTCTATTGCCGCGCCGCCCGCTACGGCGATGCGGTGGCCCAGTACGATCTCGGCTGGATGCTCTTCAACGGCCGCGGCATCCAGCGCGACGAAGCGCAAGCCGCGCACATGTTCTCGGCGGCGGCCGAGCAGGGCCTGGCCCAGGCGCAGAACATGGCCACGCGCATGGGCACGCCGCGCGGCGCGCCGCCGCCGTGCCTGCGCCCGCCCGAGGCCGATCCACGACCGCCGGCGCCCAAGCCGGGCGCCAGCCCGCTGACGCTTGCGTCCTTCGACGGCGTCGCCGAGCCGCCGCACACGCCGGCCGTGATCGCACGTTTCGTGAGCCTCACGGCCCCCGAATACAAGCTCGCGCCGAGCCTTGTCCTGGCGGTGATGGCGACCGAGTCGAACTTTGATCCGCTGGCCGTCTCGGCGCGCAACGCGCAGGGCCTGATGCAGCTGATCCCGGACACAGCCACGCGCTTCAAGGTCCGCAAGCTGAGCGATCCGGTGCAGAACATCCGCGGCGGCATGGCCTACCTGCGCTGGCTGCTGGCCTACTACCAGGGCAATCTGCCGCTGGTCCTGGCGGCCTACAACGCCGGCGAGGCCGCCGTCGACCGCTACCGCGGCGTGCCGCCCTATGCCGAGACGCGCAGCTACGTGCTCAGCATCCTCGGCCGACTCGGCGGCCGCTACTACCACCCCTTCGACGCGAGCGTGACGCCGCCATCGCCGATGCTCGGCACCGCCTTGCGCTGAGGCCTACTTGGTCAGGATCAGCTTGCCCTGCGAGGTCAGCCGCAGGCGGTAGAGCTGGCCGCCGTGCTCGATCTCCAGTTCGCGCGTGCCGCCGAGCAATTCGGTGCTGCTGAGGCGGCGTGCGGACTCAGGCACCACCTTCGTCGCCATTGCGCCGGCAGGCGAAGGTTCGCGGGATCGGGGCGAGGGCGGGACAACCGGCATGGCGTCAGTATAAATGCGAACCATTTGCAATTGCGTTATCTCGCCTGCCCTGCGAACGCGTCGCATGCAGAGCAAGGCGACGCGGACTTTGGTGCGCGCGACGCCCCTGCCTGCACAATCATCGCGCCTGACCACAAGGAGCGTAGCGATGAAGGGTGATGCCAAGGTCCTCGAGTACCTCAACGCACAGCTGAAGAACGAGCTCACCGCCATCAACCAGTACTTCCTGCATGCACGCATGCTCAAGAACTGGGGCCTGGAGCGCCTGGCCAAGCACGAGTACCACGAGTCGATCGAGGAGATGAAGCACGCCGACAAGCTGATCGAGCGCATCCTCACGCTCGAAGGCCTGCCCAACCTGCAGGACCTCGGCAAGCTCTACATCGGCGAGAACGCCGTCGAGACGCTGCACTGCGATCTGCGCATCGAGATGGCCTCGCACCCGCTGCTCAAGGAAGCCATCGCCTACTGCGAAAGCGTCCGGGACTACGTGTCGCGCGAGATCCTCGAGGACATCCTGTCAGACACCGAGGATCACATCGATCACCTCGAGACACAGATCGACCTCGTCGCCCAGGTTGGCGAGCAGAACTGGCTGCAAACGCAGATCGGCGGCGGCGAGGGCAGCTGAAGCCGCCGGCTGGAAACCGGGAGGAATTCCCGGATCCGGCGCCGGTCAATGCGAACATGATTGAGAAACGTTCGCATTTGCGTTAATATCCGGACCAGTGCTTCGAGCCCTGAGTCCGCCATGATCGTCTGCCTCTGCCACCGCATCTCCGACCGCGACATCCGCCGTAGCGTCGAGGCCGGCGTGCGCAACTTCGAAGTGCTGCAGGACGAGACCTGCGTGGCTTCGGCCTGCGGCTGCTGCCACGACTGCGCGCGCGAGGTCTTCGAGGAAGCCCTGGCAGCCACTGCCGACCAGCCGCAGCGCCGCGTCGTCCCGATCGCCGCGGCGGCCTGATCAGGCCTTCATTCAGCTTTTCAGCAGCCCGCGCGTCTCGATGAAGTCGACGATGCGGGCCAGTCCATCGCCCGTCTTCAGGTTGCTCATCACGTAGGGCCGCGTCGGCCGCATGCGCTGCGTATCGGTCTCCATGATCTGGAGATTGGCACCCACGTGCGGCGCAAGGTCGGTCTTGTTGATGACGAAGAGATCGCTCTTCGTGATGCCCGGCCCGCCCTTGCGCGGGATCTTCTCGCCGGCCGCGACGTCGATCACGTAGATCGTCAGATCGGAGAGTTCCGGGCTGAAGGTGGCCGCGAGGTTGTCGCCGCCCGATTCGATGAAGACGATGTCGGCGTTCGGGTAGAGCCCGAGCATCCGGTCCACCGCTTCCAGGTTGATGGAAGCGTCCTCGCGGATCGCCGTATGCGGGCAGCCGCCCGTCTCGACGCCCATGATGCGCTCGGGCTCCAGCGCCCCGGCCACGGTCAGGAGGCGCTGGTCTTCCTTGGTGTAGATGTCATTGGTGACGACGACAAGGTCGTAGCGCTCACGCATGGACTTGCAGAGAACCTCGACGAGCGTCGTCTTGCCCGAGCCCACCGGCCCGCCGACACCGACGCGCAAAGGCGGGAGCGGCTTGGTGCGGTTCGGAATGCTATGCAGGGCCATGGTCTTCGCTCTTGGGGATGAAGCCGCAGCCTAGCACCGCGGGCGCGCCCTCGAGCGCCGCCCCAAAAGCACACAACCCGCGCTGCATCGCTGCGGCGCGGGTTGTTTCGGTGCTCAGCCTGCGGCTTACTTGGCGGCGGCGCTGGCGGCGTCAGCCGGCTTGGCGGCCTTGGCATGCTTGGCATGCTTGTGCTTGGTGGCCTTGGCAGAGGAGGCAGCGGCAGCGGGAGCCGCCGGGGCTTCGTCAGCCATTGCGACGCCGACGCTCAGAGCCAGCAGGGCAGGAATCAGGGCAGACTTGAGAACGTTCATCTGGATTTCTCCGAGGGGTTGAAAAAAGCCCTTTTACAACGACGGTCGGGGCGCTGAGGTTGACTGTACGCTTGCTCTTTGCAATGTGTTACATATTTTGAGGCGGCATGGTGCCGCAGCGAGGCTCGAAGCATGACGGCAGGACTCTTCGATTGGCACAACCCCTACCCGAGCCGGCGCAGCCCGGTGTTCGCGCGAAACATCGTCACGACCTCGCATCCGCTCGCCGCGCAGGCCGGCTTGCGCATGCTGGCTCAGGGCGGCAATGCAGTCGACGCGGCGATCGCCGCGGCAGCCTGCATGACGCTGGTCGAGCCGTGCAGCAATGGCCTGGGATCCGATGCCTTCTGCATCGTCTGGGACGGGCAGCGCCTGCGTGGGCTCAACGCGTCCGGCGCGGCGCCGGCGGCGTGGACGCCCGACTACTTCGCCACGCGCCATGGTGCTGGCGCCAAGACACCTCCGGCACGCGGCTGGGATGCCGTCACCGTGCCCGGGGCGGTGGGCGCCTGGTCCGCGCTTTCCGAGCAGTTGGGGCGGCTGCCCTTCGCCGACTTGATGGCGCCGGCCATCGAGATCGCCGAGCGCGGTTATGCCGTGCCAGTTGTCGTGCAGCACAAATGGCGACTCGCGGCCGGTGTGCGCGAGTTGGTGGTTCAACCGGGCTTTGCCGAGGCTTTCCTGCCGCGCGGAAGGGCGCCCGAAGTCGGCGAACTGTTCACCCTGCCGGCGGCGGCGCGGACCCTGCGCGCGATCGCGCAGACTCGCGGAGAAGCGTTCTACCGCGGCGAAGTCGCTGCAGCGATCGCCGCTTTCGCACGCGAGACCGGCGGGGCGCTCGGCGAAGCCGACCTGGCAGCCTACCGACCCGAATGGGTCGAGCCCATCGGCATGGACTACGCTGGCCATCGGCTTCATGAGATCCCGCCCAACGGCCAGGGCATTGCGGCGCTGATGGCGCTGGGCATGCTCGAACAACTCGACCTTGGCAGCCAAGGCCCCGACAGCACGGCTGCGCTGCACCTGCAGATCGAGGCCATCAAGCTCGCCTTTGCCGACACCTATCGCTTCGTCGCCGAGCCGCGCACCACGGACGTGACGACCGCGCAACTGCTCGATCGTGACTACCTCGCCCAGCGCGCGCGCCTGATCGACCCACGCCGTGCCCAGCGCTTCGGCGCCGGCAATCCCGTGCGCGGCGGCACGATCTACCTGACCGCTGCCGACGAGAACGGCATGATGGTCAGCTTCATCCAGAGCAACTACATGGGCTTCGGCTCGGGACTCGTCGTGCCGGGCTGGGGCATTTCGCTGCAGAACCGCGGCCACGGCTTTTCGCTGGACCCGGCGCATCCGAACTGCGTGGCGCCCGGGAAGCGGCCCTTCCACACGATCATTCCGGCCTTCCTCACGCGTGATGGCGCGCCGGTCATGAGCTTTGGCGTGATGGGCGGGAACATGCAGCCGCAGGCCCACCTGCAGACGCTCGTGCGCATGCTGCACTACGGGCAACAGCCGCAGGCTGCGTGTGACGCGCCGCGCTGGCGCTTCGACGCGGGACTGACGCTCAATGTCGAGGCGCACATGCCGGAGGCCACGCGCGCCGGTCTGGCTGCGGTGGGCCATGAACTCGGCGATATCTCCGACAGCTACCAGGACTTCGGCGCGGGCCAGTTCATCTGGCGGCTCGGCGATCCGGCGCGCGAGGGCTACGCCGCGGCGAGCGATCCGCGACGCGATGGCGCGGCGGTGGGTTTCTAGACGATGAGCGCGAGCGGGCGGGCCATGCCGTTTGGCACCGGGCCGGACGCTCGGCATAATCGCGCCTTCCCTCTTTCTTTTGCGCACTTTGCGCCATGACCAAGCTGCTCGACCGCAACCGACGTTGACACCTCCGACCGCACTGCCGCGTCGGTGTCCGCTTCTGCCTGCTCGACCCGCTTGGAGATTTTCATGCTGCCCTTGTTGCGATCGTTGCGCGATCGTCTGCTCGATCTGCTGCAACTCGCGTCCGACGACCTGTTGCGCGACGCCGTCTACCGGCGCCTGTGGTCGTCCATCCTGATCAGCTCGCTCGGTGCCCAGATCACCCTGCTCGCGCTGCCGCTGACGGCGGCGGTGCTGCTGCACGCGTCGCCGACCCAGATGGGCCTGTTGACGTCGATGGAGATCGTGCCCTTCGTGCTGTTCTCGCTGCCTTCGGGTGTCTGGCTCGACCGCGTGCGCAAGCTGCCGGTCTACGTCGTCGGCGAGGCCTCGCTGGGCCTGGCCGTGGCGACGGTGCCGGTCGCGGCGCTGCTGGGCCGGCTCACGATGAGCTGGCTCTACGTCGTGGCCTTCGTGCTCGGTGTCGTCTACACGACGGCCGGGAGCGCGGCGCAGATCGTGCTGACCCAGGTCGTGAGCCGCGACCGCCTGGTCGAGGCGCATGCCAAGAACGCGCTGGCGTCCTCGGGCGCCGAGGTCGCCGGCCCGGGCGTGGCCGGTGTGCTCATCAAGCTGCTTGGCGCGCCGCTGGCGCTGGCGGTCGACGCGTGTCTGGTGCTGACGTCGGCGCTGATCCTGCGCGGCATCCGCGTCAATGAGCAGCTCAATGTCCACCCCGAGGCGCGCTTCTGGCGTGACCTCAAGGCCGGCCTGCATTTCGTGCGCGAGCGGGCCTTGCTGGTGGCCCTGGCCAGCACGGTCGGCGGCTGGCAGTTCTGCAACAACGCGGCGCAGGTCGTGCAGATCCTCTATGCCACGCGCCAGCTCGGCCTCAGCGGCCAGAGCGTGGGCCTGTGCTACGTCGCGCTGGGCGCGGGCACGGTGCTGGCGAGCATCTTCGGCCACCGCATCAGCCGCCGCTTCGGCCCGGGGCCGAGCCTCTTGATGGGCATCGGCTCGAGCGGCGCCGGCTGGCTCGTGCTGGCCCTGACGCCGGTCGGGCCCTTCGGCGTGGCGGCGTTCGCACTGATGCTGTTCGGCTTCGGCGTCGGGGCCGTGCTCATCTTCATCAACTTCCTGGCCTTGCGCCAGGCGGTGACGCCGGCCCCGATGCTGGGCCGCATGACGAGCACGATGCGCTGGCTGATCCTGCTGCCGGCAGGGCCGGGCGCGCTGATCGGCGGCTGGCTCGGCGAGCACGTCAGCCTGCGTTCCTCGCTGCTGCTGGCCGGCGCGGGCGCCCTGGGCGTGACCCTATTCGTCTGGCGCCTGCCGGTGATCCGTCGCGTGCGCGAGTTGCCGAAGGCGCCGGAGGCTCAAGCGGAGCCCGTGGGCGAGCTAGTCAAGGCTTGAAGACGTCGACCGCGTCGCTGATCAGGCCGTCGAGGCCCCAGCTGAACAGCTCGTCGGCGCGCGCCGGATCGTTGACCGTGTAGACGAGGGCGCGCAGGCCGGCGGCGTGCAGCGCCTCGATCGCCGCGGCGTCCATGAGCTTGTGGTCGAACACGACGGCGCAGGCGCCGAGGCCTTGCGCGAGCGCGAGCCAGTCGGCCGGCTTGTGCTTGAGCAGCAGGGCGCGCGGCAATTCGGGCACAGCATCGCGCGCCGCCTCGAGCGCGGGGATCTCGAAGGAGCTCAGCAGCGGCGGCGTAGCGCCGCGCCAGAGCGCAGCCGCTGCGTGCGCCACCGCCGCACCGGTGCGCGCGTCGGTGCCGGGCACGGGCTTGATCTCGATGTTGAGCGAGCAGTCGTTGGCCAGGCAGAAGCGGGCGATGGCGTCGAGCGTGGGCAGCGGTTCGCCCGCATAGGGCGCGCTGTGCCAGCCGCCGGCATCGAGCTTGGAGAGCGCCGCCCAGTCGAGCTCGTCGGCCGGGCCGTGGCCCGAGGTCGTGCGCTCGAGCGTGGCGTCGTGCATCAGGAAAAGCTGGCCATCGCCGCTGAGCTTGACGTCGCATTCGAAGGCGCGCCAGCCGTACTGGTGGCCGAGCCGGAAGGCGGCCAGCGTGTTCTCGGGCGCGCGCTTGCCGGCGCCGCGGTGGGCGATCCAGCGAGGGTAGGGCCAGGGCTTGGTCATGAGCTCACTCCACACGCTTTTGCGTCTGCGCATCGAACCAGTGCAGGTGCTGCGGCGCAGCGCTCAAGGACAGCGTTGAGCCCGGTGGCGGCTCGGGCAGGACGGCGTCGATGCGCAGCGTCAGCGACGCGTCGCCGACCTTGCCATAGACCAGCCGCTCGGCGCCGAGCATCTCGCTCATGCCGACCACGAAGGACCAGCCAGCGGCTGACGTGTCGACGCGCAAGTGTTCCGGCCGCACGCCGAGAATCAGCTCACCCGCACGCGGCGCTGCGGCCGGCAGCGCGAGGCGCGCATCACCGCAAACGAAGATCGGGCCCTCGGCCGCGCCGCGCAGCAGGTTCATCGGCGGCGAGCCGATGAAGCCGGCGACGAAGGTGCTGGCCGGCCGCGCGTAGACCTCGGCCGGCGTGCCGAACTGCTCCATGCGGCCGCCGTTCATGACGATCATGCGCTGGGCCAGCGTCATGGCTTCGACCTGGTCGTGCGTGACGAAGAGCGAGGTCACGCCCAGCTCGGCATGGAGCTTGCGGATCTCGAGTCGCGTTTGCGCGCGCAGCTTGGCATCGAGGTTGGACAGCGGCTCGTCGAACAAAAAGACCTGCGGATCGCGCACGATGGCGCGGCCCATGGCGACGCGCTGGCGCTGACCGCCCGAGAGCTGGCGTGGCTTGCGCTCCAGCAGCGCACCGAGCTCCAGGATGCCGGCCGCGCGCTCGACGCGGCGGCGGATCTCGTCGCGCGCCAGGCCGCGGATCTTCAGGCCGTAGGCCATGTTGTCGAACACGCTCATGTGCGGGTAGAGCGCGTAGTTCTGGAAGACCATGGCGATGTCGCGCTCGGCCGGCTCGACCTCGTTGACGAGGCGCGCGCCGATGTGGATCTCGCCGCCGCTCACCTCCTCGAGGCCAGCCACCATGCGCAGCAGCGTGCTCTTGCCGCAGCCCGAGGGGCCGACGATGACGACGAACTCGCCATCGCCGATCTCGGCGTCGAGGCCGTGGATGGCCGTGTGGGCGCGCGCGCCGTCGCCGTAGCGTTTGACGATCTTGCGCAGGGAGATGGCGGCCATGGGCTTGAACTCGCTTTCTATTCTTATTTCTCGCTGTCGACGAGGCCCTTGACGAACCACTTCTGCATGAGCACGACGACCAGGGCCGGCGGCACCATGGCCAGCAGGGCCGTGGCCATGACGACGTTCCATTCGGTGAAGGACTCGCCCGCGATCAGGCGGCGCACGCCCAGCATGATCGGGTACATGTCCTCGCGCGTGGTCACGAGCAGCGGCCAGAGGTACTGGTTCCAGCCGTAGATGAACTGGATGACGAACAGGGCGGCCATGCTGGTGGCCGACAGCGGCACCAGCACGTCGCGCAGGAAGCGCAGCGGCGAGGCGCCGTCGATGCGCGCGGCCTCGACGAGCTCGTCGGGCACCGTCAGGAAAAACTGGCGGAACAAAAAGGTCGCCGTGGCCGAGGCGATCAGCGGCAGCGAGAGGCCGGCGTAACTGTCGAGCAGGCCGAGGTCGGCGACGACCTGGTAGGTCGGCCCGATGCGCACTTCGACGGGCAGCATCAGCGTCACGAAGATCAGCCAGAACACCAGGCGCCGGAGGGGGAAGCGGAAGAACACGATCGCAAACGCCGAGAGCAGCGAGATCGCGATCTTGCCCAGCGCGATCAGCAGCGAGCTGACGAGGCTGATGCGCAGCATCGGCAGCGCCGAGGGCACGTCGCCGCCCATCTCGCTCTTGCCGCCGAAGAGCACGAGCTTCCAGGTGGCCAGGCCATGGCCGCCGGGAAGCAGCGAAAGCGGGTGCGACTGCGCGATCTGCGTGGCGGTTTGCGTCGACGCGATCATCGTCAGGTAGATCGGGAAGCCGACGACGATGACGCCGAGGATCAGCGTCAGATGCGCAAGCACGGTGAGGGCAGGGCGGCGCTCGACCATTTAGTAATTCACCCGTTTCTCGACGAAGCGGAACTGCAGCACCGTCAGCACGATCACGACCGCCATCAGCACCACCGACTGCGCCGCCGAGCCGCCGAGGTCCATGGCCTTGAAGCCGTCGTAATAGACCTTGTAGACGAGGATGGCGGTGTCCTTGCCCGGGCCGCCGTGCGTGGTCGCGTCGACGATGGCGAAGGTGTCGAAGAAGGCATAGACCATGTTGATGACGAGCAGGAAGAAGCTCGTCGGCGAGAGCATGGGCAGGGTGATCGTCCAGAAGCGCCGCCACGGGCCGGCGCCGTCGATGGCCGCGGCCTCGATCAGCGATGGCGGAATCGCCTGAAGGCCGGCGAGGAAGAACAGGAAGTTGTAGGAGAGCTGCTTCCACACCGCCGCGACGACGATCAGCACCAGCGCATGCTGGGCGTTGAGCAGCGGGTTCCAGTCGAGGCCCAGCCATTCGAGCCCATGCGCGATAAGTCCCAAGCCCGGCGCAAACATGAAGAACCACAACACGCCGGCGACGGCCGGCGCGACCGCATAGGGCAAGATCAGCAGCGTCCGGTACCAGCGCGCGCCGCGCAGCACGCGCTGCGCCATGCAGGCCAGCAGCAGCGCCAGCGCCAGGCCGCTGCCGGCCACCAGCAGCGCGAACAGCAGGCTCAGGCGCAGCGAGGCGAGGTAGTCGCCGTCAGTGAACAGCGCGCGGAAGTTGTCGAGCCCGACCCAGACGACCGAGGCGCCGAAGCTGTCCTGCTGCTGCATGGCTTGCAGCAAGGCCTGGGCCGCCGGCCAGAAGAAGAACACGCCGACGACGGCGAGCTGCGGCGCCAGCAGCAGCCACGGCAGCCCGCGTGACTTGAACGCGACGCGCTTCTCGACACTCATTCAGCGATTGAGCTTCTGGAAGCGTTCGAGTTGCTCGTTGCCGCGCTGCACGGCCTCGTCGAGCGCCTGCTTGGCCGTCTTCTTGCCGGCCCAGACCTGCTCGAGTTCCTCGTCCTCGATATTGCGGATCTGCACGTAGTTGCCCAGGCGCAGGCCGCGCGACTTGGCCGTGGTCTTGCGGATCATCTGCTCGACGGCGATGTCCGTACCCGGGTTGGCCTTGTAGTAGCCGCTCTTGTCGGTCAGCGCGTAGGCCGCCTTGGTCACCGGCAGGTAGCCGGTGCGCTGGTGGCTGGCGGCGGCCACGTCCGGCCGCGCGAGGTAGGCCAGGAAGGCGGCCACGCCCTTGTACTCGGCCGGCTTGTGGCCCGACATCACCCACAGGCTGGCGCCGCCGATGATGGTGTTCTGCGGCGCGCCGGGCACGTCGTGGTAGTAGGGCAGCGGCGCAATGCCGAAGGCGAAGCTGCTGTTGCGCTTGACGATGCCGTAGAGCGAGCTCGAGCCCGTCTCCATGGCGCATTCGCCCGACACGAGCGAGGCGTCCGGCGCGTTGCCGCGGCCCTTGTAGACGAACAGGCCCTGCTTGGCCATGTTGGCCAGGTTCTCGATGTGGCGCACGTGCAGCGGGCTGTTGAAGGCAAGGCGCGCGGCCGGGCCGCCGAAGCCGTTGTCGAGCGTTGCAAACTCGACGTTGTGCCAGGTCGAGAAGCTCTCGAGCTGGGTCCAGCCCTGCCAGCCGGTCGTGAACGGGCACTTGCTGCCGGCGGCCTTGAGCTTGGCGGCGTCCAGCGCGACTTCGGTCCAGGTCAGCGGCGGCTTGTTCGGGTCGAGGCCGGCGGCCTTGAACGCATCCTTGTTGTAGAACAGCACGGTGGTCGAGCTGTTGAACGGGAAGGAGAGCATCTGGCCGTTCGGCGCCGTGTAGTAGCCGGCTACCGCGGGCACGAACTCGTTCGGGTCGAACTTGATGCCGGCTTCCTTCATGACTTCGCCGACCGGCTTGATCGCGCCGTGACTGGCCATCATGGTGGCGGTGCCGACCTCGAAGACCTGCAGCAGTGCCGGTGCGTTGCCGGCGCGATAGGCGGCGATGGCGGCCGTCATGGACTCGTCGTAGCTGCCCTTGTAGGTCGGCACGATCTTGTAGTCCTTCTGGCTGGCGTTGAAGTCCTTGGCCAGGTCGTTGACCCACTCGCCCAGTGCGCCGCCCATCGAATGCCACCACTGGATCTCCGTCTGGGCCTGGGCGGGACTCGAGAGGCCGATGCTCAGCAGGACGGTGGCCAGGGCGGGGGCGATCATTCGACGCATTGCTTGTCTCCTCAGTCAGTGGATCGGGCGAGGCTAGCGACTCATTGTGACAGTGCCCCCGTGCCGAACGGGCCATGTTGCGCTGCGGTAGGATTCCCGGCTGTTGCGCTGGCCTGGTAAGCACCCTGAAGGGCTGTCCTGCGCGCTCGAGCCGGCCACAAGCCGGCGCCGCGGCTGCTGCTCGTCCAGCACCTCCTGCCCTTCTTCCAAGGCGCCCTTTGCTGCGCGCCTGCTGCCATGAACGCACCGCATCTGCCGATGCCCGCTCGCACCGATGTCGACGCCGCCAGCACCGGCGCCGCGCCACGCCTGCGCGAGATCCCGTACAACTACACCTCGTTCTCCGACCGCGAGATCGTCATCCGCCTGCTCGGCCAGCGTGCCTGGAGCCTGCTGCAGCAGCTGCGCGAGGAGCGTCGCACGGGCCGCTCGGCGCGCATGCTCTACGAGGTGCTCGGCGATGTCTGGGTGGTGCAGCGCAATCCCTATCTGCAGGATGACCTGCTCGACAACCCCAAGCGCCGCGTTGCGCTGATCGAGGCCTTGCATCACCGCCTCGGCGAGGTGCAGAAGCGCCGCGACCCGGCGTCGGATGCGCAGCGCGATGCGCTGGTCGGCGAGCTGCTCGTGTTTGCCAAGGAAGCCGTCGAGCGCTTCGCGACCCAGTTCGAAGAGGTTGCCGAGCTGCGCCGCCGCACGCAGAAGAAGCTCGGGCGCCTGACCGCGCGCGACAACATCAAGTTCGATGGCCTCTCGCGCGTCGCCCACGTGACCGACGCCACCGACTGGCGCGTCGAATATCCCTTCGTCGTGCTCACGCCCGACACCGAGGCCGAGATGGCCGAGCTCGTGCGCGCCTGCATCGAGCTGAGCCTGACCATCATTCCGCGCGGCGGCGGCACGGGCTACACGGGCGGCGCGGTGCCGCTGGTGTGGAACTCCGCCGTCATCAATACCGAGAAGCTCGAGGCCCTGCGCGGCGTCGAGCTTGTCGAACTGCCGGGCCTGGACAAGCAGGTCGCGACGATCTTCAGCGAGGCCGGCGTGGTCACGCAGCGCGTCGCCGACCTGGCCGAGCAGCACGGCTACGTCTTCGCCGTCGACCCGACCTCGGCCGAGGCCTCCTGCGTGGGCGGCAACATCGCCATGAACGCCGGCGGCAAGAAGGCCGTGCTCTGGGGCACGGCGCTGGACAACCTGGCGAGCTGGCGCATGGTCACGCCCGAGGCCAAGTGGCTCGAGGTCGTGCGCCTGAACCACAACCTCGGCAAGATCCACGACGTGGAGGTGGCCAGCTTCGAGCTGCGCTACTTCGACGCCAGCGGCAAGAAGCTCGAGCGCACCGAGCGCCTCGACATTCCCGGCTCGACCTTCCGCAAGGCGGGCCTGGGCAAGGACGTCACCGACAAGTTCCTGGCCGGCCTGCCCGGCATCCAGAAGGAAGGCTGCGACGGCCTGATCACGTCCTGCCGCTGGGTCGTGCACCGCATGCCCGCGCATGTGCGCACGGTCTGCCTCGAGTTCTTCGGCAACCCGAAGGACTGCGTGCCGTCCATCGTCGACATCAAGGACTTCATGTTCGAGGAGGCGAAGCAGCCGAACGGCGCCATCCTCGCGGGCCTGGAGCACCTCGACGACCGCTATCTCAAGGCCGTCGGCTACACGACCAAGAGCAAGCGCGGCGGGCTGCCCAAGATGGTGCTGATCGGCGACATCGTCGGCGACGACGCCGACCGCGTCGCGCGCGCCGCCAGCGAAGTCGTGCGCCTGGCCAATGGCCGCAGCGGCGAGGGCTTCACGGCCGTCTCGGCCGACGCGCGCAAGAAGTTCTGGCTCGACCGCAAGCGCACCGCGGCGATCTCGCGCCATACCAATGCCTTCAAGATCAACGAGGACGTGGTCATCCCGCTCGAGCGCATGGGCGAGTACACGCTCGGCATCGAGCGCATCAATATCGAGCTCTCGTTGCGCAACAAGCTGGAGTTCGCTGACGCGCTGATTGCGCTCTTCGAGACCGGATCGCTGCCGCTGGGCAAGAGCGACGACGCGGGCGAGATCCCGAGCGCCGAACTGCTCGAGGACCGCGTTGCGCAAGGCCTGACGCTGCTGACCGAGGTGCGTGAGCAGTGGCAAGGATGGCTCGACGGCATCGCCACGTATTTCGACGCGCTGCAGGACCACACGCTGCGCGCCTCCTGGAAGACGCAGATCCTGCGGCCGCTGCAGGAACTGTTCGGCGGTGCGGCCTTCGCGCCCATCCTGGAGGAATGCAAGCGCATCCACAAGCAGGTCCTGCGCGGGCGCGTCTGGGTGGCGTTGCACATGCACGCCGGCGACGGCAATGTGCACACCAACATCCCCGTCAACTCCGACAACTACGCGATGCTGCAGACGGCCCACGAGGCCGTGGCACGCATCATGGTGCTGGCGCGTTCGCTCGGCGGCGTGATCTCGGGCGAGCACGGCATCGGCATCACCAAGCTCGAATTCCTGACGGACGAGGAGCTCGCCGGCTTTGCCGGCTACAAGCAGCGCATCGACCCGCAAGGCCGCTTCAACAAGGGCAAGCTGCTGCGGCCGGGGACGGTGGGCGCTGAAACACCGTACGCGGACCTGACGAACGCCTACACGCCGAGCTTCGGCCTGATGGGCCACGAGTCGCTGATCATGCAGCAGAGCGACATCGGCGACATCAGCAACTCGATCAAGGACTGCCTGCGCTGCGGCAAGTGCAAGCCCGTGTGCGCCACGCACGTGCCGCGCGCCAACCTGCTCTACAGCCCGCGCAACAAGATCCTCGCGACCTCGCTCCTCGTCGAGGCCTTCCTCTACGAAGAGCAGACGCGCCGCGGCGTGTCGATCAAGCACTGGCAGGAGTTCGAGGACGTGGCCGACCACTGCACGGTCTGCCACAAGTGCGCCAGCCCCTGCCCGGTCAAGATCGACTTCGGCGACGTGACCATGAACATGCGCAACCTGCTGCGCAAGATGGGCCAGAAGAGCTTCCGCCCGGGCAATGCCGCAGCGATGCTGATGCTCAACGCGACCAATCCCGAGACCATCAAGCTCGCGCGCACGGCCATGGTCGGCGTCGGCTTCAAGGCGCAGCGCCTCGCACACGACCTGTTCAAGGGCCTGGCCCGCAAGCAGACCGAGGCGCCGCGCGCCAGCGTCGGCACGGCGCCCATCAAGGAACAGGTCATTCACTTCATCAACAAGAAGCTGCCGGGCGGCCTGCCCAAGAAGACGGCGCGCGCGCTGCTCGACATCGAGGACAAGAACTACGTCCCGATCATCCGCAACCCGCAGGCCACGACGACCGATTCCGAGGCGGTGTTCTATTTCCCGGGTTGCGGTTCGGAGCGCTTGTTCAGTCAGGTCGGCCTGGCCACGCAGGCCATGCTCTGGCACGCCGGTGTTCAGACTGTGCTGCCGCCGGGCTATCTGTGTTGCGGCTATCCACAGCGCGGCTCGGGCCAGTTCGAGAAGGCCGAGAAGATGATCACCGACAACCGGGTGCTCTTCCATCGCGTCGCCAACACGCTGAACTACCTCGACATCAAGACGGTGGTGGTGTCCTGCGGCACCTGCTTCGACCAGCTGCAGGGCTACAAGTTCGAGGACATCTTCCCGGGCTGCCGCATCATCGACATCCACGAGTTCCTGCTCGAGAAGGGCATCAAGCTCGACGGCCAGCAGACTTACCTCTACCACGACCCCTGCCATTCGCCGCTCAAGCAGCAGGAGCCGATGAAGACGGTCAAGGCGCTGGTGGGCGTGGGCGTCGTCAAGAGCGAGCGCTGCTGCGGCGAAAGCGGCACGCTGGGTGTGACGCGGCCCGACATCTCCACGCAGGTGCGCTTCCGCAAGGAAGAGGAGCTGCGCAAGGTCGAGAGCGAGTTGCGCGAGTCCGGCCAGGTCGCCGCCGCCGACAACCTCAAGATCCTGACCTCCTGCCCGAGCTGCCTGCAGGGCCTCTCGCGCTATGGCAACGACCTGCAGAACGGCCTGCTCGAGGCGGACTACATCGTCGTCGAGATGGCGCGGCGCATCCTCGGCGAGGACTGGATGCCCCAATATGTGGCGCGGGCCAACCAGGGCGGCATCGAGCGCGTGCTGGTCTGAGACCGGCGCAGATTCTTAAAGGGATGCGCCGTTCGGAAGGGGGCGCATCGTCAGGCTTTCACAGACTTCATCGAACATCCGTCTCGCAGTACCCGAGTTGATTCCTCAACCAGGCGCCGGTGATGTCGGCGCCTCTTCTGATGATGGGTGACGACGATGATGAAGCAGATCCTGGCCATCGGCGGCCTCGCATTCGCCGCTCTGGGCGCATCCGCCAGCACCTATAACTGGGGTGCGCTCAATGCGCAGACCGACGCGCAGACGGCGTACGTTCCTGCCGGCAGCTTTTCCGATGTCTATCTGTTCTCCGTCGCCGGGAACAACAACGGCGTCAGCTCGGTCGTGAGCCTCGACCTGTCGTCGATTTTCGACATCACGAACGGCACCTACAGCATCTGGCTCGACAACGGCGCCGCCGGCCCCAACCCGATCAGCGACGACACGCAGTTGGCCAGCTGGACGTTCAACGGCACGACCGGATCAGCCTCGCACACGATCTCGCTGGGGGCCGGCAACTACTACTACATGGTGAGCGGCACGGCCGACGGCACCGGCGGCGGCACCGGCTATGCCGGCCTGTACACCATTGCCGCAGCCGTCATGCCCGTGCCGGAGCCGGCCAGCGTGGCGCTGCTGCTCGCCGGCCTGGCAGCGATCGGCGTGCGCGGCGCGCTTCGCCGGCCGCGTTGAAACGCCGCCGGCCGGGTTTGAGCGGCCTACTGCGCCGCGACGCTATGGCCGATCGAGGCAATGATCGGCGGCAAGCCCGCGGCCAGTTCCTCGTCGGTGGCCTGGCGCATTGTCAACAGGAACGCATAGTGCTGCGACTGTCCGCCGTTGACGCAACTGATCCGACTCACGGCGCGATTGACGCCGTAGCGCATCTCCGGCGTGCTGCCGCGTGAGTGCACGTGCGTAACTTCCGAGCCTGAGAGCTCGAAATCGACACGCATGTCTCCGGTGACGTTGTGGCGCGCGACGAGCGCGCCGATGCTCTCCTGCAATTCGTCGTCGATGCCCCTGCAGGTCGCGTGAACATCCACTCGCGCGATCGGCGCGAGCGTCTGGCCGGTGATCTCGACGCGATTCAAGTCAGCGCCTGTCTGGGCGCCGGCGGCTGCGCAAGCCAGGGCGAGGGCGGCGCCAGCGGCGAACCGCAGGGAATAGGCATGATTCATGATGAACTCCTGTGCGTTGATGAGGGCATGAAGTCGCCCTGCCGCGCGGGCAGCGAAGCCCGGCGGATCCAGAACAAAGGACGGGATCGTGAACAAGCGCCCGCGGACATTGGCTTGCCGCGGCGGGTGGCTTGCGGACTTACGGAGGCTGGGGCGGGTTCACGGCGTTCTCCCTGACTGTCGAGCCGCCTGCCACGTCTTGCGGGTCGCAATTCGCTGTCAGCTCAGGGTGTAGGTTAGGCAGCCGGCCCGACGGGGCCAATCGCGGCACGACGAGCCCGTGAACCGGTGCGACGAGATGCGGGCCGCCGCGATGAACAGCGGCCGGCTCGACGAAATCGGCCCCGTGTCGACGAGTGCACCGCGCTCAGCGCCTACACTGGCGCCCGGCGGCACGCGCTGCCCCGCAAGATATGGATCCCAGGCCCATCGACATCACCGTCCACCAGCAAACGCGCCGTCTCGAGATCGCCTTCGACGACGGAGCGCGCTTCTCCATTCCCTTCGAGCTGATGCGCGTCTACAGCCCGTCGGCGGAAGTCATGGGCCACGGCCCGGGCCAGGAAGTGCTGCAGACCGGCAAGCGCGACGTGCTGATCGAGGCGATCGAGCCCGTCGGCCATTACGCCGTGCGTCCGCGCTTCTCCGACGGGCACGACAGCGGGCTCTTCACCTGGACCTACCTGTACCGCCTCGGTGCGGAACAGGACGCGCTCTGGCGCGACTACGAACAACGCCTGGCCGCGGCCGGGCGCGGGCGCGACGACGCCATGCCCGCGCCGGCCGGCGGCCATTGCCACTGAGGAATTCATCATGAGCAGCACCCACTTCGGCTTCGAGACCGTCGACGAGCAAGACAAGGCCAAGCGCGTGCGCGGCGTGTTCGATTCGGTGGCCTCGAACTACGACCTCATGAACGACCTGATGTCCATGGGGCTGCACCGCGCCTGGAAGGCCTATACCGTGGCCGTCGCCAACCTCAAGCCGGGCGACCGCGTGCTCGACATCGCGGGCGGCACGGGCGACCTTTCGCGTGCGTTTGCGCGCAAGGTCGGCGAAACCGGCATGGTCGTCCACACCGACATCAACGAAGCCATGCTGCGCCAGGGCCGCGACCGCCTGCTCGACGAAGGCCTGGTGCTGCCCACCGGCCTGTGCGACGCCGAGAAGCTGCCCTTCAAGGACGGCAGCTTCGACCTCGTCAGCGTCGCCTTCGGCCTGCGCAACATGACGCACAAGGATCTTGCTTTGGCCGAGATGGCCCGCGTGCTGCGGCCGGGCGGGCGCCTGCTCGTGCTGGAGTTCTCCAAGGTGGCCGAGCCGCTGCGCAAGACTTACGACTGGTACTCCTTCAAGATGCTGCCCATGCTCGGGCGCGTCTTCGCCGGCGACGCGGAGAGCTACCGCTATCTCGCCGAATCGATCCGCATGCACCCGGACCAGCGTGAGCTCAAGGCCATGATGAAGACGGCCGGCTTCGGGCATGTGGACGTGCACAACATGGCGGCCGGTGTGGTCGCCCTGCACGTCGGCATCCGCTGCTGACGCCGCACAGCCCCCCGGTTCGAGGGGGCCGCGGGAACTCGCCGATCTCCACCGGGTCAGACGGTGAGCCTTCCTCGCGATCGGTGCGTGTTGCCAGAACACCCGGGTAAACCAGGGTAGTCAGCGAATTTCTTGTCACGAGGGCGGTAATTTGGCCCGTCTACACTCCGCGGCTTTCGGCCTCGGGTGCCGAGCGGCCGGCCTCTAAATCGCTTCGATCGGGCGCGCTGGAAGTGCCCGTGAGCTGTGTGGTGTGCAGAGCACCCGTTGACAAGGAAAGAGTTGCAAATGAATCGGACGAAGCAAACTCAGCGGCGCCAGCGCATCGGCTCGGGTCTGAAGCTGCTGGCCGTCGCGGCCTGCGCGGCCGTGGCCCTGACCGGCTGCGGCGACAAGGACAAGGCCTCGCAAACCGCTGCCAAGGTCAACGACGACGAAATCACGGTTCACCAGATCAACTTCGTGCTTCAGCACCAGCAGGGTCTCAAGCCCGAGCAGGCTGAAGCCGCCGGCCACCAGGTGCTCGAGCGCCTGATCGACCAGCAACTGGCGGTCGAGAAGGCCGAAAGCCTCAAGCTCGACCGCGACCCGGCCGTCGTCCAGCAGATCGAAGCCGCCAAGAGCGAAATCATCGCGCGCGCTTACGCCACGCATGTCGGCGAGGGCGTGGCCAAGCCCACGGCCGAGGAACTCTCCAAGTATTTCGACGACAACCCGGCGCTGTTCAAGAACCGCCGCATCTACAACCTCCAGGACATCGTGGTTGAAGCGCCGGCCGAGCGTTTCGACGAGATCCGCGGCAAGCTCGGTTCGGCCAAGAACATCAACGAGTTCGTCGAGTTCCTGAAGAGCGCGGGCCTGCGCTTCAATGGCAACCAGATCGTGCGTCCGGCCGAGCAACTGCCGCTCGGCAGCCTCAACGCGATCGCGCAGATGAAGGACGGTGAATCGGCCGTTACGCGCCTGCCCACGGGCCTGAACGTGCTTTACCTCGCCAGCTCGCGCGAACAGCCGGTTTCGCTCGAGCAGGCGCGCCCGGCCATCGAGGCTTATCTGCTGAACCAGCGTCGTACTGAAGCGGTGAAGAAGGACATCGCGAGCCTGCGATCCCAAGCCAAGATCGAGTACGTCGGCAAGTTCGCGCCCTCCGCCGCCTCGGCCGCGGCCTCCGGCGCGCAGCCCGCGCCGGCGACTGAAGCTCCGGTTGCGCCGCACGCTTCGGGCGCGGCCAGCGACCTGAGCAGCAATGACATCTCCAAGGGACTGGGTATCAAATGAAGGCACGCTATATCGCCTCGCTGATGATCGGCCTGACACTGCTGGTTGGCGCTGGTCAAGCCAGTGCGCAGGCACCGGCCGCGGCTCCTGCCGCCGTGCCGCCGCTGTCGGGCGAATACCGCCTCGGCGCCGGTGACGTGGTCCACGTCACCGTCTACCAGAACCCTGATCTCACGCTCGACACGCGCGTGTCCGAGAACGGTACCTTCTCCTACCCCTTGCTGGGCACGGTCAAGGTCGGTGGCCTGTCGATCTCCAAGGCCGAGCAACTGATCGCCGACGGACTCAAGAGCGGCGACTTCGTCAAGAACCCGCAGGTCACGATCGCCGTGCTGGCGGTCAAGGGCAACCAGGCCAGCGTGCTCGGCCAGATCAACCGCCCCGGCCGCTACCCGATCGACGTGACGGACATGCACGTCACCGACCTGCTCGCCAACGCCGGCGGCGTGGCCGTGACGGGTGGCGACGAGCTGATCCTGTCGGGCACGCGCGACGGCAAGCCCTACCGCATCAGCATCGACCTGCCCGGCATCTTCAAGCCGGGCGGCCGCGAGCAAGACGTCCTCGTGCAAAACGGCGACGTGCTTTGGGTTGATCGCTCGCCCATGGTCTACATCTACGGCGAAGTCCAGCGCCCGGGCGCCATGCGCCTGGAGCGTGGCATGACGCTGATGCAATGCCTGGCCAGCGGCGGTGGCCTGACCCTGCGCGGTACCGAGAAGGGCCTGGCCGTTCATCGCAAGAACGATGACGGAAAGGTCGAGGTCCTGCATCCCGCGATGGACGACCAGCTCAAGGACGGCGACGTCGTCTACGTGCGCGAAAGCCTGTTCTGAAGGCCTGAGAGAACCGAGCCATGACCTTTTCCCAATTCTTTGCGATCCTGCGCGCGCGCTGGAAGATCTGCCTGATGGTGTTCTTCGGCGTGGTTCTGCTGACGATAGCGGGCAGTCTGATCCTGCCGAAGAAGTACACGGCGATTGCGTCCGTTGTTGTCGACATCAAGCCGGACCCGATCAGCGCCGTCATGTACAACGCGGCGCCCAACCCGGCCATTCTGGCGACGCAGATCGACATCATCACCAGCGATCGCGTCGCTCAGCGCGTCGTGCGCGATCTGCACCTTGCGGAGAACCCCGAGGTCAGAAAGCAGTGGCAAACGGAAACGGAAGGCCGTGGTTCGATCGAACAATGGTTCGGCGAACAATTCCTGCGCGACCTTGATGTGAAACCGGCACGCGAGTCGAACGTCATCTCGGTCGCGTACAAGGCACGCGATCCGCAGTTCGCCGCGGGCCTGGCCAATGCTTTCGTCAAAGCGTATCTGGAAACCAGCGTTGAACTGCGCGTCGATCCGGCCAAGCAGTACAGCAATTTCTTCGACACGCAGGCCAAGGATGCTCGTGACGTGCTCGAGAAGGCGCAGGCCAAGGTGTCCGCCTTCCAGAAGGAGAAGGGCATCATCGCGACGGACGAGCGCTTCGACGTCGAGAACCAGCGTTTGAATGATCTTTCTGCCCAACTGGTGTCCATCCAGGCGCTCGCGACCGACTCCAGCAGCCGCGAGTCGGCCGCGTCGCGCGACAACGTCGAGCACCTACCGGAAGTCCTGAACAATGCGGTGATTTCCGGCCTGCAGGCCGATTTGGCTCGTGCCGACGCCAAGCTCAAGGAGTTGTCGGCGCGCTATGGCGACGCACATCCGCAGGTCGTCGAAGCCAAGGCCAATATCACCGAGCTGCGCCGCCGCATCGGTGAAGAGACGGCCAAGGTCAAGGCCAGTGTTGGCGTGAGCAATAGCGTCAATCAGCAGCGCGTGGCAGACATCCGGGCGGCCGTTGAAGCCCAGCGCGCGAAGGTGCTGCAGATGAAGGCGGTGCGCGATGAAGGTGCTGTGCTCGTTCGTGATGCCGACAACGCGGAGCGCAACTACGAGCAGGTCGTCGCACGGCAAAACCAGTCGAGTCTTGAATCGCAAGTAAACCAGACCAACGTCTCGGTGCTGACGGCCGCCGTCCCACCGATCGAGGCCTCGTCACCCCGCATCGTGCTGAACGCGATCGTCGCGGTGTTCGTCGGCGTGCTGCTGGCTGTGGCCGTCGCGCTGTTGATCGAACTGTCGGATCGTCGCGTGCGCAACGTCGATGACTTGGTCCAGGCGATCAATCTGCCGATTCTTGGCGTCATCCCGTCGCCCGCGGCGCGCCGCAGCCTGTTCCACAGCGGGCGTGCCAACCATCTGATGCAGCAGCGTCTGCTCGGCCAACTTCCCGCCCCGAACAAGAGCGTCTGACGATGAGTAACACGAGCGAAACCACGGTGCAGGATCGCACCATCGGCGACATCATCCGCGACGCGCGCAACCTCACGGCGGCCGAAGTCGAACAGGTGCTGGCTTATCAGCGCGAGAAGGGCGTGCGCTTCGGCGAGGCCGCCATCGCGCTGGGCCTGGCCAGTGAAGACGAGGTGCTGAGCGCGCTGGCTACCCAATTCGACTACCCGCTGGCGGCGGCGGACAAGCGCAGCAGCAATCCGGAGCTCGTTGCACTGAACCAGCCCTTCGGCGTGCAGGCCGAGGCCTTCCGTGCAATTCGAAGCCAGATCAGCATGCGCATGGGGCCGAGCCGCGAGGAGCGCCTGCCACTGGCCATCATCAGCGCGGGCGTCGGCGACGGCAAGACCTACTTCGCTGCCAATCTTGCAATCGTCTTTGCTCAACTCGGAGGTCGTACGTTGCTCGTCGATGCCGACTTGCGCAATTCGCGCCAGCATCAAGTCTTTGGCTTGAGCAATGGCGCTGGCCTGTCGACCATCCTTTCCGGCCGGGCCGAGTCGCAGGTCATCCAGCAGGCGGATGGCGTTTCGAACCTGTTCGTGCTGCCGGCGGGCCCGCTGCCGCCGAACCCGGCCGAACTCGCGGAACGCCCGGCCTTCGGTCTGCTGATGCGTGAACTGACAAGCAAGTTCGATTACGTGATTGTCGACACGCCGGCGGCGGAGCACGGTGCCGACGCGGCGGTGGTCGCGGCGCGCTGCGGCGCTGCGCTGGTCCTCGCGCGCAAGAATGCGTCGCGCGTGACGGGCCTCGAGGACCTCGTGGCGAGTCTGACCGGCAGTGGCGTGCAGCTTGCCGGCGCCGTCATCAACGAGTTCTGACGCCGTCGGGCGCGAGGCAGGACTGCTTGCAATGAACACGCCCGTCAAGGCTGCGCCGCCGCTCTGGCCCAAGGCACTCGACCTGCCGGCCGTGCTGTTGGTGGCGGCGGGCCTGGTCCTGCTCTATGGGGCCAGCTACAAGGAGCTCAGCGAAACCATCTGGCGCAGTGATGATCAGGGGCACGGTCCGATCATCCTGTTGGTCTGCCTGTGGCTGCTCTTCAATGTGCGCCATGCGCTGGTGGAGCTGCCGGCACGCCCGTCGCCCGTCGCCGGGTGGACGCTGCTGGTTATGGGCGGGCTTCTCAACGCAGTCGGCTTCTCTCAGCACATCTGGATCTTCCAGATCGGCTCGCAGATTCCCATCATTGCAGGGCTGGCATTGATCTGGCTCGGCTGGCGGTCCTTGCGTCTGATCTGGTTCGCGCTGTTCTTCATGTGCTTCATGGTGCCTTTGCCAGGCGCGCTGGTCGCCGCCGTAACGGCGCCCTTGAAGACGGCCGTTTCCGCCGTGGCCAGCAGCATTCTTTATCACCTCGGCTACCCGATCGGGCGCTCCGGCGTGATGCTGACCATTGGCCAGTACCAGTTGATGGTGGCGGACGCCTGCGCGGGGCTGAACTCCATGTTCACGCTCGAAGCGCTGGGCATGCTGTACATGAATCTGATGCGCTACAAGTCGGTTTCCCGAAATATGCTGCTCGCGCTCGCGCTGATTCCAACAGCCTTTTGCGCCAACGTCACCCGCGTGATGATTCTCGTGCTCGTGACCTACTACTTTGGCGACGAAGCGGGCCAGGGCTTTGTGCACGGGTTCGCCGGCATGGTTTTGTTCATGGTCGCCCTGGCTCTGATGATGCTGTACGACCGCGTCCTCGGCTTCTTCTTTGACGAGCGACGGAGCCGCGCAGCATGACAAGGCATCGCCTTCGGGCCCTGGCCGTTCTGATCGTGCTGTCGTTGTGCGCAGTTCTCGGCCGCTGGATGCAGCCGACGGATTACCTGGTCAACCATGAGGCGAAGATCGAGCTTGAGAAGATCTTCCCGAGCAAGTTCGGCAACTGGGCGATCGACACCAACCAGCCCGCCGGCATTGTGTCGCCCGATGTGCAGGCGATGCTCGATGAGCTGTACAAACAGGTATTGACGCGAACTTACGTCGACGACCAGGGCAATCGCATCATGCTGTCCGTTGCCTACGGCGGCGATCAGTCCGACGCCACGCGTGCGCATCGACCGGACGTCTGCTATCCGGCCCAAGGCTTCGAGATCCTGGACAGTGCGGACGCGCACGTCGAACTGCCGCAGCGGATCTTGCCGGTGCGCCACATGACCGCCAGGCTTGGCGGGCGCATCGAGCCGGTGACTTTCTGGTTTGTCGTCGGCGACCACGTTGCAGTTTCCGGGCAGGATCAGAAGTTCGCGGAATTGCGCTATAGCCTGCGCGGAATGATTGCCGACGGCATGCTGGTCCGGGTCTCTAGCATCGATCGGGACACGGGTGCAGCCTACGCCCTGCAAGCCCGCTTCATCCAGCAATTGCAGGGCGCGTTCGACGCTGCCTGGGTTCCGCGGGTCTTTGGCGCCGTCGCGACCAAATAACTCGTCGGCCCCTCCGTCCACAATGTGAATCGCCCCGGAAATCAACTATGAGCCAATCGCCCAAAGTCGCCCTCATCACCGGCGTGACCGGCCAGGACGGCGCCTACCTCGCCGAACTGCTCCTGAACAAGGGCTATGAAGTTCACGGCATCAAGCGCCGCTCGAGCCTGTTCAACACCGACCGGGTGGATCACCTCTACCAGGACCCGCACGTCGACAACCAGCGCTTCAAGCTGCACTACGGCGACCTGACGGACAGCACGAACCTGATCCGCATCATCCAGCAGGTCCAGCCCGACGAGATCTACAACCTCGCGGCCATGAGCCACGTGGCGGTGAGCTTCGAGACGCCCGAGTACACCGCCAACGCCGACGGCATCGGCACGCTGCGCATCCTGGAGGCCATCCGCATCCTGGGCTTGGAGAAGAAGACGCGCTTTTATCAGGCATCGACCTCCGAGCTCTACGGCCTGGTGCAGGAGATACCGCAGAAGGAAACCACGCCCTTCTACCCGCGCAGCCCCTACGCCGTGGCCAAGATGTACGCCTACTGGATCACGGTGAACTACCGCGAGGCGTATGGCATGTACGCGTGCAACGGCATCCTGTTCAACCACGAGAGCCCGCTGCGCGGCGAGACCTTCGTGACCCGCAAGATCACCCGCGCCATCGCGCGCATCGCGCTGGGCCTGCAGGACTGCCTGCACCTGGGCAATATGAGCGCGCTGCGCGACTGGGGCCACGCCAAGGACTATGTCGAGATGCAGTGGCTGATGCTGCAGCAGGATCGGCCGGAGGACTTCGTGATCGCCACGGGCGTGCAGTACAGCGTGCGCCAGTTCGTGGAGTTCGCGGCGGCAGAGCTGGGCATCGAGATCGCGTTCCAGGGTGAAGGTGTCGATGAGGTCGGCATCGTCAAGGCGGTGAGCGGCGACAAGGCCAAGTGCAAGGTCGGCGACGTGATCGTCAAGGTGGACCCGCGCTACTTCCGGCCCACCGAAGTGGAGACGCTCTTGGGCGATCCGAGCAAGGCCAAGGCCAAGCTGGGCTGGGAGCCCAGGACGACGCTCAAAGAGCTGGTGGCCGAGATGGTCGAGGCGGATTACACCTCGGCGCGACGGGACAGCCTGGTCAAGATCGCCGGCTTCCAGGCCTATGACTATCATGAATGACGACCGCTGCGCGATGGACCATTCCAGCGCGCGAGTGCGGGCGGTCAGCTCACGTGATTCGAGGGCGGCGCTGACGGCCGATTTCAGCCACATTCCGATGCTGGATGGGCTGAGGGCATGTGCCATCCTGTTTGTTCTGGTCGCGCACTTCGGCTTTTCAAAATGGGTGCCGGGTGGGTTCGGCGTCACCCTGTTCTTTTTTATCAGCGGGCTGCTGATCACCCGGCTATTGCTTGCCGAGACGGCATTGACGGGCCGGATTCGCGTTGGTCGCTTTTACGCGCGGCGCATGCTGCGGCTATATCCAGCGCTGCTAGTGGCGGTGGCTGCCAGTTACGGTGTTTATGCTGCGTTCGAAGGCCATGTGCTTTGGCGCGACGTGGCTGCCGTTCTGCTATATGTTTCCAACTACTATGGGGACTGGGTCGGATTCGGTTCTGGCTATCCTGAGCAGTTTCAGAGCTACGTGCACATCGGCATTTTGTGGTCGCTGGCGGTGGAAGAGCAGTACTACATCGTCTTCCCGCTTGTGTTCGTACTGCTCAGGTGCAATGCGCGCCGGCTGCTTCCCGCCCTGACTTCACTTGCATTGGCCTGTCTGGCATGGCGCCTGTACCTGGCGTCGAATGGTGCGACGAGCCACCGTCTGTACGTGGGCACGGATACTCGTATCGACTCCATTCTCTATGGCGCAATGCTCAGCTGCATCTTGGCAGGGCAGTCCGGCCGTAGTTGGCTCGCACGCATGACCCAGCCTGGAATGCTGTGTCTCGCCCTGCTGGTGCTTCTGGTCTGCTTTGTATACAGGGACGATTTCTTCCGCGATACCTGGCGCTACACCTTGCAGGGCCTCGCGTTGATGCCCTTGGTCGCAGCCGTGTGCTTTACGGATAGCCTGGCCTCGATCACTGAAATTCTGTGCTCGTGGCCGATGCGCATGATCGGCGTTTGGTCGTACTCCATCTATCTGACGCACCAGCTCGCGACGACGCTGGCTGCCATGGCCACGCACGAGCACGATGGGGCGGGTTTTCAGCATCTTTCATGGCGTTGGTACGCAATTGCCCTGACAGCAACGGTAACGCTGACGGGCGTTTCCTACTATTTTGTGGAACGTCCATTCTTCGGGTTAAGACATCGCTTTGGCTCGCGCACGGTAGGTCCCGTGTCTGCCGCCTGAGCAAGGGATCGCGATGAAGATATTCGTTACAGGCCATCGCGGCATGGTCGGTTCCGCGATCAAACGTCAGTTGGAGAAGAAGGGCTATGGCGACATCCTTACGGCTAGCCACGCCGAACTGGAGTTGCTTGATCAGCGCGCCGTGCTCGCTTTCCTCGCAGCCGAGAAGCCTGACTACATCTTCATCGCGGCGGCCAAGGTTGGCGGCATTCAAGCCAACAACCTCTATCGCGCCGACTTCCTTTATCAGAACCTCATGATCGAGGCCAACCTGATCCACGGAGCCCATCTTGCGGGCGTGCAGCGCCTGATGTTTTTGGGGTCCAGCTGCATCTACCCGAAGCTTGCGCCCCAGCCGCTCACAGAAGACGCCCTACTGACCGGTCCGCTCGAGCCCACCAACGAGCCCTACGCCATCGCCAAGATTGCTGGAATCAAGCTCTGCGAAGCCTATAACGCCCAATATGGCCGCCAGTACACGAGCGCCATGCCGACCAATCTCTATGGCCCGAACGACAACTACGACCTGACCAACAGCCATGTGCTGCCGGCCCTGATCCGCAAATGCCATGAGGCCAAGCAACGTGGCGACGCGGAGCTGGTCGTCTGGGGAACGGGCACGCCACTGCGCGAGTTTCTCTACGTCGACGATCTCGCCGACGCCTGCGTGCACCTGATGGAACAGGGTTACGACGGTCCGCTGGTGAACATCGGCTGCGGTAGCGATGTGAGCATCAGCGAGTTGGCCGAGACGGTCATGAAAGTGGTCGGTTTCGAGGGGCGCATCGTCTTCGACGCGAGCAAGCCGGATGGCACGCCGCGCAAGCTGATGAGTGTCGAACGCATAGCCGCCCTCGGCTGGCGAGCATCCACGACGCTCGAACAGGGCATCGGGCTGGCCTATGCGGACTACCTTGCCCGCAGCCACTGACATCATGAGTCTGGGGGAGCGTTCCATCTCTGCGGTGTTCTGGGGCGCCGGCGGCGCGGTGTTGCGCATCGTGCTGCAAATGACCTCACAAATCACGCTGGCGCGCCTGCTGGGCCCGGCGGAGTACGGGGTCTTCGCCGTTGGGTCCGTAGTTGTGAGCTTCTGCATGTTCTTCGCTGACTTTGGTCTTGCCTATGGCTTGATCCAGAAGCGAGAGGTGACCGACGAAGACATTCGCTTTGCCTTTACGTGGCAGCTTCTTGTTGGCGCGCTGGTGTCCATCGGCATCGTTGCCCTTTCGGGGCCGATCGCACAATTCTTCAACGAGCCGCGCGCCCGGGCCGTCGTGGCCGTCATGTCGCTGATCTGCCTAGCCACCGCCGCCACTGGCACGTCGATGAACCTACTGAAGCGCAAGCTGGATTTCAGGACGCAGCAGATAGGCCTGCTCGTGAGCTACGCGATCGGTTTCTTCGGCGTTGGAATTCCCATGGCCTTGTCGGGCTGTGGAGTGTGGTCACTGGTCGCTGCATGGATCGCGCAGGCTTTCGTGATGTGCATCCTGTTCTATCGCGGTGTCAGGCATCCGGTGCGTCCCTTGTACTGGTATGCAGACGGGCGCAGCCAGGCGGCCTACGGGCTGACTGTGCTGCGCACCAACGTGCTTAACTGGTTTGTCGGCAACGTCGACAGGATCATCGTGGGGCGCGTGCTTTCCATTCGTGACATCGGCCTCTACTCGACCATGTACAACATGATCTACGGGCCCAGCGCGTCGATCCTGAGCATCGTGCAGCCTGTGTTCTTCTCGGCCTCGGCGCGAGTCGCAGAGGGCGCTGACGATGACACCGCACACAAGCTGGCGCGCGGCTTCGTCACGCTAATCGCCACGGTTAGCCTGTATCTTCTGCCGGTCTTTGTGTCGGCCGCGGTCCTGGCCGACGATTTTGTCCTCGCGGTCTACGGGCCGGCCTGGCAGGAGGCTGCGGCCGTACTGCGCCCGCTGGCGCTCGCCATGCCCTTCTTCATCGGCTTCGGCCTGAGCACGCCGATGCTATGGGCCCAAGGGCGGCCACAGGACGAATTCGCCAAGCAATGGCCGGTGGCGCTCGGATGGACGGTGGTGTGCTGGCTGCTGGCCAAACACGGGCGTGTCGAGGCCGTAGGCTGGGGGGTCTTCGGCCTGTTCATCGCGCGCTTCGCGGTGGTCATGCATGCGGTGACCAAGGTAGCGCCAGTGCGCTGGCGAACGACTTGGCATGCGGCGCGAGGTGGCGTGCTGGTCAGCGTGCTCGCCGCGGGTGCGGCCGGCGCCGCGGACTACGCGTTGCGCACGATTGGCGGCAAGCCGGGCGCTTGCGTCATTCTCGCGGTGGCGGCTGCGGTGCTGGCCTTCTATGCGTGCCTGCGGCTCGCACCAGGACTGGTGGTCAATGAGGTCAGCGGGCTCGTGTCCGGCGTACTGAGCCGTTTCCCTAGGCCTTTGGCACTTCGCCTTGCTTGGATGCAGGGAGCGGGAGGTCGACGATATGAGTGAAGCTCAACTGTTTGGAATTCTGTACTTCGGTGGCATAGCCTTGGTATTCAGCTTGACGCTGGTGGTGATGCAGGCGGCCTTCATCGACCTGGCATCACGCTTTGGGCGCCATCTGATGCCATGGGTTCCTGCCATTGCCCTGGGCGCCGGTGCCATCGCGGTCGCACTGTCCAAGCGCAGCCTTGAGTTCGACGCGTTCTCCGGCGGTGAAAATGCGCTGGGCGATCCCAGTTCGTCCTGGATCAACCGGATTGGCAATGCGATATTGCTGGCCATCGCTCTGGGCAAGATTGCGCAAGCGTTGTTCGCCAACAGGGATCGGCGGCCGCTGTGGACCTACTCGGCAGAGCAGCACGCCAACCGGCGGCTTTTCATTGCCTTCCTGACCTTCTGCGTATGCAGCCTGATTCTGCCCATGGTGCTGAGCGACCATCCGGCCTTCGAACACGACGGGCTCGTGGCCGCCCCGATGTTCATTGCAGCCTATCTTTCTCGCGGCGAACGCCTGGACGGAGTGATCGCGGCGGCCAAGTGGACGCTGGTGCTCATCATCGTCGGTAGCCTCGGTGTTGCGGTAGTGCGGCCACAGCTTGCTGTTGAGAGCCACTACCTAACGGGTTGGATTCCTGGCCTGCAATCGCGCCTGTGGGGGCTGGCTTCGCACGCTAATCACATGGGCGGGCTGGCGCTATATCTGATACTTCTTCTCGCGCTGCAGCCGATGCAGCGCAGGTGGATGGGCGCCCTGGCATGGTTGCTGGCGCTTACGGCGCTGATGTTGACGCAGTCGAAGACCAGCTGGTTTGCTGCGCTATTGGCCGGTGGGGCCATCGGGCTGTATCGGCACGGCCGCGACGGGCGCGGACGCTTGCGAGTTGAGACGGTCGTGCTGATGCTCCTGGGAGTCTCGGCCGTGGCGATTGGCTTCCAGTTTGTTGACGCCACCAAGTTGATTGATCGATTCCTGGACAGCGACGCCGGCGCGGGGCTGACCTCGCTGACGGGCCGGACGCGGATCTGGGCCGAGGCGATCAGAATGTGGCTCGATTCGCCGATGTTCGGCTACGGGCCGGAAGCCTGGGCGCCCTTGCATCGCATGCAGATGGGAGTGCCGACGGCGACCCAGGCGCACAACCAGTTGCTGGAGTCCCTGGCAATTGGCGGGCTCGCGTCGGCTGTGCCGATGGTCGTGTATTTCGCGATGCTCGGCGGTGCGGCGGTCCGGGCCGCTGATCGCACGCGAGGCGTCTCGCTAGGATTCTTCCTAGTGTTTGCCGTGCGCAGCCTGTCGGAGACTCCACTGGGCATCGGCAATCTGGTGGGTGGCGACGTCGTGATTCAACTCCTGCTGTTCATGCTGGTTATCAATGAGGCCGGGGAGCTGCAATCGGCTCCAGCGCCAAAGCTCGCCGACGTGCCGACCACGGCCGGGCTGATCCGCCGGCGCGCGCAGCCTGGGCATGGGCGTATCTGAAATGCTTGTCAGCGTCTGCATCTGTACCTGCAAACGACCTTCGGCGCTTGGGTACCTGCTCGAAAGCCTATTGCGGCTCCAGGTGCCGGATGGGGCCTCGCTGGAATTCGTGATTATCGACAACGACGCCCAAGCCGGCGCGCGGCCCACGGCCGAGCGCTTCATTCCTCAGTTCGCCTGGCCGGTGCGCTACTGCGTTGAACCGCGTCCTGGTGTCAGCCAGGCGCGCAATCGCTGCCTGAGCGAAGCGGGCGGCCAATGGATCGCGTTCGTCGATGACGACGAATGGATCGAGCCCGACTGGCTCGAGCAGTTGCTGGCGTGCGCGCGACGCGACGATGCCAATGTCGTGATCGGCCCGGTGCTGGCTGCGTTCACGGCTGAGGCGCCTCCCTGGGTCACTGCCAGCGGCGTGTTCACGCGCCGGCGACTGCCAACAGGTACCCGGCTTGGCTGGTGGGACTGCGCCTGCGGCAACGCGCTCCTGTCCACGGATCTTGCCCGGCGCGTCGGCGGCTTCGATGTCGGCTTCGGGGCCTCGGGTTCGGAGGACACGGAGTTCTTTAGCCGCTGCGAAGCGGCGGGCGCGCGGATGGTGTGGTGCGACGAAGCGATCGCGACAGAAGGGATCTCTCCCGTTCGGTTGACTCGCCAGTGGGTGCTCGCACGTGGCGTGAACGGCGGTCGCAATTACGTCCGCATCGTTCTTCGTCGGCGCGGATTGCTTGCCTTCCCGGCACTTTGGCTGCGCGGCATGCTGGGCCTGCTGGGCTACGGCGTACTGGCGCTGTATGGCCGTGCCGTAGGCCGACCGGCGACCATGCGCTACGAGCAGCATGCCGCCGCCGGCTTCGGCAAGATGACGCCGTGGGCCATTCGCCGCACCGGGCTTTACGGCGACGCCATGCAGCGGAAGGATTCGCGATGAGTGGCGTGTGGTGGCCTTCGCGCTGCTTACAAAAAGCTGGTTTGCCCCCTCGAAAGAGGGCTACTGAAACATTGCCAGTTCGTAATGCCAATGCATCATCGAACCAATTCAGCATTTACCGCAGTGGCATCGTGGAACAGCGCGCCTGACTGCTAGACCGGGACCCTATGTGTGGAATCAATGGCGTGGTGCCGCGTCACCCGCAAGCTCGCGAAAGCCTCAACCAGAAGATCGCCGCAATGAACGCCGCCATCGCCCACCGCGGGCCCGATGGAACCGGTGTCTTCTCGACCGAGCGCCTGGGCCTCGGCCATGTGCGACTGGCCATCATCGATCTCAGCGAAGCCGGCGCCCAGCCGATGACGCTGGCCGATGCGGGCCTGACGCTGGTTTTCAATGGCGAGATCTACAACTACCTCGAGATCGCCGAGGAGTTGCGCAGCTTGGGCCACGTGTTCGTCGGGCATTCCGACACCGAAGTCCTGCTGCATGCCTATCGTCAATGGGGTGAAGACTGCGTTCAGCGCTTCAACGGGATGTGGGCTTTTGCGATCTGGGACGCGCGCAGGCAGCGCCTCTTCGCCTCGCGCGATCGCCTGGGGGTCAAGCCCTTCGTCTATCACCAGAGCGATGACGCCTTTCACTTCAGTAGCGAGGTCGCAGGCCTGCGCGCGGTCTTGCCGCTGCACGAGGCTAATGCTGCCAAGCTCCACGACTACCTCGCCTACGGGTACCGGACGAACAACGGCGAGGGCTTCTACAAGAACGTCTTCGAGCTCAAGCCTGGCCACAACCTCGTCTGGGAGGACGGACGCATCACCATGCGCCGTTACTGGTCCCTGCCGCAGTCGGGCGAGCGACGGGCCGTGCCAGCGTCGGAGCGCGCCGAAGCCTACGCGGAGCTGCTGCGCGACGCCGTGCGCCTGCGCTTGCGCAGCGACGTGCCCGTCGCACTGCTGCAAAGCGGCGGCGTCGACTCGTCGGTGATCTGCACCGTCGTCGACGACGAGGTCGGCAAAGCCGGCGCGGGCGCCCATGCCGTGCGAGCCTATACCGCGACCTTCCCCGGCGAGCCGGTGGACGAGTCGGCCGCCGTGCGCGCATTGATGACTCGATGCCCGAACATTCACTCGGTCGAATTGACCCCGAGCGGCGAAGACCTGGCAGTGGAGCACGCGGCTTACGTGAGGGCCATGCAGGAGCCCAAGGCGGGGCCGCCGTCGTTCGCGCATTGGCGGCTCATGCGCGCGATCCGCATGCAGGGCACCAAGGTCGTGGTCAACGGCCAGGGCGCAGACGAGGCGCTCGCAGGCTACGGCTCCTACATCACCGGCTATCGGCTCCTGGACCTTTTCCAGCGCAATCCGCTGGAGGCCCTGCGCGAAGCGAAGGCCATGCGCTCGCACATGGGCTTCAGCGCGGTCAGCCTGACGCTGCAGATGGCCAAGGCGATGGCCGGCCGTCGCGCCGCGTCGCATGTCCGCTCGCGCTACGTCGAGCGTGCCTTGCCCTTGCTCGCGCCTGAATTCCATCGTGAGCATGACGCCTACCTTCCCAACCTGACGATGTCGTGGCACGGCGATAACCTCGATCGACACCTTCGCTCGCAGTTGGAGGACTACGGCTTCAACCAGATCCTCCATTACGAGGATCTGTCTTCGATGAACCACGGCATCGAGATCCGCTCGCCGTTCGTGGACTATCGCCTCATGGAGTTCGCCTTCACGCTGCCGGATGAGGCCAAGTTCTCGCGCGGTGTCACCAAGAAGGTCTTGCGCGACGCCTTCGATGCCAGGGTGCCGCACTCCATCATCCGCTCCAGCACCAAGATCGGTTTCGGCGTGCCGTGGTCCGAATGGCTCAGGCGCCCGGCCATGCAGGCCTACATCCGTAGCGTGGTCGATTCCCCGGCGTTCCGCCAGCGCACGCTCTGGAACGGCGACGAGGTCGCGCGCCGCCTGCAGGAGCCGGTAACGGGTGGCATGGCCAGTGCGGTCTGGCGTTTCCTGATGGCGGCCGTGTGGCTCGATCAGGCGGGCATCACGAACGTCTAGCCTCGGCGTAGATATCGAGCAGCTGCGCCAGATTGCGCTCTGGCGTGAATTGGGCTTCGTAGTCGGCGCGCGCGTGTCGGCCCATGCTGGCCATTTCTCGCGGATGCGCCGCAGCCCAGGCTAGCTTGTCGGCCAGATCGGCAGCGTTGCCAGGTTCGAAGAGCAGCCCGGTCCGGCCTTCGCTGACGAGGCTGGCGAGCGCGCCGATTCGACTGGCAATCACCGGCAGGCCAGCGCCCAGCGCCTCCACCAGCGTTCGGGGGAAGTTCTCGTACCAGATGCTGGGTAGCACCAGCGCCGCGGCCGAAGCCATGCGCTGCTGCACCTGCGCGAGCGGCAACGCGCCGAGCATGTCCACACCGGGCAGATTCTTCAGCAAGTCGGCCGACGGGCCGCTTCCCGCGACGGCAAGACGAACGTTGACGCCGCCGTGGCGCCAAGCCTCGGCGAGTGTCGACACGCCTTTCTCGTGCGAGAGTCGTCCGACGAAGAGGAATCCGTCGCGCGGTGCGTCTGCCCCCGGCGCCGGGGCTTCGACGAAATTGGGCTTGATGACGATGCGCTCGGCGGGCAGACCGGCTTCAATGAACTTGTCGCGACAGAAGCTGTTGAGCGCGATATAGCGTGTCACCTTGTGCTGCCACGTGCCCAGCGCGCGGTGCAGCACGAGCATGCCGGCCAGCACGCCAGTCTGTGCACGCGAGCCGCGATAGCAACCATGCCGGATCGCGGGTAACGGTGCGCGGGCCATGCAGTCCTCGCAGACCTTGCCATCGCGCAGGAACATCGCCTGCGGACACGCCAGCCGGAAGTTGTGGAGCGTTTGCACCACCGGCACCCCGGCGGCGGCGGCGGCCCAGTAGATGCTCGGCGAGATCAAGGGAAAGGTGTTGTGCACATGGACCACGTCGGGCCGGAAGGCCTCGATGCGCTCGCGCAACTCGCGCGCCGTGCGGCGCGACCACAGGGTGTCCAGCGCAGCCGCGCCGCGACCCATGCCGGCCAGCTCGTCGTTATGGCGGGTCAGCAGTTCGACGGCGTGGCCGTGCTGACGCAACAGCGCCGCCTCGGCCTCGACCACCATGTCTTCGCCGCCGCGCTGTTGGTAGGCGTTGTGCGCCAGCAGGACGCGCACGGGGGCTTGTTCGGATGTCTTCATAGCGGGCGCGGCGCCAACAGGAATGCATGCAGCCGCTGGGCCACCGCCTGGCTTTCGAAGCATTCGAGGAAGCGCGCTCGGGCTTGCCGCCCGCTTTCGGCCAGGCGCGCCGGATTCCCCAGCCACTCCATCAGTACGGCGGCGGCATCGTCGGCTGCATCGAGCGGAAGGAAGGCGCCGGTCTGGTCGTCGACCATGACTTCAGGAATGCCACCCACCGCGCCTGCGAAGGTCGGTACGCCACGCGACTGGGCTTCGATGAGCACGAGGCCGAAGCTCTCCATGCGGGCCACATGCAGGCAGGCGCGATGCGCCGCAATCAAGGTCGCGGCATCCTTGCGAAAGCCTAGGAAACGAACCTGGCCGGCGATGCCGAGCTCGGCGGCGTGCGCCTCCAAGGCCGCGCGATCCGGGCCGTCGCCCACCACGGTCAGATGGAGCCGATGACCTCGCTGCGCCGCCGCCGCAACAATGTCCAGGGCGTAGCGCTGGTTCTTGCGCGGCTCCAGAGTGCCGATCGTGACCAGGTCAGCCTCGACGGTACGGGACTCGGGCGGTGTTCCCGGGTCGGCCACGAAATTCGGGATCACGGCCGCCGGCACGCCGGCAATGCCCGGCAGGCGCTCGGCCAGCGTGCGCTGCATGAAGGCCGAGACGAAGACCAGGCCATCGACGGCGGCCAGGGTGCGGGCCTCGAACGCGCGCATCGCGCAGGCCTGGCGGCCCTCCATGGCGATCAGGCCTTTCTGTGCCCATTCGTCGGCCTGCGAGACGTTGAAATGGACGACCATCACGACCTTCTGCGCCGCGCTGGCGCGCGCGCGCAATGCCGCGGCGGCGGAAAGCGGGCACTGGGCGTAGACGACACAGACGCGGCCATCACGCAAGCGGCGGCGCAAGGCCCATTCGAGAAACACGGCGTGCCAATGGCGATACCACCAGACGCTGAGTCCGCCGTGCAGCCGATGCAGGATGACGCGCAAGCCGAAGACCGGATAGACGAGCCACAGCGGGCTGTCGTAGGGCGTGGCCAGCGAGGCCGCGTGCCCTTGGCCGGCCAGCCAGCGCAGGAATGCGCGGAAATGCGTCTGCACGCCTGTCTCGCCTTCCGGCCGCATGATGGTGGCGACGATCACTTCAGCCACTGGAGCACCCCTCGCGAAAAGTTGTCGGCCATGGTGTCGATGGAGTGGCGCTCGGCAGAGGCCTGCGCACCCTGGCGCAGCAGCGCCAAGCGCTGCGGATCCTCGAGCAGCGCGACCAGCGCCGCGGCGAGCGCGGTGACCGTTGGCTCGACCACCAGGCCGTTGCGGCCCGGTTCGAGGTACTCGATCTCCGGGCTGTGGATGGGCAGGTCCGTCGTGATCAGCGGCAGCCCGGCGCTGAAGGCGTCGAGGATGCCCAGGCCGACCAAGCCCGGATTGAGCCAAGCCCAGCTGCTCGCCAGCAGCGCAGCCTTGTCGCGCCCGAACTTCGGCCCGACGTAGCGTGCCCAGGCATGGGCGGCCGCGAAGGCACGCATCTCGTCGGCTAGCGGGCCGCCGCCGATGGCGACGAACTGCAACGAGGGCAGGCGCTCCCGAGCCGCCAGCAGCGCCGGCAGCATGAGGTCGAGCCGCTTGTTGGCATACAGGCTGCCGCAGTAGACGAGCAGCGGTGCCGCGGCATCCAGCCCCAGGGCCTGCAGGCGTTGCGCCTTTTCGTCGGACGTGACGGCGCCTACCTGCTCGCGCAGCTCGCGGGTATCCACGGCGTTGCCCACGGCGGTGATGCGGCGCGAGTCGAACCCTTGGCCACCCACGTAGTCGGCGGCACCTTCGGTGTAGGCAAACCACCAGTCGGCCCAATGCAGGGAGCGGCGTTTGAAGCGCTCACCGCGTGATGCGGCATCGCCCTGCCGATCGCGGCCGTGGCCCCAGTACGCTACGCGGCGAATGCCGAGCGACTGGGCCAGCGCGAGGGGGTAGTTAATGAGGTTCTTGTTCGCGTGCTCGACGACGATGCCGTCTGCATGCAGCAGCGGGCGCGGCACTGGAATCCACAGCAGCTTGCCGCCGAGCATGCGGCTATCGACGCGGCGTCCGAGGGGGGGCGGAAGATCGACGTTGTCGCCGCGCAGCACTTCGGTCGCCCAGGGCCGACCGTAAACCACTTCGAGCTCGACGCCAGCGGCGGTCAGCCGCTCGTCCAGCGCGTGGAAGAACGGAACCCGATATCCCTTCATCACCGGCTGGACGATGACCAGTCGCTTCGACCTACTCAACTCAGGTTCCTCAACCGCATGTCGTGCTCCGTTTCAGCCCGGAGCATAGGTGACCGGTGTGACGTTTCGAACCCGCTGTGCTCAAGGGGCACGCTTGAACTCGGCTTCGAAGGTGGCGCTCTTGTCGCGCACCTCGTAGTAAATGGCTTGCCGCTTCGCTGGCAGGGGGGTGTCGGGTGCCGTGGCGGTGTAGATGTGCATGCCGGCCGGGCCACGCACCGTCATGAGATAGCGATGGCCGCTGCAATCCAGCGTCGCTTCCCATTCCGTTACGCCGGCGGCCATGTTCAGCGAAGTCCAGTACTTTTGCATGGCAGGCACTGCAGGCGGAGCTTCCAGCACGGCAGGCGAGGTACCGCGTCCCAGCTTGACGTCGCAGCCTGTGTTGAAGACCACGCCGAGGCGGCGCGACTGGCCACTGGGAATCGTGATGGCGCTGCGCTCGACGAAGCCCTGCGTGGTGAGCCGGTACGCGCGCGTGACGCGGGCGTCGGGCTGGTAGTGCGCATGCGTTACCGCCAGGCGATCCTGCGTGGCGTCGAACTGGTCGATTTGTCCTGGTGCCCAGCCGGTCTGGCCTTCTCCGTCGATCAGCGGCACGTTGTTCGCAGTCCCGCGCTGGAAATACTCGGTGTGATAAGGCGAGCCGTAGTCGACCGTGCCGGGGTCTCGGGCGATCACGGTCTTGCCGTCATGCAGCTCGAAGGTTGTCAGCTCCTGCTGAACGTGGTTGGCGATCGACGCACCATAGTGAACATAGGCCTGCCAGTCGCCGGCACGCAACACGGCCTGTCGCACGCTCGGGAAGTTGCGGGTCCGAGCGGCCGGGATCATCGGTGGCTCGGTCGGCACCGTGGCGGGCGGATCGAGCAGCGACTCCCAGGTCATGGTGGTGTTCGCGCGCGCCAGGCCCCAGTAGGTGGGCGCCGTGCGGTAGAGCAGCCAGTGGGCATACGGCGCGATGACCTCCTGAACCCCGCGGCTGTCGTTCGGGTTGGGCAGGGTGTTGTCGTCGAAGCGATAGTCGAAAGTGACCAGCAGCATCCGCAGCGCCTCGTCGCGCAGCGCGGCAAAGCGGTCGGCGTAGCCTTCGATGCCAGCTTGCGCCAGCAAGGTCGCAAGGCCCTGGATGACGTAAGTGTTGTAAGCGAATGTGCCTTCGATCCAGAAGTTGTCGGCGGTGAGGTCGGCGGCCATGACGGCATCGATGCCTTGCGGCCCGCGCTGCGCCTCATCCAGCAGTGCGGTGTCTCCGAAGCGCATGGCGATTGCGGCGCGAGCCATCTGATGCCAGAGCTGGATATTGCTCATCGGCGCGCTCGTGACCTTCAGGTTGGCGGCCATGGGCTCGAAGAGCTTGTCTCGCCAGACGGCGTAGCGAGCCGGGTCGACGGCATCGCGCAGCAATCGAGCGGCGTCCAGCAACTTGAAGACGGCGACTGCTTCGTCCAGCCCTTGGGCGTAGAGCGTGCTGCGGCCTTCGTGGGTGCGCAGCGGGCCGTTGGCGTAGTACGACGCATAGAAATCGAGCTGTTGCGCGGCCCAGTCCGCATACCGACGCTGGCCACTCACACGGTAGATGCGCGCTGCCGTGAGCAAGTGGACGATGTTGTAGTCACGACTGATCGCGACCCAGGCGCGCAGGGCCGACTTGGTGTCGTCAATCCCTGCCGGTTCATCAGGGGGTTCCTGGCTGTCCGGTGTCCAGGTGATGGGCGCACCGGTCCGCGGATCGATATAGGCGAGCGGCCAGCCTCCGACCCGGTTCGGGCCTTCGAAATGCTTGTCCATCCAGGCGTCGACGCGCGCCTGTTCGTTGCGTACCCAGCGCAGGACGGACGGGTCGCTGCGATAGCGTTTGCCGAGTGCTTCCCAATCCTCGCGAGCCACGCGCGGGCCGTAATAGATCGCCGAGGGCACCTTGGCCAAAATGTCGACGACGCTCGACGCCGTGGTGGCCTTCCCGTCACCGCTGGGCAGCGGCACGGCGGGCAGGCGCTCGGGATCGTCCCACAAGGCCGACCTCGGCACGGACTGCGCCGACACGATGAAGGCGGCCGCGAGCGCCTTGTCGCTCGGACTGCTGTCGCTGCAGGCGGGCAAGCACGTCGGCAGGAACAGGGCCGCCACGAGCCAGGACTGTGCTCGACCCGAAGGGGAAAAAGTTTTCATGGTGTCGTGCATTCAGCGATGCGGCAGGAGCCACTCCCGAAGGCAGTAGCCGATGAACCGCGAATTCCCCACCAGATACCTCTTCCACAGCCTCCCCGGCTCCTGGCACAGCCGGTAAAACCACTCGAGCCCGGCATTGCGCATCCACACGGGTGCCTGCGACTTGGTGCCGGCGATCAGCGCAAATGCGAGGCCGACGCCCAGTGCGATGGGCTGGAGCTGCGGCTGTTGCGCAGCCATCCAGAACTCCTGCTTTGGGCAGCCCAGGCCGACAAAGAGCAGGTGCGCGCCACTGGCGTTGATGCGCTCGATCGTGGTCGGGTCGGCCGGCGGCTCGGCTGCAAGCATGGGCGGCGACTCGATACCGGCAATGCGCAGGCGCGGGAAGCGCTGGCGCAGCGCGGCCTCAAGCAGCGAAACCTCTTCAGGCATGCCGCCGTAGAAGTAGGCCGACAGGCCTTCCGCTTCGGCGCGTTCGCAGAGTTCGAGAACGAGGCCCGGACCATAGACGCGCGATGCAGGCTCCCGCCGCAGGCGGCGCAGCGCCCAGACCAGCGGCACGCCGTCGGTGACGACGGCGGTGGCGTCTTCCATCACCGCGTGCAGCCGCGGCGTTTGGGTAGCGCGAGTGAGCATGTCGACGTTGGCGACGCAGACGAGGCCGCCAGCGCGTAGTCGGGCACGGCCGATCACCTGCGCGACCGCGGCGGTCATATCGCCGACATCGATGCGTACGCCAAACAGGCGTTGCCGCCGCAACAGTTCAGGCATGCAGACGCTCGGCCAGGATCGCGACGATGCGCTCAGCCGCCTTGCCATCCCACAGCGCCGGCCGGCGACCGCGCTTGCCCCCGCCGCGCAGCACATCGAGCGATGCGGCGATGACCTTGGCCGGCTCGGTGCCCGCCAGAACGTTGCTGCCCTCGTCGACGGTGACCGGGCGCTCGGTGTTCTCGCGCATCGTCACGCAGGGCACGCCGAGCGCCGTGGTCTCTTCCTGCAGGCCGCCGCTGTCGGTCAGCACGAGGGCTGCGTCCTTCCAGAGGTGCAGGAAGGACATATAGGCCTGCGGGCCCATCAGCGTGACGTTGGGACCGAGGTCGATGCCGTGCTTCTCGAGGTTGCCGCGCGTGCGCGGATGGACCGGGAAGACGATGGGCGATTCGGCACCCACGGCACGCAGCACTTCGGCGACGCGGCTCAGTGATTCGACGCTGTCGACGTTGCTCGGGCGGTGCAGCGTGACGACGACATAGCGGCCGGCCTTGGCGAGCGCCGCGCGCTTGGGGGCGTCGGTCTCGAAGCCGCTGGTGTCGATGTGGGCGAGCTTGTCGGCCTGGTAGAGCACGTTGTCGACCATGACGTGGCCGACGTCGAAGACGATCTCGGCCGGCTTGCCCTCGTGCAGCAGGTGCTGCATGCCGCTGGGCTCGGTGACGAAGAACCAGTCCGAAATGGCGTCGGTCACGAGGCGGTTGATTTCCTCCGGCATGCTCATGTCGCCGCTGCGCAGCCCGGCCTCGACGTGCGCGACCGGGATGCCGGCCTTCTTGGCGACGATGGAACAGGCCAGGGTGGAGTTGACGTCGCCGACCACGAGGCAGGCGGCGGGTTTCTCGGCCGCGCAAAGCTGCTCGTAGGCTTGCATGATGCGGCCGGTCTGTTCGGCGTGCGTGCCGCCGCCACAGCCCAGGCGCACGTCGGGGGCCGGAATGCCGAGCTCCTCGAAGAACACGTCATTCATGTCACGGTCGTAGTGCTGGCCGGTGTGGACGATCTTCCAGTCCAGGCGGCCGTCCGCCTGCAGCGCGCGCACGATGGGCGCGATCTTCATGAAGTTGGGGCGTGCGCCGGCGACGAGGTGAATGCGGGGACGGGTCATGGTGGGCTCAGGTCCGTTGTGCGGCGATTCTAGGGATCCGCGATGACGCGGCCGCGGCGGGTCTGCGCGAGTTGTCAACGAGTCGCGGCAGAATACGCGCTCCATCGAAGGGGAAACGCTTGAAAGTTCTCGTGACTGGCGCCGCTGGCTTCATCGGCATGCATGTCAGCCAGATTCTGTTGGCGCGTGGCGACGAGGTCGTCGGCCTGGACAACCTCAACGACTATTACGACCCGCAGCTCAAGCGCGACCGCCTGGCGCGGTTGACGCCGCTGGCGGGCTTTCGCTTCGTCGAGATGGACGTGGCCGACCGCGCCGGCATGCCGGCGCTGTTCGCGGCCGAGCGATTCGACCGCGTTGTCCATCTGGCGGCCCAGGCCGGCGTGCGCTATTCGCTGCAGAACCCGCATGCCTACGTCGACAGCAATATCGTCGGCTTCATGAACATCCTCGAGGGCTGCCGCCACGCGGGCGTGCAGCATCTCGTCTATGCGTCGAGTTCAAGCGTGTACGGCGGCAATACGCTGATGCCGTTCTCGGAGCACCACAGCGTCGACCATCCGGTCAGCCTGTACGCGGCCAGCAAGAAGGCAAACGAGCTGATGGCCCACACCTACAGCCATCTTTTCCGGTTGCCGACGACGGGCCTGCGCTTCTTCACGGTCTACGGCCCCTGGGGCCGGCCGGACATGGCGCTGTTCCTGTTCACCAAGGCCATCCTCGAGGGCCGGCCCATCGACGTGTTCAACCACGGCAAGATGGTGCGCGACTTCACCTACATCGACGACATCGCCGAAGGCGTCGTCCGCGTACTGGATCGCCCGGCCACGCCGGAGCCTGGCTACGACTCGAACAGCAGCGACCCGGCGCATTCCAACGCGCCGTACCGCGTCTTCAATATCGGCAACCACCAGCCGATCGAACTGATGAGCTTCATCGAGGCGATCGAGGCAGCGGTCGGGCGCGAGGCGGTCAAGAACTTCCTGCCCCTGCAGGCAGGCGATGTGCCGGCCACCCATGCCGACGTCGAGGAGCTGGCCGCCTGGACCGGCTTCCGGCCCGCGACGCCGGTGGACGAGGGTGTGAGGCGTTTCGTCGACTGGTATCGCAAATATTTCAAAATCTGACGCCAGAATCCGGATCGTCATCGATTTTTCTTGTTTGATTTCCGGGGCGTCACATGAAAGTCACCACCATCGGCACCGGCTACGTCGGTCTTGTTACCGGCGCATGCTTGGCCGAGATGGGTAATCACGTTGTCTGTCTGGACGTGAATGCCGAAAAGATCCGCGTCCTCAACGAAGGCGGTATTCCGATCCACGAGCCAGGCCTCGAGGCCATCGTGCAGCGCAACGTGGCGGCCGGCCGCCTGCAATTCACGACCGACGTCGACCATGCCGTGCAGCACGGCACCTTGCTCTTCATCGGCGTGGGTACGCCGCCTGACGAAGACGGCTCGGCCGACCTGCAGTACGTGCTCGCCGCCGCTCGCTCGATTGGCCAGCGCATGACGGACTACAAAGTCATCGTCGACAAGAGCACGGTCCCGGTGGGCACGGCCGACAAGGTCAAGGCCGCCATCGCCGAGGAGCTGAGCAAGCGCGGTGCCGACGTGGCCTATGCCGTGGTCTCCAACCCCGAGTTCCTCAAGGAAGGCGCGGCGGTCGAGGACTTCATGAAGCCCGACCGCATCATCGTCGGCTCCGAAGATGAGCAGGCCACGCTGCTGATGCGCGCGCTCTACGCGCCTTTCAACCGCAACAGCGACCGCGTCATGGTCATGGACCTGCGCTCCGCCGAATTCACCAAATACGCCGCCAACGCCATGCTGGCCACGCGCATCAGCTTCATGAACGAGCTCGCGTTGCTGGCGGAGAAGGTGGGCGCCGACATCGAGCTCGTGCGCCGCGGCATCGGCTCCGATCCGCGTATCGGCTACAGCTTTCTCTATGCCGGCGCGGGCTACGGCGGTTCCTGCTTCCCCAAGGACGTCAAGGCGCTGGTGCGTGCCGCCAAGGACGAGCAGATCGAACTGCGCGTGCTCACGGCGGTCGAGGAAGCCAACGACCGGCAGAAGCTGCTGCTCGTCGACAAGATCGTCGCGCGCTTCGGCACGGACCTGACGGGCCGCCATTTCGGTCTCTGGGGCCTGGCGTTCAAGCCCAATACCGACGACATGCGCGAGGCGCCGTCACTTGTCATCATCGAGGCGCTGCTGGCGCGCGGCGCCACCGTCTGCGCCTATGACCCGGTCGCCATGACCGAGGCCAGGCGCGTGCTCGGCGAGCCGGCGGGCCTGAGCTATGCGGAACGCGCGGGCGATGTGCTCGAGGGCGCGGACGCCCTGGTGCTCGTCACCGAGTGGAAGGAGTTCAAGAGCCCCGACTTCGACGCGATCAAGTCAGGCCTGAAGCAGCCCGTGGTTTTCGACGGGCGCAACCAGTACGAGCCGTCGCTGATGCACGCGCTGGGCATCGAGCATCACGGCATCGGGCGCGGCACGCACTGAGGCGCGCCGCCGGATCGTCCGATTGCGAGCGCGCCTTCAGTCGAAGGCGCGCGCGTCCTGGAGCAGTGGCGCGCGGGCATCCTTGTCGGCGAGCTGGGGCGTGATGCCTGCCAGCGGCCATTCAATCGCGATCGTCGGATCGTCCCAGCGCACCGAGCCTTCGGCCTGCGGGGCGTAGTAGTCGGTCGTCTTGTAGAGAAAGTCGGCCGACTCCGAGAGGACGACAAAGCCGTGCGCGAAGCCCGGTGGGATCCAGAGCTGCTTCTGGTTCTCGGCGCTCAGCTCCACGCCGGCCCACTGGCCGAAGCGCGGGCTGCTCTTGCGCATGTCCACGGCGACGTCGAAGACGGTGCCGGCCACGCAGCGCACGAGCTTGCCCTGGGCGTGCGGCGGCAGCTGGAAATGCAGGCCGCGCAGCACGCCGCGGCTCGAACGCGAGTGGTTGTCCTGGACGAAGCGCAGCGTGTTGCCGGTGGCTTCGTTGAAGCGCGCTTCGTTCCAGCTCTCGGTGAAGAAGCCGCGTGCATCGCCGAAGACCTTGGGCTCGACGACGAGGACTTCGGGCAGGCGGGTTGGGGTAACCGTGATCATCAGAAGACTTGATCCTGCAGCAGGTTCATCAGGTACTGGCCGTAGCCGTTCTTGAGCATGGGCTGCGCCAGACGCTCCAGTTGCTCGGCTGTGATCCAGCCGGAACGGAAGGCGATTTCCTCGGGGCAGGCGACCTTCAAGCCCTGGCGTTTCTCGAGCGTGGCGATGAACTGGCCGGCTTCCAGGAGGCTGTCGTGCGTGCCCGTGTCGAGCCAGGCATAGCCGCGCCCCATGATCTCGACGCTGAGCTGGCCTTGGTGAAGGTATTGGGCGTTGACATCGGTGATCTCGAGTTCACCGCGAGGGCTGGGCTTGATGCTCGCCGCGATGTCGCAGACCTGCTCGTCGTAGAAGTACAGGCCCGTGACGGCGTAGTTGCTCTTGGGCGCCTTGGGTTTTTCCTCGATGCTGACGGCGCGCTTGGCCGCGTCGAACTCGACGACGCCGTAGCGCTCGGGATCGGTGACGTGATAGGCGAAGACACTGGCGCCGCGGGTGCGCTCGTCGGCGTTCTTGAGCAGGCCCTGGAAGTCGTGGCCGTAGAAGATGTTATCGCCGAGCACGAGGCTGCTGGGCGCGCCGTCGATGAAGTCGCGGCCGAGGATGAAGGCCTGCGCCAGTCCGTCGGGGCTGGGCTGCACGCAGTACTGGATGTTCAGGCCCCAGCGCGAACCGTCGCCGAGCAGGTGCGTGAAGCGCGGCGTGTCCTGCGGGGTGCTGATCAGGAGGATGTCGCGCATGCCCGCCAGCATCAGCGTGCTCAGCGGGTAATAGACCATCGGCTTGTCGTAGACCGGCAGCAGCTGCTTGCTCATGGCCAGCGTGGCCGGGTGCAGGCGCGTGCCCGAGCCGCCGGCGAGGATGAGGCCTTTGCGTTGTTTCGTCATGGCAGGATCTCTGTGAGCATGCGCTCGACGCCGACGCGCCAGTCGGGCAGAGTCAGTCGGAAGGCTTCTTGCAGCTTGGTCGTCGAGAGTCGCGAGTTCAAGGGGCGTTGTGCCGGCGTCGGGTAGTCGCGCGTCGGGATGGCCAGGATCTGGTCAGGCGCGACCTTGATATTGGCACCGCGCGCGCGGGCGAATTCGACGACATGACGGGCATAGCCGTGCCAGTTCGTCTCGCCGGCCGCGACGGCGTGGTACAGGCCGCCCAGCGCGGGCTCGGCGCGCGCGGCTCGGATCATGTGCGCGGTGATGTCGGCCAACAGCTCGGCGCTAGTCGGCGCGCCGGTCTGGTCGGCAATGACCTTGAGCTGATCGCGCTCGCCGGCCAGTCGCAGCATGGTCTTGGCGAAATTGCCGCCGCGTGCGGCAAAGACCCAGCTCGTGCGCAGGATCAGGTGCTGACAGCCGCTGGCCTGGATCGCCTGTTCGCCTTCGAGCTTGGTGCGGCCGTAGACGCTCAGCGGGTGCGTCGCGGCGTCTTCGCCGCGGGGCGCATCGCCGCTGCCGTCGAAGACGTAGTCGGTGCTGTAGTGGACGAACAGGGCGCCGAGTTCCCTCGCTGCGTTGGCCAGCGCGCCGGGGCTCGTCGCGTTGATGGTCTCGCAGCTGGCGACGTCGCTCTCGGCCTTGTCGACGGCCGTATAGGCGGCGGCATTGACAATGACGTCGGGCCGCGCGGCGCGCACGGCGGCGGCGAGCGCTTGCGGATCTGCCAGATCGCCACCGGCGGCGCGATCGAGTGGCCGCAGCTCACCGAGCGGCGCCAGCGCACGGCGCAGTTCCCAGCCAACCTGGCCGTCAGGGCCGAGCAGGACGATCTTCATGCTCATGCGCCGTACTGCTTGCTGACCCAGTCGCGGTAGGAGCCGTTCTGTACGTTCGCGACCCAGTCGGCATGCTCGAGGTACCACTGCACGGTCTTGCGGATGCCGGTCTCGAAGGTCTCGGCCGGGCGCCAGCCGAGCTCGCGCTCGATCTTGCGGGCGTCGATGGCGTAGCGCCGGTCGTGGCCGGGGCGGTCCTTGACGTAGGTGATCAGCCGCTCGTAAGCGCCTTCGCCGCTCGGGCGCAGCTCGTCGAGCAGGCCGCAGACGGTCTTGACGATGTCGATATTGGCCTTCTCGTTCCAGCCGCCGATGTTGTAGGTCTCGCCGACGCGGCCACGCGCGAGCACGGCGCGGATGGCGCTGCAATGGTCGGTCACGAAGAGCCAGTCGCGGATCTGCTGGCCGTCGCCATAGACGGGCAGGGCCTTGCCCGCGAGGGCGTTGACGATCATGAGCGGGATCAGCTTCTCGGGGAAGTGAAAAGGCCCGTAGTTGTTCGAGCAGTTGGTCGTCAGCACCGGCAGGCCGTAGGTGTGGTGCCAGGCGCGCACGAGGTGGTCGCTGGCGGCCTTGCTCGCGCTGTAGGGGCTGTTGGGCTCGTAGGGATTGGTCTCGCTGAAGGGCGGATCCTCGGGCTTGAGCGAGCCGTAGACCTCGTCCGTGGAGACATGGTGGAAGCGGAAGTCGGTGCGCGCCGGGCCTTCGAGTGCGCTCCAGTAGGCGCGCGCGGCCTCGAGCAGCGTGTAGGTGCCTTCGACATTGGTGCGCATGAACTCGCGCGGGCCGCTGATGGAGCGGTCCACGTGGCTCTCGGCCGCGAAGTGCAGGATGGCGCGCGGCTGGTGTTCGGCAAGCAGGCGGTCGACGAGGGCGCGGTCACAGATGTCGCCCTTGATGAAGACATGGCGCGCATCGCCCTCGAGCGCAGCCAGGTTGGCGAGATTGCCCGCGTAGGTCAGCGCGTCGAGGTTGACGACGGGCTCGTGGCTGTGCGCCAGCCAGTCCAGCACGAAGTTGGAGCCGATGAAGCCGGCGCCGCCGGTCACGAGAATGGTCATGGTTCAGCTTCTGCCGTAGGTGTCTTCGAAGCGGACGATGTCGTCCTCGCCCAGGTAGCTGCCGGACTGGACTTCGATGATTTCAAGAGGCACCTTGCCCGGATTGGCCAGGCGATGGGTTTGCCCCAGCGGAATGTAGGTGCTCTGGTTCTCGCCGAGCAGAATGACCTCGTCGCCATTGGTGACCTCGGCCGTGCCCGAGACGACGATCCAGTGTTCGGCGCGGTGGTGATGCATCTGCAGGCTCAAGCTGGCCCCCGGCTTGACCATGATGCGCTTGACCTGGAAGCGCGCGCCCTGGTCGATGCTGTCGTACCAGCCCCAGGGGCGGTGGACCTTGCGGTGCAGGGTCTGCTCGCCGCGCTGCTGGCGTTCCAGCGTCGCGACGATGGCCTTGACCTCCTGGCTGCGAGCGCGGTCGGCGACGAGCACCGCATCCGGTGTCTCGACGATGACGAGATCCTCGACGCCGACGGCCGAGACCAGCCGGCTCGTCGCGTGGATGAGCGTGTTGCGACTGTCGCTGATCAGCGCATCGCCGCGGGCGGCGTTGCCGGCAGCGTCCTTGTCGGCGACCTGCCAGACGGCCTCCCAGGCGCCGAGGTCGTTCCAGCCCGCGTCGAGCACGACCATGCGCAGCCGGGTGTCGCTGCCAGGGCAATGCTCCATCACGGCGTAGTCGATCGACTCGCTCGGCACGGCGGCGAACAGGGCCTTGTCGGGCCGTACGAACTTCTGGTCCGTCTTGCTGCCGTCGAACGCGCGGCGTGTCGCTGCGGCGATGTCCGGGCGGAAGCGCTCGAGCGCCGCCAGCCAGACGCTGGCCTTGAGCACGAACATGCCGCCGTTCCAGTAGTAGCCGCCGGCCGCAAGATAGGCCGCGGCCTTGGCAGCGTCAGGCTTCTCGACGAACTGAGCCACGGTCAGGCCGGCGCCATCCTGTTCCGCGCGGATATAGCCGTAGCCGGTCTCCGGGCGATCGGGGTGAATGCCGAGGATGGCGATGGCGCCGTCCGCCGCTGTCGTCACGGCCTGCCGCAGCGCGGCCGTGAACGCCGCGCCGTGGACAACAGTCTGGTCGGCCGGCGTGACCACGAGCACCGGGTCCTGGCCATCGCGCAGGGCCTGCAAGGCCGCGAGCGTGAGTGCCGGCGCGGTGTTGCGGCCGGTCGGCTCGAGCAGCACGGCCGCCGGGTCGAGGCCGACCTCGCGCAGCTGGTCGAGCACCATGAAGCGGTGCTCCTCGTTGCCGACGACGAGCGGGCCGGCGACCGCGATCTTGTCGTCGGCCAAGGCGGCGAGGCGCTCGGCCGCCTGCTGGAACAAGCTCGTGTTGCCCGACAGGATGAGGAACTGCTTGGGATAGCCCGCGCGCGAAAGCGGCCACAGCCGCGTGCCGCTGCCGCCAGCCATGATGACGGGCTGGACCTGGATCTTTGTCATGTTGGTAACTAGTTAGTTGGACGCAAAGCCGTTTGGATTGAGGCTTTGCCAGCGCCACGAATCCTCGCACATGCGCGCCAGCTCGTGGCGTGCGTGCCAGCCAAGCTTGAGCCGTGCCAGCTGCGGATCGGCCCAGCACGCGGCGACGTCGCCCGGGCGGCGCGCCACGATCTCGTAGGGCACGGCCCGGCCGCTGGCGGCTTCGTAGGCGCGCACGAGCTCGAGCACGCTGTAGCCGCGGCCCGTGCCGAGGTTGACGGTGATCGACTCCGTGCTGCCGAGGAGGAAGCGCAGCGCCGCCGCGTGGCCCTCGGCCAGGTCGACGACGTGGATGTAGTCGCGCACGCCGGTGCCGTCTGGCGTCGGGTAGTCGTTGCCGAAGACCTGCAGCCTGGCGCGGCGGCCCACGGCGACCTGGGCGACGTAGGGCATGAGGTTGTTGGGCGTGCCGCGCGGGTCCTCGCCGATCAGGCCGCTCTCATGGGCGCCGACCGGGTTGAAGTAGCGCAGGCAGGCGGCCTGCCAGGCGGGATCCGCCGCGCCGAGGTCGCGCAGCACCTGCTCGCCCATCAGCTTGGTCTGGCCGTAGGGGTTGACGGCCGAGAGCGGCGCATCCTCGGTCAGTGGCAAGCGCTCGGGCACGCCGTAGACCGTGGCGCTCGAGCTGAAGACGATGCGGCCGCAGGCATGGCGGCGCATGGTTTCGCAGACATTGACGAGGCCGCCGACGTTGTTCCGGTAGTAGGCCAGCGGCTGCGCCGTCGATTCGCCGACGGCCTTGAAGGCCGCGAAGTGGACGACGGCGTCCGGCCGGTGCGCGGCGAAGACGCGGTCGAGCGCTGCCGGTTCGCACACGTCGACACGCTCGAAGACGGGCTTGCGCGCACTGAGCCGTTCGAGACGGGCCAGCACCTCGGGCGAGCTGTTGGAGAAGTCGTCCACGCCGACGACCTCGAAGCCGGCGGCTTCCAGCGCCAGCCAGGTATGCGAGGCGATGTAGCCGGTCGCGCCGGTCAGCAGGACCTTGGCCTTGGCGGTGCTCATCAGAAGATCAGGAACTGGCCCACGCAGCCGATCGAATTGGCCGTGTAGGGGTAGATCTGGGCCGCACCGGTGCGCCATTGGCGCTGCACGGAGCAGTTCACGCTGGTCGAGCGCGAATACTGCCAGACGGCGCCGAGCGACGCGGCATAGTCGTTTTCGGGGAAGTCCGTCACATTGGTCGTGCCGGCCTGGTCAATGATGTACTTGCCGCGGCTGGCCGAAGCGGACGCGTTGAAGCTCAGCTTGCCGCTGTACTGGTAGCTCGCGTACTCGCGCACGGTGGTCATCAGGTGATCCTGCGTCGTGCTGGCGTAGCTGGTGCTGAAGAAGCTGATGAAGGACGACGCCAGGCCGGTATCGCGCGCCACCTGGGTGGTCAGGCTCAGGCGCGCCGTCGGCTGCCAGGTCCAGCCCAGTTGACCGGTGAAGCCGGAGAAGTTCTGGCCGGCCGCGCCATCGTGGTGCTGGCGGCCTTCGCTGAGGCGCAGATCCAGCGAGCTCGCGCCGGTAATCTGCCAGCTGCTCGTGAAGTCGATGTCGTTGCGGGTGAAGTGCTGCGGCACATAGACGATCTGGAAATTCTCGTTCGGGTCGTAGTCCTGCGCGTAGTAGGGCACGTTGCCGATCGTGTGGCGCAGGTCCACGCCCAGGCGCAGGCCATCGCTGGGCTGCCAGATCGGACCCAGCTGGTAGGAGGTTTGCGTCAGGTCGCCGAATGCGTAGGCCGCGTTGCTTTCGGTGCGATGGTTGTAGTTGACGACGCCCTCGAGCGTCCAGCGCGTGACGAGGCCCACCCGCGCCGTGGCACTGGCCCAGGTGCTGGTTTCGACGTTCTTGCCGTAGATCGGTGCCGTGCCGAAGCCGACGAGGTTGTTGCTCAGCGCCCGCGAGCCGCCGGCGCTGAAGTTGCCCGAGAGGTCGTGGACCGTGCTCCAGTCCAGGCCCACCTTGCCCGTGTAGCTGACGTTGTTGAGCTCGCTGTTGCGGGCGTAACGGTTGTCCTGGGCCGAGACGTCGGCCGTCAGGTGCTCGCGGCCGAGGCGCATGTCGACGCCGCCGGTCACGCCGGCGCTGTAGATCCAGTCGCTGTTGGCCGCGCCGATCGGCGCCTGCGCGCCATTGGGGACGCGGTAGACGTTGGACACGTGGCTCAAGCCCGCCGTGACGCCGACGTAGAACGGGTTGGTCAGATCGACCGCTGCCGCCTGCGCCCAGAGGGTCGCAGGCGCGCAAAGGAGGGCGAGCCCGGCAATGAGTGGGATGCGTTGGAAAGGGCTCGTACTGCGCATGATGTCCTTGGCTCCGGTGGGGTGGGGCGGCTCAATAGGCATGGCGATCGAACAGCACCAGCCGCACGGTGCGCACGATGATCTGGAGGTCCAGCGCCAGCGACCAGTTGCGCAGGTACTCCAGGTCGTACTCGACGCGGCGCTGCATCTTCTCGATCGTGTCGGTCTCGCCGCGCAGGCCGTTGACCTGGGCCCAGCCGGTGATGCCCGGCTTGACCTTGTGGCGCACCATGTAGGCCTTGATGAGCTGGCGGTATTCCTCGTTATGCGCGACGGCGTGCGGGCGTGGCCCGACGATGCTCATGCGGCCCTGCAGCACATTGACGAACTGGGGCAGTTCGTCGAGCGAAGTCCGGCGGATGAAGCCGCCGAAGCGCGTGATGCGCGGATCGCCCTTGGTCGCCTGCTTGACGACGTGTCCGTCGTCGAGCGTGCGCATCGAGCGGAACTTGTAGACGATGATCTCCTCGCCATCCAGCCCGTTGCGGCGCTGCTTGAAGATCACCGGCCCCGGCGAGCTGAGCTTCACGCCGATGGCCAGGCACAGCAACACGGGCGAGATCAGCAGCAGGATCAGGCTGGAAAGCACGATGTCGCTGGCACGCTTGATCAGGTCGTTGGTGCCGGTGAACGGCGTCTCGCAGATGCCGACGACGGGCACGCCGTCGAGGTCCTGCAGCCGGCCCTGGATGATGCTGATGCCGAAGACATCGGGCACGAAGTAGAGCGAGGCCGTCGTGCCCTGGATTTTCTCGAGGAGCTGGACGATGCGCGGCTGCGAACCCAGCGGCAGGGTGATGTAGACCTCGCGCACGCCGTTCTCGCGCACGTAGTCGCTGAGCTCCCCCAGCGTGCCGAGCATGCCGGCCGCGGCCTCCGGATGAATGCGGCCGTCCTGCCGATCGTCGAAGTAGCCAAGGAAGTCGGCACCTTTCTCGCGGCTGTCGTGCAGCGCTCGGGCAACCTTCACGCCCAGTGCCCCAGCACCAACAATGACAGCCGTGCGACGCGCCTGCGGTTGATTGGCGCGCCAGCGCAACACCAGGCGACCGATTTCGACGCCGATGACCTGCATGACGGGCGTCAGCAGTGCCCACCAGAGCAGCACGGAGTCGTCGAAATAGCCCAGGCTGTTTGTTGCGTAGCCGCACAGGCCGAGGATGGTCAGGAGGACGAGCCAGGAACTCAGCACGTCGATGGCCGCGCTGACGGGATGGTCCTTGAAGCGGCTGCGGCCCGGGAAGGTCAGCGCGAACACCAGGAGGCACAGCGTCAGCGTAGAGCGCAGTACCGGCTCACCGAAAAACGCGTTCACCGCCAGGTAGCTCAGGACGATGATGCCGGGCTCCAGGAAGGCGGCGATGAGCGATTCGACCGACTGCGGAGCGCTGTAGAAATTTCTCTTGTAACTGCGGTCGTCGAACATTGCTGCGAGCGTTCCTTCTAGGGGCGCCTGCAAGCGCATAGGTGGATCCGGCGGCATTCTCCATGAATTCATGACAACAACCTGCATGGCCTCCCCCAAGCTAAAGGGAGCTGCTAAAAGGGCCTGCCTACAATCAAGGCCATGCTTCAAGAATGGACTGCGCCGCTCGCGCCCGCCCTGCAGGATCGTCTGGTCCTGCTCTTCAATCACGTCATCTCGCGCGAGGGCCAGGCCATGGCCCGGCTCCAGCCTTTTGCCGGACGCGCCGTGGTGCTGCGCCTGGCCGGCTGGCCGAGCCTGCTGCCCAAGGCGCCGGACCTCGTCATGCAGGTGACGCCGGCGGGCCTCTGGGAGCGGCTCGACCCGGCCGACGCGGCGCCCGCCGAAGCGCTGCATATTGAAGTCGATGCCTCCAACCCGGCCTTGCTGGCCTTGGGAACGGTCATGGGCGAACAGCCGAAGGTCACTGTGCAAGGCGATGCAGCCTTCGCCGGCGCCATCCATTGGCTGGCTGCTGAACTGCGCTGGGATATCGAGGACGATCTGGCGGCCGTGATCGGCCCGGCCGGTGCCCACCAGCTTGCCCGCTGGGGCCGTGCGGCCGCCAAGGCCATGGCCGGGCTGGCCCGGCAGGCGGCGAGCCTGCGCAAGGCATGAGGTACTTCGCCCGGCTGCTCAAGATCGTCTGGACGATCTGGCGCTACGGCCTCGACGATCTCGCCCTCTCGGGCTTGCGCCGCACGCGCTTCCGCCTGTTGCGCCGCGTCATCGCCGCCGGCCGGAGCTGGGACGAGCCGCGTGGCGTGCGCCTGCGCCTGGCGCTCGAGGAGCTCGGTCCGATCTTCGTCAAGTTCGGCCAGGTGCTCTCGACCCGGCGCGACCTCGTGCCCGCCGACATGGTCGAGGAACTGGCCAAGCTGCAGGACCGCGTTCCGCCGTTCCCGGCCGCGCAGTCGCGTGCGCTTGTCGAGAAGGCCTTCGCCGCGCCGATCGAGGCGAGCTTCGCCAGCTTCGAGGCCGAGCCCGTCGCCAGCGCCTCGATCGCCCAGGTTCACTTCGCCACGCTGCACGACGGCCGCGAGGTCGCCGTCAAGGTGCTGCGCCCAGGCATGCTGGCCATCATCGATGATGACCTCGCGCTGCTGCGCACCCTGGCCGGCTGGATCGAGCGCTTCTCGGCCGATGGCCGGCGCCTCAAGCCGCGCGAGGTCGTGGCCGAGTTCGACATGTACCTGCACGACGAGCTCGACCTCGTCCGCGAGGCCGCCAATGCCGCGCAGCTGCGCCGCAACATGGATGGGCTGGACCTCGTGCTCGTGCCCGAGATGATCTGGGACCTGTGCCGGCCCGAGGTCATCGTCATGCAGCGCATGTACGGCGTGCCGATCTCGCAGATCGAGCGCCTGCGCGAAGCCGGCGTCGACATCAAGAAGCTCGCGCGCGACGGCGTGACCATCTTCTTCACCCAGGTCTTCCGCGACGGCTTCTTCCACGCCGACATGCACCCGGGCAACATCCTCGTCAGCCTGGACCCCGCCACGTTCGGGCGTTATGTGGCGCTGGACTTCGGCATCATCGGCACGCTGACCGAGCGCGACAAGGACTACCTCGCGCAGAACTTCATCGCCTTTTTCCGGCGCGACTACAAGCGCGTGGCCGAGCTCCACATCGAGTCGGGCTGGGTGCCGGCCGACACGCGCGTCAACGAGCTCGAATCGGCCGTGCGCTCCGTCTGCGAGCCGCACTTCGACCGGCCGCTCAAGGACATCTCGCTGGGCCAGGTGCTGATGCGCCTGTTCCAGACCTCGCGCCGCTTCAACGTCGAGATCCAGCCGCAGCTCGTCCTGCTGCAGAAGACGCTGCTCAATATCGAAGGCCTGGGCCGCCAGCTCGACCCCGAGCTCGACCTCTGGTCGACCGCCAAGCCCTTCCTCGAACGCTGGATGGACGAGCAGGTCGGCTGGCGCGCGCTGCTCAACCAGCTCAAGAAGGAAGCGCCGCGCTTCGCCCAGGCGCTGCCCGAGCTGCCGCGACTCCTGCACGATGCGCTGAAGCATCAAACCGGCAAGGGCGCGGACCCGCACATGGCGGCACTGATCGAAGAGCAGCGCCGCACCAACCGGCTGCTGCAGGCGGTGCTGCTTGCTGCCGTCGGCTTCGCCGTGGGCGTGCTGGTCGCCCACTTCATGCCCCGCTGAACGCAGGCGCCCTGGCGAGCCATGCGGGCGAGCACTGAGGGGCGCGTGCGGGACCCTCGGGGATAATTTGCACCCCGCCAACACGCTTGTGGCACGCGCCTTGCAACGTTTCCCGAGATGAATATCACCCTGATCGTTTTCGTCGTGCTTTACCTGCTGGGCACGCTGGGCCTGGGCGTCTGGGCCGGCACCCGGATCAAGAACACCAGTGACTTCGCCATCGCCGGCCGCAGCCTGCCGCTGATCATGGTCATCACGACGACCTTCGCGACCTGGTTCGGCGCGGAGACGGTCATGGGCATCCCGGCGCGCTTCGTGCAGGGTGGCCTCAACTCCATCATCGACGACCCCTTCGGCGCCGGCACCTGCCTGATCCTGGTCGGTGCCTTCTTCGCGACCAAGCTCTACCGGCTCAACCTGCTGACGATCGGCGACTTCTATCGCGGCCGCTTCGGCAAGGGCGTCGAGATCTTCTGCTCGGCCGCCATCATCCTGTCCTACCTCGGCTGGGTGGCGGCACAGATCACGGCGCTCGGCCTGGTGTTCTCGGTGCTGACCAATGGCGCGATGAGCGAGACGGCCGGCATGATCGTCGGCACGCTCGCCGTGCTGATCTACGTCGTGATCGGCGGCTTCCTGGCAGTGGCCTGGACCGACTTCATCCAGATGATCGTGCTCGTGATCGGCCTGTCCATCATCGCGATCTTCTCCGCCAGGCTGGCCGGCGGCGCCGACCACGTCTTCGCGATGGCGCAGAACAAGGACCTGTTCCGCTTCCTGCCCGAACCCAAGCTCAACGACGTCGTGATGTTCGTCGGCGCCGGCGTGACCATGATGCTGGGCAGCATCCCGCAGCAGGACGTGTTCCAGCGCGTGATGTCGGCCAAGGACGAGAAGACCGCGCGCAACGGCGCCATGATCGGCGGCCTCAGCTACATCCTGTTCGCCGCCGTGCCGATGTTCATCGTGTCGAGCGCGGTCGTGGTGATGGGCCAGCAGGCGCTGGACCTCGTCCAGGGCGAGTACCAGAAGCTGCTGCCGCTGTTCGTGCTGTCCAAGATGCCGCTGATCATGCAGATCCTGTTCTTCGGCGCGCTGCTTTCCGCCATCAAGAGCACCTCGTCGGCGACGCTGCTGGCACCGTCGACGAGCTTCGTCGAGAACATCCTCAAGAACATCGTCCCGCTGGGCGACCGCAAGCAGCTGCTGGCGATGCGGATCTCCATCGTCGTCTTCGCCGGCCTCGTGCTGACCTACGCCATCGTCATGAAGGGCACGCCGATCTACGACCTGGTGTCGAACGCCTACCAGGTCACGCTGGTCGGCGCCTTCGTGCCGCTGGCCATGGGCCTGTACTGGAAACGTGCGACGACCCAGGGCGCGGTTCTCTCGCTGGTGGCCGGCGTGGGCGTGTGGATCGCCTTCCTGCCACAGGTCAGCAAGCTGGGCGAGGCCTGCCCCGGCCAATTCGCCGGCCTGATTGCGGCCTTTGCGGGCATCATCGTCGGCTCGCTGCTGCCGCAGTGGGTACGCGATCGCCGCGACCACAAGGCCCATGTGACCGGCCTGCCGGACGAAGCGACGGCTTGATTTCACGCGCGGTGGCTATAATTTCCTGTTTTGCATCAACGGTTTAGACCGCCGCTCCGATCATGCCCATCTACGCCTACCGCTGCAGCGCCTGCGGCCATGCCAAGGACGTGCTGCAAAAGCTGTCCGACGCGCCGCTGACCGAGTGCCCGGCCTGCGGGCAGGCCGCCTTCAGCAAGCAGGTCACCGCCGCCGGTTTCCAGCTCAAGGGTTCGGGCTGGTACGCCACTGACTTCAAGAGCAGCGGCGGTGCGACGAGCACCGCGAGCGCTCCAGCCGGTGCATCGTCCGAGCCGGCTGCCCCAGCGGCTTCGGCGGCCCCCGAGTCGGCCGCGCCGGCCTCCTGCGGCGGCTCCTGCGCCTGCCACTGATCGAAGGGCGGGGCGCGTGCGCAAATACATCATCACCGGCCTGCTTGTCTGGCTGCCCCTGGCCATCACCATCTGGGTGCTGTTGTGGGTGCTGGGCATCGTCAACGGCGTGTTCGGCGCGCTGCTGACGGCCGGCGAGACGGTCGCGCCCGCCATGAAGGACGCGCTCGAGGACCTGCGCCACGTGCCCGGCCTCGGCATTGTGATCCTCGGCAGCATCGTGTTGCTGACGGGCATGTTCGCGGCCAACATCGTCGGCCAGTGGTGGCTGCGCCAGTGGAACCGCCTGCTGACGCACATCCCCATCGTCAAGAACATCTACAGCTCGGTCAAGCAGGTCTCCGACACGCTGTTCTCGAGCAATGGCAACGCCTTCCGCGAGGCCGTGCTGGTGCAATACCCGCACCAGGGTTCGTGGACGATCGCCTTCGTCACCGGCAAGCCGGGCGGCGAGGTGGCCCACCAGCTCGGCGAGGAAGAGCACGTCAGCCTGTACGTGCCGACCACGCCGAACCCGACCTCGGGCTTCTTCCTGATGATGCCGCGCGCCAGCGTGCGGCCGCTGTCGATGAGCGTGGACGAAGCGCTCAAGCACATCATCTCGATGGGCGTGGTCGCGCCCGAGACGCCGGTCGACGGCGCCGGGCTTAATCAGCCGGGCTGAGTGCCCCGGCAAGCGCTCAGCCCGTCATCGCCCAAGCGCCACAGACACATGCCGCGCCCACTTGCGCGGCTCCGAACAAGAATTCTGGAGTTGAAATCATGCGTACCTGCTATGCCGGCCAAGTCAGCGAGAAGCTGCTCGACCAGACCGTGACCCTGATGGGCTGGGCCCATCGCCGCCGCGACCATGGCGGCGTCATCTTCATCGAACTGCGCGACCGCGAAGGCCTCGTCCAGGTCGTCTGCGACCCCGACCGCGCCGAAAGCTTCAAGATCGCCGAGGACGTCCGCAACGAGTTCTGCCTCAAGGTCATCGGCAAGGTCCGTGCGCGTCCGGCCGACAAGATCAACGCCAACCTGGCGAGCGGCAAGGTCGAAGTGCTTTGCCATGAGCTCGAAGTCCTGAACCCCTCGGTCACGCCCCCGTTCCAGCTCGACGACGAGAACCTGTCCGAGACGACGCGCCTCACGCACCGCGTGCTGGACCTGCGCCGCCCGTACATGCAGAACAACCTGATGCTGCGCTACCGCGTGGCCATGGAAGTGCGCAAGTTCCTCGACGAAAACGGCTTCGTCGACATCGAGACGCCGATGCTGACCAAGAGCACGCCCGAAGGCGCGCGCGACTACCTCGTGCCGAGCCGCGTCCATGACGGCATGTTCTTCGCGCTGCCGCAGTCGCCCCAGCTCTTCAAGCAGCTCCTGATGGTGGCCGGCTTCGACCGCTACTACCAGATCACCAAGTGCTTCCGCGACGAAGACCTGCGCGCCGACCGCCAGCCCGAGTTCACGCAGATCGATATCGAGACCTCCTTCCTCACCGAAGAAGAGATCCGCGCGATGTTCGAGGGCATGATCCGCCACGTCTTCAAGAAGGCGCTGGACGTTGAGCTCGGCGAGTACCCGGTGATGAAGTACGCCGAGGCCATGCACCGCTTCGGCTCGGACAAGCCCGACCTGCGCGTCAAGCTCGAGTTCACCGAGCTGACCGATGTGATGGGCGACGTCGACTTCAAGGTCTTCTCGACCCCCGCCACGACCAAGGGCGGCCGTGTCGTCGCCCTGCGCGTGCCGGGCGGCGCGGCGATGAGCCGCGGCGAGATCGATGCCTACACCGAGTTCGTCAAGATCTACGGCGCCAAGGGCCTGGCCTGGATCAAGGTCAACGAAGTCGCCAAGGGCCGCGAAGGCCTGCAGTCGCCGATCGTCAAGAACCTGCACGACAAGGCCATCGCCGACATCCTCGAGCGCACCGGCGCCAAGGATGGCGACCTGATCTTCTTCGGCGCCGACAAGGCCAAGGTCGTCAACGACGCCATCGGCGGCCTGCGCCTGAAGGTCGGCCACAGCGAGTTCGGCAAGTCCACGGGCCTGTTCGAGGACCGCTGGGCGCCGCTGTGGGTCGTCGACTTCCCGATGTTCGAGGAAGACGAGGAGAACAAGCGCTGGGCCGCCGTGCACCATCCGTTCACGGCGCCGAAGGACGGCCACGAGGACCTGATGACGACCAGCCCCGGCGAGTGCATCGCCAAGGCCTACGACATGGTGCTCAATGGCTGGGAACTCGGCGGCGGCTCGGTGCGTATCCACCGCGCCGACGTGCAGGCCAAGGTCTTCGAGGCGCTCAACATCTCGCCCGAGGAGCAGCGCATCAAGTTCGGCTTCCTGCTCGACGCCCTGCAATACGGCGCGCCCCCGCACGGTGGCCTGGCCTTCGGCCTGGATCGCATCGTCACGATGATGACCAAGGCCGAGTCGATCCGCGACGTCATCGCCTTCCCGAAGACCCAGCGCGCCCAGTGCCTGCTGACCGGCGCGCCGAGCGCGGTCGACGAGAAGCAGTTGCGCGAACTGCACATCCGCCTGCGCAATCCGATCGCAGCCGCATGATGCAAGTGGCCCGGGACTGGTCCCGGGCCGGTCTCCTCCATGCGCTGAGGCATTGAGTTATGTCTAGAAAGCCGCTGTTGTCACCGGATTTTTCGCCGGGGCCGATATGCTTGAGGGCATGAAACAGATGCGAGGGACGAAGGGTGCGGCGCCGGAGGAATCCGAGCCGATGCGCACCCGCTGGGAGCACGTCGCCATGCGTCGGCCCGGCATGGCGCTGCCGCGCCTGCTGCGCCACCTCATGCAGCGCGACGACCCGGCCGCCTCGCGGCGCGCGCTGCTCGGCGTGTTCTTCGTCCTGGAGCGCTGGGGCCGTGCAGTCGAACTGCAGGAAGACCTCGAGTCCGCGCTCATGCAAGCGCGCCAGAAGCGCGCGATGCTCGAAGCCGCCGAGCTCAGCGAAGCGCTCGGCCGCATGCACTACCAGCGCGGCGACTACGCGCAGGCCTGCACCGCGTGGAGCCAGGCGCTGGACTGGGCGCCCGACGAGTCCCGCGTCGTCTGCCTCGCACGCGTGGGCATCGCCCACCTTTGTTATGCACTCGGTGAATGGGCGCGCGGCGGGCGCGTGGTCGACCAGGCCGAGCTGCACTACCCGAACCTCAAGAACGACCCCTATCTGCGCGCCAAGATCGCGCTGAACCGCGCGGCCACGCTGCGCCTCACGCAAGGGCCGTATGCGGCGCTGCCGGCGCTGCGCGAGGCGCTCTCCGCCGCCGAGCTCGCAGGCCACCGCGACTACCAGGCCGAGGCGATCTGGCATCACGCGCGCTGCGCCCAGGACAGCGGCGAGGTCGTGCTCGCGCAGCAGCTCGCCCAGCAATCGATGCGCCTGGCCAAGGCCTGCGGCTACCGCTGGCTGCAAGGCCAGGCGTCGCTGCTGCTCTCGGAGCTCAATGCCGACGACACGGCGCTGGACTGGGCCAGCCAGGCCATGACGCTGGCCGAGGCGCTGCAGTCGCGCTCACTGCAGGCGGCGGTGCATGCGCGCCTGGCCGACCTCATGCGCGAGCGCGGCGAGCTCGGCCCGAGCTGGCACCACCAGCAGCAGCGCCAGCGGCTCGAAGCCACGCTGGACCAGGGCCAGGTGCCGGCGCGCCTGGAGGTCCTCGCCCGCTTCGACGCCGACCCGCACGGCGCCGACGCGCTGTTGCTGACGCTCGACGACGAGCGCTTCGTCCTCAATACCAACGAAGACTTCGAGCAGGCCTGGAACGGCCTGCGCCCGCGCCTGGTCGAGGCGCTGGCGCTGATCGACGTCCAGCTCTGGTGGGACCGTCACCGCGACGGCGCCTACACCTGCCTGCCGATGGGCCCGAGCCTGCCGGCCGAGCAGCTGACCAGTTACTTCGGCGCATTGCCGCACCGCCTCGGCGAGCCGCCGTCGCGCTTCGAGCTGACGCTGCGCCACGACCGCTACCCCGTCGCGCTGCTGTGGCTGCTGCGCAAGCCCGGCGCCGTCTGGTCGCACGCCGACTCGGTGCGCGCCACCCGCCTGGGCGGGCTGATCGAGCGCATGCTGGACCAGCTCGCGCGCCGGCAGGCCGGCCAGGCACGCCTGCACGAGACGCTGGCCGGCGTGACCGAGCTCGTCGACGCGGCGCGCCAGCTCGCCAGCCGCCTGGAGCGCCCGGAGCCGCCCGACGCCGCTGCCCTGCACGCGGCCGCCCAGGCCCTGCTCAAGAGCGCCGAGGTGATCGAGACATCCTGCCAAGCTATGCTCGGCGCATGAACGAAAGCGCAGCCGCCCAGCGCCCCTACAAGATCCCGGAATCGGTTCTCGTCGTCGTCCACACACCGCAACTCGAGGTCCTCATGCTCGAACGCGCCGACCGCCCCGGCTTCTGGCAATGCGTGACCGGCTCCAAGGACAGCCTGGACGAGCCGCTCGAGACCACCGCGCGGCGCGAAGTGCTCGAGGAGACCGGCATCGGCGCCGGCGAGCTCAACGACTGGCAGCTCGCCAACGACTACGAGATCTACCCGACCTGGCGGCACCGCTACGCGCCCGGCGTGACGCGCAACCTCGAGCATGTCTTCGGGCTCACCGTGGCGCGCGACGTCGCCGTGCGCCTGAGCCCGCGCGAGCACCTGCAGTACCGCTGGCTGCCCTGGCGCGAGGCGGCCGACCTGTGCTTCTCGCCGTCCAACGCGGAAGCCATCCTGCAATTGCCGCAGCGCTCATGAAGCCGGCCTTCAAGAACTCCGTCCAGGGGCCGCTGTCGACCCTGATGAGCCCGCTGCTGCGGGTCGCGACCTACAACATCCACAAGGGTGTGCGCGGCCTGGGCCTGGGCAAGCGGCTCGAGATCCACAACCTCGGCCTCGCGGTCGAGGCCTTCGACGCCGACCTCGTCTTCCTGCAGGAAGTCCGCCATTTCCACCACGGCGACGCGCGTACCTTCGACCGCACCTGGTTCGGCTGGCCCGAGCAGGGCCAGGCCGAGTTCCTCGCACCCGAGGGCTACGAGGCGGCCTACAGAACCAACGCCGTCACCGACGGCGGCGAGCACGGCAACGCACTGCTGTCGCGCTGGCCCATCGGCGAGATCGGCCACCACGACGTCTCCGATCACCGCTTCGAGCAGCGCGGCCTGCTGCACGTGCCGGTGCGCTGGAAGGATCTCGAGGTCCACGCCATCTGCGCGCACCTGGGCCTGATCCACGCCAGCCGCGTGCGCCAGATCGAGCGGCTGGCGGCCTTCATCGCGGCCGAGGTGCCCAAGGACGCGCTGCTGCTCGTCGCGGGCGACTTCAACGACTGGGGCGAAAAGCTCGACGCACCGATGCGCGAGATCGGCCTTGAACGCGCCGCCTCGCCGACGCGGCGGCGCAGCGCGACCTTCCCGTCGCGCCTGCCGTTCTTCGCGCTGGACCGCGTCTACGTGCGCGGCTTTCGCTGCGCCGCGATGCAAGTACCCCGCGGCGAGGCCTGGGCGCGCATGTCGGACCACCTGCCGCTGATCGCGGAACTCGAGATTCACTAGGGCCTGTTAACGCTACGGAGCTGACCGCGTGAGTACCCAAAGCCCGCCCAATCTAGACGGCCGCCCGCCGGCGTGGTGGGCCCCACGGCCAGGGCGGCCAACGACGAGTGGGCGGGCTTTGGGTACTCACCCTTCGGGCCGGGGTGCTGCGGGGCGCATCGCGTCGTTGCAGCGTCCCGCACGGGCAACCAGCCCGAGCGGGCCACTGCGCCTAGCGCTGCGTCCCGCAGTACCCCGGCGCGGTCAGCTCCGTAGCGTTAACAGGCCCTAACCGATGGGCCGACGCGAGCGCCTTGCCCGTCTCTCGCGTTGGTATGGCCCGGCGCGCCCTGCATTCAGCGGCGGCAACGAAGCACAGCTGCTGCGCGGCGGCGACCAGCTCTTCCCGCTGATGCGCGAGCGCATCGCTGCGGCGGCCGGGGAGGTCTGGCTCGCCACCTACATCTTTCATCACGACGACGCCGGCCAGGCCCTGCTCGACAGCCTGGTCGCCGCGGCAGCGCGCGGCGTGCGCGTGCGCGTCGTCGTCGACGGCTTCGGCTCGCTGGCCAGCCTGGACTGGCTCGAACGCGGCGTCGCCGGCACTGGCATTGCGCTGGCCGAGTTCCGCCCGCTCAAGAAGTGGTGGAGCTGGCTCGAGCCCGGCCAGCTGCGCCGGCTGCACCAGAAGCTTTGCGTCGTCGACGGCGAATACGGCTTCGTCGGCGGCATCAACATCATCGACGACCGCGACGATCTCCATCACGGCATGGGCGAGCAGCCGCGCCTGGACTTCGCCGTGGCGCTGCGCGGCCCCATTGTCGCGCCGATCGAACAGGCCGCGCGCGCCGTCTGGACGCGCGCCTGGCTCGGTCGCGATTTCGGCGAAGAGCTCGTCAACCTCGTGCGCAGCCCCGAGCCGGTCCGGCGTGTGCGCAGCCTGCTGCGCGGCGTGCGCATGCCGCGTGGCGAGCGCGGTCGCGGCGATCTGCCGGCACCGGCCCTGCCGCCGGTCTGCGCCGGCTTCGTGCTGCGCGACAACCTGCGCCAGCGCCGCACCATCGAGTCGGCCTATGTCGAGGCCATCGACGCGGCGCAGACGAGCGTCGACCTCGTCACACCGTACTTCTACCCAGGCCAGGCTTTCCGCCGCGCGCTGCGCACCGCCGCGCATCGCGGCGTGCGCGTGCGCCTGCTGCTGCAGGGCAAGGTCGACTACGTGCTCGCCGGCATGGCAGCGCGGGCGCTCTACGTCGAGCTGCTCGGCCATGGCGTGCAGATCTTCGAGTACACCGAGGCCTGGCTGCACGCCAAGGTCTGCGTCGTCGACGGCCGCTGGGCCACGGTCGGCAGCTCCAATATCGACCCGCTGTCGCTGCTGCTCAACCTGGAGGCCAACGTCATCGTCATCGACGCGCCGTTTGCCAAATCGCTCGAGGCCGAGTTCGATCTGGCCGTGGCCGGCGCGCGCCGCGTCGAGCGCGGTGGCGGCCAGGGCCTGCGCGGCGTGCTCGGGCGGGCCATCGTGGCCTGGGTGGCCTACGTCTACCTGCGCGTGGCCGGCTCGACCGGTCGCTATTGAGCCGAGGCCGGGGACGGTGCTGGCGACGGACTCAAGTGCCGCCGGGAAGGTCCATGAGCAGCTTCGGGTCTGTCTGGCGAAGCTCAAGCAGGCCCTGGGCCGCCAGGCGCTCGAGCGTGCCGCTCGCCCTGGCTTCCGCGATGGCTGCGCCGAGGCGCGCGTACAGCGCTCTCATGATGGACATGCCGACAATGGCCAGCGGCGCCCTGGGCGCCATGACGATGCGCAGCGGCGATGTTTCCTTCGCGCGCGCCAGCGACAGGCCGCATGCCAGTGGCGCCAGGGAGATGCATGCCTGCCGTCGATTCACCATCCGGGCCTCCGTGGGATGGCTGGTATTGGGCCATCCGGGGCCGGGCTCGGCAATCGCCTTATTGGCGATAGAGGAAGTCCAGCATGGCCGGCACGCGCAGCGCCCAGGACGCCTCGTCGTGGGTGGCGCCGGGCGCTACGGTGAAGCGCAGCGTCGCGTCGCTCCAGCCGCGGGCGAGCAGCGCATCGCGCAAGGCGCGCACCGCCGGCACGGCCTCCGCACCCTCGCCGTCGCCGATGTCGAGCCACAGGCGCGGGCGTCGCGCGTCGGGCCAGTGCGTGGCCTCGACGTCGCGCAGCAGGAAGGCGTCGTCCCACCAGACCGAGGGCGAGACGACCAGCGCCGCGCCGAACACCTCCGGGTGGTGCAGGGCCAGCCACATCGACATCAGCCCGCCCAGCGAGGAGCCGCCGACGCTTGTGTGCGCGGCGTCGGGCAGGGTGCGGTAATGCGCGTCGACGAAGGGCTTGAGCTCCTCGAGCAGGTAGCGCGCGTAGTCCGGGCCGTGGCCGCCCATGCGGCGGTCCTCGGGCAGGCCGCTGCGGGCGGCCGTGAGCAGCATGGCGGTCGGCGTGTAGTCGCCGATGCGGTCGGCCGTGTGGTCGATGGCGACGACGATGAAGGGCGCGAGCCGGCCCGAGCTCACGCCGGCCTGCGCGGCCTCGTCGACCTGCCATTCGGCGCCGGCCGCCGCGGCATCGAAGACGTTCTGGCCATCGTGCAGATAGAGCACCGGGTAGCGCTGCTGCGGCTGCGCGGCATAGCCCGGCGGCAGCCAGACCTGCAGGCCGCGCGGCGCGATGAAGCGCGAGGGCAGGGCGGGCAGGCGCTCGATGTCGCCGACGCGCGAGAGCGGCGGCGGTGCGGCCTGGCTGTCGAAAGCGCGCTCGACGCGCTGCGCGGCGCCGGCCAGCAGCAGGGTGCGATTCGCGCCGCTTTCCCAGCCCTCGTCTGGGCCGGCGCCCGGGTGGTCGATCTTGATCTTGTACTGGAGCGGCTGGCCGTGGGCGGCGTCCTCGGCGAAGTCAACCCGCAGCGCATAACGGCCATCGCCCACGGCATGGGCCGCGAGCGTCGCCTGCCAGCCCAGCGGCGCCGCCGCGCCGCGCAGGCCGACGGCATCGTGCGCCGGGTCGAAGCGGCCGGCCGCGATCTCGGCGCTCATGTCCAGCGTGAAATCGACGCAGTGCTGGGCCTGGGCGGCGCCGGTGACGAGCGCCAGGATGGCGGCCAGTGTTCTAGCGATGCGAAGCATCGGCGGATCGTAAGCGTTCCGGCGCCGGGCTTGTCAGTCGAACTGATCCATGCCGAGCGTCATCACGACGCGCTCGGACACCTCGATCAGGCGCTGGAGTTCACCGCTGGCCTGCATCGACCTGATCGCACCCGACAGCCGCGGCACGAGGTCGACATGGCTGCGGTGCAGGTAGTGGTAGAGCTCGAAGCGGCCCAGTTCCGTGGATTCGGTCAGCGGCGTCCTGGTCACGGCCGACCAGCGGCGCCCGTTGATTTGGGTGTCCAGCACCAGGTCCACGCGGCCCAGCTCCATCATGCGGTACAGCTGTTCGTGCGTCTGGGCCTGGAAGACCTGGGGCAGGTTTGCGATCAGCCCGACGACCCAGAAGGTGTTCGCTGGCGCGCCGACGCGCAGGTGCTGCAGGTCCTCGACGGTCTTCAGCCGCAGGCCCCGGCCGGGCAGCGAGTAGGCGTGCCCGGTGAATCGGTAGAAGGCCGGCTCGACGCGCAGCGCTTCGGGCTTGCCCTCGCCGTAGGCGAAGATGCGAACGCCGTCGCCGTCGGACAGGCCGGCCTGGAGATCCCGCGCCGCGCGGCCGATCGGGACCGGGTAGATGCGCACGGCGAGCTTGGCGTGCGCGTAGATTCTCATCAGGAGCTGTGTGCCGACCCAGTTGGTCGCCATGCGGCCGGCTACCTCGATCTGCAGCGGATGCTCCGGCGAACCGGGTGAACCCGGCGCGCTGGCTGGCACCTCGCCCCGGGCGCCGATGCATTGCAGCAGGCCCAGCGACGTCGCGCCAAGCCAGGTGCGGCGATGCATGCGGTGTCCTCCCGTCGAACCGGGCCTATCCGGCCGCTCTCGGATGATTCTTGTCGTCAGGCAGCTATCTTGCTGCCCCGGGCGGTGGGCGGCAAGCCGAGGGTCAGGCGAAGACCTTGAGTCCGGCGTGCGCGGCCAGGGCACCGTCGGCGACGAGGGCGGCGGCGCGCTCGATGTCGGGCGCAAGGTAGTGGTCGTCGGGCATCGGCGGGCAGGTCTGGCGGAGCAGGGCGTGGATCTGCTCGAGCACCGGCGAGCTCTGCAGCGGGCGCAGGAACTCGATGCCCTGCGCCGCGGCGAGCAGCTCGATGGCGACGATGTGGCCGGTGTTGTCCAACATCGCGCCGAGGCGCCGCGCGGCGAAGGTGGCCATCGAGACGTGGTCTTCCTGATTGGCTGAAGTCGGCAGCGAGTCGACGCTGGCCGGGTGGGCGAGCGACTTGTTCTCGCTCGCCAGCGCGGCGGCCGTCACGTGGGCGATCATGAAGCCGCTGTTGAGCCCGGCGTTGGCCGTCAGGAAGGCCGGCAGGCGCGACACGCCGGTGTCGATCAGCATGGCGATGCGGCGCTCCGCGATGGCGCCGACCTCGGCAATCGCGCAGGCCAGCGCGTCGGCCGCCAGCGCCACGGGCTCGGCGTGGAAGTTGCCGCCGGAGATCATCGCTCCATCATCGGAAAACACGAGGGGGTTGTCGGTCACCGCATTGGCCTCGCGCAGCAGCACGTCGCGGACGTGGCGGGCCTGGTCCAGGCAGGCGCCCATGACTTGAGGCTGGCAACGCAGGCAGTAGGGATCCTGCACGCGCTCGTCGCCCTCGCGGTGCGAGGCGCGGATGGCGCTGCCGGCGAGCAGCGCGCGGTAGGCGGCGGCCGTTTCGATCTGGCCGGGCTGGCCGCGCACGGCATGGATGCGCGGATCGAAGGGGCCGTCGCTGCCGCGCGCGGCATCGAGGCTCAGCGCGCCGCTGACCAGGGCGCACTGGAACACGGTCTCGAAGCGCAGCAGGCCTTCCAGCGCCAGCGCCGTCGAGGTCTGCGTGCCGTTGATCAGCGCCAGGCCTTCCTTGGCCTCGAGCGCGAGCGGCTTGAGGCCGGCCTTTTCCAGCTCGGCCGCAGCCGGGCGACGCTCGCCGCCCACGAGCATTTCGCCTTCGCCCATCAGCGCCAGCGTCATGTGCGACAGCGGTGCCAGATCGCCCGAGGCGCCCACGGAGCCCTGGGCCGGCACGTAGGGCACGAGGCCGGCGTTGAAGACGTCGAGGATGCTTTGCACGACGCACTCGCGCACGCCGGAATAGCCGCGCGCCAGCGATGCCGCCTTGGTCGCGAGCATCAGGCGCACGACGCCGGCTGCAAGCGGCGCGCCCACGCCGACGCAGTGCGAGCGGATCAGGTTGCGCTGCAGCTGGGCGAGCTCGTCCTTGCCGATGCGCTTGGAGGCGAGCTTGCCGAAGCCGGTGTTGACGCCGTAGACCGGATCGTCGCCGGCCGCGGCGGCCTGCACGATGGCCGCACTCTTGCGGATGGCGTCGGCCGCTTCGGGCACGAGGCTCAGCGTGACGCCGCCGGCGCGGATGCTGCGCAGTTGGTCCAGCGTCAGCGAGCCGGGGGTAAGGGTGAGTTGCATGGGAGCGATCCTGTCAGTCGAATCAGGCGGTCAGCATGGGGAGCTTGAGGCCCTGGGCCTTGGCGCAGGCGGCGGCGCTCTCGTAGCCGGCGTCGGCATGGCGCATCACGCCGGTGCCCGGGTCGTTCCAGAGCACGCGCTCGACGCGCCTGGCGGCGGCATCGGTGCCGTCGCAGACGATCACGACGCCGCTGTGCTGCGAGTAGCCCATGCCGACGCCGCCGCCGTGGTGCAGGCTGACCCAGGTCGCGCCGCCGGCGGTGTTGAGCAGGGCATTGAGCAGCGGCCAGTCGGAGACGGCGTCGGAGCCGTCCTTCATGGCCTCGGTCTCGCGGTTGGGGCTGGCGACCGAGCCGCTGTCGAGGTGGTCGCGGCCGATGACGATGGGCGCCTTGAGCTCGCCGTTCTTCACCATCTCGTTGAAGGCGAGGCCGGCGATGTGGCGCTCGCCCAGGCCCAGCCAGCAGATGCGCGCCGGCAGGCCCTGGAAGGCGATGCGCTCGCCGGCCATGTCCAGCCACCGATGAAGCTTCTCGTTATGCGGGAACAGCTCCTTGAGCTTGGCGTCGGTCTTGCGGATGTCTTCCGGGTCACCCGAGAGCGCGACCCAGCGGAACGGGCCAAGACCCAAGCAGAACAGCGGCCGCACGTAGGCGGGCACGAAGCCGGGGAAGTCGAAGGCGTTCTTCACGCCCTCATCAAAAGCGACCTGGCGGATGTTGTTGCCGTAGTCCACCGTCGGGATGCCCAGGGCCTGGAAGTCCAGCATCGCCTGCACATGGACGGCGCAGCCGCGCGCCGCGGCGGCCTTGAGGTCGGCGTGCTGGGCCGGATCGGCCGCGGCGGCCTTCCACTGCTCGACCGTCCAGCCGCTCGGCAGGTAGCCGTTGATCAGGTCGTGGGCCGAGGTCTGGTCGGTCACGAGGTCGGGCTTGATGGCCGTGCCGGCCTTGCAGCGCGCGGCCAGCAGCGGCATCACGTCGGCGGCATTGCCCAGCAGCGCGATCGACTTGGCTTCACCGGCGGCGGTGTACTTGGCGATGCGGGCCAGCGCGTCGTCGAGGTCGGTGGCCTGCTCGTCCACATAGCGGGTCTTGAGCCGGAAGTCGATGCGCGACTGCTGGCACTCGATGTTGAGCGAGCAGGCGCCGGCGAAGGTGGCCGCCAGCGGCTGCGCGCCGCCCATGCCGCCGAGGCCGGCCGTCAGCACCCAGCGACCCTTGAGCGATCCACCATAGTGCTGGCGGCCGGCTTCGGCGAAGGTTTCGTACGTGCCCTGCACGATGCCCTGCGAGCCGATGTAGATCCACGAGCCGGCCGTCATCTGGCCGTACATCATGAGGCCCTTGCGGTCGAGCTCGTTGAAGTGCTCCCAGTTGGCCCAGGCCGGCACGAGGTTGGAGTTGGCCAGCAGCACGCGCGGCGCGTCGGCATGCGTGCGGAACACGCCGACGGGCTTGCCGCTCTGGATCAGCAGGGTCTCGTCGTCGTTCAGCTCCTTCAGCGAGCGCAGGATCTGCTCGAAGCAATCCCAGTTGCGCGCGGCCTTGCCGATGCCGCCATAGACCACGAGCGCGTCGGGGTTCTCCGCCACGGCCGGGTCCAGGTTGTTCTGGATCATCCGGTAGGCCGCTTCGGTCAGCCAGCTTTTGCAGGCGAGGGCGGTGCCGGTGGGGGCCTTGACGGGGCGCGGCTGGGCTTGAGTGGACATGGCGATAACTCCGTGTGTCGGTGCGTTCGATCGGACGATTCTAGGGACGGTTTGGCAAGTTGTCTATACAAGTAAAGTCAAGTACGATCGCCTGATGCAACCGATTGCCGCGCCGCAATACCTGAAGGTCAAGACCCATCTGCGCGACGGCATCGCGGCCGGCCGCTGGCGCGCCGGCGAGCGCCTGCCCTCGGAGTCGGAGCTGGTCGGCGAATTCGGCCTTTCGCGCATGACGATCAACCGTGCGCTGCGCGAACTCGAGCAAGACGGCCTGATCGAGCGCGTCCAGGGCGTCGGCAGCTTTGTTGCCCAGCTCGGCCGCGTGGCGTCGACGCTGACGGTGCGCGACATCCAGGAAGAGATCGCCGCGCGCGGCCATCGCCACGAGGCGCGGCTGCTGGCGCTCGCCTCCGTGCGCGCCAGCGCCGAGCAGGCCGCGAGCCTGGGCCTGGTGCGCGGTGCGCCGCTGTTCCACAGCGTCATCGTCCACCTCGAGAACGGGCGCGCCATCCAGTGCGAGGACCGGCTCGTCAACCCCGAGGTGGCGCCGGACTACCTCGCCCAGGATTTCCAGCGCACAACCCCGACGCACTATCTGCTCGAGGTTGCGCCGCTGAGCGAGGCGCGTTACACCATCGAGGCACAGCTGCCGCGCGAGGACGAAGCCGAGTGGCTGGGCATCGGCCGGCGCACGCCGTGCCTGGTCGTGACGCGTCGCACGACCAGCCGCGGCCGCTTCGTGACCTGGGTGCGCCTGACGCACCCCGGACCCGTCTACTCGATCGAGGGAATTTTTCAACCATGAGCTGGAGCACCATCAGCGCCGCCCAGGTCCAGCCGCAGCGCTGGAAGAACGACGGCGGCTGGACGCGCGAGCTGCTCGCCTGGCCGCACCTGGCCGACTGGGCCGTCCGCATCAGCGTCGCCGACATCGAGAAGGACGGCCCGTTCTCGGCCTTCCCCGGCGTGCAGCGCTGGTTCGGCGTGATCTCCGGCGCGGGCGTGCGGCTTTATGACTTCGAGCTGCACATGGCCAGCGAGCTGCTGAGCTTCGACGGCGCGCTGGCGCCCGACTGCGAGCTCGTGGCCGGCCCCACGCGCGACTTCAACCTCATGCACCGCCGCGACAAGGGCCGCCTGCAGGTCAGTACAGCGGATGAGGCGCCGACGCTGTCGGCCAGTCCGGTCGACTGGCTCGGCTTCTTCACCGCCGAGGGCGGCGTGCTCACGCAGGGCGGCCGCCGCATGGAGCTCGGCGCGCAGACGCTGGCCTGGTGCGAGCAGCCGGTCGCGCAGCCGCTGGCGTTCGAGGGGCGCGGCCCGGCGTGGTGGATGCGCTGGAGCGCTGCATGAGCTTGCCCACCAACGTTCATTCGATCGCCGAGGCGATCAAGCCCGCGCGCGTGCTCTGGCGCCATGCCCGCATCGTCGGATTCCATGAAGACAGCGGCTGGGGCCTTGTCGACGACGGCGCCATCGTGACCGAAGGCAGCCGCATCGCCTGGGCCGGGCCGGAGTCCGAGCTCGCCCCGCAGGACGTTGATGCCGAGCACGCGCTCGGCGGCGCGCTCGTCACGCCGGGGCTGATCGACGCGCACACGCACCTCGTCTACGGCGGCGAGCGCGCGCGCGAGTTCGAGATGCGGCTCGAAGGCGCCACCTATGAAGAGATCGCCAAGGCCGGCGGCGGCATCCGCTCCACCGTGGCCGCCACGCGCATGGCCAGCGAGCGCGAGCTGCAGGCCAGCGCGCAGGTGCGCCTCGACGCGCTGGTGCGCGAGGGCGTGACGACGGTCGAGATCAAGTCCGGCTACGGCCTCTCGCTCGAATCCGAACGCCGCTGCCTGCAGGTCGCGCGCGCGCTGCAGGGCGCCGACGTGCGCACGACCTACCTCGGCGCCCACGCCGTGCCGCCCGAGTTCCATGGCCGGCCCGACGACTACGTGGACCTCGTCGTCGGCTGGATGCCCGAGCTCCATGCCGAAGGCCTGATCGACGCCGTCGACGTGTTCTGCGAGAGCATCGGCTTCACGCCGGAGCAGACGCGCCGCATCTTCGCCAGCGCGCGCGAGCTCGGCCTGCCGGTCAAGCTGCACGCCGAGCAGCTCTCGGACCAGGGCGGCACGCAGCTCGCCTGCGAATTCGGCGCGCTCTCGTGCGACCACCTCGAACACCTCGGCGAAGCCGGCATCGAGGCCATGCGTCGCAGCGGCACCGTGGCGCTGCTGCTGCCCGGTGCCTACTACTTCCTGCGCGAAACGGCCCTGCCGCCGATCGCCGCGCTGCGCGCCGCGGGCGTGCCGATGGCCATCGCGACCGACCACAACCCGGGCACCTCGCCGACGCTGTCGCTGCTGCTGATGCTCAACATGGCCTGCACGCTGTTCCGCATGACGCCCGAGGAGGCGCTGCGCGGCGTCACCGTCAACGCGGCACGCGCGCTGGGTCTGGCCGATCGCGGCCGCATCGCGCCGGGGCTGCGCGCCGATTTCTGCGTCTGGGATGCCGGCCATCCCAACGAGCTGGCCTACTACTTCGGGCGCAACCCGCTGCGCCAGCGCATTTACGGAGGGTCCGCATCGTGACTGCGCCGATCTTCAAGCTCATTCCGGGCCGCACGCCGCTGCTCGTCAGCATGCCGCACGTCGGCACCGAAATCCCTGCCGATCAAGTCGACCGTTATGTGCCGCGCGCCCTGGAGGTCGAGGACACCGACTGGCACCTCGAGCGCCTCTACGGCGAGATCGCAAAACGCCTTGGCGCGAGTCTCATCGTGCCGCGCTACTCGCGCTACCTGATCGACCTGAACCGCCCACCCGACGACACGCCGATGTACCCCGGCGCCGCCAACACCGAGCTGTGCCCGACGCGCTTCTTCACGAGCGAGCCGCTGTACCGCGAGGGCCGGGCGCCCGACGCCGCCGAGATCGAGCGTCGCCGCGAAACCTACTGGCGCCCCTATCACGACGCGCTGCAGGCCGAGCTCGATCGCCTGCGCGCGCAGCATGGCGTGGCGCTGCTCTTCGATGCGCACAGCATCAAGTCCGAGCTGCCCTGGCTGTTCGAGGGCGTGCTGCCCGCGCTCAACCTTGGCACCGTCGATGGACGCGCCTGCGATGCCGGGCTTCAGCAGCGCCTGGCTGATGTGCTGGCGGGCCAGGACGCGCAAAGCCACGTCGTCAACGGCCGCTTCAAGGGCGGCTTCATCACGCGTCACTACGGCCAACCGGCGCGCGGCCAGCACGCCGTGCAGCTCGAGATGTGCTGGCGCTGCTACATGGACGAGTCGCGTCCGCCGGTCGAGGGCTACGACGAATCGCGCGCCGCGCGCATCCAGCCCCTGCTCGAAAAACTGCTGGCGGCCATGCAGGCCTGGGCGACGAAATGAACCGCGCCTTCTTTGCCGACCGCGCCTGGATCGGCGGCGCGTGGCAGCGCGACGTGCGCCTGAGCGTGACGGCCAACGGCCGCTGGGACGCCATCGAAGTCGGCGTGCCCGCGGACGGCGCCGAGCGCCTCGCCGGCCCCGTGCTGCCCAGCCTCGTCGACGCGCACAGCCATGCCTTCCAGCGCGCTTTCGCGGGCCTGGCCGAAACGCGCGAGCGCGCCGACGACGACTTCTGGTCCTGGCGCGAGCGCATGTACGGCCTCGCGCTGCGCCTCACGCCCGCGCAGCTGCAGGCCATTGCCGCGCAGCTCTACGTGGAGCTGCTCGAAGGCGGCTACACCCAGGTCTGCGAGTTCCACTACCTGCACCACGCCGAGGACGGCAGCGCTTGCGCCGAGCCGCTCGCCATGAGCTGGGCCCTGGCCGATGCGGCCGAGCAGGCCGGCCTCGGCCTGACCGTGTTGCCGGTGCTCTACGCCCACGCCGGTTTCGCAAGCAAGGGCCTGCGCGCCGAACAGCGCCGCTTCGCGACCGATGCCGACTGGGTCTGGCGCGCCAGCCGGGCCGTCAACGACGCGCGCCGGCCGCTCGTCAACGCCGGCGTGGCGCTGCACTCGCTGCGCGCCGCGCATGCCGATGACATCGACGCGCTCAAGCGCCTCGTCGGTGATGCCGACCTGCCGATCCACATCCACATCGCCGAGCAGCCGCAGGAAGTGGCCGACTGCCTCCAGGCCACGGGCCGCCGGCCCATCGAGCAGCTGTGCGAGCGCTTCGCGCCCGATGCGCGCTGGCAACTCGTCCACGCCACGCACAGCGTGCCGGCCGAGATCGAAGCCGTGGCGCGCAGTGGTGCGGGCGTCGTGCTGTGCCCTGGCACCGAAGCCAACCTCGGCGATGGCGCGTGCGACCTGCCGGGCTGGCTGGCTGCGGGTGTTCCGCTCAGCATCGGCTCCGACAGCCAGGCCACGCGCACCATCGTCGAGGAACTCCGCTGGCTCGAATACGGCCAGCGCCTCGCGCGCGGCCGCCGCAACATCGCCGCCGAACCGGGCCGCCAGCCTGCCTCGGCTGCGCGTCTCTTCGACGCCTGCCTGCACGGCAGCGCCGCCCCAGCCGGCCTGGCGCAGTGGGGCCTTGTGCCCGGCGCGCGAGCGGACTTCCTCGTGCTCGACACGCGTGCATCGGGCCTGCTGGGCCTGCCGCCCGAGCATGCGCTCGACGGCTTCGTCTTCGCCAGCCAGGGGCAGGCGCTGCGCGAGGTCTATGTGGCCGGCCGGGCGCGGGTGCGCGAAGGCCGGCACGTCGGTGCGGGGCCGGTGGCCGCGCGCTTTGCCGAGGTCATGAGTGCCTTGTGGAGCGCGCCGCGCTGAATCATCGACGCCGATGTGCGCCTCCGTGCGCGTTCGGCCTGTTCGATGCGGATGACGACCCGCCGCCGCGGACTGCAGAGTAGGTCTGCGGCCGCGTGCCGTCTGTCATCTGGATAACCAGCTACTTGGGCGGCGCGGGAAAGGCTCGCACCTAGGGTGCGCCCGGCCCGTGGATGGGGGAGGGCAGACACCCGTTTATGTCGAATCTTTGACTCCGTTCTCGGGGGCTCGCTTCGAACAATGAACTCAGCAGCAACGCCTTCGCGCCGTGATGCGGCGCCTGGCGAAGGCTGTGGGGCATTCATCGAACCACCCGAGAGGAATCACCATGCGTCTTTCCAAGAGTTGCCTGGCCGCCCTGGCGGCAGGCGCGCTGTCACAAGCAGCGCTGGCGCAGACGGCGCCGCAGTACACCATCGTCGACCTGGGCGTCATCGGCAGCGGCACCTCGTCCGCCACCTACGGCATTTCGGCCGGCGGCGTCATCGCCGGACGCTCGCTCGCGTCGTCGTCATCGACGGCCTTCACCTGGACGCAGGCGGGCGGCGTGCAGGCGCTGAGCCCGCTGGCCGGCGCGGGCGCCTACGACCAGGCCAACGGCGCCAATGATGCCGGTGTGGTCGTCGGCTCGGCCGCCGGCACGGCGACGGGTTCCGGCGCCGTGGCGGTCATGTGGGTCAACGGCCAGGCGCAGCAGCTCGCCACGCCGACCGGCTACGCCAACGTCTCCGCCAACGCCGTCAACGCTTCGAACGTGGCTGTCGGCACGGGCGCCGGCGCCAACGGCAACAACGCCATCGTCTTTGCCAACGGCGGCGCGACGGCAGTCGGGGCGCTTTCCAACGGCGGCACGATGGCCGCGGCCTACGGCATCAACGACGCCGGCTGGGCGGTCGGCTACGGCCTGGACCCGAGCAACTCCTCGCAGCGCGATGGCCTGGTCTACAACACGCAGACCGGCAGCTTCATCAGCCTGGGCACGCTGTCGAACAAGAACGGCTCGATCGCCTATGGCGTGAGCGACAGCGGCTTCGTCGTCGGCGCGGCCATGCAGAACGCCGGCGGCGCCATTCCCTTCGTCTGGACCCAGGCCGGCGGCATGCAGGCTGTTCCGCTGCTCTCGGGCGATTCGCTCGGCACGGCGCGTGGCGTCAACGACAGCGGCCTCGTCGTCGGCACGATGGGCATCGGCACGCTGACGCCATTCCTGTACGACAACGGCACGAGCTACGCGCTGTCCAACCTGATCCCGGCGAACTCGGGCTGGACGATGAACAGCAGCATCAGCACGGCCTACGGGATCAGCGACAACGGCGTGATCACCGGCACGGCCATCCTGAACGGCGCGGCCCATGCCTACGCGCTGGTGCCGGTGCCCGAGCCCGACAGCTACGCGCTGCTGCTCGCCGGCCTGGGCGCGCTCGGCTGGATCGTGCGCCGCCGCACGGCCGCGCGGGCGTAAGCACGGCCGCTTCCAACAAGACAAGGATTCACCATGCATCACTTGAAACGTGGCGCGCTCGCGCTCGCGGTGGCAGCGCTTTCGCACGCGGCGATGGCGCAGTCGGCGCCGCAGTACACGCTCGTCGACCTGGGCCCGACGAGCACGGACCCGAGCATCTTCGGCGTTCAGGCCAATGCGATCTCGGCGGCCGGTGTCGTCGTGGGCCGCACGCTGTCGGGCTGCGGCAGCAACTTCTGCTCGACGGCCGACGTCTGGAGCAACGGCCAGATGACGGCACTGCCCGATCCGAGCGGCACCGGCTATGCCATCGCGACGGGCGTTGCCAACGCCAATCTCGTTGCCGGCACCTCGTACGTGGGCTTCCTGAGCAGTCCCAAGCCGGTCGCCTGGGTGAACGGCCAGGCGGAGCAGCTCGCGCTGTCGGCCGCGGCCGGCGGCGTGGGCACGGCCAACGGCATCAACGCCTCGGGCGTCGTCGTCGGCAGCATCAATGCCGGGAGCTCCGAGCAGGCGCAGATCTGGCTGGCCAACGGTACGGCGATCAGCGTGCCGACCGCGGCATCGGGCTTCTTCAATTCGGGTGGCCCGGCAATGTACTCGGCCACGGCGATCAACGATGCCGGCATCGTCATCGGCGCCGGCACCGACCCGAACAACCAGGCCCGCGACGCCGGCCTCATGTACAACATGAGCACCGGCATCACGACCCAGATCGCGCTGCCCAACGTCGCCGGCGTCAACGGCACGCTGCCGATGGGGATCAGCAGCAATGGGCTGATCGTCGGTACGGCGTCCATGAACGGCGTGTCGCAGGGCTCCTTCCTGTGGAGTGCGGCGACGGGCTCGGTGATGCTGCCGTCCATCGCCGGCTACGGCAACCAGATCGCGCGGGGCGTGAACTCGAGCGGCTGGGTCGTGGGCAGCACGAGCAACAGCTTCTCGAACGGCTTCCTCTACGAGGGCGGCAATATCTTCTTGCTGTCGAGCCTCATCACGCCGGCCGAATTGGCCGCGGGCTGGGATTTCTCGAACAACACGTTCACGAGCGCCATGGGCATCAGTGACAACGGGACCATCGTCGGCTCCGCCGACTTCAACGGCGTCGTGCACGCCTATGAGCTGGTCCTCACGAGTCCCGTGCCGGAGCCCGGCAGCTGCGCGCTCTTGTTCGCCGGCCTGGCCGTGATCGGCGGCGTCGCGCGCCGCCGCAGCAAGCACCTGCGCTGAGATTCCCCTGCAACGTTCCCAAAGGCCCGCCCGCGATTCCTGGGCGTGGCCGCTTCAACCCTGGAGTACGCAATGAAATTCACCCCCCGTCATGTGGCCGCTGCCGCTTCGCTCTGCCTGCTCGGCGCCCTGCTCGCGAACCCGGCGCATGCCCAGGCACCGCGCAGTTCTGCCAAGGGCGGCGTGCCCGCCGTCGACATGGGCCTCGCGAGCTCGACCGATCAGGTCGAGCTGGCGCTGACGCTGAACGTCGCCAACAAGGCCGACCTGCAGGCCTTCGTGGCCTCGACCGTCGATGCTTCGAGCAGCAACTTCCACCGCTTCATCACGCCCGAGCAGTTCGCCAAACGCTACGGCCAGAGCGAGGCGGCGGTGCAGCAGCTGCGCAGCTACCTGACGGCCCACGGCCTGAGCGTGACCAAGGTCTTCAACAACCGCCTCGTCGTGATGGTCCGCGGCAGCAATGCCCAGGTCTCGCAGCTCTTCGGCACGCCGATCCACAGCTTCGCCGCCAACGGCATCCGCTACCAGAAGCCTGTTGGCGCGGTCACGATCCCGGCCGAGCTGCAGGGCCTGGTCCACGCCGTCGTGGGCCTGAGCACCGAGCCGCATTTCCGCACCCACAAGAAGCTGCTGCCCGACGCGCTCAAGCCCGTCACGCCGATGGTGACCGCGCCTGTGGCCGCCAAGCGCGCCGGCGCGCTGCTGGCCAAGCCGGCGAACATGCCGGCGCCCGGCTATCCGCAGCAGTACACGGTCAATGACCTGGCCTCGCTCTACGACATCAGTCCGCTGTATGCCAAGGGCCTGACCGGCGCCGGCAAGACGCTGGGCATCATGACCTTCGCGAGCTTCAACCCGGCCGACGTGAGCGCCTACTGGAGCGCCATCGGCCAGAGCGGCAGCACGGCGCGCATCACCGTCGTGAACACGATGCCGGGCAGCACCATCAGCACGGACGGCGACACCGAGACCACGCTCGACGTCGAGCAGTCGGGCGGCGTGGCGCCGGGCGCCAACATCATCGTCTACGAGGCGCCCAACAGCGATGCCGGCTCGATCGCGCTCTACACGCAGGCCATCACGGACAACATCGCCGACACGCTGTCGATCAGCTGGGGCGAGTCCGAGATCTACTACGGCCCCAGCGACCTCGCGCCCTACGACAACCTGTTCCTGCAGGCGGCCGCGCAGGGCGTCCCGGTGATCGCGGCCTCGGCCGACTCGGGCGCCTACGACATCGGCAACGACTACCCCTACCCGTACTACTCGCCTCTGCTCGCGGTGGATTTCTCGGCCAGCAGTCCGATGGTGCTCGCCGCCGGCGGCACGACGCTGCCGACGACGCTGCAGCTTCAGCACGGCACCGTCAGCGTCACGGCCGAGCGCCCCTGGGGCTGGGACTACCTGATGCCCTACATCGCCGCCAACTACGGCATGAGCTACTACTACGAGAACCTCTTCCCCTCGGGCGATGGTGGCGGCGTCAGCGTGCAGTACGGCGTGCCGAGCTACCAGGCGGGCCTGCCCGGCGTGACGACTTCGGCCAAGGGCCAGACGCTCTTCTGCTTCAGCTCGCCGGCCGCCAACCCCTGCACGCCGGGCCAGGTGCTGGCCCAGCTGCCGGGCGGTTTCGCGGGCCGCAACCTGCCTGACGTGTCGCTCAACGCCGATCCGGAGTCGGGCTATTCGATGGTCTACCAGGGCGCTTGGTACACCGGCAGCGGCGGGACGAGCTTTGTGGCCCCGCAGCTCAACGGCGTGTTCACGCTGATCGCCCAGCAGGCCGGCGGCCGCCTCGGCTGGCTGCACCCGCAGCTCTACGGCGCGTTCAAGGCGCAGGGCTACGGCAGCGGCTCGCCGTTCCGCGCAATCACCACGGGCGACAACCTGTACTGGCGCGCGACCAACAGCTTCAACCCGGCCACCGGCATGGGCTCGCTCGACGTGGCCAACCTGGCCAACGTCTTCTCGCACTGATCCCGGATCGCATTGAGCATCAAGAGGTACATCATGAAAGCAGCACTCCTGCGCACCTGCGGCGCCATCGCCCTCTCGCTCGGCCTCACCGCCGTGGCCCACGCCGACCAGATGGTGCCCGTCACCCTCTCGCCGGTTGGCACGAGCACGACCCAGACGGGCGGCTTCAGCGACACCTTCGCCAGCGCCGGCAGCTTCGTCGACGACTACATCTTCAGCGGCGCGCCGACCGAAGGCCTGCTGCAGTTCCTGGCGGCGTCGACGTCTTCGGTGAGCTTCTCGTCGGTCACGCTGTCCTACGCCTTCGGCGGCGACACGATCGACTTCAGCAGCGCCTCGCTGACGCCCTCGGCCATCACCGCCAGCCTGGCCAACGCCGGCTCCGGTCTCTATGACCTGGAGATCTCCGGCACGGCGCTGGCGGCGGGCGCGAGCTATGTGGGTTCGATCAGCGAGCAGGTCGGCGCGGTGGCCACGCCGGTGCCCGAGCCCAGCGCCGCCGCGCTGATGCTGGCCGGCCTGATGGCCACGGCAGGCCTGGTGCGCCGGCGCCGCGCTGCGTGAACCTGCCGTGGGATGAGCCTGGCGGGCCCAGGCTCATCGTCGTGCAGGAAGGGGCGCTGCACGTCCACGTCGTCGGTGCGACCTGGCATGTGCGGCCCCGGCAGGGCGTGTTGATCGACGCGCTGCGCGTCGAGCGCTGCACGGTCGAACTGGGCACGCGCCTGGCCGAGTTCGCGCTGCCCGCGCGGCTCGCGCTGGGCGCGCACGAGCCGCCGGCGCGCGTCGTCGATCCGGTGCTGGCGGATCGCCTGCAGTTCATGGCCTGCGAGGCCGCGCGCTGCGCCGATCGGCGGCGGGCCAGCCCGCTGGCCGACGTGCTGCTGGCGCGCTGGTCCGACATGATGGCGGCGGCGCTCGCCGGCTAAGGCCGGACGCGCGGCCACTCCGGCTACAGTCGCCGCGGGCGCCAATGCCCGATCGACGCGCAGCATGCCGGAACCGACGCCCGCCCACGACGCCAACGACCCATCGCCAACCGGCCATCCCTGGTTCGGCTATCTCTGCCTCGCCGCGAGCATGACCATGGTCGGCATCTCGGTCGCGCTGGCCAAGCCGCTGATGGCGGCGTTCCCGATGTTCCTGCTGGCGCTGGCGCGCTTCGGCATCGCCATCGTCGTGCTCGTGCCCCTGGTGCGTTCGGTGCCCAAGCCCGGCCGCCTGACGCCGCGTGTCCATACGCTGCTGTTCCTGCTGGCCTTCGTCGGCAACTACCTCTTCTCACTGGCGATGCTGCAGGGCGTCGCGCAGACCTCGGCCGTGGCCGGCGGCATCGTCATGGCGGCCTTGCCGGCGGCGGTGGCCTTGCTGGCGCGCTGGACGCTGGCCGAGCGGCTCGAAGCGCGCGTGCTCGGCGGCATCGCCTGCGCGGTGGCCGGCGTCGGGCTCGTGGCCGTGTCCAAGGGCGGTGCCGTGGGCGGGTCGTGGGGGTTCGCCTGGCTGGTGGCGGCGCTGTTCTGCGAAGCCAGCTACACCGTCATCGCCAAGCGCGTGGCGGCCGACATCGCGGCGGGCCGAATCGCTTTGATCACGAGCCTGTGGGGCTTCGTGCTGGCACTGCCGCTGGGCCTGTGGCAGGCGCGCAGCTTCGACATCGGCGGCGTCACGTGGGCGGATTGGGCGCTGCTGCTGGCTTATGCGCTGATGGCGAGTGTGTTCAGCGTCTGGCTCTGGATGATGGGCGTGCGGCACGTCAGCGCCGCGCGTGCGGGGGTGTTCACGACCATGGTGCCGGTCAGCTCGGCGCTGGTCGGCGTGGTGGCGCTTGGCGAAGGCTTGTCGGTGCTTCAGGCCGGCGCGCTGGCCCTGGCCGTGTGCGGCATCGTGCTGGCGGCGGGCGGGCCGGCCCCATCGGTCCAAGCCAAGCCGGCCGGAGCGCAAGGCGCATCATGAATTCGCCGAAGCGTCCGGTGCCCAAGCGCGTCGCGCGGCCCGTGGCGACCATCGTGCGCGGCTGGCGGCCGCAGCTGCGGCAGACGCAGGGCCGGTGGCGCAATGGGTCCGCGCTGGCGGTGTCCTTGCTGGTCCACGCCGTGTTGCTGAGCCTGACCTTTGCCGGCGCGGAATTCGGCTTGCCGGGCCTGAGCTTTCCGTGGGAAGCGCGGCGCGCCGAAGTGCCGGACCTGCAGGTCGTGCTCGCACCCTTGCCGCCGGCCCCTCCCGAGCCCGCAACGGCGGATGATGAACCGCCGCCGCCCGCCTTGGTGGTGGCCGCGCCGATCGAGCCTGCTGCGCCCGCGGTGCAAGAGCCGATCGCCAAGCCGGATGCCAAGGCCGCGACCGCGCCCGCGCCGGTCGTCCCGCCACCGCCGCCGCCGCCACCCGCCGCGACGCCCGTGCTGGCGATGGCCCCCGCGCAAGCGTCCACCTGGTCTGCGCCGGCCGCCTCGGAAGTGCAGACCTCCGAGCTCACCGCAGCGCCAACGGCATCGAGCCCGATGCTCGACAGCCCGGTGATCTTGCAGGCCGCCAGCGCAGCCGCGCCGCAACGCCGGCTCGACCTGGCCTCGCTCGACCAGGCAGGGCAGCAAGTGCAGCAGCAGGCGGAGCAGCTTGAGGCCGCACGCAAGGCAGCGCAGCTGGAGGCGGCCAGGAAGGAAGCCGCACGACAAGAGGCAGCACGACAAGAGGCAGCACGACAAGAGGCAGCACGGCAAGATGCAGCACGGCAAGAGGCAGCACGGCAAGAGGCGGCGCGACAAGAAGCAGCGCGACAAGAGGCAGCGCGACAAGAGGCAGCGCGACAAGAGGCAGCACGGCAAGAAGCAGCGCGA